>ERZ1034401.41-NODE-41-length-47319-cov-3.758484_pt1 | contig 47319 bp, 37 predicted proteins | sample MGYA00520601_ERZ1034401 | MGnify/ENA primary metagenome ERZ1034401 (study PRJEB33736, sample SAMEA104288476) | Azolla filiculoides | biome: Urban; feature: water surface; material: ditch water | place: Netherlands | collected 2014 ... | reverse complement strand
CTTGTTCCAATAGTCGGGATTGCGGACGAGCGTGACGTACTGGCCCTTGACCTGGTCCTTGACCATGAACGGCCCGGTGCCGGCGGGATGGTTGCCGAAATCGTCGTTGCCGTATTTCTCGATCGCGGCGGGGCTCGCCATGGTCGGCAGGCCCGGCGAGGCGCCTTCGGCGAGCTGCTCGATGAAGAAGGCGTTGCGCGCGGAGAGCGTGAACACGACGGTGTTGTCGTCGGTCGCCTTCACGTCCTTGAGGTTGAAATAGCGATAGGGCGGGATCGCGGCGCCGCGCTTGTAGAAATATTTGAACTTCGGATCCCAGACGCGGCGCACGTTGAACTCGACGGCCTGAGCATTGAACGGCGTGCCGTCATGGAACTTGACGCCCTCGCGCAGGTGGAAGGTATAGGTCAGGCCGTCGGGCGAGACGGTGAAGCTTTCGGCCAGCGACGGGACCAGATTGGCCGTGCCGGGTTCGTAATCCATCAGACGGGAGAAGAGGCTCTTGATCATCGACCAGTTGACCCAGTCATAACCGATCGCGGGATCGAGCGTGGTGATGTCGTCCTTGTAGGTGACGACGATATCGCCGCCATTGGTCTGGGCCTGTGCCGCGATCGGGAGGATGGCCAGCACGGCTGCTGTCGTCGATGCAAGTAACCAGCGTTTGAACATGTTTCTGTTCCCCTTTTTGTTGTGATTCAGTGTGAACGGATGCGTGGGTCAATCATCGGCGCGATGATGTCTGCGACGAGATTGCCGATGATGATCGCGAGGGCGGAGGTCAGGGTGACACCCATGATGATCGGGATGTCGACCTGCTGGATGGCCTGCCAGGCGAGCTGGCCGATCCCGGGCCAGCCGTAGACGGCTTCCACCACCACGACGCCGCCCATGAACTGGCCGATATCGATGCCGATCATGGCGATGATCGGCAGGATGGCATTGGGAAGCGCGTGGCGCAGCACGATGCGGCGGGCGGAAAGCCCCTTGGCCCGGGCGGTGCGGATATAGTCCTGGTTGAGCACATCGATCATCGCCGAGCGTGCCATGCGGGCATACCAGCCGGCACCGAGGATGCCGAGCGTCATGGCGGGCAGCACCACATGGGCAAAACTGCCATAGCCGCTCATCGGGAACCAGCCGAGCGTCGCGGCGAATAGATAGAGCAACAGCAAGGCGACGACGAATTGCGGGGCCGACACGCCGACAAAGGCCGAGGCCATCACCAGCCTATCGGTCAAGCCGCCGCGATTGAGGGCGGCAGTTATGCCTAGCGTCAGGCCGATGGCAACTTCGACAAAAATCCCGGCCGCCATCAAGACCAAGGTCGCCGGCAGGCGCGCGATGATCAGGGTCACGACCTGCGTTTTCTGGGCGTAGGAGCGACCGAGATCCCCTTGCAGCAAACCACGGAGATAATGCAGGAACTGTGTCAGGAGCGGTTGGTCCAGTCCGAGTTCGTGCCGGATATTGGCCACGGTCTGGGCGGTGGCGCTGCGTCCGGCAATCATCCGGGCCGGATCTGCAGGCAAGGCATACAGAAGCACGAAGGTGATCGCGGCGACGCCGAGCAGGATGAGCGCCGATTGCAGCAGCCGTTTTGTCAGGACGCCCAGCATCAGCCTCTCCCGCGTTGTGTCGGATCGAGAATGTCGCGCAGGGCGTCACCAACGAGGTTGAAGGCGAGAGCGGTCACAAGGATGAGGGCGCCGGGGAAGAAGACCAGCCAGGGGGCTGCCTGGAAATAGCTCTGGCTCTCGAAGATGATATTGCCCCAGGAAGGTTGCGGCGGCTGGACGCCGACGCCGAGGAAGGAGAGTGTTGCCTCGAGCAGGACGGTGGTTGCGATGCCGAGCGTGCCCCAGACAATGGCGGTGGGGATCAGATGCGGCAGGATGTGCCGAAACACGATGCGTCCGTGGCCGGCGCCCAGCGCGCGCTCTGCCATGATGAAGTCGCGCTCGACCAGGCCGCGGGTCTCGGTGTAGACGATGCGGGCGACCTGGACCCAGTTGACCAGAGCGATCACCATGGCGACGATCCAAAGGCTGGGCTTGAGGATGGCGGCAAGCACGATGGCAAGCAGCAGGGCCGGGAAGGCCATCATCAGGTCGGTGCAGCGCATCAAAAGGGTTCCGACCCAACCACGCATGTAGCCGGCGGTGATGCCGACAAAAAGGCCGATGGTGACCGCGACGCCGTTGGCGACGAGGCCGATGATCAGCGAGGTCCGCGCGCCATAGAGCAGGCGGGAGAAGAGATCGCGGCCGAGGGTGTCGGTGCCGAGCAGGAACTGACCGCCAGGCGGCATGGGCGCGCCTTCCAGCGTCAGGCCATCGAACATCTGGTTATCGGGATCGAATGGTGCGATCAGCGGTGCGGCGAGTGCCAGGATCAGGACGCCGAGAATTATGGCGAGCCCGAAGAGGGCGGAGGGTTGACGGGCGAGTTCCTTCAGCGCCCGCATTTGCCAACCTCGCGCAATGGTTCCGAACCGGCCAGGAAGAAGGCGGCGATCTGTTCGATCGGCAGGCGGCGGCGCATGGCGCAATCCCTGAGGACCGAATAGGCGGCGTCCTCGCCGATCTGCCGTTCGCTGGTCAGGCGGGCGATGGCGGCATAGACGACCGGGCGCAGCTTCAGGCGTTCTTCCAAGTGGGCAATCTGCCGTTCCGCGGACAGGCGTGCCTCGTGGATCGAGACGGCAAGGACCAGGGCTGGGTAGATTGCGGATGCCGTGATCGGCTTGGGGATGATCGCGCCCGCACCCTGGCGAATGGCCCAGGCAATCCGGCCCGGTGCTTCCGAGCCGAGCAGGGCGACGACCGGGCGGGTCGGTGTGCCCGTGTCCCAGGGCAGGAGTTCGTCCCAGCCACGGTCGGCATCGACAAGGATGAGTTTCGGCATGGCGCTTTCGATGATCGGGCTCCACTGGCAATGGACCTCGATGCCAAGAAGGCTCAGCTGACGGCGCAACCGTTCCGTATTGCCATCCTCTTCGGTGAGGATCGTCGCTCGCCATCCGGTGAAATTCGGGGTCCGCGTGATCATGACACCACCCTCAGCTTCGGCTTGAGGGTCAGGGTTGCGCCGGTCAGATAGGGATCAGCCGGCAGAGCCGGGCGGGCCGCGATGACATCGAAGCCGTCCTCAGGATTGATCTGGCCGAGCAGGAAGGGCAGTGCTGCATGATTGGTGTCGGGATCGATGTGCATCTCGCCGAACAGCGTCGGCCAGCTTCTTGAGACAATCTTGTCGCGGACCTTTGCCGGTTCTTCCGATCCGGCAGCCTCGATCGCTGCGATACACAGGCTGACGGCGGTGTAGGCGCTGGCAAAGACGCTAGAGACCTTGCGTTCACCCGGTCTCCAGGCCTGCAGCCTGGCCTTGAAGGCGAGGTTTTCGGCGGTGTCGAGGCTGTCGAAATAGGATGCCGCGCACAGCTGGCCTATGCCGGCGCCGTCATCGATGTCCGTCAGTTCGCATTCCTGCAGGTCGCAGCTCGCGACCGGACAATTTTCGGGCAGGAAGGCCGGATCGCGCTCACCGAGCTTTTTCATGGCCGCCAGGAACGCGTAGCTCGAGGGGCCGATCAGATTGTTGAGAACGAAGCTTGGGCGCTTTTCGGCGATGTCGGCGACAATGCGCTCGACATCCGTCTCTTCCAGCGGCAGATAGCGTTCGCCGAGAACCGTGCCGCCGACATTGTTGATCAGCTCGCGGGCAAGCCGGTTCATCTCCCAGCCCCAGACATAGTTGGCGCCGACCAGATAGGGGTGCGCGCCGTGTCGCGGGATCAGGTGTTCGAACAGCGGGATCAGATGCTGGTTGGGACAGCCGCCGATATAGAGGACGTTTTCATTGGCCTCGAAACCTTCATAGGGGCACATGTACCACAGCAGGCCGTCGTGCTTTTCGACGAGCGGTATGACTTCCTTGCGCGCGGCCGAGGTGATGGTGCCGACGATGTGGCGGCAGCCCTCATCGCGGATCAGGTGGCGTGCGCCTTCGACATAGGCAGCGAGATCGGCATGAGGATCGAAGAAGGCCAGCTCGACCCTGGTGCCGCCGGCGGCGCGATAATCGTGATAGGCAAAATCGGCGCCATCGCGGGCGTCTCGACCCATCGAGCCATAAGGCCCGGTGGTCGAATAGAGGATACCGATCTTCACGGTCTCTTGCATCAGAAATCCAAACACAAAAAATCCCACAACGCGGTTCCCGGAAACCGGGGCGTTGTGGGGCGCTGTTGCCCTGCGACGGACGAGGTCATTTGATCAGTTCGGCAAGATTTGCCCAGAACTTGAGCGTGATTAAAATACGGTCAAATGGTCTTTGTCAAGCGGGTCTGCTGTCGAGGCGGCGGATGTTTCGACGCAATCCAGGCGAGACGAAAACAGATTGATTTCGTCGCATCGTGACGCATCGCGCTTTGGTGCATGGCTTCTGTTCGAGCGTACTGCCTGCCATCGTGCCAAGCGATACACCGAAGTGCATTTCAGCACTTGATCCGCACGCATTGGCTCATATGATCATTATATTCCTAAATTTTGTTATTCTGGAGGATTGTTATGCGCCGATTGCTTGGACTTTTTCTCTGCCTGATGCTTGTCTTTCCGGCGGCCACTCCGGTTGATGCGCGGGTCAATATCAATATCTCCATCGGCTCGAATGTCAGCAACGGGCGATCGATCACATGCCAGGAAGGACGCAACCGGCTTCGTAGCCACGGCTTTCGCGATATCCGCACAGTCGATTGCCGTGGCAGATTCTTTGTCTACCGAGCCACACGCGACGGCCGGCGCTTCGAGATCGCACTCAATCGCCACAATGGCCGTGTCGTCGATATGCGCCGTTCGGGACGGTAGGCGTTAAAGTCTGGCGTCCTAGTTCCAGGCGTCTATCGGAGCAGGAAGCCGATCACGGCCGCATTGGCGAGGTCGATGAAGAAGGCCGAGACCAGCGGCACGATGATGAAGGCCATCGGTGCGGCACCATGGGATTTGGTAATGGCCGCCATGTTGGCGATGGCTGTCGGCGTGGCGCCGAGCGTGACCCCGCCAAATCCGGCCGAAATCACCGCCGCATCATAGTTTCTGCCCATGGCGGGGAAGACGGCCAGGAGAATATAGACAACGGTTGCCACGGTTTGCAGGAACAGGATGGCGATCAGGGCAATCCCCAACCCGCCCAGCGCCCATAGCTGCATGCTCATCAACGACATGGCGAGGAAAATGCTGAGCGACAGATCCGAGATCAGCGACAGGGCGCGCGATCCCGACGGCCATGGCAGGCGCGGGGCGGCGAGCGGGACCAGGTTGGTCATGGCAATGGCGCATAGCAGGCACATGACAAACAGCGGCAGCTTGATGCCGATGTCGTCGACGAGTTCATGCAAGGTGTAACCAGCGAGAATGGCGAGGTTCATGACGAAGAGCGTCTGCAGCAGGCTGCGGTAGCTGACGTCGTCGGCATGGCGCTCGCCTGCATCGGCGGGCACGCCGACGGTCAATTCTTTCTCTTCCGGACCCTTCAAGTTATGCCGCTGGATCAGGTGATGCGCCAGCGGGCCGCCGATCAGGCTGGCGATGACGAGGCCAAGGGTGGCGCTGGCTATGCCGATCTCCAGCGCGTTGGTGATGCCGAAGCGCGCCTGCACCAGCGGCGCCCAGGCAATGGTCGTGCCATGGCCGCCGATCAGGGAGGCCGAGCCGAGGAAGACGGCCAGTCCATCGGGAAGGCCAAACAGAGCGGCGCCAGCAAGGGCGATGCCGTTCTGGATGAGCAGGAATGTCACCGTCAGGGCAAGCAGAATAAGGAGTGGGCGACCGCCGCGCACCAGATCCGCAAACCGTGCATTCAAGCCGATGCCGGTGAAGAAGTAGAGCAGCAGCATGTCGCGGGCCGCGAGATCGAAAATAATCTCGGTCGACACCATGCTGTAAAGCGCAAGTGTGCACAGCGCCGCCAGCAGCCCGCCGCTGACCGCTTCAGGAATGCTGAAGTGACTGAGGACGGCGATCGACCGGTTGAGCATGCTGCCGATGAAAAACACCAGGATGGCGATCGTCACGGTCAAAAGGCCAGGCACTTGAATGGTGGTCACGGCGTGGATCTCCTGGACGTCGTTTAACTGTTGCTTTCGGTTTGTCTCCGGTGCCGGCCGGCAAAATCGGCGGAGCAAAATGGGCTTGCAAGCTGGCTGGCTATAGGCCAGATGCCTAGAACTGAAGCCGTCGCAGGATGAAGGGAAGCTTGTCCGAGGGCGCGAGATTTTCCAGGTTCTGCGTGTCCTGATAGCTCGTCTGAATGAAATGGTGCCTCGCGTCGCTGGGCGTGTAGCTGAACTCCCGCTTGAAGGCCCGGCTGAAGTCGGCGCCATCGTTGAAGCCCAGCCGTTCGGCAATATCCTGAATTCGGCATGGATTTTGGGCATCGACCAGGCGTTTGTGCGCCTCACAGAGCCGTTGCCGCTTGATGTAGCGATGAATGCCGCCCACCGGTTCGAAGAGATTATAGAGCTTGGTGCGCGACATGGCCATTTCACGCATGAGCAGATCGGGACCGAGGGCCGAATTGTAGAGGTTCTGCTGGATGAATTTGCGCGCCCGCTCGATGAGCGTCGCTGCGAACTGGTCCTTCGATGCGTTGATCCTGTCGGCTGACGGCGCGGCGCAGGCGATCACCATGTCTCTGGTCGCATGGGCAAGCGCGCTCGCCTCGGTGGTCGTCACATAGGGCATCTGCGCGACGAGGCAGGTGATGTAGGATGACAGCATCTGGCCCATGGGGCCGCAGATCGACTGGAAGGCGACGCTGTCTAGGACATGCGCGCTGTCACCGCAGAAACTGCGGGGAATCCACAGCATGATGAAGTGGCAATCCGTCAGCGAACCGCTGAATCGGCTGCCAAGCGGGTGGACCTGCAGAAGTCTCGACGATGATACATACTGATCGTCGCCGGTATCCGTGTGACATGTTCCGTCGAGAAACAGGGTCAGGCACCAGTGATCAAGCCCGCTGTTTTTCATCTGCATGGGCCAACTGATAAAATCGAGGCCTTCGGTCCTGATTTCCGCCAAGGCAATCTCACCGAGATCCCAAAGCACCTGCTTGCCCGAAAATGTGCTTCCGCTGGCGGAAGGCTTTTGCCTCAGGTCCACCATGGGCTGGTAGCTGCGGCGCCAGGCGCTAAAGCGATCGGCTTTGTCGATGTGATCGGTGGAAAAGGAATGGGGCAGAAGCGATGTCGCCGGGCCGCTTTTCTCCGCGGCGGCAACCGGGGAAAATAACGGGGCTGCTTCAGACATGGTATGCCGCTCGAAAACTGCCATACAAATACCCAAGCGATCAAAATTTATAGTTTCATTTACAACTTATGGGAAAGTTATGCATCACTAAAAAATCATAGCTGCTTTTTCGCATTTTATAATATTTAAAGTGACGCGTATCCGTTTTCATCCAATAAAAGTCAGGACTTACATAGGCGGCTACCGCAGATCGAGTTTGCCGGTGCGCCCGGATGCACGGGAGGGAAGACACTCCACCACGTTGTGTGGGCTCTTCCCTCCCGGCTTTCCAGGCGGGTGATCAGACCGGTTTTTCGGCTGCGGCCAGCGCGTCGCGCAGGACCTGCTCCTTGCTTTCGTCCAGCGACGACTTGAGCACCACGCCACCAAATGGCGCGATTTCCTTCAGCACCTTGTCTTCGGTCATCTCCTTGACGAGAACAAAAAGAGCGGCGTTGCCCGGGGTCAGGCTGGCCGCGAGTTCCTTCATGAAGGGATCGTTGATCCCGACATCGGTCAGCGCACCGCTGACAGCGCCGGATGCCGTGCCGACGGCAACGCCGAGCAGTGGGTTGAGGAAGATCACACCGATCAGCAAGCCCCAGAAGCTGCCAGATGCGGCGCCGGCGGCGGTGGTGTTGATCAGCTGGTTCAGCTTGATCTTGCCCGCCTCGGTCTTCGTTGCAATCACGGCGTCCCCGAGTGTGATGATGTATTCCCGTTGCAAGCTGAGGAGCTTGGAACGGACGTCTTCGGCCTGTTTTTCGTTCGGATAAACGATCGCGATCAGTGTGGACATGCGAAACTCCTGTTGCTGTACGGGAAATGGATCAGTCGGCGATGGTGCTGCGGACAAACGGTGAAGTCATGCGGTGGCCGCTGCCGTCGGTCGTTCGGTCGAAGGATCCTGCGACGGCAGAGACGTCTTTTTCGACGGCGTGTCCGGCCGCATTTTCAGCCAGGACGAGCCCCACATCTTTCGTGCCAGTGTCACTGCCATCGAAGCCCCCTCCGGCGCAAAACCGATCCCCTAAAACAACCACAGCGTGATTGTCCCCCTTGCAACTATAGGATTGTTTGAGAGCCAAAGTGATCAGCCTGGAGTCCGGAGATTCTGCATCACGTCCCGAATGTGGTGGAAATCTGTATTCGTTGAGGGTGGTTTGCACGGAAGATCTCCATCAGATCCGTCGATGTTTTTTCGGCATTTTTTCCGGGCTCTTCGACAGTGAATCATGGCGATGCGTCCCATTTTTTTGCATCACGTCCGTTTTTTTACGAAAACTGATCTGATTGTGCCGATCCTGTTGTTTGTTCTGGGCTTTGCTGCTCTTAAATTGGTCCAGATCGCAATCGAGCGGCCGCCATGATCAAGCGTTTGTTGTTGTTTATGGTCACATTGCCCCGCCTGTCCGGCGGAAAGATATCGCAGTTGGCCTCCGGGTCTGCTGGTGGTTCTGGGCAATCTACGCCTCTAGCCAAAATGCGCATTCCCGCGACGCCGGGAATTTGTGGGGATGAGGCAACAAGGTGTCTGGCGATTGACCGATGGCTCGTTGCTCATCACCCTTGGCTCAAGGTCAGCGCGTCGCGGTGCATGATTTCCGGTTCTTGCCGATCTCGCGAACATGCATTTGCCGCCCCGCCGATCCGCCGGGAATGTTGTGGCTTTGATGTGCCACGATTTGATCGCCTCGAAGGAGAAACCCATGGCTGAATCCACATCCTTTGCCGACATGGCGCGCCGCGATTTCCTGAAGACCTCGTTTGCTGTCAGCGGAGGTGCTGCGATCGCCACAGGCCTGATGGCTGCTGTCGATGCAAAAGCAGCAGTGGCCGCCACAAGTCAGGCAGATCTGCCGCCGCCGAGCTCCGTCGAACCGGCGGCGAGGGCGGTGGACGCGGTGCGCGATGCGATCTTGCGGATCTCCCGCGAGGTCTGGGAAAATGCGGAGCTGTCTCTGGAGGAGGATATTTCCTCGAAGATCCACCTGCGCGAGCTGGAGGCTGCCGGCTTCACGATCGTCAGTCGCGGCACGTCGAACATACCGACGGCTTTCATTGCCGAGTGGTCGCAGGGAAGCGGTGGTCCGAAGATAGGTTTCCTGCCGGAATATGACGCGCTGCCGGGGCTGGGCAATGCTGCTGAGCCACGCCAGACGCCCGGTCCGGCCGGGGTCGATGTCGGGCATGGCTGCGGCCACAACATGCTCGGAGCCGGCTGCACCGGCGCTGCCTTCGCCCTGAAGAAGATGATGCAGGAGAATGGGACCGCAGGCACGTTGCGGGTCTATGGATGCGCGGCCGAAGAGACACAGGGCGCCAAGGTGTTCATGGTGCGCGACGGGTATTTCAACGACCTGGACGCGGCGCTTGCCTGGCATCCGGCGCCGATCACCGCGACAGGTCTGCTGCGCACCGCAGCGGTCAACATGGCGCGTGTGCGCTTCACCGGCCGCACCGCGCATGCGGGCGTGGCGCCCTGGGAAGGGCGCAGCGGCCTCAAGGGCGCGGAAATGTTCGCCGTCGGCGTGCAGTTCATGCGCGAGCATATCGAGCCGACGTCGCGCGTGCATTACATCTATACCCAAGGCGGGATCGCGGCGAATGTCGTGCCGGAGGTCGGTGAGATCCTGATCATGATCCGCGACAGCGACCGCGAGCGGGTCACCGCGATCACCAGCTGGCTGCGGGAAATTGCCGATGGGGCGGCGCTGGCGACCCAGACAAAAGCCGAGTTCGACCTGTTCTTCGGCATGCATGACCTCATACCCAACGAGACCTTGGCCGGACAGGTGCTGCGCCACATGAATGCCATCGGCGTCGACTGGACGGAGGACGAACAGGCGTTTGCGCGCGGTTGCCAGAAGGAGATGGGGCATGCCGAACTCGGTCTCAGTCCGGCGATCGCGCCGATGATCCCGGAGACCACCACCGGCGGCGCCACCGATGTCGGCGATGTCAGCTTCGTCACGCCGACGGCACTGTTTGCCTGGGCCTGCATGCCGCTCGGTGTCGGCCTGCATATGTGGCCGCTAACGGCCTGCGGCGGCATGTCGATCGGTGACAAGGCGGCACTGGCCTCGGCCCGGGTGATGGCGGGTGTCGGCTATGATCTGCTGGTCGATCCGGAGCTGCGGGCCGGCGCCAGGGCCGATTTCGACCGGCGCCTGAAAGGCCGGACCTATGTTTCGCCGTTGCCGCCGGAACGCAAGCGACCTGACGGTATTCCGGCGCATCTTTTGCTTCGTGACGGGACCGGCGAGCTTGTCGATGGCGCCTATCTGCAGCCCTACAGCTATGAATAGGTCGGCGGGTGCATGTGACGAAATCGGCTGTGGGGAGGAACGGTCCAGGCTGCTCCTGAAAGGCAGAGGTAGCCGTCGTCGGGGCTGCGTCACCCTGTTTCTGACAATGCCAAGTCCGATGATGAGGAGGATAGAACCATGCGATTGAAACCGAAGCTGATCTCGCTCTGCGCGTTGCTTGCCTGTGCATCGTCCTTGGCTCATGCTGCGAGCGAGACCGCAGCCAAACCGGAACTGCCCTTTACGGCGCGCGGCAACGAGCCGGGCTGGGTGGTGACGCTTGCTGACGGACGGATCTCGTTTCGGACTGCCGATGGCGGCTTGACGGCAGAGGGTGCGCTGTCCGAGCCGGTCCTCAAGGACAACGTCTGGCACTACATGGACGATGCGAGCGATCTTGCGGTCGATATTGCACTGGTCCTTTGCCGCGATACGATGACGGGCATGCCCAACCCGATGACTGTCACGGTTGCGACGGGCGGCAAGACCTTCAGTGGCTGCGGCGGAGAGCCTGTTTCGCTGTTGGCAGGCGCGGCATGGCGCGTCACCAAGATCGGCGATGTCACCGTGCCGGAGGATGTCTATGTCAGTCTCGAGTTCGATGCGACAAAGGCCAGCGTCTTCGGCTCGTCCGGCTGCAATCGCTATTTCGGCGGCTTCACGCTGACCGGCGAGGGCTTCAGCTTTCAGCGCGGCATGGCCGGCTCAATGATGGCTTGCGAGGAGCACAAGAGCCGGATCGAGGCGTCGTTCCTGTCGGCGATGGAAAAGATCGATCGGTTCGATTTCGACGCCGATGGCGGGCTTGTTCTGGTCTCGTCCGACAGTCCGTCGATCACGGCAATCCGCTCGAAATAGCCGTTTCAACAGAGAGAAAGGTGGTCGACATGCCCATTGGTCTTGATGCCGCAGCCCAGGTTTATCGTGAAGCTGCACGGGATGCCGTGCGTCGGCACTCGGCATTTCATCTGGTCGAGGCGGCGCTGCTTGTGGTGGCGGGCATTTTTGCCATGCTGTTTCCGGTCGTATCCTCGGCTGCGGCGGTTTTCACCTTCGGCTGGCTGCTGATCGTCAGCGGGTTTATCCAGGCGATCGGACTGATCAGCGCTCGCCATGCGCCGAATTTCTGGCTGCAACTGGTGTCGGTGATCCTCGGGATCATGATCGGGGTGCTGTTGCTGCGCAATATCGGTCAGGGCATCCTGCTGCTGTCGCTGCTTCTGATCGTCTTTTTCATGATGGAGGGCATTTCCAAGATCGTCTTTGCCTTCACCATCCGACCATTGCCGAACTGGATATGGATCTTCGCCAGCGGGGTTCTGTCGGTGCTCCTGGCGCTGGCGCTGTTTGCGGCCATGCCGGTTACCGGATTCTGGCTGATCGGGGTGATGCTCGGTGCAAATCTGATCAGCATCGGGCTGTCGGTCGGGATAATGGCATGGAAGGTCGGCAAGATGTCCTCCGGGCCGGCCTGACGCGGTGGATTGGCAGGGCGGACTGGTAGGGCCGGTTCAGGGGGAAGACACGCTCGATGAATACAAGCAACAGGTTATCCAGTCCTGCCGGACGCCCGGTCTGGGCATTTCTTCAGGCGCTTTCGGGTGTCGGTCTGATCATCGGCGCGCTGTTCTTTGCTGCCTCTCTGACGCCGAGCCTGGTGCCGCGTGCGCCGCTGATCCAGGGGGCGCTGAGCGGTTTCTGCCTTGCTGCCGGCTATGGTCTGGGTGTGCTTTTGCGCTGGCTGTGGCTTTCGCTGCATCTGCCGTCCGTGCAGGGGCGAGCGCGGCGGCGTGGCCTTCTGCTGGCTGCACTGGTCAGCCTGTCGATTGTGGTTGCCATGCTCTGGTGGGCGGCCGGATGGCAGAACCGGCTTCGGGCGCTGATGGATATGGAGCCGATCGATAGCGCCGGGCCCTGGACGATCGCTGCCGTGGCGCTCGCGGTGTTTGCCGTCCTGGTCCTGGTCTTCCGGCTGTTCGGCATTATTGCCCAGCGCCTGTCCAATCGGCTGGCACGCCATATTCCCGGGCCGCCGGCGGCGGTTGTCGCATTGGCGGTTACGGCAATGATGTTCTGGACGATCGGCAATGGTGTGCTGGTCGGTGGCGTGATGCGTTTCCTCGACGGCATCTATAGCGAACTCGACAGTCGCTTCGATGACGACAGCGTGCAGCCTGTCGATGCGTTCAAGACCGGTGGGCCGGGATCCCTGGTTGACTGGGCGAGCCTTGGGCGGGCAGGCCGACGGCTGGTTGCGGCCGGCCCGGATCAGGCGATGATCGAACAGATGTCCGGTGCTGCAGCGCTGGAACCGCTCAGGGTCTATGTCGGGCTCAATTCCGCCGAGACGCCCCAGGCCAGGGCGGAGCTTGCCTTGCAGGAACTGATCCGGATCAGGGCCTTCGAGCGGACGAACCTGGTCATCGTCACGCCGACGGGCACGGGCTGGGTCGATCCCGAAAGCCAGTCGGCGCTGGAATATATCCTGCATGGCGACGTGGCGTCGGTATCGGTGCAATATTCCTATCTGGCCAGCTGGATCGCCCTCCTGGCCGATCCGAGCTATGGGGTGGAGACATCGCGGGCGGTCTTTGCCGCCATCTACGGTCATTGGCGGACGCTTCCACGCGATCTCCGACCGAAGCTCTATCTGCACGGCTTGAGCCTTGGCGCCTTGAACTCAGACCTCAGCCACGATTTGCACCAGGTCATCGGTGACCCGTATCAGGGGGCATTGTGGGCCGGTCCTCCTTTCAACACCCGCACCTGGGTATCGGTCACTGCGGCGCGCAATCCCGGCACGCCAAGCTGGCTGCCGACCTTTCGCGATGGCTCGGTGATCCGCTTCACCTCACAGCGCAACACGTTGCGGGAGGCACCGGCGCCTTGGGGGCTATACCGGGTGATTTTCCTGCAATATGCCAGCGATGCCGTGGCGTTCTTCGATCCGCGCGCGCTGTGGCGGCGGCCGGAATGGATGAATAAGCCGCTTGGTCCGGATGTCTCGCCGGACATGGTGTGGATCCCGGTGGTGACCTTTCTGCAACTCGGCTTCGACATCATGCTCGCCGTGTTGCCGCCGAAAGGCTTCGGCCATGTCTATGCCTTCGATCACTATGTCGACGCCTGGGCGTCGCTAACCGATCAGCCGGGTTGGACGGACGAGGCTTTGGAACTGCTGAAGCAGAAGGTTGCGGCACTGCAGCCCTGATCTGCAACGGGTCCGAACATAGCGACGAAATGCTGGAAACAGGTGTCGAACATGGCGGCAAACGCAGGAACGGATGTGCGGACAGCAAAAACGAGTATTCCTCCCATCGATCTGGCGCTCCAGGGCGGCGGCTCGCACGGGGCTTTCACCTGGGGTGTGCTCGACCGCATTCTGGAAGAGGAAGCGATCGAGATCGACGGGATCTCTGGAACTTCGGCAGGGGCGATGAACGCCGCGGTTCTGGCAGCCGGCATGGCGCGGGGAGGGCGGCAGACCGCCCGTGACATGCTGACCGCCTTCTGGCGCAAGACGTCGGAAGCGGCCCGTTTCAGCCCGTTGAAAAGGGGGCCGCTGGAACGCATCACCGGTGACTGGAGCCTGGACAATTCGCCAGCCTTTCTCGCGATGGATATCATGGCGCGCATGGTCTCGCCCTATTCTCTCGGTGGCATTGCCGGAAATCCCCTGCGCGACCTCTTGGCCGAGATCATCCATTTTCCCGATCTTGCAGATGGGCCGATCAAATTATTCATCACGGCGACCAATGTGCATACGGGACAGGGGCGGGTGTTTCGCAAACACGAGATCACCGTCGACGTGCTGCTGGCATCGGCCTGCCTGCCGTCGATGTTTCAGGCCATCGAGATCGATGGCGTTCCTTATTGGGACGGTGGCTATGCCGGCAATCCGACGATGACGCCGCTGGTGAGGGAATGCGACAGCCATGATACGCTGATTGTCCAGATCAATCCCGTTGAGCGTCTGGAAACGCCGAAAACAGCGCGCGAGATCGCCAGTCGGCTGAACGAGATTTCCTTCAACGCGCAACTGCTGAAGGAATTGCGGATGATCGCGCTGCTGCGTCGGGTCGTCGATCCCGGTCACGGAGAGGCACGCCAGTGGAAGGAGATGCGGCTGCATCGCATTACATCCGATATCATGGTGACGCTTGGCCATTCCTCCAAGCTGAACGCCGAATGGGATTTTCTGCAGATGCTGTTCGAAGAGGGGCGCCGGGCGGCGATTGCCTTCGGACAGGCCCATCTTGCCGATGTCGGAGTGCGCTCGACCTTCGATATAGACCAGTTGGTGGAGGATGTCTGACATGGCTGTCAGCGCCAGTTCTTCGTGTGCTGCGGAGCTGTCGGGTACCGCTGGCAAAGTTTCCGCTGCGTTCACCATTGATCCGCGCCATCGCCTCCAGGAAGGAATGTCTGCATGACCGAGCTTCGTCCATCCGATCCTGCGGGGACCGCCACGTCGTCCGTCTCCTTGCTCAACCTAGTCCTCGGGGTGGCCCTTGCGCTGATGGTCGGCTGGTTCCTGTATATCGGTGCCGAGGTCCTGGTGCCGATGGTGCTTGCCTTGATGATCGCCTATGTCGTCTCGGCGATTGCCGGGCTGACCGGGGCAATCCCGGTGATCGGGACACGCCTTCCGACCGGTCTGCGTTATACGCTTGCAGCGCTGGTGATTGGCTACGGGCTGATCCAGCTAGTCACGCTGCTGGCCGCCAATCTGGTGGTCTTTGCCGCCAAGGCACCGGAATATCAGGTCAAATTCCTGGAGATGGCGCAGGCACTGGCAGGTTTTGTCGGCTTCCAGGGGGATGTGACCTGGGAGACGCTGCGCAACGACCTGTTCGGCCAGATCAATCTGCAGGCCACGCTGCGCAGCGGCGTCGTCTCATCGGCATCGCTGCTGGGCGGACTGGTCTTCGTCCTGCTGAATGTCGTCTTCATGCTGCTGGAGCAGGGGAGTTTCGATGTCAAGCTCGGGCGGCTGTCCTCCGACCCCGAGCGGATCGTCCGCCTGCGTGCGGTGATCAGCGACATCAACTATCGCGTCGGTCGCTATCTCGCGGTCAAGTCGCTGATCAACGTGGTGCTGGGGCTGGTCAGCTATGCCGTCATGGTGTTTTTCGGGCTGGAATTTGCCGTTCTCTGGGCGATCATCATCGCGCTGGTCAACTACATTCCGTATCTGGGCTCGGCCATCGGTGTCTTCGTGCCGACGGTGATTGCGGTGGGTCAGTTCGGACAACCGGACCAGGTCCTGCTGCTCGCCCTGTCGCTCAGCGTGGTACAGTTCATGATCGGCAATGTGCTGGAACCGCAGATCATGGGCAATTCGCTGGACCTCAGCCCTTATGCCATCCTGATCAGCCTGACTGTGTGGACGAGCCTGTGGGGCATTGCAGGCGCCATCGTCTCGATCCCGATCACCGCCGTGCTCGTCATCGTGCTTTCCGAATTCAGCGGCACAAGGCCGATCGCCATCCTGCTATCGCGCAGCGGTGTCGTCGGCGAAAGCCGGCTTTCGTGAGGACTGGAGGCTGTATGATGCGCAGGCTGCTGCTGGCCCTGTTCGGCGTTTGCGCTATCAGTTCATCCGCGATGGCCGAATGCGTTGTCCTGCTGCATGGCCTTGCCCGCACCGAACGCTCAATGCAGGGCCTCGCGGAAGCGCTGGAGGAGCAGGGCTACCAGGTGATCAACAACGGTTATCCATCGACACAGGCCTCGATCGAGGGGTTGATGTCGCATGTCACCCGATCCGTTGCCGACTGCTGGCCGCAGCAGCGCGTGCATTTTGTCACCCATTCGATGGGCGGCATTCTTGCGCGCGCCTGGCTTGCCCGGCATCGTCCCGCCAGGCTCGGCCGGGTTGTGATGCTGGCGCCGCCCAATCATGGTTCGGAGATTGTCGATGTCTTCGGCGACCTACCGCCATTCCGGTGGATCAATGGCCCGGCGGGGATGGAGCTTGGGACCGCACCCACCTCAACCCCAAATGTCCTGCCGCTTCCCGATTTCGAGCTCGGCATCATCGCCGGTACTGTCTCGCTCAACCCGTTCTATAGCGCGCTCATCGGTGGTCCGAATGACGGCAAGGTCTCGGTCGCAAGCACCAAGATCGACGGCATGACCGATCATCTGGTCCTGCCGGTGACGCATACATTCATGATGAGCGATGCCACGGTCATCGATCAGGTCAGTCATTTCCTGAAGAACGGCAAGTTCAGCCGCTGACGACCGGCGTCTTCTGGGTCAGGGCGACCGTAAGCTCGGCAGTGGTGTGATTGAGGCGTTCGGCAAGGACACGCATGATCTCGATGGCAATTTCTGGGAAATCATGCACCAGGCAGAGAAAATTGTCCTTGCTGATCCTCAGCACTTCAAGGCGGCTGGTGGCGCGAACGGTCGCGGTGCGCGAAACCTCGCACAGAATGGCAATCTCGCCGACTATGGCGTTGTTCTCCACGTCTGCCAGCTTGAGTTCGCCCGTCGGGGTATCAACGACGACTTCGGCCGTTCCCGACAGAATGACATAGGCCGCATCGCCGGCATCGCCCTGATGAAACAGATTCTGTCCTTCGCGACAGCTGATGCGATCCGATGCAAAAGCCAGAAGTTTCAGTTTTGTCGGTGCGATGCGCGAAAAGATCGGCACGCGCCGCAGCATTTCGACTTCGTCCTTCAATAACATTGCCATAGCACTCCCCTAGCGCTCAAAGAGACGTTATTACGATAGCAGCTCTTTGAAAATACTATTTTTCTCGGAAAGTTCCGCGAAATTTCCGCTGTCAAGGCTTGCCGCCCCCTCGAAGACCAGAACACGTTCGAAGAACTGGGCGGCATCAGGACTGGACAGGACCCATATGATCGAGGGGCTTGTTTCATCGTCCTGTGACATCTGCATGACATTGGTGATGATGCGGTCCTGGGCGCGGCGATCCAAAGCCGAAAGCGGCTTGTTGAAGATGAAATAGTCGGAGCGCTTCAACAACACGCGCGCCATGTTGAGCTTCTGGCGTTGTGCAGCGGTCAGGCGACGACCCTGGGATCCGACTTCGAAATCAAGGCCGATCGACAGAACATCATTCCTGAGGTCTAGATTGTCGAATATCTCATGGCTTATGGCGCGAATGCGCTTCGACGTATCATCCTGCTCGAGCGCGATGCGGCCGAACAGGATGTTGTCCATCAGGCTGGCTGAGGCGGTGAAGTTTTCGATATCGTAGCGTTCGACAACGCCGGCCAGATCCTTTGGAATATTGGCATGAAACGTCTCGCGCGCCCGGACAAGGAGCGCCATGCGCTCGTCGGTCAGCAGGCCGAAGCGGTGGCGAGGCTCAATGTAAGAGAAGCTCATCCGGATGATGCTGCTTCGATCGGCGGGCGACGCTTCCTCCAAGGTTTTTCCCTGTAGCTTCTGCACCAGGCTTTCGTAGACGGGCAGATCCGCTGCGGTCATGAAGGTAAGTTGCTGGAAAAAGGGATGGTCTTCCGGCAGGTCGCTGAACAGTTCGACCGCCGTCTCGGCGATCGATAAACCCATTTCGAACAGCAATCCGGCAGCGCCGGTTTCGTTCATGACCTGGCGGAAATAGGGGTGGGCCGCGAGTTGTTCGGCAGACATCATCGGCTGTTTCATGCTGCCGAAGAGCAGGTTTTCCACGACTGTCGCATGGCCATTGTAGGATTTCGGTTCAAAGGGCTCAACGAGCGTATCCAGTTCCTCGTCCTGCAGACGGCGGCGCATTTCGGTGCGCAGTTCGACGATCCGATCGACGAGCGCCTTGTGTTTGACGATATCGACCCGCGAACGCAGGGCAAGATCGAGAATGTCCTCGGTGATCGTCACGGTGTCGAGGACGGTGCCGATGACCTTGTAGAGATCTTCCGGACCGCTTGCCCCTGCCGACTGATAGTCAACCCAGTCGCTGTTGAGGTCGAGATAAGGGTTGCCGGCGAGTTGGGCTTCGGTGCGCTCCCATTGGTTCTGCCGCGCTGCCGCGTCGGTGTATTCGATGTCGCGCAGCGGAGCGTGTTTCAGCCCGTAAAGCAGATTGTCGCGCAGCGTGCCCTGGAAGAAATGCGTGTCGGACGAGGCATAGGAAAGTTGGCGGCCGGTCACGGCTTCGGGCATTTCGTGCAGTTCCTGACCCGCAATCGTGATGCGACCGGAATCGGGAAGGATGATCCGGCCGATGGCTTCCGCCAGGGCCTCTCCAGCATTGCCGTTGTGGTCGATGATCGCGACCGTCTCGTTGGGTTGAATTTCCAGCGAGATGCGATCAAGCCGGCGCGCGCCGCTGTCGTCGCAAAGGACAAGGTTGCTGACGACCAGAGCTTCCGAGAGCCGCGGCGAACGGGTCTTTACCAGGGCCTGCACGGCAGGGCTGACCAGCGGCTCGATATCGAATTGCTCGACGACCTGCTGATACTTGATCTGGACGTCCTGGCGCGCCTGATCCCAGTCGATCAGTTCCTTGATCGGTCCTGGGAGATCCTTGTAGGCGGCAATGACGGCCACCAGCTGGCCGATATCCAGTGTACCTTGAAGGGCAAGCGTTCCGCCCACGACATAGAACAGGAAGGGAGTCAGCTGGGCGAGGATGTTGTTGATGAACTTGACCAGGAACTTCCACTGGTAAAGGTCGTAGCGGATCGAGAAGATCCGCGCCAGTCGGGCGGTGATGTCGGCGCGTTCGAGGTTCGAGGTGTCATTGGCGCGGATCGTGAAAATCCCGTCGATGACTTCGGCAACACGGCCGGAAAGTTCGCGTGCGGTCAGCTGCCGCTCGCGTCCCAATTCCAGCAGGCGTTTGCGCATGCGCGGGATGATGGCAGCCTGGACACCGACCATGGCCGTTGCAATCAAGCCTAGCCAGATGTTCTGCACCAGAATGAAGATCAGCGCAGTTATGGCCTGCCCGCCGAGGAGTGCCGGCTGGACGAAGGCGTCGCCGATAAAGCCGCCGAGCGGTTCGACTTCGTCCTTGATCATGGTGGCAATTTCGGGAGACTTCACCCGCTTGAAATGCAGCGGCGGAAACCGCAGGGCCCGATCGAAAAGCTCGAAGCGAATGCGGCGGAGCATGCGCTCGCCAAGCCGGCCCTTGTAGGTATTGATGTAGAATTTGAACAGGCCGTTCAGCACGACAAGACTGAGGAAGACAAGGCTGAGGCCCATCAGGGTCTGGAAACGATCGAGGCTGAAGCCACCGAACAGATCGACATGCCCGATGAGCGGCATGTCGAAAGACAGCTCCATGAACGGTTGGGTGGCCGTGGGGTTTTCAAACCCCTCTCCCTGAATGGGACCATTGACGATCTGCTTGGGCAGGTCGAAGGCAAGGAAGTAGGGGATCATCGACAGGAACACGACCAGCAGGATCCAGAGCTGCTGGGCATAGGTGTTCGCCCAAATGTAACGCGTCAGGCTTTTTTCCATTTTCCACCGCACAATGTATCGGAGGTCGGTAACAGGCCCACCACATGAAGATAAAACAGCCCCACCGCTGATCGCCATGCAATTCGACCAGGAACCTATCTGCAATCCGGGGCGCGACAAGCGTTATCGGTGCATCGTCCCCGCACAATTCATTGAAGTGTTTGAAATGTCGCCGACGTCAAGCGTGCCGGCGACATATCTGACGTTTGGCTACTGGATCCACCGATCCAGGAAGTTGTTTTTCTTTTCGGCCGTCTTGCTGGCATCCCGGTGAAGCAGGATGACCCGTTCGGCCTCCGACAGCGCGGGCCTGGACAGATCGCGGGCCAGGGCATCGACCAGCAGAGGTTCCTGCTGCAATTCCGGCCGCTTCAGTCTGACCTTGTTGCCGACACCGCGCAGTTCCTCGTCGCCGAGTACGGTCCAGTCGCCGCCGCAATACGAAGCGAAGGCATCACTGGCGATGACCTGGGAGTCGTATTTCTTGGTGAAGGCCTGCAAGCGCTCGACTTCGTTGACTGACGAGCCGAAGGCGGAGAAGGTCAGGCGGTCGCGAAGGCCGACATTGCCGAACATGACATTGCCAATATGCAGGCCGAGGCCGTAGCCGATCGCTTTCTGATTGTTGGCGCGTCTCTGGCGGTTCAGTTCGCTCATGCGGGCCTGTGCCTGCCGCACGGCTTCGAAAGCAAGCCGGCATGCAACTTCAGATGTATCCTTGTGTCGCCCGCAGGGGTAGACCGCGAGAAAGCCGTCTCCGACGAAGCTGACGATTTCGCCGCCATTGCGATTGAATGGCTGGGCGGCGGCATCGAAGAACTCATTCAGGGCGTCGATATAGGCCTGGCGGCCTTCTGTATCGGCGATCTGGGTGGACTGACGTATGTCGCCCATGACCAGGGCTGCGCGGACGGTTTCACCGTCACCGCGGCGGATCTGGCCGTTGAGCACGCGCTTGCCGGCGCCTTCGCCAAGATAAGTCGTCAGCAGGTTGTTGGCGAGCTTGTCGAGAACGGCGACCTTGGCGGCAACGGCCAGATGATCCTGGATGCGCATCAGCGCGGCGATGACGTCCTCGCTGAAGCCCTGTTCGCTTGCCGTGGACCAAGAGCCGATCATGCCCTGCGACGACTGGTTGCCGAGCGGTTGGACGAAGGCGATATAGTCGTTGATATTCTCCTTGCGCAGATCCTCGAAGACCGGAAATTCCACCGGACCTTCCGCCGGAATGCGCCGGCGCATGAATTCGAGATTGCTGGTCAGCAGCTTGTAATAGGGGCTGCGCAGGAAGACCTCGGGCTTTTCGATGTCGTGGATGTAACGCTCGACGATCAGGCCTGTCGACGGCCGCCAGGTGAAACCCAGCGCATCGTAAAGCGGATGGAGCATGGCGAAGGAGAGGTGAATGCGGTGAATGGGAATGCCGGTGGCGGCGATGCGATCGCAGAAGCCGCTGATGATCTCCTCGAGATTGTTGCCGGCGAGCGCCGACTTGGTCAGCCAGTCGGCGACCTTGTCCATGAAGATATTGGAGACAAGTTGGGGATTGTGGCTCATGTGGTGCCCTGTTTTACGGCATGTGCTTGATCAAATGTTCTGCCCAGTCGGCTGCGCCAGGGCCTCCGCTTTTCTGGCCTGTGCCCGTTTTTCAGGCAACTGACTGGCCGCGAGCGCATATCCGCCACTGGCGCCGTCGATAAAGTGCATATGGTCTCGCGACAGGGCAGTTGCAACAAAACAGGTGAGAAGCGCCTTGTCCTGGCGATGCAGGCCGAATTCGCAGACGCCATCGCGTTCCGCAGCCTCCAATCGCTGCACCAGGCGGTCCCTGTGCCCGGCATCGACGTCTACGGTCATCATCAGTCCGTCGTCGAATTTGCGGAAATCCGAATTGGCGGCGACATCGGCCTTGTAGCGGCGTGCATCGAAGCTGCCCAAGGGCAGGTTCAGCTTGTGCAGGACGACCGTCAAGACGATTTGCAGTATAATGGAGAGCCTCTGGCGGATGCGTCCTGACGACGGCGCCGTAGCGCTTATCTCGTTTCGTATGCCTTCTGCCGAAAAGGCAAGATCGGGCCCAGAAGCCGGTATGGGATGTGCCTCCCGGTTCTGTTCCGCGGTGACGGCGATGATGTCGCCGACCAGTTTGCGGAAGGCATCCATCGTTTCTGCTGACGTCGGCTTGGCGATGATCGAAACGATTTCGCCATTGTGCGCCTGGATCGGATCCCAGCGGCAGGACAGGCCGGTCAGATCCGGCCTGGGTTCGGCATCGGAGACGTCGACCCTGTACCTTCCTGCCTTCATCTCCTGCTCCGCCCAGCTTGCTCCGCCGCCGGTGAACATTGCGTAGGCGATATTGGAGCTTGCCGCAAAACGAGCGACGCGTACATCCAGACCCTGAGCCCTGATATCGGAAACGGGGACCAGAGCGACACGCATGTCCAGCTGGAGATCCGAGGCGACCCAGTTGCGAAGACTTGCCAGCGCCCGGGCAGCCGTATCGACGCCGCCGGCGGGAATGGCAACCATGGCGCCGTCGCCGCCGAAGATGAACGGCAGTTCGTGTTCACCCAGCGCGTTCAGCACCGCAGAAATGACGCTGGCGCCGGCCATGTTGACCGCCTTGTAGCGTCCTTCGAGGATAGCATGCGTTGATCCGACGATGTCGGCGATCGCGAGACACCAATCGTCCGGCAGCGGCTTGTAGTTCTGCCGGTCCACCACGCCTTCAAAGCGGGCAAACAGCGGGACGGATTGGTAAAACCTGTCGTCTGGACCTACGTTCATTGCTGGACCTTACCATATCGCCCGCCGTGCCGCATTACCGGTTTTTGCAGATGGATATGCGGCTTAAGCAGAAGCCGCATTGGTCTGGGAGACCGGAATGAACACGTTCAAGGACAGTTCACGACCGCGTAACGAAACCTCGTGCGTCTCCATGCCCGTCAGGTCCACGCCCGAAAGTCGCGCCACGGGCTCGGAAATAACCAGCGGCACGTTGAATTGTTTTGCCACCGATTCAAGCCGGCTTGCTACATTTACCGTGTCGCCGATGGCGGTCATGTTCTTTACCCGGCCGTAGCCAAGGGTTCCGACCACCGCGTGACCGGTGTGAATGCCGATGGCGATCTGCAATTGGGTGGAAAAGTCCTTCGCCAATTCGACATTCAGTTCCTCGATGCCGGCGATGATCAGGTGGGCCGCTTCCAACGCCTGGCGGCAGCCCTCCTCCGGTGTCGAGTTGATGCCGAACAAGGCCATGGCTCCGTCGCCGATGAACTTGTCCAGCTGTCCGCCCGTGTCTTCGACCGCATGGCCGACCACGGCGAAATAGCGATTGAGGAGGAAGACGATATCGAACGGCAGGCGGCTTTCGGTCAGGGTGGTGAAATTGCGCAGATCACAGAACAGAACGGCGATATCCCGCTCCCTGCCGGGGCTGATCTCCTGGCTGTTTGCCGGGACCATCGTATCGGGCATGGCAACGAGGAGCGGGGCAACCGTCAGGTTGCCTGTCGGGCGCAGCTGGCAGGCAAGGCGCACGCCGGGTTCAGGCTTGATGCGGATGAGGGTTCTCTGCTCCAGCGTGCCGATCGCCGGCAGATTGCCTTCGGCGCTGACGACCTGGACGCGGCAGGTCGAACACTGACCTTTCCCGCCACAGGCCGCGTAGTGCGGCACGCCCCCCAGCCTGCTGGCTTCGAGAATGGAAAAGCCGCGTGGCACATGGACCACCTGCCCGTCGGGATAGCGCACGGCGATACGGTCGGCGCGCTCGCGCAGCTGTCGGTAAAAACGGAAAAGCAGGAGCGCCACGAGCGAGACGGCGAATATGCCGTAAGCCCACATCCGGATTGTGGCCAGTTGCACCATAGACAGGGGCAATGGTGCCGTCGGGTCGTAATAGCCGCCGGGATAACCGCGCCCTATCCCCATGGGCGATTGAATTGTCCGACCCATTTCTGAAAAGCCGAGCAGCGCCAAGACGGGAAGCATGATCGCGAGAACCAGAAGCCAGGGCGATGCCCACCCATACCAGGTGCGGTACCGCAGCCAGAAATGCAGGCCGATACAGCCATGCAGCCAGGCGATGACCAGCACGGCTGATTGTTGCACACCATTGACCGGCGAGCTGATCCAGAGCTGGGTGACGACGGCGGCATAGGTATCGCGGTAGTTGAACAGTTCGTTGGCAACCCGTGTTCCGACGATATGCGGGATCAGCAGGAGCGGGATCATCAGGCCAAGGACGATCTGCGCCGCTTCGGATTTCGGCATGACGAAATTGCGGCGGATGTATATCGCCCGCAAAACCAGCAGGAAATGGATCAGCAATGAACCGTAGAGAAGCACGGTGGCAATGGGATTGCGCCATAGGGCGAGGAACGGTCGGCGGAAGTGATCGGCCGTTTCAACCGAGATCAGACCGACCGCATGGTTGAGCATATGCATTGCGATGAAAATGAAGATCACCAGGCCGGATGCCAACCGCGCATCGCGCAGCGTCCGTTCGGAGACTATGACTTTTTTCACGCTGCCGCCTTGGGTTTCTGTTGCCGTGAGCCTTTTGACCGAAGGCGCGATGATGAAGAATAAGTCGGTTCTCGTCGATCCATCTGCAGGTGCACGGCAGACGCACATGTTGACTTGGGCTGCCGTCGCTCGGAGTGAATCAACCCGTCAGGTCAAAGCACCGGAACGTGGCAATTCAGAGTTCAAGCACCATTCCGTCCCGCGCGGCGATGGTTTCGGCAAAATGCTGCTGTGCCAGCTGCTCCAGCCTGTCCAATTCATCGTCGGTGCGCGAAGGGGCATGATGGAACAGCACCAGCTTGCGGGTGGATGCTTGTAAGGCGAGCTTTACACCCTGTTCCCAGGTCGAATGCCCAAAACCCTTGTATTTCAGCATTTCGTCTTCGGTGTAGGCGGCGTCGTAGACGGCGATATCGGCATCTTGCATGAGCTCCAACGCGGTCGGATCGAGGATGCCTGTCTGATGTTCGATGTCGAAGACCAGCGCCAGAGACTTGCCCTCCCACTCGACCCTGTATCCGATCGCGCCGCCTGGATGATCGAGCAGGAATGTCCGGATCTCTATCCCGGGGATCGGGGTCAGAATATCTCCGGCGTGAAAGTCGTGAAAAATCAGATTTGCCTTGCAGATGGTCGTGTCGATCGGTGTCCATGGAGGGCTGATGAAGCGACTAACCATCTCGCGGGTCGTCATCTGCCCGGCGAGATGTCCTGACCAGATATTGACGCTGGCTGCGGGATTGTAGATCGGCTTGAAGAAGGGCAGGCCGATGATGTGGTCATAGTGACAGTGACTGAAGAACAGATGGGACTGTTTCAGGCCCTGTTCCAGCATTTCCACGCCGACTTCGCGGATGCCGGAACCGGCGTCAAACAATAGGCGATGATCGCCACACCGCACCTCTATGCAGGGGGTGTTGCCACCGTAGCGCTGGAATTGGGGCCCGGATACGGGAATACTGCCCCTCGTACCCCAGAATTTGATCGAAAACACGTTCTCTTTCATTCAATTAAACAATTGCGCCGCGCTTCACGCAGCAGGTGTCACAATATCACGGTTCATAGCCAAACGCCTTTTTCGCGCGATTGCAAGTGGCCATTCATCTGAGGGGTCAAAACCGCAAGTGCGGGTTGGCCAATAGGCGGGCTTTTCTTGTCGCCTTTGCGCTCGTTTGCCAGGTCGACAGCGGACAGCATGCAGCACTTGTCAACGCTGATCCGCAGTTCGCGGTTATGGGACGATGCGTGTCGCTCGCTCGACCGACCGGCCGAGGACGCCGAGGAAGATGGCGAGGAAGTCGCGTAGATTTTTGTGTTCGGACAGGCTGGCGTCGCCGAATTCACGCGCCAGAGCCCGGTAGACCCGCAGCCTTTCGGCCGGGACCCAGGTGAGTGCCTCGGCGCTGCCCTGGCGAAGCCGGTACCAGTCCACGACGAGTTGCAGAAGAGGCGAGGTGTTCAGGCTTGATCGGTCAAGATCATGAGCTTTCGCCCAATCGTCAAGGATACTGGACATGCTCTCTTTAGCTCTCGTCGCATCCAGGGTCTCGCGTGGCGGCTCGATTTGCAGCGTGTCGCCAAGCAACAAGATGCAGAGGTCAGCCAGCGACACATGAAGGGCAAGCTCACGGAGTTCCGGAGGCCAGTCCTTGGGCAGGTAGCGGCTGACGACGAGCGCCTGCATGTGCCGGTTGAGAAATTCTCCGTAGTTCTGTGCCTCCAATGCAGGTTCCGATGTCGCGTCGGGTGTGCCGGTTTCAGCCCGGTAGAGATCGAGAAGGTCGGGATCAAGCGGCATGGACGCCAGGGACACGGTCTCTATTTCCGGCGTGGTTCTGCCTGCGCGGACAATCGTGTAGCCGGCTGGGAATGCGACAAGCGATGGGACGGCGATATTCGTCAGGCACTGCGTGCCACTTGCCCAATCTGTCCGAGCCGACACGTGGAGATGGCCGCTGAAATGCAATTTGAGGCCGGCACGGACAAGCGTCTCGGTAACCGCCGGGACCGGCGTTCTCCTGGCGATGTCGGTCATGCCGAACAACGTTTCCTCGCTGTTGGACATATCCTCAAACGGATCGAGTACCGGATAATGGGAAAACGCCAGAAGGTGCTTGCCAAGGCTGTCGGCGCGCGCGCACACATCGGCAATCCAGTCGATCAGGTATGGCTTGACCCGCAGCAGAGCATTCCAGCCGGCGTTGGAACTGTCGAGGAAGGCTTTCTTGCGGGCGATGTCGCGATTGCCATTGCGCGGCTCGAAGACGTTGGCGTCGAGCATCAACAGCCACAGGCCGTCCACCGGCTCGACCAGATAGGACGCATCGACAAGCCGGCGGATGGTCAAGCCATCGGCGGAGTGGAGGTCATGCTGGCGCAATTCAAATTCATCCGACGCGCCGAATGGCGTCTCCCAATGCCGATAGGCGGCGTTTCGGGTGAGGCCGAATTCGGCCATCGGCAGCAGGCCGTTCGGCATGCCGTCGCAGTACATCTTGGGTGTGACGATCGGCTGACCTGGATCCAGCGCCGCGATCTCGGCATCGCTGGTGACGAGGGTCGTGGTGCCGGACGCGTCGAGAAACCGCGTGCTCTGGTGCTTGCCGAGTGGACCGAAGACATCGTGGTTTCCGGGGATCGCGTAGAACGACATGTTGTGCCGGTCGCGCCAGTGGCGCAGCAGGCGAGCGACGCTTTCGGTGGTCGTCCGCTGCCCGTCATCGGTATAGTCACCCAACAGGACGACGTGGCGAATGCCCCTTGAACAGACATCCTCCAGTGCGGCTGGAAGAGCGGCAAAGCTCTCGTTGAAGACCCTGGTCGATCGGGCCGTGTCGGCCCAACTGCGAACCGTCAGCCGCCTGCCGCCGACCATGACGCCATCGACGTCATAATTGCCCTCGATGTCGTGAAAATGGGCATCGGCAATGACCGCGACTGCCGGTATCTCAGGGTCGAACCCCGGCACGACCGCTCAGGCCTTCCTGCGATAGAGGAAATAGCGATCGGGATCGACGCTCGACGGGATTGGCAAGGGTGCCAGGGACGGATGTTCAAGCGGCAGGCCGCTGATTGCCACGCCATCCGGCGCAAGGGCTGCACTGACGATGTCGGGCAGCCAGGTCAGCGTGATGGCATCCTTGTCGGGATAGCCGGTGCCGATATCGGCATGAACGAGGGCTGCACCCTGTCCCGCAAAGGCTCTTGCGGTTTCGCCGATTTCGCCGATCACCAGGTTTTCAGGTTCCGGCGTGGAGGATGAGTGGGCGCCGAGGGCGCGATCGAAGGCGACGATGCGGCGTCCGGGAAAGCGGTCGCGCAGATGGTCGAAGGTCCGGCCGTTGCCAAGGCCGATCTCGAGAATGGCGCCTGTCGGCAAGAGAGGAACATTGTCGCGGACGTGATCGATAATGTCGCGCTGCGCCGACATACGGCGAATAAAACTGTCCAAACGGCTCATGAAATTGGCCCATCATTGTGGGTGCCGACCGGCACCTTATGCCTTGACGATGTTGTCGCCGCTGATCTTCAATCGTGAAAACACATTTCGGGTGTCAACGATCAAAGGGCTCCATTTGGCGAGTGCGGCGTAGTCGATGCTGTCATGATCGGTTGCGATCAGGACCGCGTCGAAGTTCCGGACCTGCTCTTCGCTCCACGCGATCGAAGCCCGGCCCTTGAGCATGCTGTATTCGCGCGTCGACGGAATTTCAGCGACATAGGGATCATAGTAACAGGCCGTACCCTTGCGCTCCTCGATCAGCTTCATCAGCTTCAGGGAGGGGCTTTCGCGAATGTCGGGCACGTTTTTCTTGTAGGCGAGGCCGATCACCAGAACCTTCGACCGGCTCAGTGCCTTGCCGAGGCGGATATCCAGCGCTTCCGCCAGCTTCTCGACGACGTGGCGCGGCATGGCGGAATTGATTTCGCCGGCAAGCTCGATGAACCGGGTCGGCAGCTCGTATTTGCGCGAGACCCATGTCAGGTAGAAGGGATCGATCGGGATGCAATGACCACCGAGACCGGGGCCCGGATAGAAAGGCATGTAGCCGAAGGGCTTGGTGCTTGCCGCGTCGATGACTTCCCAGACGTCGATGCCCATGGCGTCGTAGATGATCTTGAGTTCGTTGACCAAGGCGATGTTGACGGCGCGAAAGACGTTTTCCGTCAGCTTCACGGCTTCCGCCGTGGCCGTCGATGATACGGGCACGACCGTCTTGACCACCGCGCCGTAGAAGCTCTTTACCAGCGATGTGGCGTGCTCGCCATCGCCGGCGACGACTTTCGGAATGGTCGACGTCTGGAAATGCCGATTGCCCGGATCTTCCCGCTCCGGTGAAAAGCCGAGGAAGAAGTCCTGACCGGACTTCAAGCCGCCGGCCTCGAGCGTCTGCCTGACCAGTCCGTCCGTCGTGCCGGGGTAGGTGGTCGATTCCAGCACGATCAACTGGCCGGGGCGCAGGGTGCGGGCGATCTCTTTGCATGTCTTGCGGACATAGGACATGTCCGGGTCGCGGTGATGGGTCAGGGGTGTCGGGACGCAAATGGCAATGACGTCGCAATGGCCCAGCTGGGAAAAGTCGGATGTGGCCGCAAACCGCCCGGCCTTGCACTCCTCGCCAAGGATCTCGTCGGGAACGGCTTCGATGTAACTGCGGCCTGCTTCGATCGAGACGATCTTTGTCGGATCGATGTCGAAGCCGGTGACCGGGAAGCCGGCTCTGGAGGCCGTGATGGCAAGCGGGAGGCCGACATAACCCAGTCCGATGACGCCGACATGGGCGCTGCGTGACTGGATGTGCTGAAGCAACAACTCGTGAGAATGCAAAGGTGTTGGCATCGGGACTCCGTGCACTTATACAGGATGGGCACGTCCAGATGGGAGAGTTTAGCCTGCATGTCAAGTCTGGTTGAGGCGCGCGCGCGTCACGCGAATTTGCTGTGTCGCCAGCCGTTTTTCGCGCCCGGTCGATGCGGCAAGAGCGCCGTGGGAAGCCCTGCGACGGTCGGTCGGACGTCATGAAAATTGCCTTCTATTCTCCATTGAAGTCGCCCGATCACCCGGTGCCGTCGGGCGATCGACTGATGGCGCGCCAGTTGATCGCCTGTCTGAGGCTTTGCGGTCACAGCGTGGAGGTCGTCTCGGAGTTGCGCGCCTTCATTGCTGACTATGACGATCGAGACGGGCGTGACGCGTTGCTTAAAAATGCCGGTGCGGAGGTTGCACGTCTTCGTGAGCAGTGGCGTCAACGGGGCGTACCGGATCTGTGGTTCTGCTACCATCCCTACTACAAGTCGCCGGATCTTCTCGGCCCTGACCTGTGTGCGGAGTTCAGGCTTCCTTATGTCACCGTCGAGGCATCCTATTCCCATCGGCGGAATATCGGTGTGTGGAGCGATCTGCAGGGCCGCGTGCTCGACGCCATTCGCCTCGCTACCGTGAACATCTGCCTGACCGGACGCGATCGCGCAGGGCTCATGGCGATCGCGCCAGAGGCGGTGGTCGCCACCCTCAAACCTTTCATTGATGCCGATGCATTTCTTGAGATGGTTCCCCTGCCTGATCCGCTTCGCCTGGTGACAGTGGCGATGATGCGCCCCGGCGACAAGTTGGCGAGCTATAAGGTCCTTGCCCAGGCGCTTGGCCGGATCCGCCATCTGCCATGGATGCTGTCGATCGTTGGGGACGGTCCGATGCGCGACGATGTCCGGGCTTTGTTTTCCGACCTGCCGGAAGGCCGCATTGAATGGCTTGACCAACAGGAGCCTTCCGAGATTGCTGACATTCTTGCGGGCAGCGCGCTGTATGTCTGGCCGGGATGTGGCGAAGCCTATGGGCTTGCCTATCTGGAAGCGCAGGCGGCCGGGGTGCCAGTGATTGCATGGGCGACGGCCGGCGTGCCGGAAGTCGTTGAAAACGGTACGACGGGCATCCTGACCGCGCCGGGCGATGTCGATGCATATGCAACGGCCATTGCAACTCTGCTGGGCAACGACGACGAAAGACGCCGAATGGCAGGGAATGCACGTGTCCGCGTTGTAAGTGATCACTCGCTTCAAGCCGCGAGCAGGGCGCTCGATGCCATTCTTCATCAGCATTTGGGAGACCAGCCATGACCGGGCGCACAGAACTCAAGCCGTTGTTCGAAGAGCTTGATCGTCGTGCCGATCTGGGCGACCCATTGCAGCTATGGCTTCGCGACGACGATGCTGTCGCGCCAAGCGAGCCACTCGATCGCCTGCTTCAGCTAACGAACCATCACGGTGTGCCGACGTTGCTCGCAGTCATCCCCGCTTTTACCGGTACGGAATTGCAGCAGCGCCTGGCGCTGGAGAAGGGTGTCGAGGTGGCGGTGCATGGTTGGGCTCATCTCAATCACGCGGGTGCGGGCGAGAAAAGCCGGGAGTTGGGAATGCATCGACCGCTTGCAACGGTGCTGGACGAACTCGCACGGGGGCGTGAGCGCCTTGAATCTCTGTACGAGACCCGGTTCGTGCCAATGCTTGTGCCGCCCTGGAACCGGATCGACAGCGACATCATCGGAGAACTCGGTGGTCTCGGCTTCGAGGCTCTATCGGTTTATGGGCCGGAAAGATCAGCTCCGCTGACGATGCTGAATACCCATGTGGATATCATGGACTGGCGTGGCACGCGCGGAGGGCGCCCGCTTGGTGCTGTCGTTGGCGATCTGGTGGCCATGTCGCGAACCCATAAGGGTCCGGTCGGGTTGCTGACCCATCATCTCGTGCACGATGCGGCGGCCTGGGATTTGCTGGAGCTTCTTTTTGCGGCCACGGAAAAACATGCGGGCTGCAGATGGCGCGGGATCTTCTGGCCGATAAAGCCTAGGGTTGGATCAAGACTAGGCGGTCCGGCAAATGGCAGATCAGTGGGTGGTCGCCATGCGTTCGCCGAGGATGCGCATGGTCTCGGCCATCGTGCGCGGGCAACTGGCCAGAATCTTGAGGAAGTAGTCCTTGCTGATCCGAAGGGCTTCGACCGGGGTGGCAGCCTTGACCGTGGAGTTGCGCGGCCTGTCACACAGGATGGCGATTTCGCCGACCACGGAACGACAGCCGACTTCGGCAATCTTGGTTTCGCCGGCTGGGCTGTCCATGATGATGTCCACGGCGCCCGACAGGATGACATAAGCCGCATCGCCGGCATCGCCCTGGTGAAACAATTCCTGGCCGGTTCCGTAGATGACCCGGTCAGAGGCGAACGCAAGCAGCTTCAGTTTTCCAGCATCCATGCCGGAAAAAAGAGGTACGCCGCGTAACATCTGCACTTCGTCATTCAGGATCATCACATTCACCTGCCTCGAAAAATTGCGTTCGACTGTCCTACCACCAACTATGCTATCAATTGCTTATAGACTGAACCATTTTCGACAATTGTCTCGTAAGACCCATCTTCGGCCACAGTTCTGTCGTTAAAAGCAATAACCCTCCCAAAGTGCTTTGCAAGGGGCGTGTTCGAAAGTACCCAGACCACCGCAGGAGTATCACCATCCTTTGCCAGAAAGGCAAGGGACGCTTCGACGATCCTGTCTTGAAGATGGTGATCGAGCCCGGAAAGCGGCCGATTGAAGATGTAGTAATCCGATTTGCGGATCAGGGCCCTAGCAAAACTGAGCTTGAGGCGCTGCGAATGCGAGAGCCGCCGTCCGGCAGCCCCGATATTGTATTCCAGCCCCAGCGCCAGCAGAGCCTGATATAGGCCGGGCTGAGCACGCATCAGCGAGGAACCGATTTCGCGGAGCTGCTTGGCAGCATCGCTGAACCGATGATTGACCTTGCCGAAGATGATATTCTCGATCAGATTCCCGGACGACAGATAGGCACTCGGGTCATAGCGCTCGATGTATCCACGCAGGGCGTTCGGCAGGTGATCATGGAACTGATGCCGGACCTCGATGATCTTGCTCATCAAGGCTTCGTCGAGCAGGCCGAAACGGTGCCGGGGCTCGACGTAGAAGAAGCTCAGGCGAATAAGCGCGATCCGGTCTTCGTCTCCGACACTGCGCATTGACTGGCCGGTCAGCCGTTGCAGACGCTGCTGGTAGGCCGGGATTTCCTCCGGTGTCATATAGGTCAGGCGTTCGAAGAACGGGTGATCCAGCGGCAGGTCCTTGAACAGCTCGATCGTGTTTTCTGCAATCGCCATACCCATCCTGAACAGCGCTTCGCCGAGGCCGCTTTCCTCCATCATGTTGCGGAAATAGGCGGTCTTGGCGATTGCCTGGATGGCAGAATCCGAACTCATCATGCCGAAGAACAGATTTTCACCGACCATCGCCTCAGTGTTGTACCGGTCCTCCTCGAAGGGAATGACAAGACTGTTGAGGTTGCGGCGATCCAGTTCCTCGCGCAGCCGGCGGCGAAGCTGAACGATATGGGCAGCGAGTGTCGGGTCGCTATCGACATCGATGGTCGAATGCAGGGCGAGCTGTAGGACGTCTTCAGACAGGTCGACAACCTCCAGAACTTCTCGCATCGCTTCGAAAAGCCCGTCCATGTCCTGTGCACGGGTGGCTGCAATGTCGATCCAGTTGCTGTTCAAGTCGAAATCGGCATTGCCGGATCTCTTTGCTTCGAGAATGTCCCATCTGCGCTTGTCGGCGGCCGCGCCCTTGTACGAGACCGTGGCGGTCGGGGCATGCTTGAGCCCATAGAGAAGGTTGTCCTTCAGCGAGCCGAAGAACAGGTAGGCGTCGGGCGCCGCATACGAGATCCTGCGACCGGTGATCGCTTCCGGCAACATGAAGATGTCGTCATCCCCCGCGCTGACTTTGCCGCCCGTCGGCCGCGTGATGCGACCCAGAGCCTCAGCCAGGGCATCCGCGCCGCTTGCGGCCGTGCCGATGATTGCGACCGTCTCGCCGGGCGATATCTTGATCGATACATGCTCCAGAACACGCGCACCGTTGTCGTCTTCGACCATCAGATTGTTGGTGCTAAGCGGATGGTTCATCGGCCCGGTGCTCGACGGTTCGAGAGCCTGGATCTCGGCATCCAGCAACTGGTCTGCTTCAAACTGTTCAACGACCTGTTCGTATTTGACCTGCACGTCCTGGCGGGCGAGGTCCCAGTCAATCAGTTCCTTCAGCGGGCCTGGCAGCTCCTTGTAGGCATTGATGACCGCGACCAGCTGGCCGACATCGAGCTTGCCGACAATCGTCAGGTAACCGCCAATGACGTAGAAAAGGAAAGGCGTTACCTGGGCGAGGAAGTTGTTCAGGAATTTCACCATGAACTTCCACTGATAGATATCGTAGCGGATGCGGAAGATGTAGCCGAGCCGCGATGCGATATCGGCGCGTTCGAAATTGGATGTGTCGAAGGCGTGCACCGTACCGATGCCGTCGACGATTTCGGTCACGCGGCCTGCCAGCTGTCTTGCGCTGATCTGCCGCTCGCGACCAAGTTCGATCAGGCGACGGCGCATGCGCGGAATGATGCCGACCTGCACGATGGCCATGGCGAAAGCGACGAAGCCTAGCCAGAAATGCTGCATGAAGATGAAGATCAGCGCCGTCAGTGCCTGACCGCCAAGAAGAGCCGGCTGGACGAAGGCATCCGCGGTAAAGCCACCGAGCGGCTCGACCTCATCCTTCACCATGCTGGCAATTTCGCCAGCCTTAATGCGCTTGAAATAGTTGGGCGGAAACCGGAGAATCCGGTCGATCAGTTCAAAGCGTATGCGCCGAAGCAGGCGTTCGCCGAGCCGGCCCTTGTAGGTGTTGATATAGAACTTGAACAGGCCATTGATGATGACGAGCATCAGGAACGTCAGGCTCAGCGCCATCAATGACGGCAGGCGTTCGAGCGGCAGGCCGGGGAAAAGCTCGACATTGCCCCAGAACGGAATGTCCAGGGTCAGATGCATGAACAGCTGCGTATCGCCAGCCTTGGTGAAACCATCGCCCTGTATCGGGCCGTTGACGATCTGCTTGGGCAGATCGAAGGCGAGATAGTAGGGGATCATCGACAGGGCGACAAACAACAGAATCCAGAGTTGCTGGCGGCTTGTGTGGTTCCAGATATATCTGGCGAGGTTTGGTTCCATGGAAAACTTCTATGCGATTTTTCAGGCTGCAGCTATCCAGGGACAGGCTGAGGCGTCTTTAACATCATAGCTGGGAAGCCGGTCGCTTGTTTAGAAGGTCTCTCAGTAACTCAGCCGTTCGATTTGCCCCGTCCAGTTGCAAAACAGGCACATCCGGCAGAGCGGCCAGATCAAGCGCCCGATTGATTGCGGAGACCATGGTGTCGCCGGAGAGCCCGTCCTCCGGCAAGACGACCGCGAGGCCCATGCGGTCCAGTCTCTCGGCGCGCGCGGTCTGCTCGGTTTCGCCGCCGGATGCGAATGGCACCAGGACCGATCGGCATCCCGCCTGCTGAATGTCGCAGACCGTGTTGTAGCCGGCCTGGGAGATGGACAGCCTCGCCGTGGTCAGCAGACTGCGGAAATCGGTGCGGAACCGGACCAGTTCCACATGGTCCGGCGCCTGCGCTGCAAGCCGTTCGAAATCCGGCTGGGGCAGGTTGGGGCCGGCGATGATGCACCAGCGGCCAAGATCGGTCCGTTGTGCGGACGCCTCCAGCGCCGCCCTGATCAGGCCGGCACCCACGGCACCGCCGCCCGCCGAAACGACGATGTCGAAACTTTCGGCAGGCGCCGCTGGCGGTCGGCCCGTCACCAGGCCGGTATAGACGACCTGGTCCACAATCGAGCGGGCAAGCGGGAATGTATCTTCGAGCCTGACGAAGGTGGGATCGCCATGCACCAGGACGCGGTCGAAGTAGCGGTGGACCAGATCGACGGTTTCTTCATCCCGACCGGGTTTCGCACGTTCCTGGAGGATGTCACGCAGGGATGTCAGGAGAAGCGGGCGCGGCCGTGTCGCCTCGATCGCTTCGATCAGCGGGAGAAGCTCGAAGCGAACCTGCCGGCGGCCGAAGGGAAAGGCTTCGAGGATGACGATATCCGGCCTCTTTTCCCGATAGGTCGCGAGCAAGAGATCGCGCCGCCGCGCCTTGAAGGCATCGTCTACCGGATCTCCATCGGCATCGACCAATTGCGAAAACCCGCCGTCTCCGACAGCAATCGGCGGCAGGGCGACGTGGTCTATGCCGTCTGCGGGAAAACCGGCAACAGGCATGCCCCCGGTCACCAGGGTCACCTCGAAGTCGTTCTCGGCAAGCGCCTGGACGATGTGACTTGCTCTTGCCAGATGACCGATGCCCAGCAGGTGCTGAACGTAGTAGAGGACGCGGGGCTGGGGTCCGATCGTTGCAGCGTCCGTCATTTCGGCGTCTGCCATTCGCTTTCGAACAGCGCCTTCAACTGTCCGACGCTTGAATGATAGTCGAAACTGCCGCGCACCTTTGTCTCGGCGGCCTGTCCAAGGCGGTTGCGAAGCTCGGGATCGCGGATCGCCCGTTCCAGTGCATTGGCCAGAGCCTGCGGATCTTCCGATCGAACCAGCAGGCCGTTTTCATCATCCTTGAACAATTCGGGAATGCCGGAAATGTCGGTGGCGACGCAGGTCAGCCGCTGGCTTGCCGCCTCGACCAGAACATTGGGAAGCCCGTCACGGTCGCCATCGCTGGTGATCCTGCAGGCCAGCGCGAAAATATCGGCTGTGCGATAGGCCTGTAGGACATCCTTCTGATCGACGGCGCCCAGCCAAGTGATCTTGTCATCGATGCCCAGTTCATGGGCCAGCTTCTTCAACTTGGGACGCTCGCCACCGTCGCCGGCATGGACGAAGCGCCAGCGCAGGTCCGACGGCAGGAGGGCAAATGCCTTCAGCAGGACATCATAGCCCTTTTTTTCGACCGCGCGGCCGACACTGATGATCGTAACGGGATCTTCGCTGCTTGTGCCGTCGCGTGGCGGGCGAAGCCCGTCGAAATGCGGAAAACGGTTCAGGTCGAGCCCGTGATAACTCAGATGGATGTGGCTGACGTCTTCGGGGCCGAGCTGCTGCAGATGCTCGTAGCCGGTTCGTGTGCAGGTCACGGCCCATCGCGCACTTGCGAGCTTAGCGGAGAGTTCCCAGTCCTTCGATGTCCAGATATCCTTGGCATGGGCGGACACGGTCCAGGGAATGCCGGTGATCTGGCTGGCATAGGCGGCGACCGATGCCGGCGTATGGATGAAGTGAGCGTGCAGCCAGCCGGCGTCCTTCGGCCATTCGTTGACCAGCACCGCAGCCTGTCCGAAACGGCGGAAGCGATTGCGGGTGAAGTCACGAGCCAGATCCGAACGGAACTGGGCAAATGCCTTGCGGAAGCCCGGCCGCTTGCGGATTGCAAACAAGGCGCGCAGCACCCGGATGGGCTCCTGATGCAGATATTCGGGCAGGTAGTGGACCGGCGCCCGGATTTCGTCGTGGACGGCATGGCGCTTCTTGTCGGTGGGGCGCCGCAGCGCGACGAGGAGCAGTTCAAGACCGGCCTTTTCGAGACCCAGCAATTCCTGGGCGATGAAGGTTTCCGACAGCCGCGGATATCCCTTCAGCAGCACGACGATTTTACGGGAATGCGGCAAACCTAGTGGGCCTCTTCTGCGATGGCTGGAATCAGTTCGCGCTGGGCCAGTTCACTGCCGACCATGCGGGCAATATTGCTCAGGCCTTTAAGATGCAGGCCCGCGCTGTTGCTTGACGGTGGCAAGCGGCTTGGAAGTGCCTTCAGCGCGGCCGCCAAGCGCTTCGGATCACGGGATTCCTCCGGCCTGAGCATGTCGATCAGGCCGAGTTCGGCGGCGCGTGTGGCGCGGATCAACTGCTCCTCGCGCGGCATCACGCGCGGGATGATCAACGCCGGCTTGTCGAAGGAGAGAATTTCGCAATAGGTGTTGTAGCCACCCATCGCCACCACTGCCTTGGAGCTGGCGATCAGCTCTTCCATCCGGGTGTCGAATTCGATCACCTCGATATACGGAATGGCTGCCCCTTTCTTCGCAAACATGGTGCGCTGCTCGGCCGGCATATAGGGACCCAGCACGATCAAGGCCTTGTGTGTCAGCGTCGGATCCTGCTGATAGGCCTGGATCACGTCTTCGACCAGATCGGCGCCATCGCCACCGCCACCGGTGGTGACAAGGATGTAGTCGCCGTCCGGCTGATGCAGCGAGCGATCCTGATGGGGCGCGCTTCTCTGCAGGAAGCCGACGAAATTCATCTTGTCACGGACAGGTGCCGGGACGTCGAGGCCAATCAGGGGATCGTAGAAGTCCGGCGGGCCGTAGACCCAGATGTCGTCATAGAAGCGTTCGATCTTCTGCATTACATCCTTGCGCTTCCACTCCGCCTCCAGCAGATGCGGCGCATCCATCACTTCGCGCAGGCCCAGGATGAGCCTGGTTCCGCGTCCCTTCAGATAGGCCAGGGTTTCCTCGACTTCGCCGCCCAGCCCCATGGGCTCCTTGTCGATGATGAAGATATCGGGTTTGAACGTCTCTGCAGTGTGGCGGATGATCGAACGCCGCATGTTCAGGGTATCTTCGAGATCGATATGACGCTCAAGCGAGGTGTACTCGCCGTTGCGCAGCTTGATGACGCTCGGGATTTTGACGAAATCGACGCGGGCGCGATAATCGAAGGCACCGGCAATCGTTGCACCCGATATGATCAGCACGTTGAGGCCGCGGTATTCCTCGACCAGCGCATGGGCGATGGTCCGGCACCTGCGAAGGTGCCCGAGACCAAAGGTGTCGTGGCTGTACATCAGGATGCGGCCTTGCTCAAAACTGCGCGTCATGAGCGAAGTCCCTCGGCTCCACTGGAAGCCGCAAGAGTGCTGGGAGGATTCCTGCGCATCGAAATTCCGTTTCACTTATAGGGATCGGCCGCATCGCGTAGACCGTCACCAAGAAAATTGAAAGCCAAAATAACCAGGATGACAGGCACCACAGGGAACAGTAGCCAGGGATAAAGTGCGATAATATTAACGCTGCGTGCCTCGGTCAGGAGGATGCCCCAGCTGGTGATCGGTGGGCGCAGGCCGATGCCGAGGAAGCTCAGTGCCGTCTCGCCAAGGATCATTCCGGGAATGGTCAGGGTCGCGCTGGCGATCAGGTGCGACATGAAGCCGGGGACAAGGTGGCGGCGGATGATGCGGGCGCTGCCGGCGCCCATCACCTGCGCTGCCAGCACATAGTCTTCCTCGCGAAGCGAGAGCAGTTTTGAGCGAACCGCGCGGGCAAGTCCGGTCCAATCCAGCATGCCGAGAATGACGGTGATGCCGATATAGACGAGGATGGGGCTCCAGGTCACCGGGATGATCGCTGCTAGCGCCATCCATAGGGGGATGCTCGGGATCGACTGCAGGACCTCAATGACGCGCTGGACCAGAAGATCGAAGATGCCGCCGTGATAGCCGGCAAGTCCGCCAATGACGATGCCGAGGACAAAGCTCATCATGACGCCCAAGATGCCGATCGTCAGCGATATGCGCGCGCCATAGATGATCCGCGACAGCATGTCGTGACCGAGACGGTCGGTGCCAAGCAGGAAGAGTTGGCCGCCCTCGGCCGGGCAGACCAGATGCAGGTTGGTCTCCACCAGATTCCAGAACCGGTAGCCATCGCCGCGGCAGAAGAAACGCAGCCGCTGAACATCGTCGGTATTGTCGATATAGACCCTCTTCAAGGTGTCCATGTCGAGCGTCATGCGCTGGCCATAGACGAAAGGTCCGACAAAACTGCCCTCGTGCATGAAGCGGACGGTCTGCGGCGGCGTGTGGATGAAATCGATATTCTTGGTGTGCAGGTTGTAAGGCGCCAGGAATTCGCTGAACAGAATGCTGACATAGACCAGGATGAGAAAGATACCGGAAAACAGCGCCATCTTGTGGCGGCGAAACTGCCACCACATCAGCTGGAACTGTGATGCCTGGGCGATGTGTTTGAGTTCCTCGACCTTGCGCTCGGCGGCATAAGGATCAAATGCGGCGCTCGAGACATAGTGTCCCATCGGTGCGCCTGGTTCGGGAAGGGGTGTGTTCATTTCTGGCTCCCTCCGCCCAGACGAATGCGCGGATCGAGGATCGCCAGCGCGATGTCGGACACCAGCACGCCGATAACGGTCAGGAAGGCCAGGAACATCAGGAACGAACCGGCGAGATACATGTCCTGGCTCTGCAAAGCCTTGATCAGCATCGGGCCTGTCGTTTCGAGCGACAGGACGATCGCGGTGACTTCAGCGCCGGAAATGATTGCCGGAAGGATCGATCCGATATCGGAGATGAAGAAATTGAGCGCCATGCGCAGAGGATATTTCAGCAGGACGCGCAACGGGTGCAGACCCTTTGCCCTTGCGGTCACGACATATTGCTTGTGCAATTCATCAAGAAGATTGGCGCGAAGTCGGCGGACCATGCCGGCTGTACCTGCCGTGCCAATGATGATCACCGGTATCCAGATATGCGACAGGATCGAGCGGAACTTTTCCCAGCTCATCGCCGCATTGAGATATTCGCGGTCCATCAGGTGGCCGATCGAAACACCGAACCAGATATTGGCGAAATACATCATCACCAGAGCGAGCATGAAATTCGGCACGGCAATGCCGATCAGGCCGAGAAACGTCAGGCCATAGTCGCCCCAGCTGTACTGATGTGTTGCCGAATAGATGCCGATCGGGAAGGCCAGCAGCCAGGTGAAGATGATCGTGACGAACGACACCAGCACTGTCAGCCATAGCCGGTCTCCGACGACATCCGAGACAGGCAGACGATATTCGAAGGAATAGCCGAAGTCGCCGACCAGCATTCCGCCGACCCAGTGGACATAGCGCAGAACGGGAGGGCGGTCGAAGCCGTAGCGGGCGCGCAACTCCTCGATCTCGGCCATGTCGGCTGCTTCGCCCATGGCGCGCAGCTCGGAAACATAGCTTTCGAAATAGTCGCCGGGCGGCAGTTCAATGATCGTGAAAACCAGCATGGAAATCAGGACCAGTGTCGGGACCATCACAGCGATGCGCCATAGGATATATCGCAGCATGATCACACGTCTCTATCGTACCAAAAGGTGTCCGGCATGTAGACACCGAGATAACTGGTCGGATCGAAGCCGAACAGCGCCTTGTCGGGAATGTTGCGCAGCCGTTTCGACCTTGCAATCGGTTGCAGGCCACCATTGACGGTGCCGATGCTAAAAACCTGCTGGGTGTAGTGGGACAACATTTCACCCCAGATTGTCGTTCTCTCCTCGGCCGTCGTCGTCTGGCGCCAGGCCCGCAGCCTGTCGACCAGATACTGGACCTCGGGCATGTCGGGCGCCTTGCCCTTTGTCTCGGCGGAAGCAAAGTACATGCCCCAGAGCGGCCATTGCAACTGGTCATCGGAACTCGGCGCCAGGCCGCTTGGTGACATTTCCGAGGTCGGGACGCCGTTGTCGAGGCCCTGCCATACGGACATCATGATCTGACCGCCAATCGCGCGGCTGCGGAAGATGTCGCGTTGGGAGGTGCGAATGAATAGTTGGAGGCCGACCATATGGAAATGGTCGGTGATGAGTTCCAGCACATCGGTTTCCAGCGTGCTTTCGCCGGCGCTTTCGATGATGATATTGGCGGGTCGCCCATCCGGCAGAAGCCGAATTCCGGCCGCGTTGCGGCGATTGAGCCCCGCTTCATCGAGCAGTCTGTTGGCCTGCTCGGGGTCGTGCGACGACCAAGCTGTTGCGTATTCGGGCTTGAAAAGCGGGCTTTCCGGCAGGATCGTATCGGCGCTGGGCTGGGCCAATCCATAAAAAATCGCCTTGTTGAGTTCGTTGCGATCAATCGCCAGTGACATTGCCCGGCGGACGCGTACGTCGCGGAACACCTGCCTCCAGCCATCGTCGACGCAGTTCAGGTTCGGCAGAAGCGAGACCATGGACCCCTGCGTTCGCTTCCACAGCGACACTTTCAGCGGATAGATTTTTTCTGCTTCCTTCAGCAGCGTGTAGTCGGAGAAATCGAGGCCGACGAATTGCAATTCGCTTTCGCCGGTTGCCGTCTTTGCGGCAATGATGTCCGGAGAACTGACATTGAGGATGAGCCGGTCGATATATGGCAACTGCAGGCCATTTTCATCGACCCGGTGGAAATAGGGATTGCGTTCAAAAATGAACTGCTCGGCCGGTGGCGCAATTGTCGGATGCCATGGTTCCAGGGTGGGAAGGTCGGGGTTCTCGGGGCGTTGCTGACGCGACATCTTGATGTGCAACAGCCGCCAGTCATCAACCCGGTGGTGGCGAACCAGTTCGTCGAGAGCCTTTGGGTCCTGGTATTTGGCGTGGAACTGGCGGAGGTAGGCGGAAGGAAGCGCCAGCGCGACCGGAATGGGGGAGGCGAGCTTGGGCAAGAAGTCCGGTATCGGACTGTCCCATGTGTAGCGGATGGTCAGCGGATCGATGACCTCGAAACGCGGCGGCTTGCCGTCGACCAGCAGATCAACCGGCGGACCGCCTTTGTGGATCTCCCGATTGAGGATGACGTCTTCCCAGCAATAGCGAAAGTCTTCGGCGGTGAACGGGTCGCCGTTCGACCACTTGTGACCTTCGCGCAGGCGGAACTCGAAAATGCGTTCTTCCTCGACGGTGAAGGATTGAAGAATATCCGCCTGCAGTTGCAGATGTTCGTCATACCCGACCAGACGGGAATAGCCGTTGATCGGCATCAGTCGAACGTCTCGCTGGCCGCCGATCAACATGCGGGCCGCGCCACCATGCAGGCCCGGTACGCGTCCCATTGCATTCAGATCGACGATGCGAGGCTGTTTCGGCAGGCGATCGGCAACGGGCGGCAGTCGCCCGGCCTCAACGGCTGCACTGAGATATTCGGACTGGCTGTAGGCCGCGCGGGCGACGCCGGGCAGTACCGCGGAAGCCAGCATACCGAGGGCGGTTCGGCGTGTGATCACAGAGCCAGTTCCCGTATATCCACGTTCTTGCGGGCGAGGACGAAATGACCACCCCCAAGATCTGCCGGTGCCATGACATTCTCTTCGTCGCTGTCGCAGAATGCTTTCGCCCAGTTGCCGCGTGACACGGAACTGGTTTGGCCAGCCGTGGCGAAGTTTAGCGGGCGATCCAGATCGGGGAAGGCGACGGCATCCAGCAACGCCTTCGTATAGGGGTGGACAGGTGCGGTCATGATCACTTCCCGAGGTGCGATTTCGACGATGCGGCCGGCCCACATGACGGCGACCCGGTCGGCCATATAGTCAACGACTGCCAGATTATGGGAAATGAACAGGTAAGTCAGCCCGAGGTCCTTCTGCAAATCTTTCAGCAGGTTGAGGATCTGCGCCTGGACGGACACGTCGAGGGCAGAAACCGGTTCGTCGCAAATGATGAGACTAGGCGCGAGGGCCAGTGCCCGCGCAATGCCAATTCTTTGTCGCTGGCCGCCAGAGAAGCTGTGCGGGTAGCGGTTCAGCGAGGCTTCGTCGAGCCCGATCGCCTTGATCAGCGCCTTGACTGCCATCTTGCGCTTGGCAACATCGCCATGGCCGTGAATATCGAGCGGTTCGCTGAGAATGTCGCCGACCGTCATGCGCGGCGACAGCGAAGACAGCGGGTCCTGGAAGACCATCTGGATCTTGGTGCGCAGCGCGCGCAGTTCTGAGCCCTTGGCGTTCAGCACATCGATCGGGCCGTCGCCATCGTCGAAGATGACGGAGCCGGTATCGGGTTCGATGGCGCGCATGAGGATCTTGCTGACGGTGGTCTTTCCACAGCCGCTTTCGCCGACCAGGCCCAGACATTCGCCTCGTCTTATGTCAAAGCCGACGCCATCGACTGCGGGCGTTGTCTTGGGTTTTTCGCGGGCAAAGCCGGGCAGTTTCCAGTTGTCCTTGCGGGTCTCGAATGTCTTGCTGAGATTGTCGACCTTGAGAATGATGTCAGGGCCGGAGCGGGCCTGGAATTTCTTGCCGAGCAGGTTTTCCTGATTGACTTCGATTTCCCGCAAGGGTTTCAACCGGTCACCGCGTTTCATGCCGAAATGCGGAATGGCCGCCATCAGGCCCTTCAAATAGGGATGCTCCGGTTTGCGGAATATCGTATCGACAGGGCCCGCTTCCATGATCTCGCCCTGGTAGATGACGACAACCTCGTCGGCGATATTGGCGACGACGCCGAGATCGTGGGTGACCAGCAGGATGGCCATGTCCATTTCGGCCTGGAGATCGCGCAGCAGTTTGAGGATCTGGGCCTGGATGGTCACGTCGAGCGCTGTCGTGGGTTCGTCGGCAATAAGCAAGGCCGGTCCGCAGATCAGCGCCATGGCGATCATCGCGCGCTGGCGCATGCCGCCGGACAGTTCGAACGAATACATGTCGAAGACCTTGCGCGGATCGGGGAAGCCTACCCGCGACAGCATGTGCTCGCAGCGCTCGCGCACCTCCGCGCCCTTGAGGCCGCTATGGATGTGAAGCGCTTCGCCGATCTGGTTGCCAATGGTGTGCAATGGCGAGAACGAGGTCATCGGCTCCTGGAAGATCATTCCCATGCGGCCACCGCGGATCGAGCGGATCTTGGGGCCGTCATGGGGAAGGGGAAGGATATCGATCTGGCCGCTGTCCGACAGTGGATCGTCGAACAGGATCCTGCCCGAAACCGTGGCGGTCGGCGCCTGAAGTCCCATGACTGTCTGGCTGATGACGGATTTGCCGGAGCCCGACTCGCCGACAAGCGCAGTCACCTTGCCCGGCAGAACCCGCAGGTTCGCATCTCTGACGGCGGTGATGCTTGCGCCCATGATCGAAAACGAGACGTGCAGGTTCTCAATTCGCAACAGGTCCTTTGACGGGCGCATTTCGCTTGGACTCATATTTGCCTTCTCGCCCCTTGGATGCTTCTGCATTCGGCTTATAATGTTGCTTGATGAAGAGATTAGCGTGTGCTTCGTTTCTGTCCATGCCTTTCTTTTGCACCACTTTTGTCCTCCGGGGCAAAGTGCACAGGACGGGCGCCCAAGGTACCGCGCACCGATCACGGCCGATATCTTGAGGATTGCAACATGCCAGCCAAGCAAAGACTGAACGCTGTCCTGGAAAAGGCAGCAACCCTCCGTGATGCGGGCGCGTTCGATACGGCGCGGGAACTGCTCAATACACTGGTATCGGACCCCGATCATGCTGTAATGGGACCGAAGACGTCGCTTGGCCTGCCGCGGCGCCTGCATTCGGCGATGCTGAAGCTTGCCAAGGCCGAGGGCGACGCGATCAAGCGCGTCGGCTATCAGTTTCATCTGGTGCCGGACCCCGAGCGCCTGGCGGTTCATGCGCATTTCAGCACGGCAGAGCGACGGGTGCTCACCGAGGCTAACCGGCAGGCAATCCCTCCGATCATCCACCAGATCTGGATTGGTCCGAACGTGCTGCCGCCGTCGACCGCAGCCTGGGAAAAACATGCGGTGAAGCATGGCTACGGCTATTGTCTCTGGCGGGAGCAGGAACTTGAGGCCGCCGGAATTGCCGACAATCCGGCCTTCCAGGCGATGATGCGGGATGGCGACTATCCGGGAGCGGTGGACGTTGCACGCTACGTGCTGCTGGAGCAGGAGGGGGGTATCTATCTGGATTGCGACTGGTACCCGGCGCGGTCCGATATCAGCTTCCACGACCTGCTACCGATGACCGGATTGACCGCGATGCCGGAGGATATCCCGCGTAATACCGGACGAGGCAGCGTGTTGCTGGCAAATTCCTTCATCGCGACGCCGCCGCATCATCCAGCCCTTATAAGGTTGAACGCGGTGCTGTCGTCGGTGGTCGAAACCATGCCCGGGGCGCCGGCCTGGTGGTCTACCGGACCGTTGATCTTCACCCTGATTGGCCGCGGCGGCTCGATTGCCTTGGCGGATTCCAGTTTTGTCGCGGCCTCTCTGAAGAGAGGCGCTGCGTTCGAGGACGTCGAGGCCGCTTGCGAGGCGGCCGAGGCCAGTGATGGCGGCCTGCTTCTGGCGTGGAAATCCTGGTGATGGTTGCGCGTTGACGCCTTCAGTTCCTCTGTTCGGCTCGAAGCGTGATGCAATCTGTGGCAGGGTCCCTGCCCAGCCGAGAAAGCGATTCCATGCCGCAGAATGAAAGCCATACCGTTGCCCTGTTTGAAAACGAGGGAATGGACAGTCCCATCTCCGTCCTCAAACGGGTCTATGGTTACCCTGTTTTTCGGGGCAAGCAGGCGGCGGTTATCGATCGGGTGGTATCCGGCGGCGATGCGGTCGTGCTGTTTCCAACCGGTGCCGGCAAGTCGTTGTGTTTTCAGATTCCAGCGCTCTGCCGGAGCGGTGTCGGCGTCGTCGTTTCGCCGTTGATTGCGCTGATGCGCGATCAAGTCGAGGCGCTGAAGCAGTTGGGCGTGCGCGCTGCCGCGCTGAATTCATCGCTGTCGCGGGAAGAATTCATCGATGTGCGCCGGGCTATCGCCCGAGGCGAACTCGATCTTCTCTACGTCACGCCAGAGCGTATCGTGACCCCCGCCTTCAAGGAAACGATCGGCAATGCGAAGATTTCGCTGTTTGCCATCGATGAAGCGCATTGTTTTCCCGTATTCACGGTTTTGGCCTAAAACAAAAGGTATCAGTGGCGCATTAATTCCGCAACCCTATCGGCAAGACGAGGCCGATTTTGTTGGAGGGGTTTTCTTCTCCAGAGCATCCGCCGACCAGGCGGATACCGTCTTATGTATACGCGCCGTTCGGACAGCGACCGCAAGAGTCTGGCAGTCCGTTCGGCGGTACGTATACAAAAGAATCCGGGCTTCAGCCCGTCCGTTTCATCTCGCAGAGCGAGATGCCTGGCTTTAGCTTTGAGGGCGGCGACGCAAGCATCAAATAAAAGATAGTGGAAAATCGTTAACCATTCGCAATGACTGACACGAGGCAGCGGTCGTTAGCAGGTCTCGAACAAGGGTGGTTTCCCAACCTGTCTTGGGCCGATGATATTAACCACTCTGGCGGACGCAAGCGCGTCTGACAACTCCGGCTCCAGCTGACGTGGCAAGAGCAAATTCGTCCATAAAGCCTTATTACGTATACGCGTGTACGGTGCGTGAAATGTATAATTCAGAAGCGGGCAAATGTATATTAGAGAGACGGGGAAATGTCTATTTGGTGATCAGGGGAATGTATATTGGTTTTTTGATTTCATACGCGGGACGGGAGCAAAGCCTGAGCTATTATCCTCTGATCCTTGAGGCCAGATGACGCCTTGCGCGGTGTGTCGGGCCCCGCAAGGGGAACAACAAGCGCTCAACCCTCCGAAATAATCTCCATGAACTGCTCCCCGTACCGCGCAAACTTCGTCGCCCCGACCCCCGAAATCGACAACATATCTCGCTCCGTCGTCGGCCGGATCGTTGCGAATGCAATAAGCGTCGTGTCTGGAAACACGACGTATGGAGCGACGCCCTGCTCCTTGGAGATTGACAGTCGCAAGGCTCGTAGCGTCTGAAACAGTTTCTCGTCTTCGACCGACATCCCTGTCCGGGCGGCTGAAGCTACGGGCTTACCGCGCTCACGCTTGCGAACAGCATCAACTGTGTCTCGACGCAATGTCACCGAGACTTCTTTCTTGAAGACGCCGTGAGCTGACGGCTCCAACTTCAGCGCACCGTATTCGTCATGGGCGACGCGGATGTACCCGAGCGCCAAAAGCTGTCTGATGACGGATTGCTGTTGGTTTCCACGCGGAACTGAGCCGGTTTTTCCACCGAGAAGTGAGCCACCTC
>ERZ1034401.40-NODE-40-length-47654-cov-3.730267_pt1 | contig 47654 bp, 47 predicted proteins | sample MGYA00520601_ERZ1034401 | MGnify/ENA primary metagenome ERZ1034401 (study PRJEB33736, sample SAMEA104288476) | Azolla filiculoides | biome: Urban; feature: water surface; material: ditch water | place: Netherlands | collected 2014 ... | reverse complement strand
ATGCGAAACTCGCCGCGCACGCCCTCCCGCGTAGCGGGTTCGTGCATGAAGGCGCGAAGCAGAAATAATTACCGCTCTCGCTTGCTGAAGAGTACGGGGCCGTCTGCGGTCTAACTGCTTCCGGAACGCAAAAAATGGAAGGGGCGAGACCACCGTGTTTCACAGAAGGTTGCTGTAGGCTCGTCGTGTGGGAAACACGGATCGCGTTGAGTAGACGGATAAAACTGGCATGCTGCTGCCAGTACCAGCCACGTTGATGTATGGGCGGGGCACGGCTCGCCCATACCCTGCCACGTCGATACAGCCGCTATGCTTGAACCAGATCGAAGTTGTTTCCGTCGGGATCAATCAGGGTGGTGTAGCGGATTTGCGGGAGCTCGTTCTTCTGCACGACAGTCGCGCCCAGCGCGACCAGGCGCTCTGTCTCTGCATCGAGGTCGGACGTCTTGAAATCGGGATGCACACGATTGCGGCCTTCGGCGATCGTTTCAGACTTGAAGAACTGTAGCGGGAGCAGTTCGGGAGGGGTCGCCAGTGTCACGAGGACGCCGAAGTCGGTGCCGATCTCAACCCCGAGAGCGCCGGCCCACCAGGCCGCCAAGGCTTGAGGATTGGCAGTGTCAATAGTGAGGCCATGTGTCTTCATTTGGTGTCTTCCTTTTGGTTGGGGTGGATGTGCTGTCACGCCTCGCGAGAAGGCGCATGGCGGCGTCAGGATGATTCCGGTTGGTGCTTGCTCGGAGCACCGCGTGCCGCCCGGTTGCTCAGCGAGCAGCGTCAATGATGGCCCCGCCATCGGGGGTAAGGCTGTAGCCGGTGATGAACTGCGCATCCTTGGTGGCGAGGAACAGCACAACGGGCGCGATGTCCTCCTCCGGAGAGCCGAAGCGACCAAGCGGCGTGTCGGGTGCGGGGATGTTGTTCGCTTTCGCGCCCCAGGTGTCTGCGACGGGCAGGACGTTGTTGACCGTGATCTTGTCTACCCCCCACTCGCGCGCGGCGACGCGGGTCAGGGCGCGCGCAGCCTCTTTGGCCATATTGTAGGGGGCATAAGGCGGTAGACCGGCAACTCCCGCGAGCGAGGCGAAGTTGATGATCCGGCCCTCGCCGCTGGCCTTGAGGTGCGGATAGGCAGCCTGCATCGTGCGCAGGAAGGCAATGGGCCCCGTATCGAAATTGCGCTGGAGCTGCTCGACCGACAGCTCGATCACAGGCGACTGCACGACCGAGGGGTCGAAGGCGTTGTTGACGAGGATGTCGATGCCGCCCCAGGTCGCCGCGACCTGCTCGATCGCCGCCTTGATCTGATCGGCGTCGCTGACATCGGTTGCTATGCCCAGCGCCGTGCCGCCATCGGCCTCGATGTCGGCCACGACCGCCTCGACATTGGCGGGCGTAAGCGAGAGGACGGCGACCTTGGCGCCCTCCGCAGCGAACAGCTTGGCGGTGGCGCGGCCAATGCCGCGGCCAGCGCCGGTAACGATGGCGACCTTTCCGTTGAGACGACCCATGATTTCAATCCTTCTAGTTAACAGTATGCGAGGGGGAAAGCGACGTCTCAACGCGCCGCGTCTATCATCATCCCGCCGTCGGGCGTGATGCTTGACCCGGTGATGAACTGCGCGTCCTTGCTGGCCAGGAAGAGGATGGCAGGCGCGATGTCGCTTTCCGGGATGCCATTGCGGTCGAACACATTGGGCAGCGGCGGCCTGTCGCTGCCGAAGGTGTCTGCGATCGGCATGATGTTGTTGACGGTGATCCCGTCCGCGCCCCACTCCCGCGCCGCCGTGCGCGTCAGCGCATGGACCGCCGCCTTGGCGATGCCGTAGGGCGCATAGTTGACCATGCCGAGCACGCCGCCCGCTGATCCGAGATTGATGACGCGGCCGTCACCGCTGGCCTTGAGGTAGGGATAGGCCGCCTGCATGGTGCGCAGGAATGCGATCGGTCCCGTGTCGAAATTGCGCTGGAGCTGTTCGATCGAGAGGTCGAGGACCGGCGAGAACACGACCGAGCTGTCGAAGGCGCAGTTGACCAATATGTCGATACCGCCCCAGTTCGCGACGACCGTGTCTATCGCGGCCTTGATCTGGGCGGCGTCGCTGATGTCGGTCGGCACACCCAGGGCGGTGCCGCCGGTGGCCTCGATATCGGTTACGACCGCCTCGATGTTGGCCGGCGACAGCGAGACAATGGCGACCTTCGCGCCTTCGGCGGCGAAGAGCTTTGCGGTTGCGCGACCGATGCCGCGCCCCGCCCCGGTGATGATCGCTACTTTTTCGTCAAGTCGGCCCATGATGATTTCCTTCCGATTAGTTGTGCTGCGCCGCGATCGTCGGCGCGTAGGGCGACGGCACGTCGCGTGCGGTGTTCTGGGTGGCGAAGGACGCGGCCAGCAGCACAAGGCCGATGATGGCCGGCAATGCGCCTTTGACGCTCCGCACGCCCAGATGCGCGAGGGCGGACAGGATCAGGTGATAGAACATGCCGGCATAAGCGAGGTCGCTGAGCGGCACGCTGATGCGCGAGAGGATCGCGAGGGGGCCGAGGATCTTCACCACGATCAACAGCGGCACGAGATGCGGCACATGGTAACCGAGATCGGCTTGCGCCTTAACGACGAAGTCCTTTTTCAATATGTAGAGAGTGGCAGAGGACAGATACAGCAACGACAACAGCGCTGTGCTGACCCAATAGGTATAGATGGTAGCCATGATGCCTTCCTCGCTCGCCGGGCCTGCAGCGAGACGTGTTGAAATTGGTGCTCGTTCGCTGACGCATTGCATCGCGCCTGCGGAGCTTGTATTGAAATTGGCGTGCAGGATCGAAATACGCAAGTAGGATGAATTCCTGACACTAAGTATGGAAAACCAGACCAATGTCAGAGAATGACTTCACCATGCAGGATGAAATGCGGCGCGCCTTCGCGATGCTCTCGGGCAAATGGAAGCTCGAGATCATGTGGCTACTGCACCAGCGGGTCCATCGCTTCGGGGAACTGCGCAAGGCGATCCCGGGCATAACCCAGCATATGTTGACCGCGCAGCTCCGTGAGCTGGAGGCGGACGGTCTGGTCTCGCGGACGGTTTACGCGGAGGTGCCGCCACGCGTCGAATATGAAATGACGCGCAAGGCCTTAGGACTTGCGCCTACCATGGAAGCCTTGACGGCCTGGTGGGAAGAGTATGGCAGGACCGTGCCCGAGAAGCCGGCGACGCGGGGCCGGAAGCAGAACAAATCAAACTCCCGGTCCGACTGAATTTCGAGGCGAAAGGGACGAACAACTATGGCTGATATTGGCGCATCATAGACCTGACTTTTGGTCGCCATTCGTCGTTTGCTGCCGTCGGAGCGCGGTAGGAGCGACGTCCGCTTACGGGCAGACCCCGCTGCAGTCGCTATGACCGATTTGACGGCGCTAGGCCGCCATAGCCTCAGCCCTTGAACGGAATCGAACCGCCAACCCATATTTCCGGTGACAAAAAAATCCACAGCGGCGACCGTCAAAGTCACAGCTTTGATTCTGATATCAAATTGTCAGAGATCAGTGTCATCAATCCACAACACGCACCGCAGAGTGGCGCCGTCTGGCCGCAGGCGGCGGCTTCAGCCTGACCCGAATTCCATGGTAACGAGGCACATCGCGGGGCCGGGCAGAGCAAAGGATCGAACGAGGCGGGACTTGATCCCAAATTCACACCAGCGTAATACGCAAACCATTCAAGGCTGTCCGATATGTCCCGGATCGAATAGGGTCTCCAGCACGAGAAGTAGGCGTTTGCACAGCGTGTTCGTTCTAATTCCTTGCAGTTTCAGCTGAAATTTCGTCTGTTGTACAAATTCGATCTTTTGTCAGCATTGTTAATCCGCAACCGAATGGACGCGCTTCTTTGGGAAACGACCGCCGCAAGCCATCCCAAATAGAGGCGCCGACGTGTTCTCCGGGCTACGTCGTTGCAGTTGCGGACATCCTGCCGTTGGCTCGTGTTCACGGGCCCGCGAAGTGACTGCAAGGCTGACCGACATCTTTCTAAGCAAACGCAGATCGCTCATCTGGAGCGTCATGCGGATCGTTCGCGATCCAGAAACAGCAGAGGATGTAGCCCAGGAGACATATGTCCGGGCCAGAAAGGCGATCGAGAACGGCCCGATCGAACACATCGAGGCGTTCCTCTATCAAACGGCCCGCAATCTCGCTATCAACCACAAGCGGCACCAGGACATGCGCGGCAGCGTGGAACGCAACGACCTGTACGACACCGATGTCGAGAATATCGCTTCGCCATTGCCTTCCCAGGAAGCCGATTTGATTCATCGCCAACGGCTGGAACTCCTGACTGAAGCGATTGCGAAACTGCCGCAACGTGCACAGACTGTCTGGACGCTGAGCCGCATTGAGAAATGGTCGTATCCGCGGATCGCCGAACACCTAGGCGTGTCACCCAATACGGTTTTCAATGATCTGAAGCTCGCCCATGCCCATTGCCTCGACGCACTGGAAAAGATCGACCGTGGCTGAAGTCGTCTCATTACCCGGCTGCTTACCAATGGGAACGAGTAGCGCTGCGATATCGCCTCCGGCGGAGAGGATTTTTGGGAGATTCCGGTTTGTGAAGTGTCTCATGTATAAGGCGGCCCGATCTGGCGACTGCCGGATAGGGATGGGCTGAGTGGAACGCAACACGCCTAGGCGCGACAATGAAGAGCAGCAATTCGTGCATCCGGATCCAGCAATGGACGCTGCACTGAACTGGCTATTCACGCTGCAAACCTCGCCTGACGATGCCAACCTTCGCGCTAGGTTGGACGACTGGCTCCGGCTTGATCCCGCGCATTCGCGAGCCTTCGAGCTCGCCGCCGGCGCATGGGAATTTCCCGAAATGGACATGGTGGCCAACGAGATCGCGACCCGATCCGAACACGCAATTGCTTTGCGTGAGGCTGTTGCTCTTCGCCATCCCGGATCAAGGCGAAGAGCGTGGCCCCGGATCGCGATGGCGGCCGCGGCGACGGTGCTTCTGGCCATAGGCATACAGCAATATCCGGCCGTCATTTTGCGCTGGCGGGCTGACTATGCGACGCCCACGGGTCAGCATGAAGAGGTCTCGCTGCCCGACGGATCACGGATGATCCTGAACACCGCATCGGCGGTGTCGGTGAATTTCCAGGGGGCGAAGCGTTCGGTGACCCTTCTTAAGGGCGAAGCATATTTCGATGTGGTCCATGACGCGGCCCGGCCGTTTACGGTGGCGGGCAGTTTCTCAGAGGTGGAGGTCAAAGGTACGGCTTTTTCAGTCCGCACCGACAATGCGGAAGACACAGTGGTGTTGGAACGGGGCCATATCGATGTTTCGCTTCTCCAGAACCGTAAAGATGTGGCATCGCTCGAACCGGGGGAAAGCATCACTGCCTCCTCCAACAATCTGTCTGTTGTCAGGAAGTCAGACACCTCGACCTATCTTGCATGGCTTCAGGGACGGCTCGTCTTCACGGACCAACCGTTCGGTCAGGTTCTGGATGAAGTCGAAAGATACTACGGCCACTCAATACTGGTGGCGAACACCAGACTCTCAAGCATGAGGGTCAATGGTAGCTACCGCCTCGATAGTCCCGAGCGAGTCATCCACTCACTGGCCACCGCTGCGGGCGCGACTGTGACACGGCTTCCAGGCGGAATTATAATCCTTCGCTAAATAATCAACTTTTTTTGTGAGATTTACCGAGCCCGATTGTCAGGTGTGTATGGGCCGGAAAAGCATGATGCGTATCGGCCCTTGGATCAGGATTAAGAGGGACGACATGGGGCTGATTGCGCGGGCTAAAGCAAGGGGTGAAACTGGCAGGAACGGGCCACTTTGCGGCAGGCGCCATCTGACAGCCCTGCTTATCACATCGAGTGTTCTTGGTGGTGTAAGTCTCATTCTTCCCACAGTCGCGAAAGCTCAGCAGCAGATCACCGGACAGGCCGTCAGCTTCAATATCCCGGCACAGCCCCTTTCCTCGGCGATCAGCGCATTCATCCGCGCAAGCGGCTGGGAAGTCGGCTTTGCCTCACAAGCGGTTGCCGGAAAGCAGTCGTCGTCGGTCAACGGCTCGATGACGCCAGCCCAGGCACTGCAAGTTCTGTTGACCGGCACCGGCGTCGGTGCCCGGATCTCCGGCCCATCGACGGCTGCCCTGGTAACGGCGCCTGTCACCGACAGCGCGATCACGACTGACGGCTCAACCGTCCTGCAAACAATTACCGTCGCTGGCGAGGGTATCAATTCGTGGGAAGCCCCGCCCAGCTATGCAGGCGGCCAGGTCGCATCGGGTGCAAAGCTCGGCATGCTGGGCAATACAAGCATCATGGATGCACCCTTCAATGTGGCCAGCTACACGTCGAAGACGATCCAGGATCAGCAAGCTGTTACCATCGCCGATGTGGTGGCCAATGATCCCTCCGTCCGGGTCTATACAAGTGGCATGGGATCGTCCGCCGGCGTCGGAGACAGTTTCTACATTCGCGGCTTTTCAGTTGGCACATATAGCGTCCTGATCGACGGCTACGGCGGCATTGCACCCGACCGCATCATTCCAGTCGAAACCATGGAAAGCGTCGAAATCCTCAAGGGGCCGAATGCGCTTCTGAACGGATATTCCCAGTATGGTTCTCTTGGAGGATCGATAAACGTCGTCCCGAAAAGGGCCACGGATGAGCCCGTTACACGTGTCACGACAAGCTACACATCGGACAGCCAGTTCGGAACCCATCTCGATTTCGGCCGACGGTTCGGCGAAAACGAGGAATGGGGCGTCCGGGCCAACGGCATCTTCCGAGGCGGCAATACCGCAATCGACGGGCAATCCGCTCGGCTCGGCGTCGGCACGATCGCGCTGGACTATCGTGGCGATGACTTCAGGGCCAGTCTCGACACTGGCTATGTCGATCAGCAAACGGATGTGCCGACCGGCGCTGCCGGCTTCGGATTTTCTTCCGACATACGCAATCCTGCTGCACCTGATCTAAGCAAGCGGATCTATCAGGACTGGGAATACTCCAACACCAAGAGTGCCTATGTGCTTGGAAAATTCGAATATGACCTGAATTCGTCATGGACCTTCTATGGCGGTGCCGGCTACCGAGACTTTTCCCAGGAATCTCTTTCCACCGACATCTTCGTCAACGACACCTTGGGCAATGCGACGGCGACGGCATATTTCAGCCCAATCCACGGACATTCGGCCTCTGCTCAGGCCGGGATCAAAGGGGAATTCGACACCGGTCCGATCAGCCACAACGTCAACCTGAACGGCTCTTATCTTTTTCAGGCGCTCAATCAGCAAAGCAATTATTACGGCTTCGCGGCATTCGATACGAACATATACAACGCGCCGACCGTCGCTCGCCCCTCGACCTCTGGTTTCAGCGATAGTCCGCCGAGATACTGGAATGTCAACGCTCCGGCCGTGACGCTTGCCGACACCATGTCATTCCTGGATGATCATGTGCTGTTAACCGCCGGAGTGCGCCACCAGCAGATCGGCGTCGATGTGTTCAATCCGGATGGCAGCATGTCCCAGGTATATGACAAGCACGCGCTGACGCCGGCCTTCGGTCTGGTCGTGAAGCCGATAGACAACCTGTCAATCTATGCCAACTATATCGAGGGTCTCCAGCAGGGACCGACGGCTTGGGCCGGGACATCAAACGCGGGCCAGATCTTCCCCCCTATCCTGACGCAGCAATACGAAGCCGGGTTCAAATATGATTTCGGGACGTTCACCGCGACCGCCAGCGTCTTTCAGATTACCAAGCCGGGCAGCAGCATCACCACCGATGCCTTCGGCAACTCGGTATTCAGTGTCAATGGAGAACAACGGAACCGCGGCGTCGAGTTCAACGTCTTCGGCGAGGCCGCAGAAAATCTGCGCCTGCTGGGGGGCGTTGCCTATACGCAAGGCACGCTGACCAACACGGATGATGGCCTCTATGACGGAAATACCGCTATCGGCGTACCCCGCTGGCAATCCAATCTGGGCATCGAATGGGATCCGCAGTTCGCGGAAGGCCTGACGCTGTCCGGCCGAATGATATCGACCAGTTCCCAATTCATCGACCAGGCTAACACCCAGAAACTGTCAAGTTGGACCAGGTTCGATATTGGCGCTCAGTACAAGACGGAGTCATTCGGCAATCCGCTCGTCTTGCGCGCGTCGGTGGAGAACGTGTTCGACAAAAATTACTGGGCAGGGGTAGACGGTGGCTGGGCAACGACGGGCACGCCCCGCACGTTCAAGCTGTCGGCGACTGTGGATTTCTGAACATGAAAGCCGGGTCAACGGTTCTTCGACCGACACGCCGACATCTCCTGCAAACCGGTATCGCTACCGGTTTGAGCCTCATGCCGGGCTTTCAAGGGCGCACTGCGCGAGCAGCGCCCTCCCATCCCCTTGTCGTGCTGGATTTCGCCCATGCACAGTCGCTTCTGGCACTTGGCATCGAGACATTCGGCATGGCGGAGCGCTGGCGATACGCACGGTATGTCGAGGAGCCCCGCCTTCCAGCCTCAGTCTTCGACATTGGTACATTGAACCAACCAAACCTTGAGCTTCTGGCCAGCGTCCAACCTCAGCGGATCATACATTCACAGGAGTGGCCAAGCGATACCGATCAACTCGCGCGGATCGCGTCGTTGACGGAGCTATCGATCTATACCGGCACACCGGCGCCTCTCGACCGGGCACGGCAATCATTCTTGCAGATCGCAGAGATCGCCGATGTCACGCAGCGCGCAGCAGATTACATGGCCGGTTTCGAAGATCACATGCATGCCCATCGCTCCCGTCTGAAACCATTCGAAGGCAAAAGAGTGATGGTCCTATGGGCGGCGACGCCGCGCGACTTCTGGACGCTTGGTACTGCCAGCCTCGTCCACAATGTCCAAGAACATCTGGGGCTGAGAAATGCCGTGCGGGAGAGCGGCGACACCTGGGGCTGGCTGCCGGTGACAATGCGAGATCTGGGTGCGCTAGCCGACACGATCGTCATCCATTTCGGCCCGGTGCCTGCGCCGTTGAGCAACAATCCGCTCTGGAACAGTTTCGGCTTCGTTCGACGCCGGCAACTCGTGGTCCTACCCCGCAGCTGGCTGTTCGGCGGACTTCCCGAAGCGGATAGAATTGCCCGGCTCCTCACACAGGGATTGGAGGAACGACATCATCTATCCGCAACCTGAAACGCGACGCAAAAGGCGTTCTATCTTTTCCTTTGCATTCTTTTGCATTCCCGGAGCCTTGGCCGCCCTTCTAAGCCTCTATCACATTTGGCTGGACATCCCTCTATCGGCGTGGTCGCAAGCGTTACTAGTGCCGGATTTCGAAATTCCTGGCCAGATGATCGTGCATTTCATCACCCTTCCGCGCATAGCCGCAAGCCTACTGGCCGGCGCATCCTTGTCGCTTTCCGGCCTGATTTTCCAGCAGGTCCTGCGCAATCCACTGGCCGAGCCGTCAACAACCGGCGTATCGGCGGGTGCGGCACTCGCCCTGAAAGCCTCGGCCTTGCTCGTTCCTTCGCTGGCCTTGCCGCCTGTGCCCATTGCGTGCGTAGGCGCGGCTGCGGCGATGTGCCTGACGCTTGCGCTGGCATCGCGCAACCTCGCATCACCGCTGCGGTTGATCCTGGCCGGCCTTGTCGTCGGCTTGTTTTGTGGTGGGATCAATTCCGTGCTGGCGCTGTTCTTCCACGAAGAACTGCGGAGCGTCTTTCTCTGGAATACCGGCTCGCTGCTCAATCTCGGTTGGGACGCATCAGGCTACATGGCACCTGTGCTGTTGATATGCGCTTTACTGGCCATTCTGTTGATCCGTCCCCTGGAATTGCTTGCACTGGAAGAGCATGGCGGCCGCAGTCTGGGCGTGCCGGTGGTCGCGGTTCGGTTAACCGGATTGCTGCTTGCGGTCGTGCTGGCTTCCGTCACCATCGCTGCGGTGGGCGTGATCGGGTTCGTTGGCATAGCGGCACCGACGATTGCGCGGCTCGCGGGCTTCAGGACATTCAGGCAACGGGTGGTCGCGACGCCCCTCCTGGGAAGCATTCTTCTCTGGCTCGCTGATCAGACCACGCAGATCAATCCACTGTTAGGCAACGAGCTGCCGACCGGTGTCTTGACGGCCATATTCGGTGGCGCCCTCCTGCTCTGGATGCTGCCGCGACTCCGTGGCGCGAACCTTGGCGACGCCGGAGCCTCCCTTGCAAGGCGCAATGTCAGCAAGATTCCGTACATTACATTCGCCTTATGGGTCGTGCTGCTGGTCATTCTAATATGGGCGTCGCTTTTATTTGCGCGGGGCCTTGATGGCTGGGTCTGGCAGGGCGTTTCCAATGGAAATGCCGGCTTTGAGTGGCGTTGGCCTCGTGTCACTGCCTCCGCAATTGCAGGAGCGATGCTCGCTGTGGCGGGCGCTATCATCCAGAGGATCACCGGCAATGCGATGGCCAGTCCGGAAATTCTCGGGATAAGTTCTGGCGCTGGCTTGGGAGTAGCCTTGCTATTTCTGTTTGATCCAGCGTCGGGCCATGCGCTGAAAATTTCTGCCGCAAGCAGTGGAGCCTTCCTGACCCTGGCCCTGAGCTTCGCGCTCGCGAGAAACGCATCGGCGTCTCCGGAGCGGATGTTGCTGACTGGTGTAGCCCTTGGGACTGTATTTGGCGCGCTGTTGTCAGCCATCACCGTACGATTCGATCCGAGACTCACCGGCCTGCTGTCATGGCTTGCCGGCTCAACCTATTCGGTCACGACTTTCGATGTCCTCGCCTTGGCAAGCGTCGCCCTTGGCGTGGCAGCGATCCTCCCTCTTACCCTGCGCTGGCTTGTGATATTGCCGTTGGGAAATGTGACGGCGCGCCAGATCGGGGTGAATGTCGGTACAAGCCGCCTGACACTACTGTTTATCGCGTCGCTGCTTACCGGAACAGCGGTTCTGACGATCGGGCCTTTGAGCTTCGTCGGTTTGATTGCTCCCCATCTCGCCAGGATGACCGGCGGCAGAACCGTACTTTCTCAACTCGCTATGTCGGCGGTTCTTGGAGCATTCGTCATGGTTTCAGCTGACTGGCTCGGCCGAAATCTCCTGTTTCCGTATGAGATACCCGCTGGCACACTGGCTGCACTCGTCGGTACACCCTACTTTTTCTGGCTGATGTGGCACCAATCGCAATGAGCGATGGCCTGTCGCCGAATGCGCTCTCGCCTTGAAGGGATACGAATTCGCAATCAACCAAGGGTATAGTGTTGAAATCTCTAGGCAAGCAGCACATCCGCAACTGAGGCACTGAAAGCTGTTGAGCCGCCGGACGCCGTGCAGTTGGCGCGGTCGTTGCCGTTGGTCGCCAAACCCCGCTCGCCTGCGGCCATACTTCAACGGGACATCTTTGCCGGTAATTCGCGGATGAAATATTACAATCCCCAATTGAATTCCACCTATACTCGCGGTACAAATTCTGGCGGCGTAGATTGGGGGACAGCATGCATTCCAAGTATCATGTTTTTAGCCTGGTTCTGGCTTCTGCCATACTCGCCGGAGGCACTGTCACAGAGGCCAAGAAGTGGGATCCTTCCACGCCCTACGGTGGCTGCAAGTTCTCAAAGGAAACCCTGGCTTTTCAGGGTGACGTTGCAACCCAGACCAAATGCTTGCTTCGAAAAGTGAGAGAACAAGGCGCCGGTGCGGACGAACAGACCATACCTGCGTGGTTGAACTCGCATGTCGGGAAGACAATCGACATCTCCGAGCAACAGCTGAACAAGTACCTTTCGTCAAACAAAATCACCCCGAACGACGTGGGCGACGGCTTGGTAAAAGGCAGCGCGCCAAAGGTCCACTACTTTGTGATCCATGACACAAGCACCCCTGAGATCGACGAGAAAAGTGGCTTTCCGGCAAATATGGATAAGGCCAGCTACGGCTGGAATGATCTCTCCGCTACCTGGTCGAAAAGCTCGCTTCGGCACAAGGTGAACGCAATCACCAGCCGCGACGGGCAGTCGTTGATTTTTCATATTTGGGGCGAGGAACGGCCGATGTCCGGCATAAAGCTGGAACTTCGGGCCGACAAGCCGAGCGAGACGCAGCACATTCCTGAGGCCCGTCCGCACTTCGTGCACGTGGAAAATACGCAGCCAAGGCTGAAGCCGAAAGGATCGTGGGCATGGAAGGCCCCTACTCCTGGCCTTACGCCGGCGCAGGAAAAACGTCTTGCCCTGCTCTACATCACAGCCAGCTATCAAAGCGGCAAGTGGCTGATCCCCGCCTATCACTTCAACATCGACCAGGGCATCGATGGCGTCCACGACGATCCCCAACACATGAATCTCACCAGTTGGGTCGAACAGGTGCAGGCTCTAGAAGCTCAAATCACGAAATAGGTGCGAGTATGCGGATCGAACAACTTAATTTATCGGCCGCTACCTGCCTCGCGCTGAGCGTGATGATTGCAGGATGTGTGAAAAAGGAAACGCCGGACGAAGTGGATCCGTCTCTGCCGGCGGTCACTCACGTCACTCCAATAGTTGCTGGGGGTAAAGAGCCTAAATGCACCCTGGCTTGGAGAGCACATGGTCATACAAATCAGAATGAGGCAAAGAGCTTCGCGGCAAACTGCCTTACCGCTCAAGATGGCGCAGTGGACGTCACGCTCTCCAGTACGGCGGTGCGCACAAAACTGCAGGGGCTCATATCTCCCGACCATGCGCTCACGGCGATTGAGCCACCTGATATAGATGTTTTCTGCCCAGGCTATACTGCCGCGAGCAAAGAAGGGCGAGCGTCATTCTGGCAGGAATTGCTGACAGCGATAGCTCGCCCGGAGTCCAACTACAAAACCAAAACAGTACTTTGGGAAACGGGCAAGCAGGCTCAATACAGCCTTGGGCTCCTGCAACTCTCATACAATGACAGGAATTCCTATGACGAGGCAAACCCGCCCGGTTGCCAATTCGTGACTGAAGCTGAGGTCACCAATCCAGATGTCAACCTTGAATGCGGAGTCAAAATCATCGCGAAGCTGGTGAAGAATGGAAAGCCTATCGGTGGGAACAAGTCTAACCCCAACAGCGGTGGCGCTGCCTATTGGTCAACTTTGCGAATGTCCTCGCCCAGTCCGCGCGAAGAGATAATCTCGGCGACCAGCGCCATCGCGGCCTGCAAGGCCCATTGACTCCGGATGTATGATCACTACCGGTTCCGGGTCGCAGCAGAAGACGGGGAGGAGACCGGCCATCCTCTCGAGTTGAAGTTGCCGCCGCAGGCGGGAGAAGCGGCGTGGTTTGACCGGGATTGGGCCGATCCGGTCCGCGCACGCGACCGAAAAGCTCTTCACGCGCGCCGACTGAAGCCGCTTCTCCGCGGGACGATCTGATCAGCCCTTTCCCACGCTCGCCTTTGGCGGACAGCTGATACGCCGAGCCTGCATAGTGAAGCGAACGGAGGAATCTAGAATGCGCATAATTTTGTCAGCCCTCATGGCGCTTCTTGCTGCCAACGCCTGGGCCGGACAGCCATCGCCAGCGCTCGTCGCGAATGTCCAACGCCAGCTGGTGGACAAATCGAGATATATGTCCCCTCCGGGCGCCTGTGAAAATGCAGACGAATTGTTTGAGGACTGGCCCAGTGGCAGTGTGACGAAATGCACATATTCGCGTAGCGACACCTTCACCGCCGCAAAAACCGGTAGGATGAAAACACGAACCTTTGAGGCTATCGTATATGTCGCGAATGCCGATGCAACTCGGTTGGCAACGTGGATTGAAACTGCATGCAGCCGCGTTGTTTCCGAGGCTTATAGCGCTGAGGCCTGCTCGAAGGAGTTAATCGGTGTGATCCGAGGCCAATCGGGTTCGCAATTTCCCGTCGCGGGACAGGTATTCGAAGACTTGAGTTGTGATGCCGCAACACCGTCTATTTGTGAGGTAACGCTGGAGCGACGGGTCAAAGGTTCACTTGAAACCAAGGTTGAACGCTGCGCTCATGATGACATCGATGGCTGCATCCGTCGCGCCACCCGGAAGGGCGGCTGGCAAGCTGGGGCCAGGAGCAATCATGTCCAAGAGATGTATATGTTTCGAAATGGCGTCACTGTTAGGGTAGTCGGCTGCACCAATGGTGAAGATCACGACGCCACCATCGTGGATCCCTATGCAAGCTGCCGCGACGACGATAGCCGCAACCGTTCGCTCGCAGCTTCCTCCGCGCGGACTGGCAAGGCGCGAATCTCCAGCACGACCCCGGCAATGTTCAGGGCTTATACCGGCGACGCCTCGATCCAGCTGCCGACACCGAATGACGCAGACAAATCATACTTCGAAACGACGGATAAACTCAGATATTGGCTCGATCTGGTGTCGTCGACATATCGGCGGGCATTGTCATCGGACGACAATCCACTGCTCGACGCCTACATTTGCTCATCCCATCCGACACGCGCCTGCCGCCCGGAAAATAACGGCTACGCCACTTGGCTCTCCCAACAACAGTAATCAGTTTCGGCTTAGCGCACGCGTGAAGTATGGGGGAGCTCAGCATTTATAAAGGTCTTGAACGGACTCGAACCCACGACCATGGGTGAGATAAGGTATAAATTGCAGGTCGATGTCAGTTTCAGGAAAGCTACCTTGCTGCCTTTCGGTGGCGGGGGGTGCGACAGCTGGATTGCAGGCAAGCTGTCACATGACCACTTTTTGAATATTACGCCGTCAGAGGCGCTGTCACAAATTAGGTGCTACTTCAATCTGCGCAACAATTCTTGTGCCACAGCCAGAGCAGACGCCGGATTCTGGCCGGTGATCAGCTCGCGATCCGTGACAACATGTGCGGAGAAAGCCGCGTCTGCCTGACTGAATTGGCCGCCCGCCTGCATGAGCGCATCCTGCGGATAGAATTTCATCTCGCCACCACCCAGGAGTCCCTTGGCCATTTCTTCTTCCTGGTTGCTGAAGACGGTGAACTTGTAGCCGGCATAGATCCAGTCCGTTTGCGCCGTTGCGGTTCCCGCCGTCTCGAACTTCGCCACGTACTCTTCTGCGTCTGGCAGTGTTGAGAGAAGCGCGATCGAACCATGGCAGGCAAGAGCAGTCGTCTTGCCCTTATCGTGGAAATAGCGGAGCAGCTTGCCAAGCTCCGAGCTCACCAGCAGGTCCTGCATAGGTGCGTGGCCGCCGGGAACATAGACGGCGTCGAAATGGTCGTAGCCGATCTGCTCGACACGGGCGAGGCTGATGACCGGCGACTTGTCGCTCGACATCAGGCCCAGTTCCGACAGCTGCGCTTCGCTGGCTTTCATCGCCGCTTCGTCACCGCCGAAATACATCTTGTCGATGGATGTCCGGTCGACGGAAGGCGCCATACCTTTGGGTGTGGCGAAGGTGACCTCATGGCCTGCGTCGAGCAAGGCCTTCACCGGCTGCATCAATTCATTAAGGTAGAATCCGGTTTTGAATACCTTGCCGTCCTTCAGATCGAGACGATCGGAATCGGACAGCACGATCAGGACGTTTCCGGCATGGGCGCTTAAGGTGCTGGCGCCGAGCGCAAGAGCGACGGCGAGGCTGCGCAGAAGTTTCATGGGTCTAGCTCCAAAAGTTAGAAATATGGGGGGGGAAGGGAAAGGCGGTTGCTTCTCAGCCAGCGACCTTGGTGAGCCGGTGCAGCGCAAAGTCGGCGAAATAGTCGCCAACGCCGCTCGCCTGAAAGCGCTGCAGGGCGGCGCCCTGCATACAGGCGCGCCATTGGGCTTCACTTTGCCAGGTTTCGACAAAGATGCGCACGCGTCCATCATCGAGCGACTGGTGCAACTCGTACCGAAGGCAGCCGTCTTCGGCCAAAGTCTCGGCGACCAGCTTTTCCTGGGCAGCGCCAAGCGCCGCCTCCTTGCCGGGCTTGGCGGTGGTGATGGCGATGATGGTCAGAGGCGTGTTTGACATGGGTAGTGCCTTTCTCAGGCGATGGTGTTGACGAGACCGCCTTCGGCACGAAGGGCAGCACCGTTCGTGGCCGATGAACGGGGGCTGGCGAGATAGGCAACGAGGTTTGCCACCTCTTCCGCCTCCACCATGCGCTGGAGGATCGAAGCCGCGCGGGCGGTGGCGAAGAATTCGGCCTCGATCTCTTTGATCGGCGCGGAAGGATCGCTTGCCTGGCTGCGCAGGAAGGCTTCGATGCCTTCCGAGCGGGTCGGTCCCGGTAGTACGGAATTGACCGTGACATTGGTGCCGCGGGTCAGTTGCGCCAACCCGCGCGAGATCGACAGTTGCGCCGTCTTGCTCGTCGCGTAGTGGATCATGTCCTCAGGAATGGCGAGACCCGACTCACTGGAAATGAAGATGATCCGGCCCCAATTGCGCTCCAGCATGCCGGGCAGATAGGTGCGCGACAGGCGCACGCCGCTCATGACATTGACGTCGAACAGATGGCTCCAGTCGGCGTCGGTGATGTCGCCGAAAGCCTTGCTCTCGTAGATGCCGAGATTGTTGACGAGGATATCGACCGAAGGTTCGGCCTGCGCAATGATCGCGGCACCCTCGGCGCTGGCTGCGTCTGCCAGAATGCCTGTGATCTCAGATCCGCCGGAAGTTTTGACGGCAGCGATCGCGTTGTCGAGCTTGGCGCGGTCGCGTCCGGTGATCACAACACGGGCGCCTTCTACTGCGAGAGATCGGGCGATTTCGAGGCCGATGCCAGCGGTGGCGCCGGTCACGAGGGCGGTCTTTCCGTTTAGTTGCAGGTCCATGTCGTGTCTCCGGATTGTTACTGGAGACAATTTATGATTTGAAAGCCAGAGGCACTATTGCCCAAAGAAGACATGCACCTGTGAATGAGGATCATCAATGCCGCGCATCCTGATGGAACGTTCGGGAGAAATGGAGGTGTTTGCCCGCGTTGTTCAGGATGGGGGATTCTCCGCCGCCGCCCGTAACCTGGACATCACACCATCAGCGGTCAGCAAGTTGATCGCCCGTCTGGAAACAAGGCTCGGCACGCGCCTGCTGGTGCGAACGACCCGCGCTCTGACGCTGACGGAAGAAGGCGAAGCCTATCACCATGCGGCGCTTCGGATTCTGCAGGAACTGAACGATGCGGATCAGGAGGCAACGGGTGGTGTGGTGCGCGGGCGGCTGCGGATCAACACCACGATACCATTCGGCACGATGTTCGTCGCACCGGCCATGCCGGATTTCATTGCGCGCAATCCCGACCTGATCATCGATCTCTCGTTCACCGATGGCATTGTCGATCTGGTGGCGGAAAAGACCGATGTCGCCATCCGTATGGGCAACCTGCCGGACAGCGGCCTGATCGCCCGCAAGCTCGGACAGAGCCGGCGCGTGGTCTGTGCTTCACCCGAATATCTGGCGCGCCGGGGTTCGCCGGAAACGCCCGAGGACCTCGCGCAGCACGACTGCCTGACCTTCAATTTCCGGCGCGCAAGACCGTCCTGGCCGTTTCGCGCCGATGAACGGGACATCTCACAACCGGTCAAAGGCAGCATCGTCGTCAACAACGGCGAGACGATGAAGCAAATGGCGTTGGCCGGCGCCGGCATTGCCCGCGTGGGTCTGTTTCATGTGGCGGAGGAGATTGCGGCGAGGCGGTTGATACCACTTCTCGAAGACTTCAACCCAGGCGATCTTGAACTGGTACATGCCGTCTATGTCGGTGGCGGTCCCCTGCCCCACCGCGTCCGTGCCTTCATCGAACATATGGTCGTGACACTGGGTGATTCACCGCTGCTGAAAGGGACGTCCTGACCCGGAGGAACTGAGGCGAATGCCAAACGCTTCGCCTTTCCTGTTCCATCAATCGCGATACTCTGGCGCCTGCCGGTCGAGGACCCGCCGGATGCTCTCCAGGTGCATCCTGGCACTTTCCGGGTCCCCTTCGCGCATCTGCCGCGCCGCGTCAGCCGCCACTGCGGGCAAAACCGGCAGTAGATTGCGGCCGGAACCCATTGCCTTCAATTGAACTTCGGCGGCCCGCTCGAGGTAGTAGAGATCGTCCCAGGCTTCGGCGATGTTGGGTGCACAAACCATGACGCCATGGTTTTTCATGAACAGGATGTCCTTGTCTCCAAGCACGGAGGCGATCCTGTCGCCTTCGCTTTCATCCAGAGCGAGGCCATTATAGTTCTCGTCAACCGCCACACGGCCGTAGAACTTGAGCGCCGTCTGGCCTGCCCAGACCAATGGCTCACCCTCGACCATGCTGAGCGCGGTCGCATTCGGCATGTGGGTGTGAAACGCAGCACCGACCCGCGGCGCCATCTTGTGCAACCGCGCATGGATATAGAATGCGGTTGCCTCCGGTACGCCATCCCCGGCAACCACATTGCCCTCGAAATCACAGATCAGCAGTGACGAGGCAGTCGCCTCCTGAAACACCCAACCTAGACGGTTGACGATGAAGAGGTCGGGATGGCCGGGCACGACGGCCGAGAAATGATTGCAAATCCCCTCTTCAAGGCCGAGCCGTGCTGCCATGCGAAGGCAAGCGGCAAGATCGACACGTACCTGCCATATCTCGTCAGTATCCAGCGGGAGATTGCGCCGAAGTGCAGGATTTGTCTTCGAAACATTCAGTTCATGCGCCATGTTGGTCTCCTTGTCGCTCCATCCAGCCTACTGCCGCAAGGATGGCAGGTATCTTGTTGAGTGCCGGGACGATTTCATTCGGGCGGCAGTCAGCGAGTGGTTTGCGGCCCGTGCCACGGTCGACCCAGACAGTACGAAAGCTAAGCTCACGCGCTGCGACAAGATCAAGATGCGGGCTGGCGCAGATATGCACCAGATCCTCCATGCCGATGCCGAGGCTTTTCCAGGCATGATGGAAGATCTGGCTGGATGGCTTGTAGGCACCGGCCTGTTCAGCAGTGATGACGCGGTCGATGTGCCCACCAAGTTGGGCCACGTTTCCAGCAATGATGGCATCATCAGTATTGGAGATGATCGCCAGGCGGAAACCTGCATCTTTTAACTTTCCAAGGGTTGCAACGACCTCCGGAAACGGCGGCATCTTGCCGATCGACGAGGTCAGGATTTCGGCATCCGAGACCTCAAACGGAAGGCCGAACTCGGCCATCGCCCGTTCCAGGGCAAGGGCGCAGACCTCGGCAAACGTGCGGTGCGGACGCTCCTCCTCCAGCGCATGTTCATGTTGGTCGTAGATCGAGATGAAGGCCTTCTGGTCGATATCGCCACCTTTTGCGGACAGTATGCTGTCCATTGCTGCAAGCAGCCCCTCGTCCCATTGAATCAGGGTTCCGTAGCAATCAAAAGTGAGCCAGGTCGGCTTGGGTCCTGTCAGGGTCATACATCTTCTCCTTGATTTTCCCGAGCTTGACAAAACTGGCATAGATTGAGAAATTAAATCTCCTAATCGTCTTCATCGAGAAATCAAATGAGCTTCGGGTTCGATCTGGATCTTCTGAAAACCTTTGCTGCAGTCGTCGATTGCAGCGGCTTTACCAAAGCGGCCGAACGGGTACACCTGACGCAATCGACGGTGAGCCAGCAGATCAAGAAGCTGGAGGTCAATTTGGGCACCTCACTGTTGCGGCGGGACAAATCGACAGGAACTGTTGAAACGACTGAGGCCGGCGAGTTGCTGCTGAGCTATGCGCGCAAAATACTCGCCGTGGCGGATGAGGCCGCCGAGGTCATGCGGAGGCCTTCGGCGCCGCGCACGGTCCGTCTTGGAGTGCCGGAAGATTTTTCCGGGCGGCGGCTTATCGATCTGCTGTCGGGATTTTCTGCGGCGTCTCCACATATCAGGCTCGATACGGTCAGCGGATGGAGCACCGAGCTTCGCCGCTTGTTGGACGCGGGCGAGATCGATCTGGCGCTGATCAAGCGCGAGCCTGGCGATGGGGCATGTCTTGCGAGCTGGAAGGAGGAACTGCTCTGGGTGGAAAGTGCCACCCGTCCAGTCGAGACGGATCCGGTGCCACTTGCGGTTTTTCCTGTCGGCTGCATCTACCGGGATCGCGCGATCGGCGCGATCGAGCGCAGCGGTCGCCGCTGGCGGATCGCCTATACCAGCCAGGGACTGATGGGTGTGCAGGCGGCGGTTGCCTCCGGCCTCGGAATCAGTCTGCTACCTTCCGACGCGGTGCTACCCGAACACCGGCAACTTGGGCCATCTGACGGCTTCGACGATCAGCCCGCGTCCGAGATGGCTCTGGTAAAAGGACGGGCGAGCCTGTCTGCTGAAGCCAAGTTTCTGGGCAGCTTCCTGACGGATAGTCTGCGATCGTAACGTCGTGCACGAAGGTGTGCAGGTGCACCTTGCTGCCGTTTCAGGACCGGAGAAGCGCCGCCTTCAAGCCCGCGATCTGCAGATCGAGCCCAAACGCAAAACGCTGATCGGCATTCGCTCCGGCAATCTCGCGCATCGCGATTGCAGCCAGAGGAAACTTCGCTGCCAGGGCGTTTTCGTCCTGGCCTGCTGGTTCCGTTCCGCGCGCAAGACCCTGCTCCTCGATAACGAAGCCAATCACAAAATAGACCAGTGTGAATGCGCCCCAGCTTGCGGTGCGGTCGTCAGCCCCGGCTTGTTTTAGAGAGCTGATCAGCAACGAGCCGACGCGCAGCACGTTATCTGACAGGGGATAGGTGCCTGCAAAAACGCGTGCCGCATCGCGGCGCGACAACAGGGCGTAGCGCACTTCGGAGGCCACGCGCCCAAGCCTCGCATCCCATGCCTCGCCTTCCGGATTGTTTGTGGCGACCGGCTCCATCAGGGCATCCGCCATCCCCTCGAGCAAGGCATCCTTGTTGGCAAAATGCCAGTAGAGCGAGGGCGCCTGAACGTTCAGGGCGTCTGCCAGCTTACGCATGGTCAGCCCCTCCATGCCGACTTCATCCAGCAGCTTCAGCGCCGTCGCGATGACTTCGGTTTTTACAATGCGCATGTCCGTCTCCATTTTACGATTGACTCTCTAACATTGTTAGGCAAATCTAACAACGTTAGATTGGAGCATTCCTCATGAAAATGAACTATGATGTTATTGTTGTCGGCGCCGGCCCTGTCGGGCTGTGGCTGGCATGCGAACTGAAACTTGCCGGCGTGGATGTTGCCGTTATTGAGCGGCGAAGGGAGCGGACGGCACAGTCGCGAGCGCTCACTATCCATGGGCGTTCGCTGGAAGTTTTTGCCCTGCGCGGCATCGCCGATCGTTTCCTCAGCAAAGGCAAACCAATCCCGACCGGCCACTACGCGGCTCTGGATACGCGGCTGAATTTCTCAACCTTCGACACCCGCTTCCCCTACACCCTGTTCATTCCGCAGGCCGTGACCGAGGCGCGTCTGGAGGAGCGCGCGCTCGAACTCGGCGTCACAGTACTACGCGGCATTACCGTGACCGGCATTCGGGATGACGGGAGCCGAGTGCATATCTCAACCGATGGCGGAGAGTTTTCCGGCTCCTATGTAGTGGGAGCGGATGGTGCTCGCAGCGTCGTGCGGGAACATGCCGGTATCTCATATGAGGGAGCAGAAGCCCGCAATTCGCTCATGCTTGCAGACGTGGTTCTTGCCTTGCCACCGGCAAAACCCGTCGTGTCGGCGACCAACAAGCATGGTTCGGTGATGATCGCGCCTCTCGGTGACGGCAAGCATCACCGCATCGTGCTTGTGGATCCCCAACGGACCCATGTGCCGCGAACCGAACCGGTTACTCTGCAAGAGGTAGCGGGACCGACCGCGCGCATTGTCGGCGAGGACTATCAGCCTCGCGAACCAATCTGGCTTTCGCGTTTTGCCGATGAGACGCGCCTTGCAGGTACCTATCGCAAAGGCCGCATCCTGCTCGCCGGCGATGCCGCCCATATTCACGCTCCCATGGGCGGACAGGGCATGAATGTCGGACTGCAGGACGCATTGAATCTCGGCTGGAAACTGGCCGCAGTCGTGAAGGGCGAGGCGCCCGACAAACTGCTTGATACCTATGACGAGGAACGGCGACCTATAGGACAAATCCTCTACACCAATACCCTGGCACAGGTCGGGCTCGTCACCCGGTTCGATCCGGCAACCCTTGCCTTGCGCGAAACGCTGAACGATCTCCTGAAAATCCCGGCAGTCAATCATCGTCTTGCCGGTGAGCTTTCCGGTTTCGACGTCGCCTATGGAGCAGATGCGAAGGCGGCCCTTACTGCCGGGCAGTTGGCGGCAGGGGTACGAGTTCCCGACATCGAGCTTGTCGGTAGAGACGGCGGACCGATGTCGCTCTACAGCCTGCTGGTCGAAGGACGTTGGCTTCACATCTCCTTCAAACCAGGCGCATCGGTTTCCGGGCCGGAATGGTTGCGATCAAGCAGCGTCCAATCCATGGCGGTAGCTCCATCCGGCCATGCGGCCCTTCGCGGCGTCCGGGCGCTTCTGGTCAGGCCCGACGGTTATGTCGCTGCCGTCGATCAGGAATAGGGGAGAGCATCGATGAAAACCCTCAACCCTTCCACCCTCACCGATGCCCTCTCGCACCTGATTGCACAAATTGCCGTAACCCCGCCTGGCGCACGGCTTGCCGCTATCTCGGGCCAGGTCGCAATCGATAGGTCAGGTCAACTTGTTGGTGGCGACGATCACGCGGCTCAGGCGAGGCAATGCTTTGGGAATGTCCTCAACGCCCTCACGGCCATAGAGGCGTATCCAAAAGACATCCTGCAGATGAAGATCTACGTGGTCCGGCATACTACAGACCTGGTCCCGGTAGTCTTCGGCGCGGGTGCTGACGTGTTCGGCGAAAAATGGCCGGTTTGCGCGAGTACTTGGATCGGCGTCGAAACACTGGCCATGCCCGAATGGCTTGTCGAGATCGAAGTCCTCGTCGCCCTACCGTAACGCTGCGTCTCATTCCATGAAGTCCGCGAACATGATGCGACCATCACGCCTTGAAAACCAGTTCGAACCACCGACCAGTCGTTTCACAGCACAGAGAACAAATTCTAGCGCATGGGCAAAGTGTCTGGCCATTCCTGCGCACCATGAAGGATGCGAAGAATACGACGAGTGCAAAGTCCGCCCCGTGCACTTCGTCAAATATTCGTCGCGCGAACGCTTCTTGACCAAACCCACTCCTGGCACGCCGGATGTTTGGTTGACCGCTGCAGGAAGAACATCGTTCACAGCGGCCTCGTCCACGAACGGAATGATCCATATCTCCAGCCAATCCGGTAGCCGCGAAAACAGATGCTCGGTCCAGAATTATCACTAACATTTTTGTATGTACTTACGGAACATAAGTGATTTTGCTATTGACGAAAGCCCGGAGGTGATCGCAGTGATCATCCATCAACCTGGACGATAATTCGGGAGTTTCGACTGGCTTTCAGCTTCACCGCTGAGATGTCTTCCGGATGCGCCTGTTGGAATCGGATATAGGGAACCAAATGAGAGCTCCATTCTTAACCACAGTGTTCGTCTGCCTCACGATCGTTCTGCCCGCCATTGCACAGGAACCTGTTGTTCCCGCGAAAGACCCAGAACACCTGTTTACCAGCCCGGATCCACGACTTCACGCCAATAAACAGGTCGTCTATCACATTATCAGGGACCTGCTCGAAGCCGGTCACTGGGAAATGGCAGACCAGTTTTTGTCCGAAGATTACATCCAGCACAATCCGAATGCCGCTAGCGGCCGTGAAAGCGTTGTCACATACTTTACAAAGGTGCTGAAGGTCGAGCCGAAGGAGATTCCTGCAAAAATGCGGATGAAGATCACGTCGGTTACCGCCGAAGGGGATCTCGTCGTGGTGACCTATCCACGATTGGTTAAAGACGCTGCTCTACCAAAGGGTGGATACACGACCACTTGGTTCGATATGTGGAAGATCGTGGATGGAAAGGCGGTCGAACACTGGGATCCAGCCTTGCTCAACGAGGCCCCAGACCTTCAGTAGGCCGAAGTCAAACCCTCGCAGTTCGGGGCAACACCCAAAGACAAGCCTCTCATGCGGTGTGACGATGTATACCGAGTCCAAGCCATCGAAAGGTCCGGCTGAATTCGGTATAGAATTACGACGGAATCTACGACTTGATCTAACGTGGTATTTGCACATGCGCGATACGTGGAAGACTTTCTTCGATCCAGTCGGCTAGTAGACGAACTTTTTCTGCAGCCTCACGACCCAAGGGCGAGAGGCTGTATTCGACATGCGGCGGCACAACTTCGTAAGCGACGCGATCGATAAAGCCGTCGCTTTCTAGACATTGAAGCGTCTGAGCCAACATCCTCTCGCTCACGCCGCCGATCTTCCGCCTCAGTTGGCTGAATCGTTGAGTTCCAGGCTCGAGGGCGATCAGCACGAGTATGCCCCATCGGCTTGTGATGTGCTGGAGCAACTGCCGCGACGGGCAGGCAGCGACCATCAGGTCGCCACGTTGTAGTTTTTCCGAAATTTTCAAAACTGCACCCGGGGGATTTCAGTCTAACGATTTATATGTGTAGACGGAAAAGTTAGCAAGAATTTTAAGAATGTGTTTGCTTTGCGACGCGCATGTGGTGAATAATTAATCGCAACATTGCGCTTGTGCTGACAGCGAAATTAACAGCACAAGGAAAAACTGAACGGTCGCCTTGAAAGGAGCTTCACCAACGACGCCTTGCCCAGATATACTAGGCGCTTGATATCTCGGCCAGAATAGTGGTGCTCGCGATGCTTCCGTGGCCACTTACCAAAAGGGGTGACGAGCGCGATCGATCTCACGCGAAAGTGGCCGCCCTGTCGGAGCGGCCAGTGCCAGCGATCAAGCCGCAACCACGGTGCGGGCGTCAAAGTCGGCGGTCCATTGCAGCGATGGCCGCTCGCCGCAACGCTCAATCCAGGCCTTGACCACGTCGCTCTCCGGCGTCGCTGCAGGGTACCAAGCAAAGGGCGAATGCAGCAGCAGATCGACAGCTGTGTATCGCTCTCCCATCAGATAGGGCCTATCCTTGAGCGCGGTTTCGAGGCGTGCGGCAAGTTCCGCCGAGCTGCGGAAGGTAAGTTCCACAAAAGGATGGGAGATCCCGGCTGCCTGCATGATCAGCACAGGTTCGACCACGCCGGCATACCAGGCGAGCCAGCTGAGATACCGACCGTGCTGCGGATCGCCGGCAACAGGAGCCATCTTCTTTTCAGGGAAGAGATCCGTCAGGTACTGAATGATCGCGACGCTCTCCCAGATGACGACGCCGTCATGGTCGAGCAGCGGCACCTTGCCTTCCGGATGCGGGTTCTTCGGATCTTTGCAACCGCTGCCATCGCCGCGGGTGATGTCGACGATCTCGATCGCGACCTTGTTGATGGCGTCTAGTTCGCGAAGCAGTGTGACGATACGCGTCGAGCGCGAGCGGGGAGCGTGAAAGAGCGTCAGCATAGTCTGGATCCTCGGTTGCGTTTGGCAATGCGGATCTTGTACAGTCGGCCAACTGCCAGTTTCCGTCAGTAGGCTTCATCTATCCTCCAGAGTCATGGCTCGTAGTGATCGTCTGTTCCGCCTGCTCCAGGCGCTTCGCAATCTCCCCTCCCCGATAACGGCCGCGCGCCTTGCCGAGGAGACCGGCGTGTCGTTGCGTTCGCTCTATAGGGACATCGAGAGCCTGCGCGCCGCGGGTGCCGTCATCGATGGCGAGCGCGGCTTCGGCTACAGGCTGACGGAAGACCTCGCCTTGCCGCCGCAGACGTTCACACGGCTTGAAATCGAAGCCCTGGTGCTCGGCCTTGCCGAGGTGCGGCATATGGGTGAACCGGCTCTCGCGGCGGCCGCAGGTGCCGTGCTTTCGAAGGTAACAGCAACGCTGCCCGACCGACTTCAACGCCAGGCACTGCATGCCGCCTCCCAGGTCTATCGCTTCGAGCGCCGCGATCCGCCGGTCGTCGATGTCGGCCTTCTGCGCGAGGCTTGCTGGCAAGAACGCGCCGTGGTGATAAGCTATGTGGACGCGGAGCAGCAACGGACCGACCGGCAAGTGCTGCCGCTGGCGATCGTCTATCTGGAGAGGACGCTGGTGTTGCTTGCCTGGTGTTGCCTGCGTCAGGATTTCCGCAAGTTCCGCGTCGATCGCATCGCCGACATCCAGATGACGGAGGAGAGTTTCCGTCCGCACCGGGTTCAGATGCTCAGGGACTTCGTTGCCATTCTGAACGCCGGTGCGCCCGAAACATCAAAGATGATCTTGAGCAGCCAGTAACCAAGACGACGATGCGGCCGGTGTGGCCACGTACCGCGTTCGGACTGCTTTTCGCAGATGCGACAGATGTCCGAACGGCCACGCTGAGGCGGAATGCTGTCACTGCGAGTAGGCAGCATGAATTCGAGCAAAAATGCCTTCGCCTTCGCCTTGATGGGGTACGAACCGCTGTCCTCCATTTTTCTGGACTCGACTCAACTCCCTCGGAATGCGTCATTGCCGCTCGGAGGACTGAGCATGGCATACGAATGGGACGAGGACCGCACACGAAAAGTCCGCCTGATTAAGTTGGCATCTGCGTGGGCATTGACCGCCTCCACGCTCAGTGTCCCTGTCGCCTTGCTTTTGACCGCATCTCCTCTGTAGCCGGCCACCGAACTCACTGAAAATTCCGGCTTTTCACCTTCAGCGTGTCGATATGCAAGTCAGGCACGTAAATTTCACGCGTCTTGACGCCTATCGGCGGCCGCTCACGGCTATCCGGACTTCCCGGTGCCCCATGGGCGAACTCGTCGCCCCGTCCTGACGGCAGCCGGAAACTATCCCGCTCGGCAAGGCTTGCCAGATCGCTGGTCAGATCGAACATCCGTTGCGCCACCAGATGCACGACGCCGCCTTCGCGCTGGATCTTGCCGTTGATCGCCATCATTGAGGATCCGAGCACGACGCGACGCTGTTTTTCGAACAGGCTCGGCCAGACGACGATATTGGCAACGCCTGTCTCATCCTCGATGGTCATGAACATGACGCCCTTGGCGCTTCCCGGCTTTTGGCGGACGAGAACAAGGCCTGATGTCATCAACCAGCGACCATCGCGGGCCGATGTTGCCTCGGCACAGGTGACGATATTGCGGCGGGCGAGATCCTCGCGCAGGAAGCTGACCGGATGGGCACGCAGCGTCACGCCCGTATGCCCGTAATCCTCGACTACATTGGCGCCTTCCGTCATCTGCCGAAGCGCTACATCCGGTTCCTGCTGTTCGCCAATCACCGCCCGCTCGCGCTCGGCGGCCGCAGCAAACAAGGGGAGCGGTTCGTCGCGCAAGGCTTTGATCGCCCAAAGCGCATCGCGCCTTTCAAGTTTCAAGGACGGTCGAAACGTATCGGCTTCGGCCAGCTTCACCAGGGAAGCCGACGGCACGCCGGCTCGCCGCCACATATCGTCGATGGAAACGAAGAGCTCGTCGCCGCGCGCCACCGCGATTTTTGCCGCATCCTGCTCAGGCAGCCCCCTGACCAGGCGCATTCCGAGACGCACGGCATGGCGTTCGGTCCCCTCGATCTCTTCGAGCGTGCAATCCCACCGTGATCGATTGATGCAAATGGGCCGGATCGCAACCCCGTGGGCCCGCGCGTCGGTTACGATCTGCGCTGGCGCATAGAAACCCATCGGTTGCGCATTGATGAGGGCGGCACAGAACACGTCCGGATAATGGCACTTCAGATAGGATGAGGCGTAGGCGATCAGAGCAAAGGACGCGGCATGGCTCTCGGGAAAGCCATAGGAGCCAAAACCCTCCAATTGCGAGAACGTCTTCTCGGCAAATTCCTCGGTGTAGCCGTTCCTCACCATCCCCTGGACGAGCTTGTCCTTGAACTTGCTGACTCCACCGGTGAACTTGAATGTGGCCATCGAGCGTCTGAGTGCGTCGGCCTCGCCGGCGGTAAAACCGGCACAAACGATCGCGACTTTCATGGCGCTTTCCTGAAACAGCGGCACGCCCAGCGTCTTGCCAAGCACCGCCTCCAGTTCCGGCTTCGGATAGACCACCGCCTCCTTGCCCTCGCGCCGCCGAAGATAAGGATGCACCATGTCGCCCTGGATCGGCCCGGGGCGAACGATCGCCACCTGGATGACCAGGTCATAATAGGTCTGGGGTTTCAGGCGTGGCAACATCGACATCTGCGCGCGCGATTCGATCTGGAAGGTGCCGAGCGTATCGGCCTTGCGGATCATCGCGTAGGTCGCCGGATCTTCCGGCTCGATCGTGGCGAGATCAAGCTTCACTCCCTTGTGCTCTTCCAGCAATGCAAAGCCCTTGGCCATGCAGGTCAGCATTCCCAAGGCCAGCACATCCACCTTCATGAACTTGAGCGCCTCGATATCGTCCTTGTCCCATTCGATCGTTTGGCGATCCTCCATCCGGGCCTGCTCGATCGGCACCAGTTCGTCAAGCCGGTCATTGGTCAGCACAAAGCCGCCCGGATGCTGGCCAAGATGACGCGGCGCGCCCATCAACTGCTGCGCCAGTTCCAATGTCAGCCGCAGGCGCCGGTCCGACATGTTCATGTTCAACTCGTTGACCTGCTTTTCTCCGACGCCCTCCTTGCTCCAGCCCCAGACGCCTGAAGACAGCGCCGTGATCATGTCTTCGGGCAGGCCGAGCACCTTGCCGACATCGCGAAGCGCACCTTTGGCGCGGTAGCGGGTGACGGTCGCGCAGAGGGCAGCCTTCTGCCGGCCATAGGTCTTGTAGATCCACTGGATCACCTCTTCGCGCCTGGCATGCTCGAAATCGACGTCGATGTCCGGCGGCTCGTTGCGCTCTTCCGAGATAAAGCGCTCGAACAGCAGGTCGTTCGCGGCCGGATCGATCGCGGTAATCCCCAGCACGTAACAGACGGCGGAATTGGCGGCGCTGCCGCGACCCTGGCAAAGGATATCCTGAGATCGCGCAAAGCGGACGATGCTGTAGACGGTCAGGAAGTAAGGCGCGTAGTCGAGTTGGCGGATTAGATCGAGTTCGTGATTGAGGGTCTTCACCACGTCGTCAGGCACCCCTTCGGGGTAGCGGTCGCGAACGCCCTCCCAGGTGAACTTCTCCAACGTCTGCTGCGCCGTCAGCCCGGGGATGATTGCTTCCTCGGGATATTGATAGGTCAGTTCGCTCATGTCGAAACGACAGCGGTCGACAATCTCGCGGGTGCGCGCGAGTGCGTCTGGATACCGGCTGAACAGCCGGTGCATTTCCTCAGGCGGCTTCAAGAAGCGATCGGCGTGCCGTTCGCGCAAGAACCCGGCCTGATCAATGGTGGTGCGATGGCGAATGCAGGTGACGACATCCTGCAACTGCCGCCTGCCCGGCTCGTGAAACAGCACGTCATTGGTGACAACAGGCCGGACCTTGTGTCGGATCGCCAGGCTGTTGAGCTCGTGCAGGCGCAACTGATCGTTCGGCCGCCGGCGCAAGGTCAGGGCCATATAGGCGCGGTCGCCAAATATCTCCTTCACCTTGCGCAGCTGGACGGCACATGCGTCGTCGGCCTCGTCGGGAACCAGGACGGCGAGCAGTCCCTCTGCATAAAGGGCCACATCCGACAGATCGAGGATGCACTTGCCTTTGCCGCCCCGCTCCTTGCCAAGCGACAGAAGCCGGCAAAGCCTCGAATAGGCCGCCCGGTCCATCGGATAAACCAGCATCGACATGCCGTCCGCCAGATCCAGCCTGCAGCCGACGACGAGCCGGACACCGGTTTCCTTGGCCGCTTCCCAGGCGCGCACGATCCCAGCCAGGCTGTTGCGATCGACGATCCCGAGCGCCTCAATGCCGAGTGACTTGGCGGTAGTGAACAGTTCATCGCAGCCTGACGCACCACGCAGAAAGGAAAAATGACTGGTAACCTGGAGTTCGGCGTAGCGCATCAGCCATAAATCCCATGCAGAAACCATTTGGCCGTTCCGGTCGCGGGATCCACACCGTCACCGGAGCGGTAGACCCAGAAGCGATTGCCGTCCTCGTCCTCGACGGAATAATAGTCCCTCACCGCCTCCATCTCGGATGAGCGAACCCACCACTCGCCGAAGACCCGTTCCGGCCCGTCGCCGCGCTTGATGCGCCGGCGCTTGCCGCGCCAGGTCATGGATGCCGGCGGATGGTCGGGTGTGAGCGCAATCACCTCGATCCGTTCCGGGTGCGCCAACATCCGGCTTGGCCGAGGCCAGCGGGTTGGCCAGGCCTGACCGAGTTTTGCGGCAATGGGCGAGACGCGCCCGACATTGCGCTCGGGAACGTCGCTTTCGACCGGCGCCAGCCGGTACATGCGCTGGCCGCGATTTCCAAAACTGTCGAGCAGGGGCGTGACGTCGACGATCAACTCCTCGACCAGCGAGGAGATCGACTGCTTTTCTTCGAACGGCTCGATCATGGTAGCAGTGAGGGACAGTTTTTCGATACCGAAACCGGGATCGATCTTCTCGATGCTGGAACAGAGAAGTTTTGTCAGATGGGGAATATCGCGCACCGGCTTTGCCGTGCCGGCACGCAGGGACTGCAAGGTGTTGTCGACGCGGTAGATGATCAGATCGGCGCGGCGAACGCCCTGCCCGCGCGCCTCCATCGCGGCGCAGAGTTCGACCACGAGCTTGCCGATATACTTGGCGATGGTCTCGGCGGCCCCGATCGGCTCGGAAAAAGATCTGGCCACTTCGATCAGGTCCGCCGTGCGAATGGGGTCGATCGGTTCGGCAAGGCGTCCGAACATCTGGTCGAGCCTTCGGCCGACCTCCGGCCCGAAGCGCAGTGTCAAAGGCGCCCGCGGCGTTGCCGAGAGCTCGCCGACGGTGCGAAACCCGAGTACCGCCAGACCGCTGACGATGTCGGATGGCAGGCGAAGGCTGGATAGTGGCAGCTTGACGACAGCTTTCGCCGTCTCGCCAACCGGGACAATGATCACCTCGCGCCGCGTGGCGCGGGCAATGGCGTGGGCGCTGCCCCACGTATCGGCGATGGCGCCGCGGGCCTGAAGACCGTGGCCTCTCAGAGCGTTGACGAGGCCGGTGAGCATCGGCAACTCGCCGCCGCGCAGATGGTCGGCGCCCTCGGTATCCATGACGATGCCATCGGGACCGTCCGTTGCCACAACCGGCGTATATTGGCGCAGCATCCAAAGCGCCAGGCGCTCGATTGCCAAGGCGTCGCCGGCCGGATCGGCATCGACCAGATGTAGGCCGGATATCATCGCCTGGGCTTTGGCGGCGGGCATGCCGATGCGGACGCCGGCCTTGAAGGCCGCAGCGTCGATTGCAGAGACGGTGCGTTTTGATCCACTGCGGGAAACAACCACAACCGGTGTTTCAGCCGAAATGCTGGGATCGGCGCGCCTGATCCTGTCCGTCGCGAGCGTGGGGAGAAAGACTGATACGACCCGTGGCATCGCAGGCACCTATTCCAAATTCCGCGGCTTCTCCCGCTCTTGCTCTGATCAATTCCGCCAACCACCGCGCCCGTCCGATGCCCGGCACGGGAAGCGGTTCGGAAGGCAGGACGCTGATACGCCAGCGGGTTGTGGCGGCCGTGGGTTGACCGAAGTCCGCGGCCTCCGTCGGGCGCCGCCATCGTCGAAGCGCAATTCCGATCGTTCCCGAAGCCTCGGCTGCAAGCTGCAGCCGCCGGGAGGCGGTCATCGGCAGTCGCACCAGTTCTGCGACAACAGCGCCAAGCCCGCCGAAACGCAGGCCCTCCTCGAAATTCGTCAGAACGTCCTCTTCCCGGTCCGCCTCGACATAGATCACCCGGTCATGATGGAGCCCCGCCTGGGCGAGAGCCGGCGCAAAGAGATCCGGCCGTGTCAGGCACCAGAGGACGTCGCCCTTGGTTCGCGCGACGATGCCTGCGACAAACAGAGCGGCCGCTGCCCCATGGACCGCATCTGCCCCGCCACCGGCCACCTCATGCAGGGCACCGAAGGCCAGCCCACCACCGGGTAGTTTTGCGTCGATATCGGCAAGACCGAATGACAGAACCTCACCCCTGCGCACAGCTGTCCCTTCGAGGCGCTGGATGCGCTCGCGAAGGTCTGCGATGGTCGGGTTGAGGGCGGAGTCATGCATAGGCTGCGGATATCTTCTCGATACTGTTCAGGGCTTTCCAGCAGCGATCGCGGCTGTTATGTTCTTTATTTGTTCTTATCCGCCACATGAGTCAATGCTGATTCTCGTAGCGGCTAATATGGGGATGGCGGGTTGCTGGGCACAAGCGACGGGCATCCAGCCCAAAACGGCCAGAACAGACAGGCACTTATCGGGGATCATGGCATGACGGTTGCCTATCTGGAAAAACTGAACGAGCAGCAGCGGCAGGCTGTGGAACATGGCGTTGGACTGGCAGACGGACAGGTGGCAGGACCGCTGTTGATTATCGCCGGCGCCGGATCCGGCAAGACCAATACCTTGGCGCACCGGGTAGCTCATCTGATCGTCAACGGCGCCGATCCGCGCCGCATCCTGCTGATGACATTTTCCCGTCGGGCAGCCTCGGAAATGGCGCGCCGTGTCGAGCGGATCTGTAAACAGGTGCTTGGCGCCAATTCAGGCGTGCTCACCGATGCGCTTTCCTGGTCGGGCACGTTTCATGGGATTGGCGCAAGGCTGCTGCGGATCTATGCCGAACAGATCGGGCTGAACGTCGATTTCACCATCCATGATCGTGAAGACAGCGCCGACCTGATGAACCTTGCCCGTCACGAGCTCGGGTTCTCCAAGACCGAAAGCCGGTTTCCGACCAAGGGCACCTGCCTGTCGATCTATTCGCGGGCGGTGAATTCGCAGTCACCGCTGAACGAGATCCTGCGCCAGCATTATCCCTGGGTGGCGACTTGGGAGGAACAGCTCAAACAGCTGTTCGCAGCCTATGTCGAAGCCAAGCAGGCCCAGAACGTGCTCGATTACGACGATCTTCTGCTCTACTGGGCGCAGATGGTCAGCGATCCTGATCTTGCCGACGATGTCGGCAATCGCTTCGACCATGTCATGGTCGACGAATACCAGGATACCAACAGGTTGCAGGCGTCGGTGCTGATGGCGCTCAAGCCCGGTGGCCGTGGCCTGACGGTCGTTGGCGACGATGCGCAGTCGATCTATTCGTTTCGGGCGGCAACCGTTCGCAACATCCTCGATTTCCCATCCTCCTTCAGTCCGACCGCTGACGTCATCACGCTTGATCGCAATTACCGCTCGACGAAACCGATCCTGGCGGCCGCCAATGGCGTCATCGATCTGGCGCGCGAGCGCTTCACCAAGAACCTGTGGACCGACCGGCAATCGCTGGAGCGACCCAAGCTGGTCACCGTCAAGGACGAGACCGAACAAGCGAATTTCATTGTCGACCAGGTGCTGGCCAATCGCGAGACCGGCATGACGCTGAAGCAACAGGCGGTGTTGTTTCGCACATCCAGTCATAGCGGTCCGCTCGAGGTCGAGCTCACCCGCCGCAACATTCCCTTCGTCAAGTTCGGCGGTCTGAAGTTTCTCGACAGCGCCCATGTGAAAGACATGCTGGCGGTGCTGCGGTTTGCCCAGAACCCGCGCGACCGGGTCGCAGGCTTCCGGCTGCTGCAGATGCTACCTGGGATCGGGCCGAAGACGGCCGGCAATATTCTCGAGACGATTGCGGCCGATCCTGAGCCGCTGCTTGCCCTTGCCGAAATCCCACCGCCGCCCAAGACCGGCGAGGACTGGACAGGTTTCGTCCAGTTGCTGGCAGGCCTGCGCAAAGCCGAAGATGGTTGGCCGTCCGATATCGGGCAGGCGCGCCTCTGGTACGAGCCGCATCTCGATCGCATCCATGAAGATGCCGACACCCGCAAGGCCGATCTCCTCCAGCTTGAGCAGATCGCCAGCGGCTATCCCTCGCGCGAGCGCTTCCTGACCGAACTGACGCTTGATCCGCCGGATGCCACCAGCGATCAGGCCGGGGTGCCGCTGCTTGACGAGGACTATCTGATCCTGTCGACCATTCATTCGGCCAAGGGCCAGGAATGGCGGGCGGTGTTCATGCTCAATGTTGTCGACGGCTGCATACCGTCTGATCTTGGAACCGGCACGACGCAGGAGCTCGAGGAAGAGCGTCGGCTGCTTTATGTCGCCATGACACGCGCAAGAGACAGTCTTTCACTGATCACGCCGCACCGGTTTTTTACCCATGGGCAGAACGCACAAGGGGATCGGCACGTTTATGCGGCAAGGACGCGGTTCATCCCGGCAATGCTGCTGCAATTCTTCGAAGTGACGACATGGCCAAAGGCCTCGGCCACCAGATCAGAGCGAAGCGCGCAGCAGATCCGCATCGATGTCGCGGAGCGCATGCGCGCCATGTGGAAGTAGGAGGATCGAATGTGCAATCTCTACAATGTGACCACCACCCGTGAGGCGGTTCTTCAGTTCACGAAGGCGATCAGGGATCACGCAGGCTGGAATGAAGCGAGCTTCGACGTCTATCCGGGTTATCAGGCGCCGGTTGTTCGGGTAGCCAACGACGGGGCCCGAGAGATTGCGCGCGCGACCTGGGGCATGCCCTCGCCACCGGCCTATGTGAAGAACTACGATCCCGGCGTCACCAATATCCGCAATGTCGGTTCGCCTCACTGGCGCCGCTGGCTTGGGCCGATAAGCCGCTGTGTCGTGCCATTTACCTCCTTTGCCGAGCCGGATCCGGCCAGCAAGGTCGAAGGCGGCCGTGTGCCGAATGCCTGGTTTGCCGGCAACGAGGATCGGCCGCTGATGTTCTTCGCTGGGCTCTGGACACTGTGGAAGGGTGTGCGCAAAGTCAGGGATGGTGAGCAGGAATACGAACTCTTCGGGTTTCTGACCACGTCGCCGAACGAGATCGTCTCTCCCATCCACGAAAAGGCCATGCCGGCAATCCTGACCACGCCGGAAGAGGTTGATACCTGGCTGACGGCACCCTGGGACGAGGCCCGTCATCTACAACGTCCCCTCCCCGCCAATATGCTGGTGATCGTGCCACCTCAGCCCAAACTCAATTTGGACATTGAAGGTCTGTCGCTGTGATCCGCGGCCTCTATCACCGCAAGGAAAGCCAACTGACCGGTCAGCGTGCACCGACGTCTCCGTGCAAACTCGGGAGCCGAAGGCATGGATAGCGGCCCTGTGCGTAAGATCATCCATGTGGACATGGATGCCTTCTATGCCTCGGTTGAGCAGCGCGACAATCCGGACTTGCGCGGACGACCGCTAGCCGTCGGCGGATCGGCAGCTCGTGGCGTCGTGGCGGCTGCCAGCTACGAGGCAAGGACCTTTGGCGTTCATTCCGCCATGCCATCGGTCACTGCCAAGCGGAAATGCCCTGATCTGATCTTCGTGCCACCGCGCTTTGACGTCTATCGGCAGGTCTCACAGCAAATCCGGGAGATCTTTGCGCAATACACACCATTGATCGAGCCGCTGTCCCTGGACGAAGCCTATCTCGATGTCACCGAGAATCTGAAAGGCATGGCGATCGCCACCGAGATAGCACTGGAGATCCGGGCGAAGATCAAGGCGGTCACCGGCCTCAATGCCTCGGCCGGCATCTCCTACAACAAGTTCCTGGCCAAGATGGCGAGCGACCTGAACAAGCCGAATGGCCAGGCGGTCATCACGCCGAAGAACGGCCCGGGTTTTGTCGAGGCCCTCCCCCTCAAGAAATTCCATGGTGTGGGACCGGCGACTGCCGAGCGGATGAAACGACATGGCATCGAAACCGGGCTTGATCTCAAATCGAAATCGCTTGCGTTCCTGCAGCAGAATTTTGGAAAGTCCGGCCCGTATTTCTACGGCATTGCCCGCGGGATTGATGAACGCCGGGTGAGACCCGATCGCATTCGAAAGTCTGTTGGCGCCGAGGACACGTTTGTCGAGGATATCGACGATCTCGATCTGGCCAAAGCCGAGTTGCGGACGTTGGCCGAAAAGGTCTGGCGCTATTGCGAGGCGCACGACATCACGGGAAAGACGATCACCGTCAAAATCAAATATTCGGATTTCAGTCAGGCGACCCGCAGCAGAACCGTGTCGGGATCCGTCTCAGACATCGACATGGTCCTGGAGAATGCTGAGACCCTGCTCGCCTCGGTGTTCCCGTTCAAACGTCCGGTGCGGCTCCTCGGGATCACCCTTTCATCGCTCAACACGGAAGAGTGCGGACAACCACCGCAACTCGATTTGGGGCTTTGATCACGCCGGGCCTGAAAACGAAAAAGCCTGCCGCGGGAGGAGGTGCGGCAGGCTTTCCGAAAAGAACCGAACAACGGCTGGGAGGAGGAGTGCCGCTGTTTCGACAGACGCCCCTCGGGGAGGAGGAGTGGGCCGTCTGAATTCGAAGCTCTGCGGGAGGAGGTGCATCGCTTCGATGAAAACCAAGATACCAATGCTCGCCGCACATTAAATAGACTTTGCTGCAGTGCAGCCATGCGAAAAATACACGGCCTCAAAGAGATCTCCAGCACAGTGCCTCGCCGCTGCCAGACACAAAAACGCCCGCGTCATCAGCGGGCGTAGTGTCATTCAAAATGGGCAGAAAAAAGTCGCTTAGCGAGCGACCGATGCGCGGGCAACGCTGTGAATGTCGGCGCGATTGATACCGAGGTCCTGCAGTTCGCGCGCGCTCATGCGGCCAAGTTCGGTAACGGTCTGACGGTACTTGCGCCAGTTATTGAAGGAGCGTGCTACGTTCATGATGATCCCCTTTCGTGAGGTCTCTTGACGCCAGCAACCTTGCTTCGGTTCCAACGTCGTTTCAATGATTGGAATATAGGCCCTTGGACACCCGTCGATAAGGCACAAGGTCTCAGGTCGGCCATGCGCTCAAAGCATGGATCCAATCAGAGATGAGCTGAGGGGGCCATCAGGCCCGGAACCGGTCGAAGGCAGTGAGGCGTTTGATGGGAGGATCGGCCTCCGGATAGCGGTAGATTTCGGCTCTGAGATAGCGGAGTTCATCGTCAAGCGCATCGTCACCCACCTCGATCCACCAGGATTTCGGGCGGCCGTCGCTTCCGTCGGACCAGCGATAGCCTCGCGCCTTCAGGTGGTCCTTCATGTCGAAGGGGCTGTTCTCCGCAAAAATCCGCACACGTGACCTCTGGCTTGCTTCATAGAGTTCGGCAAAAGCGGTGGAAGCCGATCCGTCCACCTCGCGAGCCAGGACCTCCAGAAGTGCAAAGCAATCATCGACAGCACGATGACCCTCATGAAAATATCCCGCTTGCCCGATCAGGTATCCGAGCTTGGTGCCTTCATATCCCCGTAACGACCAGTCGATCTCGGAGTTGGAGCAAGCCCAGGCCTTGCCGGAGAATAAAGGAGAGAATGCCTCGCAGAATGGCCGGTCGAAACCAGCATTGTGGGCTATCAGCAGATCAGCCGGTTCAATCAGTTCCCGCAACGCAGCCATATCGATTGATTGCCCGGCGACCATATCATCTGTGATCCCGGTGAGCCTGGTGATCTCAGCGGGAATGGAAACGTTCGGCTGTTGAAGCCCGCCATAGATGCCGGTCACGTCACCAATGCTTCCTGTCGCATCGAAGGTGAAAGCGATCACGCCAATCTCGATTATCTCATCCTTGCGAGCATTGAGGCCCGTGGTCTCGGTATCGAGAATGATCCCCTTGAGGGGGTACGCTGGCCGCGGGAATGGCGCGACTGCGCGCGGCGCCAGTTTCGTGAGGATACGGTAGCGACCCGTCTGCGAGAGATGCCGGACCATGTCCTCCTCACTCATGGGGACGGCAGGCTGTTCGGGCTTGGCGTGTTTGGAGATGTCACGCTTTACCGCCCGGTCGCGCGAAACCTCTTTCGAAAACATGTCAAACTGTTCTGCCATTCCTGTTGTCAAAGCCCCGACGCCAATGTGCCACCTTCAAAACACGCCACGATCGGCAGATCAACCGTGTTGGTGGGGGTGCGATGTCGGTCGACCTGGAGAGCAGGGTTTACAATCGCGCAGTTCCACGCAGTGACAGCTCTTGGGTCGTTGATCGCAAGCACTCTCAGCCTGCGTTCCAACGCGCGGTCACCAGATTGCCGATGGGCCAGAAAGGAACGAACGCTTTGCGGCGGCTATCAGCCGCAGGGTAGAATGCCACGCGCCAACGCATTGGATTCGGTGGTTTCCCCGACCTTGAAAGGGCCGTTGTAAAGGCTCACCATCGTGCTTTCCCCCGATTTCGTATAGCAGAGCTTGGATGACAACTGGGGCAGCGCAATCGTCGGGCCGCCCAGCGCCTTTCGGACATTTAGTGCCGAAGCCAGATGGAGAAGGATTTCGGTGAGTTGGTCTTCTTGCAGGGTTGAAACGTCAAGCTTTTTAATGACAGCATCAATCTTGCGCCTCCTGGGACGCGCCACTGGCTTGGGCGCGTGGTCCGACGCGGCGGCATGCTTGATGCCTTTCGTCTGCGCCTCTGCATTCGATCGATTTTCACTTCGAGTGTTCGGTTTTTTCATGAGTCACCCCTCCTTATTGAAAGTCTCGTGATCCCCGTAGGCCCGCTTTGAGTTGCTCGTTGAGATGGAACTGCTCAGCCAACGGCGTCAGTGAGCGCCCGCCGGCCGCCATGGGTCCGAACGTGAAGACCAGTTGATGCGTGCGTTCTCTGCCCGCGCTCAAGAATGTTCCGGACGGGTTCACGTTTCTGGTCGTGAATTCCCATTTGGGCGTGACGTTCCCTGACACATTCTCCTTGATCGATACGGTTTGCGTGAGAACATTCTTGACGCCCATCACCTCCTGCAACGTCTTTGGATCATCGGCCAAACCGAGCTGCACGATCTGGATGCGGGACTCAAGCAAAGGCAGAATTTGAAGATCGATATCGACGAGAGGCGAGCCCTCTTTCTCGCCGCTCGGATGACGGCAAGGTCGTGTCTCGTTGTGTTTTTCGAAGAGGTCCGGTCTATAGAGCTGCGAAAGCGGATAGAAGATATTGTATTTATTTTCGTTGGTCGCGACGGCTTCAGCGCTTACCCCTGTTGTGATCGAGATTGCCTTGTCCGGTGTCCAGCTGAAACCTGGAGCAAGGGTCGAGTTTTCGGTAACCTTTAGGTCGGTCGCCACTTCCACGCCCCAGTCAACAAGGAAACTGCCGTAGGCTTTAAGAGAAGGCCTCTTCTTTGCCAGATCGAGGTCGTTGTTGACCGCGATCGTCACCGCATAACTTAACTCGCACACCACGCTCCGGACGAGTGCCGTATTCATGTCTGAAACCAGACGCGAATCGCCGTTCGGCCAATCGCGCTGGCTGGGAATGTATGTTCCGCAGCTGCTTTGACTTATACAAGCAAGGGCTACCGTAACGACTGATGCTAATCTTTTGGTCAAAATCCCCTCCCACAAGTCTCAGCGCAACGGCCACGCAAAAAGTGCTTTTCAGCAGCAATCGAAGACAATCAATATGTGTCCGGCAAGTAAATCTAAACGACATCAGTGCGGTGTATTTCCCCATAGAAATAATATCAGAGGTTGTGAATAACGTCTGTTGCGGCCTTACAACAGTTAATGAAATCCTGCCATGACCTGGATTTACCTTACGCTGAATTAGCGGTGCCGCCAGGCACAGCAAGGTCAAGGAGACACGCGCTACCCTCGTCCAGCGTTTGCGGAAGGCCGCCACATTTATCCTCAGCCTTGATCGCGCCAACTGTCGATAAGGTTACAAGGGCCGTTGCTGATACTCCGCGCAGCAGCAAAATTTCTCGTTCTGCCGACCATACAGGCACTACTTCGGCCAGCCTCTGATCGTATGCCCGAATGCGCGGGATGAAGCACTATCGACTCAAGCAGGCCCACCAATTGCATGCCACCTTGTTGACGTTGCTCGGCTGAGTTAGCGTGTTGCGTGCGAAGCGGATCATGCTCGCAATGGGAGAGGATCATGACGGAAAGAGCCTATTTCGCGTTCTGGCAGGCATCACCGGCCGGTCATGTGAACACGTTCTTTTTCAAGCTCACGGACGAGGATATAATTGCGGAAGCACGATCGATCCTTGCCGATACATCGATGACCCGGCGCCATGTTCAAGGGACGATCAATCAGTCGCAGGCGCCCTATAATCCCAATTGGTCATTCCATCTCGAACCGGCAACAATCGGCTTCTTCGAAAGACAGATCGAGGTTTGCGATGCGAACATGGCCCATATCGACGCTCGTCTGGATGAGGTCGGCGGCAGCTTTCTGCCACATTCGTTTTGGTGTGCCTGGTCATCGTCGCTTGCGGTCGAGGTGACCCATCTGGTCGATCCGCGGACCGAAAAACTGTTTCTGCTTGAGCCCGGCTTGGCCCAGCCCTGAACGCAAGTGGGCACGATGCACGGCCTTCAGATATTTCCATCGGAAATAGTTCTGCCCGGTCTCCCGGCGCGGTCTCGCTGATACCCAGAAATCGCGTAATGTGAGGAAGTCGGACTTTCGAAGCTCCTTGCCTACATGAGGAGGCACCTGCGGCAAGAAGGCCTTCCAAGCCCATTCGTGACGCTCTGAAAAACAGTTCGAGGTGACCAGCGGCGATCCCGTGCGCTTGTCCGAAGCCTGCGCGACGCGCGGGCCGCATCTCTGATAAATGTTGATGCGTTGCCGCAGGTCGAGGAACATCCTCTTGGATGATTGCAAAAATCAGCGGCGCATTGTGTTATTCCGTCACGTGGCTTTCTTACGCTGTTGAGATCAGGACAGAACCACGTCGACTTCGATGGTCTGTTCGTCCGTTTCCCCTGTGACCGTCACATGGTCATACTGCCGCGCAGAAATTTCGTTCGTGAACTCGACCCTCCTCCATTCGACCAAGTCTCCACCGACGTCACCATTCTCCTCGACTTTCAAATCGAGAATGAGCGTCTTCGGATTGATGCCCTGCGGCGTCGCCTCGGATAGCTTGGGCGTCTGGTTCGAACGGCGAACTTCGACATCGCCGCAGACGGTCAAATTATACCTGGTACCCGCGAAATCGGTCGTCTCGGTCGCTTTCCAGTTACGGCTCGCATAAATCATATTTTGCCCTCCTCTCAGCCGAGAGTGAAGTAGTTCTATAAAACGTCAAGTTGATTTTGAGTTGTGTCGGTGTGGCCAATGAACTCTCGCGACTCTCCATCCAAATCGCGGTCCCAGCCACAGCAGCTCGAGTGTCACCGGTAGCATCAGAATATTTTCCGATTGCGCGTCTGTGCTATTCACAACTATGTTGAGAAGTGTAAATATATATCTCGCGCCACAATGGGCCGTATCTTTTATAAATCCCCGGGTCGGCACGGCTTTGAGTCAACTATACAATTGAATTAATGAGATTCCCGAGGGGTTTGTCATGACGATAAGTATTGCCCGGACGATGTCATGCCTGTTGTTTCTGTCCGCCTTGTTTACGCTTGCTATGGCGTTGACCGCCCCCCAAGCGCGGGCCCAGACTTTCGAGCACTGTCCCGCCACCGTGCCAATGCTGCCGGCAGCGGTGCTCAGTGAAAAGGTGCTGGACGACGTCTGCATCCCCGACGGGTTCACAGGGCTGCCGATCGAGTTCTTTGACGACTATTCCTGGCGCGCCTTCATCGGACTCGTCTGGCCGGCGAAAGTCGGTGAACGCGGTGTTCCGGACGCCTCCGCGGAACTCTCCGAAAAGGGGCGACCGGTAGTGTTCGAAACCTTCAAGTCGGACTGGGAGATATTTCAGCCGCAAGGAGCTGCGCCCAGCGCCTGGCAAGCGGTCGGAGGGGAGAACCCTTGTAAGGTCGCAAATCTGACAAGCGACGATCTCGTTCTCGCCGCCTTTTCCAAATTCAACAATCTCGGTCAGGCGGGCTTCGGGCCCCGGCTCGTCGGGCCGCTCGTTGCCCAAAACCGCACCTACGTGCGGTTCCAGACCGCCTTCAACAAGATCGAGTTCGAGCAGATCGACCAAGGCAAGCTCTATCTGCGCGACAACCTCAAGGGCACGATGACGTTCCAGCCAGGCGCGATCGACATCAAGGCGGCCTGGATTGACATGAAGGACATCGCACATTCCGAGCGTTTCTATACACGCGAGGCCTACCTTCTCGATCTTGAAACGGAGACATGCTCGAAGGCCAAGGTTGGTCTCGTCGGTCTTCATATCGTCCAGAAGACACCCAGCCGACCACAATGGATCTGGTCATCCTTCGAGCAGGTCGACAACATCCTGGAAGATAGGAGCCTATCGCCCGCCACCTTTCATGCCGGCGATGCCACGCCGATGCCGGACGAAAACCCCTATTCATTCCCTCCTCCGGTTCAGGTTCCAGCAGCGTTCAACGTCGATCGGCTGAAACCGGTCCATGCAAGTACTGCCAAGACCAACGAAATCTATCGGAAGATGTTGGCCGACGCTGGCGTCCCCTGGCAGTTCTACAAGCTGGTCGTCACCCAATGGCCGATCCCTATCGGCGATCCTGCCGCTGACGGAAAGCCCAACAAGACTTTTCCGGGAAGTGGCTCCTCCCAGACCGCCTTCGCCAATCTGACCATGGAGACCTTCGACCAGAAGACGATCATCAAGGGGTGCATGAACTGTCACAATGTCACCCGCGACACCACGGACTTCCTGTGGTCTCTGAATACCCGCGCATTCCCGTCGCTCCAAGCGATCACCGCTCGGGCCGCCATGTCGGACAAGGCCGTGACAAAGCTTTCTCTGCCGAATGTCCGCCTGAAAAACTGGGCGCAGGTCCAGCCAGCAAGTGAAGCATTTCAACTGCCGGAAAAGCAGCTTTCGGAGTTTGAAGCCCTTAAGGAACTTATGGAATCTACCCAACCAGAAGAGTGAGAGTGCCATGGCGATTTCGAACTACGCAGACTTCCAAGCGTTCGTGTCTGACACCATGGCCAAGCTCGGCGCCGATGCGGAATTTGCACCGCACGAGCGGTTTTGGTCGACGCTGAGCTACGACGCGTTCACGCAAGGCAACGTACCTGGCATCAGCGAGACCGTGCGGATCGTGACCCCGGGCGATGCCGCTGGTTCAGCATTCATTCAGGCACTGAAGGGCGAAGGCATGTTTACCGGCTCAGACTTCCGCCGAATGCCGGCGGGGGGTCCCTTCTTCAGCGACGAACAAATTACAGAGATCGCCGCATGGATCGACGCCTTCTGTCCGAACGACGACCCTGCTGCGGGTGCCTGAAAAATTCAAGTCTCGGCAATGGTCGGATAGCGGCGGCGCCGTCCCGATGGCGAGGAGGGAACCTTGGCTGATAGTAACGAACTGATCGAGCATCCGACATTCTTGGAACATATTCGGTTCTTCTTCGAGCCGATCGATATCGAACATATGAGGGCCAGGGGCATCGATCTTGCCACATACGAGGGCGTCAAGAAGAACGCGACCTCAATTTATTCGCAGACGAAATCCGGTTCGATGCCACCTGAGAAGGAGGGCCGCTGGTCGTCCAATCGGGTGAAAACGTTCAAGAACTGGATCGTTGACCAGTACCCGATGGGGATGGCGTCCCCCAAGGCATTGAAGGCACTGGCGGGCCTCGCGACCCACGATCCGGCTGCCAGGCGCGACGTCGACAGTCTGTCGTCCGCCGAAATAGAGCGGCTGGCGCTCGCCTTCAGGACGATCATGGAGCGTGACCCGGCTCACCCTCAAAGCTACTTTGCGCTGGCCGACATCCACTGGTTTCCCGCACCGGTGAACTGCCTCCATCACGAGGAGCGCTACAATCCCTGGCACCGCATCTTCATTGATCGTTTCGAAGAGGCTCTCCAGTCCGTCCCTGGATGCGAGAGCATCAAGCTACCCTACTGGGACGTCGTCAAGGCGGCGCCGGCCTGGCTGTTTCAGCCGCCTTTCGACAGCTACACGCTCCAGCGCGACGCGGCCAGCCAGTATCCTGCCGGCACGAAGACCGAGCGCTTCTCAGCTCAAGATATTCATGACAACATGACGTCCTACGATGTTGGCAGCATCATCCAGGATGCCCTTGATGCACCGAAATTTGCGAGTTTCACGGCTCTGATCGAAAAGGCGCATGACAACGGGCACCCCTCTTGCGGCCCGGCGATGAGTACGCCCGATATTGCCGCCTTCGACCCGATATTCTGGTTCTTCCATTGCAATTGGGAGCGTATGTGGTGGTCATGGCAGCATCGCCACAACGCCATGACGCTGGAGACCTTTCGCCAGACACTTGACGGCAGCGATCTGGACTGGCTCGACACGGCGCCATTTAACGAATTGCTTCCTTTCGACGAAGTCGCGAGCGGTGCGATCGACGCCACGAAATATACCTATGAGGAGCCGCCTCTGAAGCTTTTTTCGGGTATGGCGCGGGTTGCTTCCGGCAACATATCTGCGGATCAGCCGTTCCGGCTGTCCCGGCGACCGCGGCTGTCCGTTCGAGTCAAAGACATCCAGCGTCTGGTCATACCCGGGACCTTCAATGTCCATCTCATGGCGGATGGGAAGTCAGTCGCGCGACAGGCGTTTTTCCAAGGTACTGAGCCTGGCCGGTGCCCGAGCTGCGTTCGGCGCGAAACGGTCAGCGTCGATCTTCGGGTCGTTCGGTCTGCCATCGCCGGCAAGACCCTGTCTGTAGGCATCGAACTGCTCACTAGAGCCAAAGACAGGTGGATCCCCCTATCCGATGTCGGCTCGCCGACGATCAATATCCGGGAACTGCTGGTGGCCGAATGAGGCCACGGGGGAATTTTAATGGATCGATATCTTGTCTCATTCGACCGTCGTTTCAAGGACACCGACAATTTCTCAAAGCTCTTGCGCCGATCGGAAACGGTTTTTGTGGATGGAGTGGCCGAACTCAGCCGAACAGCGGCAGGGCTGCCTTCGCACTGACTGCGCGAAGTCTGCGAACGATGCCGGCGGTAATCAACGGTTTCCGCTCTCGGCATCAGCGGAGCGACACCAACGGAAACCCAGCGCCTTGATGGGAATCGAACCTATGCGCCACCAGTTTTTCTCGCTAAGCTTCTGCTTCGTCAGCCATTTTGCGTCGTAAGATTCGATTATGGAACCAATATCAAAATAGCAAACCTCTGGGTTCACGAAGCTGCCGCCCCATATAGAAAACAACCTGTATTGGGCGCTTCGTGGCACGCGACGAAGACAGGCAGGCTTGCCATAGGCCGTTCAAGACACAAAGTAAGTAAAGGTCGATATGGCAAGGACGATGGCGATGGGTACGAAAATGCGCATATGTGCACGGTTGTGGCTATCCACAGGTGCATTTTGTATCGGCTCCAAATCGACGGCGGCCGAAGGCGAATGATCACGGCCAGTGGAGCGGTGATCCTCGCCTTCGAATACCACTGTCACTTTTTTAATTGTGAACTCATCCGCCTTAACCACCACCGTGACCTTCTGAGCGGTGCAAAATCTACCAATCGCGATTTCAGCTGCCGAATTAACGTCGTTTGCTTCGACAAGCGATGTGTGTGTCACGAGGTAAAAGGGCATTCGCTCCCACTCTTGTTCAGTTTTTATCTCTTTTCGAGATTCACGTCGGCGAGACAAAAGTGGCCGCATCTCGTTGCATTGGTCAATGGTCGAGTATCCTGAATTCAGATTTCGGACGCGGCGCCCAACGGACAATCCCAACGCAGTGCTAGACGCGGTGCTCCAGACGCGCGCCAGAAAAGCCATTTATCATCTCTTCCAACGATTTGGCATCCACCATCAGACATGCCGCTGTCGCCAGCGCGTCCGCGATGGCTGCCGAGGGCGCTGAAACCGATACCGCACGCCATTTCGCCTGCACGGGGATGCCGGTCGCGGGATCGAGGATATGACCGTCCTTCCCATCCCGGTCAAAGGTCGTGCCAAGGGGAGAGGACGTGGCAAGCGCCCGTTGACGCAGACCCAGGCGCCCGCCCGTCTCGAGCCGGACGGGCCAGTCGCCGCCTTGTGGCCGACCGCCAAGCGCGCGCAATTCGCCCGTGTCGATCAGGATATCGGTCAAGCCTTCGGCCTCCAACAGCGCCGCCACCCGGTCGGCGACATAGCCCTGGCCAATACCGTTCAGCGTCAACGCCATGCCGGGGTTCAGGGCGATCATCGTCGCGTCAAACTCGATCCTTTGCCAGCCAACACGCGCTGTCGCGGCCCGGATCGCTTGCGCGTCCGGCCGCTCGCCACGCGCGGCGGCCTCGGCCCAGAGCGCCCACAACGGCTGAACGGTTGGGTCGAACCGACCGCCGCTGGCGCGGTTCACAGCTCCGGCAAGAGACAGGCATTCCAGCAGTTCGAAAGGCGGCTCGGCAAGAGACCCCAGCCGATTGAGCCGCGCCACGGCGCTATCCGGGCGATAGAGGCTGAGAATGTTCTCCAGCCGGTCGATTTCCGCCCTCACGCGGGCGGCGATCGCCTCGCCATCCGGATGTTCGATACGGATCGAGGCGCGCGCGCCAAGCGCCTGCCCGGTCCAGAGCCTTGAACCTAACGTAGTGGCGCGCGACGGCGCCGGCAGCATGGCGAAGGCGGCGGAGATGGTGATGAGCCAGCTGCCGAGGCCGCTGACGATCGCCGACTTCTCGCCGGCGCCGATGCACGGATCGCAGCTGCGCGTGGCGTACCAAGGGGTGCCGGGGGCCTACAGCGAGGCGGCGGCGGGGAAGGCGTACCCGGAGTGCGAGCCGGTGCCGTGCGAGCAGTTCGAGGCGGCGTTCCAGGCGGTGGAGCTATGGCTGGCGGACCGCGCGGTCCTCCCGGTGGAGAACTCGCTGGGCGGGAGCATCCACCGGAACTACGACCTCCTCCTGCGGCACCGCCTCCACATCGTGGGCGAGGTGCAGCTGCCGGTGCACCACTGCCTCCTGGCGATGCCGGGCGTGCGCAAGGCGGAGCTGCGGCGCGTGATCAGCCACGCCCAGGCGCTGGCCCAGTGCGAGCACACGCTCACGCGGCTCGGGCTGGGCCACTCGGTGGCGCGCGAGGCGGTGGACGACACGGCGGGCGCCGCGCAGTTCATCGCGGACCACCACCTCCGCGACACGGGCGCCGTCGCCAGCAGCCGCGCCGCCGAGATCTACGGCATGAACATCCTGGCCGACGGCATCCAAGACGACTCGGGGAACGTGACGCGGTTCGTGATGCTGGCGCGCGAGCCCATCATCCCGCGCGTCGACCGCCCCTTCAAGACCAGCATCGTCTTCGCCAACGAGGAGGCCACCGGCTCCCTCTTCAAGGTCTTGTCCGCGTTCGCGTTCCGCAACATCAACCTCACCAAGATCGAGAGCCGGCCCCAACGCAAGAAGCCCTTGAGGATCGTCGACGACACCAACTCTGGGAAGGCCAAGTATTTCGAGTACCTCTTCTACATCGACTTCGAAGCGTCCATGGCCGACCCGCGCGCCCAGAATGCCCTCAATGAGCTCCAGGAGTTCACCAGCTTCCTCCGTGTCCTAGGAAGTTATCCCATGGACATGACCCCACTTGTCCGGTCGCCACCCTTGCTCTAATCTAAACACACACTCGCGCGCGCGCGCACAACCAAACACACAAATAGACACACACGATCTCTCTCTCTCTCTCTCTCCCTCTGCTTCGTAGCTTTCTTTCTTCCTCTGCGTGTCTATTTCTTTCTTAGCTTTCCTCTGAGTCTGTCTTCTTCTTCTTCTTCCTCCTCCTGTCTGACTGTCTGTCTGTTTCTGTCTCTCGTGATGTGGGCGATGTGTGTTTGTACATGCATACATGAATGTATG
>ERZ1034401.39-NODE-39-length-51595-cov-3.830132_pt1 | contig 51595 bp, 45 predicted proteins | sample MGYA00520601_ERZ1034401 | MGnify/ENA primary metagenome ERZ1034401 (study PRJEB33736, sample SAMEA104288476) | Azolla filiculoides | biome: Urban; feature: water surface; material: ditch water | place: Netherlands | collected 2014 ... | reverse complement strand
GTCTTTCTAGGTCCGCAGGCCTCGCTGCCTGACGACCTCTCTGGCCTTCGCCTGCGCCTCGTGAAACGCCTGCGGCTGCCACACTTGAAAATGATCCGATCGACCGACGAAGCAGACCTCCGAGGAAATCCCCGTAAAATCCCGAATGAACTCCGTCATCATCAGCCGTCCCTCCGCATCGAGTCGCATGAAGACGCCACCACCGTGCAACAGCAGTGACATCTCGTTTGCCCCCAAAGCAAAAGGATCTTCCGCCGCCACTTTCCGCTCGTATCGCTCCAGCAAATCGGGGCCGCCGATATTGATTGCCGGATAGACGAAATCCTGGAGACAATAAAGCTCCTGAATGTCGCGCACCGCGAGCACGGCACGAAACGCCGCAGGAACAGAAACCCGCCCCTTCGCATCGATCCTGTTTGTCGCATTGGACAGGAAGCGGCTCATAGCAATCGACCGACCTCCTACTCGACAGGAAGCCACTGATTGGCCTCCGGAAACTCGTTACGCCAACCGCTGACAACCCGACATTCAGTCCCTCTGCATTGCTCGCCGCACTGCTGAACTGCCTGCCTGAATTCTGGGCTTTCGGGGTGAAATCGACCCCTTCAACGGCATGCATTTGGGATACCATGGGACACTATGGGCGTCAATGGGAACGGACTGGCGGAACCCCTTTCAGGATTCAATCATTGATAGGCCGTTAAGCTTAACGAATGGTTAGAAAGCGCTGGGAAGGCAGCGCTTTTTCGGCACGGCGCGCCATGGCGCCGATTTAAGCACGAGTAGTTTTAATCCGGGGATTTCAGCCGCTTGGCTGTTTTTCGCTATTGTCGCCCATGCCCGCCCGCCCATGTCCGCCCAGAGACGGAAGAGGGAGAATTTGCCAGTTGGCCTGTAAGCCGGGTTCTGTATGGCTCCGGTTGCCCGGAACGTGGCAGCCATTCATCTGGGACAGCATTTGCACGCTGCCTCTCGCAACCCACCCGGATGACTGGCCCGGAAACAGGCTGTGGCGGCGCTTTCGCGTCACCCGCGTCATCCCTATTCGGTCTTGCTCCCGGTGGGGTTTACCATGCCGTCCCTGTTGCCAGCGACGCGGTGGGCTCTTACCCCACCCTTTCACCCTTACCTCGCAGCGCCCGATGCTGGGCATCGGACAATCGAGGCGGTTTCCTCTCTGTGGCACTTTCCCTAGGGTCGCCCCCGCCGGACGTTATCCGGCACCGTGTTTCCGTGGAGCCCGGACTTTCCTCCCCTTACCGTCTTTCGACATTGGTAAAGCGCGGCTGCCCGGCCAACTGGCATGGCGTCCTTAAACGACAGAGCCGGCGAAAGCCAACAAAAACATATGCGCGGCGTACACTTGGCCGCTTTTGGTGAATCAGTCCCTGAAGACCGGAGCAAAGACATCGCCATAGGCATCGTCCTGGATGGCGCCATACTGCAGCAGTTCCGCTCCGAGCCGGCCGATTTCGTCCGAGCTCTTGGCAGCCGCCCCGCAACCGCCGGTCAGCACGGCGATACGGTCGCTGGCAAAACCGATGGCCGGATAGTTGTCCGGCGTGAACGACGTCACGCAGGCCGCCATGCTGACCGGCGCATCCGCAAGGCTAGGCACGATCTGGCCGACAATCCGTTTGAGATGATCGCGCGTTGTCTCGCGCCCGCCGCCACGGAACCAGGCACGCACCTCCGGCTCAGTCGCCAGAAGCAGGTCATCCGGATCTCCGCCGATCTTGAGATAGGTTCGTCCATCGGGATAACGCACCGGTGGCAGGAGATAGATGTGGTCACGCGGATCATCCGGCTGATGGATCAGCGACGGCATAGCCGCATAGGAGGCAAGATCCGCGTCGGCAATCTCGAAAAAAGCAACCGTTCGTCCATAAACCGATAAATGAACAGGCCGCGGCATGAGGTTCGCAGCAATGGAGAAGCCACCGGCAGCCACCAGAACCTTTTCGGCACTAAACTCCCTGCCATCATCCGTGGTGACGATCGCCAGTCCCGCCTCTTCGCGGATCGACACGACCGCATGGCGGACAAGCGTGGCGCCGGCCTTTTCGGCCAGCAAGCTCTGCGCCTCGACAAGCCTGCGCGGATTGACATAGCCGGCATTTGCGCCCTCGAAGACACCTTCGCAGCCGAGGCCGAAATCGAAATAGCCGAAGCGGCTTTTCAGTTCCGCATCCGACAACATTTCGGTCTCGACGAGAAGAGCGTTTGCCGCCGCTTCAACCTGGGAGATATAAGGGTCGGAACCACCGCGTTTCGGCCCGACGATCAGGCAACCGACTTCCCGGTAGAAGTCGACACCGCTGTCTGCCGCGATAGCCCCGTAGCGGGCGATCGAACGATTGGCGAGCCGTGCCCAGACAGGATTTGAATCAATCGTCCGGGTGATCCGAGCCTCGTCATAGTGACTGGCAAACACGCCGCGATGGGTAGACCAGTTCAACGGCTCATCAGGACCGATGATCGCCACCCCATCGCTCGATCCAGCTAGATAGCGGCCGGCCGCAGCTCCCATCATACCACGCCCGACAACGATCGACTTGAAGCGTTCCACCATGACTCACCATCCAATGCATGTTCGTTCTTTGGATAGCATGACGGAACACTCTGTCCAGCGGGTGCGATCATCCGCCACAAGAGATCGTTACGTCCCGATCAGGGCAAGCACCTTGCCGCAGTAACGCTTGGAGACCGGGTTCATGCGCTTGGCGCCGTGACCGGCATTGTAGCGCAGGATGGTGCTGCAGGTTTCGCCGTCGCCAAGATCATGGGCCTTGGACAGGTACTTCATGCCGTAGCGGATGTTGGTTTCGGGATCATAGAGCCCCTTCTTGCTGCCGTTATAGCCCATGTAGCGTGCGGTTGCGGGCTTGATCTGCATCAGCCCGATTTCACCGGCGCTGCCGCGTGCCTTCGGGTTGAAGTTGCTCTCGATACGCACCACCGCATGTGCCAGATCAACAGGCACGCCATACTGCTTGGCATATTTGGAAATGATCGCGCCATAGGGGCTTTTCGAAAACGCCGGAGCCGTCGGGAAGCCGGCATCGCGGGTGATCGTCTTCAGAGGCATTTTGAAACGACCTTCGTCGTCTCCGGCAAGCGCCGCCTGGGTGTGGGACAAAAGGATAGCGAGGCATGCCGCAGCAGCAACGAGTCGTCTGTTCATGAAAAGGTCAGTCTCCTACAAAGGCAGGTCATCGGCGCGCTTCGAAGCGGACGCAATCCTTCGGCGTCACGAGCCCACGGGGGCTCGCCAAACCATGCCTTTATGTTGATGTTTGCGGCCGGATCCGAAAGGTTCCACGCCGCTGTTCAGCCCGCTCTTTAGACCGGCTCATTAAGGAATTCGTGTGGCACTGCAACAATTCGGCCGATGAACCGTTAACTCAAGCACCATTGTACACAGGCGCTGAAGCGAGGTTTCAGGCAAATCTCGGCAGGCTGGTCAGCAACCGGTGTAGCGTCTCGATGGTGGAACTGTCTGCGATGCCGTCAACCTTGACGGGCCGAAAATGACGCTGGAAAGCGGCCACGACGCCTTCGGTTCTGGCGCAATAATCGCCATTGATTTCAAGCGTATAACCATAGATCGACAGCATCGATTGCAGGGCCTCGACCGGCTGCCCCTGATCGCCGCGCTGGAAAAACCGTCCACCGCCGAGTGGCGCCGGCTCGACCCAGTGGCCGACGCCCGCATGATAGAGCTTGGACCAGGGGAAATTTTCACCCGGGTCGACCTTGCGAACAGGCGCCACATCGGAGTGTGCCAGCACCCTTTCAGGGGCAATCTGGTGCCTTTCGACGCATTCGCGACACAATTCGATCAGGGATTCGATCTGCCGATCGGGATAATCGGGAAGGCCGGCGGGGTGTCCGGCATTGGCGATCTCGATGCCGATCGAGCGCGAATTGATGTCTGTCTCGCCGGCCCACGAACTCTGACCCGCATGCCAGGCCCGGCGATCTTCAGGCACCATCTGCACCACCCGCCCGTCCTCATGCACGATGTAGTGGCTCGATACCTGGCTATCGGGATTGCACAGCCAGGCCTGCGCGCCCTCACCCGTCGGCATGCCGGTATAATGAAGCAACAGAATATCGGGACGGGTCACGCCGATCCGTTCGCCGAAATTCGGCGATGGAACCACCTCGGCGAGGCGGCATTCGGCGGCAAAGGATGTCATGCGGCCCGGCGTTCTTTTTCAATCGCGGAATAGGCCGCGTTGAACTTTGCCATGCGATGGGTTGCAACCGAATGGAATTCGGCCGGAATACCCCGTGCATGCAAGCGATCCGGATGATGTTCCGCCGCCAGCGAGCGATAACGCTTGCGAATCGTCGCGAAGTCATCGGAAGGCTGCACACCGAGTACGCCATACGGGTCGCCATCGAGATGGATATGCCGTTCGGTGATCATCGCGAAGCGCTCTTCGGGAATAGCGAAGATCTCCGAGATCCTGGCAAGAAACGCCATTTCGCTCTCGTGCACCAGCCCATCTGCCTTGGCGATATGGAACAGCGCATCGATGATGTCCTCAAGCACCGGGCAGAAATTATCGCAGGTCCGGCACATGTTGGCGAGGTTCTTGGCATAGGTCTCGAAACCCGCCACGTCCTGGCGCGCCAGATTATAGAGACGGGCAACGTTGCGCGCCTCTTCCGGCGGAAAATCGAAAATCTTGCGGAAGGCATCGACCTCGGCCACGGAAACCACGCCATCGGCCTTGGCCATCTTGGCGGACAGCGCAATGATCGCTACCGAGAAGGAAACACGACGGCGGGTTTCGGGGTCGCCTTCGAAGACGGTCCGGATGGCCTCGATCATTCCATGCAGCGCGCTGCCCGCAGCATCACCGATCGCGCCGAGCAAACGGTCCCAGAATGACGATATTTGCTCGCAGGCGAAATCAAAAATCATGGCGCGACCTTGACCAAATATCGGCCAAAAAGCAACCCGACACCGCCCCTGCGGCATTAAACTTTATTCATGTTCGGTTGCGAATTGCTGAACCAGCACGACGATTTACATTCCCGCAATTGATTGGACTATTCACCGAGCGCATGCGAGCAGCCGTCAAACATTCCCGGTGGAACTTATGCAAATAGAAATTTCCAAAGGCACGCTCGGCCTCGGTCTCGGTGCGATCGGTGTCACGATGTTCGGCCTGACCCTGCCGATGACCCACCTCGCTCTCCAGGGCTTCTCGCCGGAAGTCATCACATTTGGCCGCGCCGTCATCGCCACGGTCGCAGCAGGTCTTGCCCTTCTGGCGCTTGGCAAACGCTTGCCCGCCGGCGCGTTTCCGACGCTGTTTCTCGCCGGCCTCTGTCTCGTTTACGGCTTCCCGATCTTTTCATCGATTGCGATGCAGACCCTGCCCGCCGGCCATGGCGGCGTCGTTCTAGGGCTGCTGCCGCTGCTCACGTCGATCTTCGCGGTGATCGTCGATGGCGAACGGCCGAGCCCGCTCTTCTGGGCCTGCGGCCTGACGGGTGCCGGTCTTGTCGCTGTGTTTTCGATAAGACAGAACGGCTTCCAGTTGGAGATCGGCGACCTCTGGCTTTTTGCCGCTGCTGTCTCTGCCTCCTTCGGCTACGTGCTGTCAGCGCGCCTCGCCCGCAATCTGTCCGGCTGGGAGGTGATATCCTGGGCTCTCGTGGTGACATTGCCGATATCGCTTGTCGGACTGGCCCTGACCACCGCAAATGGCGTTCATGCGCCCGACCAGGCTGCCATCGGCGCCCTGCTCTATCATGGCCTGATCTCGATGTTTGGCGGCTTCGTTTTCTGGAATGCCGGTCTCGCCATCGGCGGAATTGCCAAGGTTGCGCAGATCCAGTTGATGCAGACGTTTGTCACCTTGGCCTTTTCCACAATCTTGCTCGGCGAGCAGATCGGGATTGAAACGATTATATTTGCACTTGCAGTTGCCTTCGTCGTCTGGCTCGGCCGAAAGGCCCGTTTTTCTTGATTTTTTGGCTTTACAGCCCGCGCTGACTGTCGCATCCATTCGACCGGAAACGTCATGAAGACGGCACTGCCGGACGGTGCCCAAGGAGGATCGATGGCCAAACAGAAAGTTGCAATGTTGACCGCCGGTGGCCTAGCGCCTTGCCTCTCGTCCGCCGTCGGCGGCCTGATCGAGCGCTACAACGACATCGCCCCCGACATCGAGATGATCGCCTACAAGTCCGGTTATCGCGGCCTGCTGATGGACTACAAGATCGAGATCAACCAGGAGATGCGCGAGAAGGCGTATCTCCTGCATCGCTACGGTGGGTCGCCGATCGGCAACAGCCGCGTCAAGCTGACCAACACCGCCGATTGCGTCAAGCGCGGCCTGGTGAAGGAAGGCGAAAATCCGCTGCGCGTCGCGGCCGAACGCCTGGCGAATGACGGGGTGACAATCCTTCACACTATCGGCGGCGACGATACCAACACCACGGCCGCAGATCTGGCCGCCTATCTTGGTGCCCATGGCTATGACCTGACTGTCGTCGGCCTGCCCAAGACCGTCGACAATGATGTCGTGCCGATCAGGCAGTCGCTCGGCGCCTGGACGGCCGCCGACGTCGGTGCCCGCTTCTTCGACCATGTGTCTAACGAACAGAGCGCCGCACCGCGCTCGCTCGTCATTCATGAAGTGATGGGCCGCCATTGCGGCTGGCTGACCGCGGCAACCGCCCGCGCCTATATCCAGCGCACCAAGCACAACGAATATATCGACGGCTTCATGATGAACCAGGAGCTCAAGAACATCGATGGCCTCTACCTTCCGGAAACCCATTTCGACATGCAGGCCGAATCCGAGCGCCTGAAGGAGATCATGGACCGCACCGGCTTTGTCACGCTGTTCGTTTCCGAAGGCGCCTGTCTCGATGAAATTGTTGCTGAACGCGAAGCCTCCGGTGAGGAGGTCAAGCGCGATGCCTTCGGCCATGTGAAGATCGACACGATCAATGTCGGCAACTGGTTCCAGAAGCAATTTGCCAAACTGCTCGATGCCGAGCGCTCGATGGTGCAGAAATCCGGTTATTTCGCCCGCTCCGCTCCGGCAAACGCCGAGGACCTGCGCCTGATCCAGAGCATGGTCGATCTCGCCGTGGAAAGCGGATTGAACAAGATTTCCGGCGTGACCGGACACGACGAAGACCAGGGCGGCAAGCTTCGCACGATCGAATTTCCACGGATAAAGGGAGGCAAGGCCTTCGATCTTTCGACCCCGTGGTTCAAGGACGTGATGGATTATTTGGGCCAGAAGTACCATCCTGTGAATTGACCTTGGGAGCGAAAGCTGGCTTCCTCTTCTGAGGAGGAGTGAGTTAAAATGTCCAATGTAACCTGGTTCACATTCGTGGCTGCGTCAGCGGTCATTCTTGTCATTCCCGGACCATCGGTGCAGCAGGTCGTCTCCTATGCACTCGGCTATGGTCGCAAGACGGCCTTCGCCACGGTGATCGGCGTGGCACTCGGCCACCTGGTGGTGATGTCTGCCTCGCTCGCAGGGCTTGCCGCCCTGCTCTGGAGCTCGGCCGCAACATTTGCCGCGGTCAAATGGATGGGTGCCGCCTATCTCGTCTACATGGGGATCCATCTCTGGCGCGCGCCCGTAGGCAAGGGACCGATTGCCGACAATGACAACCTTCCGCAAGAAAAGCCGCTAAAGATCATCACCCACTGCTTCGCGGTGACGGTGCTCACCCCGAAGAGCATGGTCTTTTTTGTCGCATTCCTGCCACAATTCCTCACGTCTTCGGCCCCGGTTCTTGAGCAGGCTTCGGTGCTCTTGGCGACCTTTGTCACCCTGTCGATTGTCAACACGGTGGCCTATGCGCTGCTTGCCGGAAAAGCCCGGCAATACATCCGAAAACGCTCGGTTCGCAGGACGACCAAGCATGGCAGCGGCACCGTTTTGATCGCGGCCGGAGCGGTCACCGCAGGCTACCGCAAGATCGCCGCCTGACGGCCCAAAGCGGCCGATTTCGCCAAGCGCTTGCCGCCAAGGCCCGCTTGGATTAATAAATGGAAATCTTAACGGTCGGTGATTTGTTTCCTCACCGGTCGCCTGCAGCGTGAAAACGGATAGTGGCATGATCGTCAAGAAAGACCGCGGCATTGCGATTTGCATGGCTGCTACCTTGCTAGCCGGCCTCACGGGATGCACCGCGATCGATGAGAACATGAAGGCGGACCTGGCCTCAGCACCTGTGGCCAAGCCCAATTCGGCGGAGATGCGGGCAGCCAATGCAGCCGAAGCCATTTCCAACGGAACGGCACCAGCGGCAACAGTAACCACCCCTGCCGAACTGGCCGCAGCCAATCCCGGCCCTGCCCCGATCATTCCCGGAACAGAAACTGCGGCACCGATTCCAATGCTGAAGGAATCGTCACTTGCCGCCACGGCGCCGCAAACGGCAGCAACCCAGGCCCTGACCACGATGGCTACAGCGACGCCGCTTCCAGGCGTCGAGCAGCAGGCAGCGATGACCGCCAGCGCAGCGGCTGTGCAGGACATTGCAGCACCTCCCGGCCCGGCAGCCACTGCGACAACTGTTGCGACAACGGCAAGCACAGTGCCTGCACCCGCGCCCATCATGCTTGCCTACGCAGCCCCCTTGCGCAGGACAGCCCTGACCAGCTTCGGCGACCCCTTCGACATCACCTCACCAGGCTCGCCACCGGAACGGGACCCCGAGCCGGAAACGCTGAGCGGCGGACCGACCAAGCTCAACGCGCTGATCAAGAAATATGCGAAATTCTATGAGATCCCCGAGGATCTTGTGCACCGTGTCGTGAAGCGTGAGAGTACATACAATCCCGGCGCCTACAGCCGGGGCAATTACGGCCTTATGCAGATCCGCTACAACACCGCCAAGGCCATGGGCTACAGCGGCGAGCCGTCGGGCCTCTTCGACGCCGAAACCAACATCAAATATGCCGTCAAATACCTCAAGGGTGCGTGGCTCGTGGCCGACAACGACCATGATCAGGCGGTCCGCCTCTACGCACGCGGCTACTACTACGACGCCAAGCGCAAGGGCATGCTGCACCTGACGCAGTAAGTCTCGAAACGGCACCATCGCACCATCCCGCAACAGCCCGATCGTCCTCCTTGAAACAGGACCGAATCGGAAGACCGTGCACGACGGTCTGCTCCCCATTCCACTCTATACCGTGCAGCGCCCCACATGCACGCTTCAAAGGCGCGCCGCACCCCGGATTGAGGCGGCCGCGGTCGAAAACTTCGATAGCCAAATCAATTTCTTAGCGAGTGTTGGTTAGACGCGTCGAGCGGCCGGCCCAGCCACATCATCGAACGCACGTCATCAAACTGTAGCATCGCAGGGCTACACGCCATCAACTTCTAACGGATGGCGGATCGAGATGACCGAGATTGCACCGGATGCTGGCTTTCATGAGAACCACAAGCTCAAGGACGCACTCCTCCAGCACAAGCCCCTTTCGAAAGACGGGCTGTCCGAACGCCTGTTTGGCCTGCTGTTTTCCGGGCTCGTCTATGCCCAGATCTGGGAAGACCCGGACGTCGACATGGAGGCCATGGATCTGGCCGAGGGGCATACGATCGTGACGATCGGCTCCGGCGGTTGCAACATGCTCGCCTATCTCAGCCGAAGACCTTCCTCGATCGACGTCGTCGACCTGAACCCCAACCACGTCGCACTCAATCGGCTGAAGCTCGCAGCCTTTCGCCATTTGCCCGATCATGCGGCGGCTGTCCGCCTTCTGGCAACAGCGGGCGAAGCCGGCAATAGCCGCCTGTATGACCGACATGTCGCGCCCAATCTCGATACAGCGACGCGCAGCTATTGGAACCAGCGCGGCCTGACCGGCAGACGTCGGGTCTCGGTGTTCAACCGCAACCTCTATCGCACCGGCCTGTTGGGGCGCTTCATCGGCGTCGGTCATCTCCTCGCCCGTCTGCATGGTGTCCGCCTTGAGGAGATCACCGCCGCAACCTCGCTACGCGACCAGCGCCAATTCTTCGACAGCCGCATCGCACCACTGTTCGATAAGCCGTTGATCCGCTGGCTGACCAGCCGCAAGAGCTCGCTTTTCGGCCTCGGCATTCCGCCGCAGCAATATGACGAACTCGCCAGCCTGTCCGAGGGCGGAACGATTGCTCCGGTCCTGCGCCACCGGCTGGAAAAGCTGGCCTGCTATTTTCCGCTGAAGGACAATTATTTCGCCTGGCAGGCATTTGCACGCCGCTATCCCACCGCGGAACAAGGTACCCTGCCGACATATCTGAAGCGTGAACATTACCCGGTTATCCGTGACCACATCGATCGGGTTCAGGTTCATCACGCCAATTTCACCGAGTTGCTGGCAAAAAAGCCCGCAGCCAGCGTCGACCGCTACGTACTGCTCGACGCCCAGGACTGGATGAACGAGCGCCAGCTCAATGAACTGTGGGCGGAAATCACCCGCACCGCTGCCCCCGGCGCCCGCGTCATCTTCCGCACAGCCGCCGAAAAGAGCGTGCTGGATGGCAAGCTCTCCGACAGCCTGCTCTCTCAGTGGCACTACCAGGCGGAGCGCTCCACGGCACTGAACAAGCAGGACCGCTCGGCGATCTACGGCGGTTTCCACATCTATGAGAAGCCGCTGGCATGAGCGAACAGGCAACAGACGGCGTCATCGACCAGCCGCATGCAGAACGCATGGACAGCATGTATCGCTACCAGCGCCACGTCTACGACCTGACACGGAAATATTACCTGCTCGGCCGTGACCGCATGATCACCGGTCTCGACGTCCCACAATCAGGCACCCTGCTGGAGGTCGGCTGCGGCACGGGCCGCAACCTGCTTTTCGCCCAACGCCTCTACCCGACGGCGCATCTTTACGGCCTCGACATATCGGCGGAAATGCTGGTCTCGGCGCGTGCCAACTTCCGCGGCCGCACCACCCAGCCTGTGCTTACCGTCGCCGACGCTACAGCGTTCGACGCAAGCCAGTTCGGCACGCAGGGATTCGACCGAGTGATGATCTCCTACGCCTTGTCGATGATCCCGGACTGGGAAAAGGCGATCGACTGCGCACTTGATGCCGTCGCACCCGGTGGCTCGCTGCATATCGTCGACTTCGGCCAGCAGGAAGACCTGCCGCGCTGGTTCCGCAATCTGTTGCGCAACTGGCTGTCGCGCTTCCATGTCACGCCCAGGAGCGCCCTGCGGGAGGCGCTGGAGCAACGTACCGCCGCACGCAGCGCGACACTCACTTTCGAGCCGATCGGTCGAGGCTATGCATGGCACGCGATGATCAGAATCTGAACCTGTTCCGTCATTAACTCAGCAAGACGGATTGCATATAACCAAGTTTTAACGATGATGGACCATGAATGGTGTTCGCGCCTCTTGTGTCTCGCGTTCGTGCGCACCGCTCTTGGGGCATGATTCCAACTCCAATTGATGGAACATCCATGCGGTGGCTTCTCCTGGCGCTCTTGCCGATTTCGCTGTCACTGGCAGCCTGCACCTCCACCAGCTATGACCTGATGGAAACGGCATCGATTTCGCCGCGCTTCAAGGATACCGATCCGCAGGATTTCGACGGCAAAACACCGCATCGCCACAACGTGCATGGCATCGACGTGTCGAAATGGAACGGCGACATCGACTGGAACCAGGTCCGCCGCTCCGGCGTTTCCTTCGCCTTCATCAAGGCGACTGAAGGCAAGGACATGGTCGATCCCCGCTTCAATGCCTACTGGCAGCAGGCACGCGCCGCTGGCGTTCCCCATGCGCCGTACCACTTCTTCTACTTCTGTTCGACGGCCGACGAACAGGCTGACTGGTTCATCCGCAACGTACCCAAGCAGTCCATGCATCTGCCGCCCGTACTCGATGTCGAGTGGAATCCCACTTCGAAAACCTGCAAAAGCCGCCCGGATGCGGCAACTGTACGCAGCGAGATGAAGCGGTTCATGGACCGCATCGAAGCCTATTACGGCAAGCGCCCGATCATCTACACATCGGTTGATTTCCATCGCGACAATCTCGAAGGCGCATTCCAGGACTATCATTTCTGGGTGCGGGCCGTCGCCCAGCATCCCAACGAGATCTACCCGGAGCGCCGCTGGGCCTTCTGGCAGTATACGTCGACCGGCGTCATTCCGGGCATCAAGGGCGGAACGGATATCAACGTCTTTGCCGGCACGGAGGCAAACTGGAAAAAGTGGGTTGCATCCGTTTCCAGGTAAATGCGGCCCACAACCTGAGAAATTGCTTGAAATGAGACCATGGCGGCACGAGTCCTTGTGCCGCCATCTCTCTTTCGTCAAAAAGTCGCTTAATAACCGTCCGTAAGAAACATCTAAGGACCATATGATGACCTTCGCCTCACGCTTTGCCCTTCCCCTCGCCTTCCTCATGGCATCCACCAGCCTTTCGATGGCAGCCGAATGCGGCGGCGATCTCGGCACCTTCCTCCAGGGCGTCAAGGCGGAAGCCTTAGCCGCCGGCGTCCCCGCAGATATTGCTGAACAGGCTTTGGCCGGCGCCAGGATCGACGAAAAAGTTCTGGCCCGTGACCGCTCGCAAGGTGTGTTCAAGCAGACATTCCTCGAATTCTCCCAGCGCACCGTCAGCCAGGCTCGCCTCGATATCGGCCGCCAGAAACTGCAGCAGTACAAGGCAGTGTTTGACCGGGCTGAGCAGGAATTCGGCATTCCTTCCGGCATCATCGCCGCTTTCTGGGCCATGGAGACCGATTTCGGTGCGGTGCAGGGTGATTTCAGCACCCGCAACGCGCTGGTGACGCTCGCACACGACTGCCGCCGTCCGGAACTGTTTCGCCCGCAACTGTTGGCCCTGATCGAAATGGTCCAGCATGGCGATCTCGATCCCGCCACCAACACAGGAGCCTGGGCCGGCGAAATCGGCCAGGTACAGATGCTGCCCAAAGATATCATCGAATTCGGTGTCGATGGGGACGGCGATGGCCATATCAACGTCAAGCAGAGCGCACCGGACGCTATTCTGACCGCGGCCAAGTTCATCCAGCACCTCGGCTTCAAGCGCGGCGAGCCGTGGATTCAGGAAGTCACTATTCCCGACAACCTGCCATTCGAAAAGACGGGCCTGAGCGGGCCGCTGACGGCCGGCGAATGGTTCGCACTCGGCGTCACCCCGCGTGACGGCAATACGGCCTCAGGCAACCTGCCTGCATCGCTGGTCCTGCCGCAGGGGCGCAAGGGCACTGCATTCCTGACCTATCCGAACTTCAACATCTATCTGGAATGGAACCAGTCGTTCATCTACACGACTTCCGCCGCCTACTTTGCCACCCGTCTGATGGGCGCTCCGCCTTACCTGAAGGGCACCCCGGAACAGGGTCTCGGCGACGTTGAAATGAAGGCGCTCCAGACGAAGCTCCAGACACGCGGCCATGACGTCGGCAAGATCGACGGCATTCTGGGATCAGGAACCCGTGTCGCCATCCAGAAGGAACAGCAGCGGCTGGGCGTGCCGGCCGATGGCTGGGCGACACCATCCTTGCTGAACACCCTGTGACCCATAGATTGGCCTCATGAAACGGGTGGTTTCAGCAAGGCCGCAAGACTAGCGTGGGGCTCCGATTCGAAAGGTGCCCCATGCAACAACGACCCTCCCCGGCCCTGACCCCGGCCCTGACCTTGAACGCGACCACCTGGGTCCTGCTGATCCTGCTCGGCTTTATCTGGGGCGGCTCGTTCTTCTTCGCGCGGTATGCGGTCGCCTATGTACCGCCGTTCACCCTGGTCTTCCTGCGCCTGTCGCTCGCAGCGGTGGCCCTGCATCTCTATCTGCGCGGCGGTGACGACTTCTATCGGACACTGAAGACACGCTGGCGCGCCTTCCTTCTGCTCGGGCTGATCAACAATGCCATCCCGCACACGCTGATCTTCCTCGGCCAGACGGAGATCGGCGCCGGCCTTGCCTCGATCCTCAATGCGACAACGCCGATCTGGACGGTGCTTATTGCCAACAAGCTGACCGCCGACGAGAAGCTTTCGCCAGCCAAGATCGCTGGAACCATCCTCGGCCTCTCCGGCACCGCCGTCTTGATCGGGCCGAGCACCTTCCTGCAGACGGACGTGCCGTTATGGGCAGTTCTGTTGCCGATCCTTGCCGCAGTCTCCTACGGCTTCGCCGCCACCTACGGCAAACGCTTTCGTGACGTGCCCGCCCCGGTGACGGCAGCCGGGCAGTTGACAGCCTCGTCGCTTGTCATGTTGCCCGCAGCACTTGTCATCGACCAGCCATGGGCACTGTCCATGCCGCCGCTCAGCGCAATCGCGGCCATTCTGGCTTTGGCGCTGCTCTCGACCGCCTTCGCCTACATCCTGTTTTTCCGCATCATGGCAGTCGCCGGCGCCACCAACGCCTCACTCGTGACGCTGCTCGTTCCGCCCAGCGCAATCCTGCTCGGTGCGCTTTTTCTCGGCGAAATTCTGCACCCGCTCGACATCGTCGGCATGGCACTGATTGGCGCCGGTCTGCTCGTGCTGGACGGCCGCCTGCTCGGCTACCTGCCATTTGGCAGCAAATCTCGCCTCGGCTGAGTGGTGCTAAAAAGCAACAACCCGCATCATATTGGAGCCCGACAGGTCACGTTTGTTAAACTTCATTAACAACAGCTGAAAATTCTTAAGCAACTGAAATAGATCGATATTTTGCCGGCTGCGACAACTTATCCACCGGCCATCACCGCACCGCAGCACAGAATTTGCTTTTCGATGACACAAATCGGACATAACATCTAACGGTCAAACACAAGGAGGCAGACATGGGACTGACTAATTCTATCAATGTCCTTATCGTCAGTGCGGCGTTTGTGTTCATTACCACCATGCTGTTCATCTGACCGGGAGTGAGATGAGCCAAGAGCGATGAAGCGGCCAACCAAGGCCGCTCAGGCAGGAATGGTTTCAGAAATCAAAAAGGCGCATGACGGCCCCCGTCATGCGCCTTTCACTTGATACCAACTGCCCATTCAGGCCGCAGCACCAGACAACGTTCGAGACTTGCCGTCCAGCCCAAGCCGCGACAGCGTAGCAATCGTCAGTGGTGCACGGTTCATCGTATAAATGTGGAAATCCCGGATACCGCGCTTCGCCAGATCAGCGATCTGCTCGGCAGCAATATCCGCCGCCACCGCTGCCCGATCCTGCGCATTGCAATCGGTTCCTTCGAAACGACGATCGATGCTCGCCGGAACCGATGCCCCACACATCGAGGCAAAACGCTTCAACTGCGTCAGGTTCTGGATCGGCATGATACCGGGCACGATCGGAATGGTGATACCCGCGGAAAGCACCCGGTCGAGATAGCGGGCGTAGACATCATTGTCGAAAAAGAACTGCGTCAACGCCCGGGTCGCGCCAGCATCCACCTTGCGCTTGAGCATGTCCAGATCGACGGCTTCATCCGGGCTTTCCGGATGCTTTTCCGGGTAGGCCGAGACAGACACCTCGAAATCGCCCATTTCGCGCAATCCGCCAACAAGATCGGCGGCATTGATGAAACCTTCCGGATGCGGCTGATAGGCCGCGCCGACGCCGTCTTGCGGGTCGCCGCGCAGCGCGACGAAATGCCGGACACCCACGGCCCTGAACTCCTCGACCACACGCCGCACCTCGTCGCGCGTCGCCCCGACACAGGTCAGGTGCGACGCTGTCGGCATAGGCGTATCGCTGATCAACCGCTTTACCGTGCTCAGCGTCGGTTCGCGCGTCGTGCCGCCGGCACCGTAGGTGACGGATACGAAATCAGGCTGCCAGGGCGCCAGCGCCTCGACAGTTGACCAGAGCTGGTCTTCCATATCCGGCGACTTCGGCGGAAAGAATTCAAACGAGATGCGCAGGTCTGCAGCGTCTTCGATCGCTCTTTGGTGCTCGGCCATTTATCTGCTCCCGGTCTGTAAAATTACTGCATCCTCACCGGCTGGTGCCAGAACGGCGTCGCGTCGGGCAAGCCAGATGGTGACTGTAAGGCCCCTGCCCGCCGCACTTTCCGGCGGCAGATCGACCACTTCCTCGACGTGGAATCCGTTTCGGTTCAGCCAGTCGGCCATGATCTGCCGCGAGAACCCAAGCCGGACATGGGCATGTTCGTCGCGCAGATATTCCAATTCATGCGGCGCCAGATCGACAATCGCCAGCCGACCATTCGGCTTCAACATGCGCGCCGCCTCGGCCAGCGCCAGTTCAGGCTGCTCAAGAAAGTGCAGCACTTGGTGGATTGTCACCAGATCGTAGTCTGAAGCATCAAGCGGCAGGTTGAGAATGTCGCCATGGCGCACCGACGCCGACAGAACGCCACCCTTGTCGAGATTTGCGCGTGCGACCGACAGCATGTCGCGACTTGCATCGATGCCGGTTGCCCGACGATAATGGCTTGAGAGAAGCTGCAGGATGCGACCCGTGCCTGTACCGAGATCGAGCAGCGCATCGATCGGCTCCGGTCCGACAAGCTTGAGCAACGCAGCCTCGACATCGGCATCGTTGACATGCAGGCGGCGCAGTTCGTCCCACTCGGACGCATTGCGGCTGAAATATTCCTGCGCCCGCTGCGCCCGCGAACGCTTGACGGCGGCGAGACGCTCCCTGTCGCGCTGCAGGACCGGATCAGCCTCCTGCGCCGCATCCAGCAGGACATGAGTCAGATCGGCAGCGGCGCCATCCTGCTTCAATCGAAAGAACGCCCAGGCCCCCTCCTGATACCGATCGACCAGTTCGGCCTCGGCGAGAAGCTTCAGGTGTCGGGAAATTCGGGGCTGCGACTGCCCGAGAATTTCGGTAAGATCGGTGACGGTCAGGTCGCCAGCCGACAGGAGCGCAAGCAGGCGAAGACGGGTGGGCTCACCCGCCGCCTTTAGCAACTCCACCAGTGCATCCACGCCAAACTTCATCCCAGACCTCGAAAAGCAATAATCATATAAAGATATGTTTATGTCGCTCAAGAAATTCATGCAAGCATTATCTGCTTCGAATTTTGACAGGACATATGACGCTCGAGGGCGAGATCTCCGGGGCGCTCTACTCCCACCACAGGCGAACCGACCCGGCGCGCTGTCGAAAGACTGTACGTAAAAAAGCCCCGGCAACGGCCGAGGCTTTCTTCGATAAAGGGCGGCTGACATAAACCGCCGAATGGTGACACGATCAGCGCGTCAGCCGCTTGTAGGCCTGGCTACCCGGATTGAGCGCATCGGCACCCAAACGACGCACCTTATCCTGCTCGTAGTCTTCGAAGTTGCCTTCGAACCATTCGACATGGCCGTCGCCTTCGAAGGCGAGGATATGCGTCGCCAGCCGGTCGAGGAACATGCGATCGTGGCTGATGATGATGGCGCAGCCGGCAAAGTTTTCCAGCGCCGTTTCCAGCGCACCCAGCGTTTCGGTATCAAGGTCGTTGGTCGGTTCGTCGAGCAGCAGGACATTGCCGCCGGCCTTCAGCATCTTGGCGAGGTGAACGCGGTTGCGCTGACCACCCGAGAGATTGCCGACCTTCTGTTGCTGGTCGCCGCCCTTGAAGTTGAAGGCGCCGCAATAGGCGCGGGAGTTCATGTCAAACTTGCCGAGCTTGATGACTTCGGCACCGCCCGAGATTTCTTCCCAGACTGTCTTGTCGGCCGCCAGCGCGTCGCGGCTCTGGTCGACATAACCGAGATGCACCGTCTCGCCGATACGGATCGAGCCGGAATCCGGCTTCTCCTGGCCGGTGATCATCTTGAACAGCGTCGTCTTGCCGGCGCCGTTCGGACCGATGATGCCAACGATACCGCCCGGCGGCAGCTTGATCGACAGATCGTTGATCAGCGTGCGACCTTCAAAGCCCTTGGTGATGCCTTCCATCTCGATAACGACGTTGCCGAGACGTTCGGACACAGGGATGATGATCTGTGCGTCGCCGGGACGGATGCCTTCGGCGGCATCCACCAGCTGCTGGTAGGACTTGATACGGGCCTTCGACTTGGACTGACGCGCCTTCGGGCTGGAAGCGATCCACTCCTGTTCGCGCGAAATCGCCTTCTGGCGGCCGGCATCTTCGCGGGCTTCCTGCTGCATGCGCTTTGCCTTGGCCGTCAGGTAGGCCGAGTAGTTGCCTTCGTAAGGAATGCCGCGGCCACGATCGAGTTCAAGAATCCAGCCGGTAACGTTGTCGAGGAAGTAGCGATCGTGGGTGATCATCATCACGGCGCCGGGATAGGCACGCAGGTGCTTTTCCAGCCAGGCGATGGTCTCGGCGTCAAGGTGGTTGGTCGGTTCGTCGAGCAGCAGCAGGTCCGGCTGCGACAGCAGCAGGCGGCAGAGCGCGATACGGCGGCGTTCACCACCCGACAGCAGCGTGACGTCCGAATCCTTCGGCGGGCAGCGTAGGGCTTCCATTGCCATCTCGACCTGCTGCTCGAGGTCCCAGAGGTTCTGGCTGTCGATGATGTCCTGGAGCTTCGCGCCTTCGTCGGCGGTCTCGTCGGAATAGTTCATCATCAGTTCGTTGTAACGCTCGAGCACGGCGGTCTTGTCTGCAACGCCGACCATGACGTTCTCGAAGGCAGTCTTCGACGGATCCAGATGTGGCTCCTGTTCGAGATAGCCGACGGTCGCACCTTCGGCGAGCCAGGCTTCACCGGTGAATTCCTTGTCCTGTCCGGCGATGATGCGCAGCACGGTCGACTTACCTGCGCCGTTCGGACCGAGGATACCGATCTTGGCGTCCGGGTAGAAGGACAGGTTGACGTTCTCAAGGATCTTCTTGGCGCCGTAGGACTTGTTCAGTCCCGACATGTGATAGATGAACTGGCGTGCCATCGTAAAATTGCTCCGGGCAGAATGGGAAGTTGCCGCTATGTAGGCGAATTGAAGCGCTGGAGCAACGGCGAACGGCCAAATAGTCGACGGGGCCGCCAGCAATTATGCCTTGAGGATAAAACGATCTCCTCGATAGCACGTGCACGTAAAATGCCATTTCATTGGCGCCGACGGAGGAATAAATGTTCAACGAACTGCACTTTCACGATGCCCCAAGCGGCGCACGCCTTGCCTATCATCACCTGCCCGCCGAAGGAATGCCGCGCGCCATCATCGTCATTTGCCACGGCCTCGCCGAACATTCGCGCCGCTACGGCGACTTTGCTTCGGCGCTTTCGGCAGCGGGCCTGCATGTCTACGCCCATGACCACCGCGGCCACGGCGAGACAACCGCGCCGGACGCGCCGATCGGCAGGTATGCGACAAGCGAGGGTGCCGCCAAGGTGGTAGCCGATGTCCGCGCCATGCGCGATTTCGCCGTCAGCCGTCACCCCGGCCTACCGGTCATCCTGTTTGGCCATTCGATGGGCGGCCTGATTTCCCTCAATGCGGTAACGGATCATCCGGATGCCTTCCAGGCGGTGTCGATCTGGAATTCCAATTTCAACCCAGGCATTGCTGGACGCATTGCCCAGTTGGTGTTGAAGCTGGAGAGGATCTACAAGGGCTCCGACGTTCCGAGCCTCATCCTGCCGCTGGCGACCTTCGGCGCCTGGGGCAAGGCGATCCCGAACCATCGAACCGCCTTCGACTGGCTGTCCCATGACGCAGCCGAGGTCGACGCCTATATCGCCGATCCCCTCTGCGGCTTCGATGCCAGCGTCTCGCTCTGGCAGGACCTGTTCACGCTTACCTTTCGCGGCACCAGCGACCGTCAACTGGCGCGTCTGCACAAATCCACGCCAGTCTATCTGGTTGGCGGAGGTGAAGACCCGGCCACCAACAAGGGACGGGAAATCCGCTGGCTGGCAACACGCCTGTCCGGTTCAGGCATGCGCAACGTGACGACACGCATCTATGACACGATGCGCCATGAGACATTGAACGAGGTCGGTCGAGAAGCACCGATTGCCGATTTCCTTGCCTGGTGTGAGCACGTACTCGCCGATCTCAAGCGGGCACCAGCAGCCACATCCTTAGCGCGCCCATCACCATTGGGGCGGCTTGCCGAAACGGAATGATCCCATGAGAGAAAATCAAGTGCCGGGGGACTAATCCGGGGTTATAGGAGGTCAGTCAGCAGAAATGCTCATGACAGGCTGCAGATCAAGACAGCTTTGAGCCGTCATGCCGATCAGCACAGGAAGCGCCATGACCACCACACCACATGCCAGCGCCACCGATAGCCCAACCGCAGGACCGCCGCTTGCCGGCATCCGCGTCATCGAGCTTGCCCGCGTGCTCGCCGGTCCCTGGGCCGGCCAGATGCTGGCGGATCTCGGCGCCGATGTGATCAAGGTCGAAAATCCGGACGGTGGCGACGACACGCGCGCATGGGGACCGCCCTTCGTCCAAGGAGCCGATGGCGAGAACCTGTCGGCCGCCTATTATCATTCGACCAATCGCAACAAGCGTTCGATCGCCGTCGATCTGAAGACCGAAGAAGGCCAGGACACCGTCCGCCGCCTCTGCGCCACTGCCGACGTGGTGATCGAAAACTTCAAACTCGGTGGCCTGAAGAAATACGGCCTCGACTACGACAGCCTGAAAGCCGCAAATCCCAGGCTGATCTACTGCTCGATCACCGGCTTTGGCCAGAACGGCCCTTATGCCGAATTTGCCGGCTACGACTATATTGTCCAAGGCATGTCCGGCTTCATGTCGATCACCGGCGAGACGAGTGGTGAGCCGATGAAGGCAGGCGTTGCCATTGCCGACATCTTCACCGGCATCTATGCCGTGACCGCGATCCAGGCAGCCCTCATCCATGTGATGAAGACAGGCCAGGGCCAGTTCATCGACATGGCTCTGCTCGACGTCATGTCGGCGGTTTTGGCTAACCAGAACATGAATTATCTCGTCTCAGGCAAGGCGCCGACGAGGCTCGGCAATGCCCATCCTAACATCAGTCCCTACGAAGTCGTCCCGACCGCCGATGGACACCTGATCCTTGCCGTCGGCAATGACGGCCAGTTCAAGCGCCTTTGCGCCATTTTGGGCATAGCTCCTGTCGCAGATGATGAACGCTTCGCCACCAACAAGGCCCGCGTCACCAATAAGGTCGAGGTCCGCCGTATTGTCATCACCGAGACGGCGAAATGGACCAGGCGCGACCTGCTGAACGCGTGTGAGGCCAACGCCGTTCCGGCCGGGCCGATCAACTCGATCGAGGAAATGTTCGCCGACCCACAGATCAAGGCGCGCGGCCTGAAGATCGAGCTCGAAGACGACAAGGGCACGATTATCCCCAGCGTCCGCACCCCCATCATCCTCTCCGAAACGCCGTTGCGCTATGAGCGTCCAAGCCCGCGCATCGGAGAACACAGCAAAGACATTCTGACCGAACTGGTCGAGATCGAAGGAAAGGCAGCCCGATGAAAAGAACCGGCGGCGAACTGATCGTTGAGGCCCTGAAGGCCAATGGCGTCGAACGTGTGTCCTGCGTGCCCGGCGAGAGCTATCTGGCTGTTCTCGACGCCCTGAAGGACAGCGGCATCGAAACGCTGGTCTGCCGCCAGGAAGGTGGAGCCGCGATGATGGCCGATGCCTGGGGCCGCCTGACCGGCAAGCCCGGCATCTGCATGGTCACGAGAGGCCCTGGCGCCACCAACGCATCGGCCGGACTGCACGTCGCACGCCAGGATTCGATCCCGATGATCCTCTTCATCGGCCAGGTCCAGCGCGACGCCCGCGAGCGCGAGGCCTTCCAGGAAGTCGAATATCGCCGCGCCTTTACCGAATTCGCCAAATGGGTCGGCGAGATTGACGACGCGCGCCGAATCCCTGAATTCGTCACCCGCGCCTTTGCCATCGCAACCTCGGGCCGTCCGGGTCCGGTCGTGCTGACCTTGCCGGAAGACATGCTGGTCGACGAGGTCGAGGCCCCTGAAGCAAAGCCTTTCATGCCGGTGGAGGCCCATCCCGGCCCAGCCCAGGTCGCAAAGCTCGGCGAACTGCTCGCAGAAGCAAAAAAGCCCCTGGTCATCCTCGGCGGCACCCGCTGGAACGAAACCTCGGTCGCCGCCTTCCAGGATTTCGCGGCACGCTTCAAGCTTCCCGTCGGCTGCTCCTTCCGCCGCCAGATGCTGTTTGACCACACCCATCCCTCCTATGCCGGCGATGTCGGCATAGGTATCAACCCGGCGCTCGCCAAGGAGGTCCGGGAAGCCGACCTGATCATCATGCTTGGCGGCCGTTTCTCCGAAATGCCGTCTTCCGGCTACAGCCTGATCGACATACCCTACCCGACCCAGACCCTGGTCCATGTCTATCCCGACCCGTCCGAGCTTGGCCGGGTCTACCGCGCCGATCTCGCCATCTGTGCGGCGCCTGCAGAATTCGTCGATGCACTTTCCAGCCTTGAAGCGCCGGCCAACCCTGTCTGGGCCGCCCGCACGGAGAGCATGCATCAGGCCTATCTCAGCTGGTCGACGGCGCCGAAGGTCAGCCCCGGCAAAGTTCAGATGGGCGCAATAATGGATTGGATCGAAGCCAACACTGCAACGAACACAGTCTTCACCAATGGCGCCGGCAACTATGCCACATGGCTGCATCGCTTCCACCGTTTCCAGGCGTTCAATACCCAGGCAGCCCCGGCCTCCGGCTCGATGGGCTACGGCCTGCCGGCAGCCGTTGCCGCCAAGCAGCTCTTCCCCGAGCGGGAAGTGATATGTTTTGCCGGAGATGGCTGTTTCATGATGCATGGCCAGGAATTCGCCACCGCGATCCGCTACAATCTGCCTATCATCACGCTGGTGATCAACAACAGCATGTACGGCACGATCCGCATGCATCAGGAACGCGAATATCCGGGCCGCGTCAGCGCGACGGATCTGACCAATCCCGATTTTGCAGCCCTTGCCCGCGCCTATGGCGGCCACGGCGAGACGGTCGAAACCACGGAAGACTTTGCCCCGGCCTTCGAGCGCGCTCGCGCATCCGGCAAGCCGGCAATCATCGAGATCAAGCTGGACCCGGAAGCGATCACACCCACCAGGACCTTGACTCAAATTCGCGAAAAGTCCTGACAAGACGCTGCAATACAACGGAAAAAGGCCGGGATCGCTCCCGGCCTTTCTCATGAAGTCACACAACGGAATTTAGATTGCAGCCGTCACGATGAACTCGACCTTGTAGTCCGGGGTCGCCAGCGGAGCACCGCTGGTGGCGCGGGCCGGCGGGTTTGCCGGGTCGATCCAACCTTCCCAGACGGCGTTCATTTCGGCGAAGGTCGACATGTCGGACAGATAGATGATCGTCTGCAGGATCTTCGACTTGTCGGAGCCGGCAGCCGCCAGCAGGCGGTCCACTTCGGCCAGCGCCGATTTCGACTGTTCGGTGACCGTGGTGCCTTCGCCAACCTGGCCGGCGAGATAGACAGTGTTGCCGTGCACGACGGCGCCGCTCATACGCTTGCCCGGTTCGATACGCTTGATGGTCATGGAATTCTCCTATCGGATGTTGAAACGGAACAACGACGCCGCGCTATGCCCGGCGTCGTCAGGGAAAATTTGAAAAGGCTTCAACCGCGCTGACGCAGCGCATGCTCGTAGGTTGCCGTGGAACGGGCGCCCGAACGGCAGTAGCCAAGCATCGGACGCTCGAAATCCTCCAGCGCATCGACCATGCCGACTACCGCTTCCGGTGTCACACCCATGGGGCCGACCGGGACGTGCTTGATCTTGATGCCGAGCTGTTCAGCCCGCGCTGCCACCGCGGCAAATTCCGGCTGACCGAATTCCTCGCCATCCGGACGATGGCAGACGATCGATTTGAAACCGAGTTCCTTGACCGTGTCCACATCCTCGACCGTGATCTGGCCGCTAACGGAATATTCCTCGTTGATCTGCCTGATATTCATCGGCGCACCTCTCTCAAACTTTGGCCGAAACATCTACGACGGGCTTACCGAGGCGTCAATCACAGACAGCCGTCCTTCGGTACGCCGCATCAGACGAAGGAAAACGCCAGCCCGTATTCACGGCTCTCGCCGGGCGCCAGCATGACGAACTCGCCACGTGCCTCCAGCGCATCCCGGCTCTCCCAACGATGTGAGACCGGCTCAATGCCCAACACATGTGCCGGTGCCTTCTGGTTCCGCCAAACCTGCAGGTAAGGCAAAGTGTCCGTGCGGAAGCGCACTTTCAGCCGCTTGCCGCCAATCGCGGCGATCGGCCCGAGGCGAAGCTCGGCCCAGCCGCCCTTTCCCGCCGGGACGCAGAAAATGCCACCATCCTTCTCACCGAACGTCCATGGAAAGCCGCCGTCATCGAGCATCGCGCCTTCCAGCCGCACGCCATCGTTGAAGTGCTTGGCGCCGAGGTTCATGTGGTACATCAGGAACACTGGAAACGGCGCGCCGCCGGTGTTGGTGACGACATCGCTCAGTTGCACCTCACCACTGTCGGCCTTCAGCCGCCAGGTCCGATCGAGACGCGCCCGTCCCCCGTCCGCAAGCTCGACCGGCACCGTCGCGCGAGCGACAAGATCCCCGTTTTCAGTGGAGACCTGAACCGCTTCGGCCGGATGCGATGAAAAGGATCCATGCAGCGGGAACAATCCCTCACCGCCCGGCATTGGTTGCGGATGGCGGATATGGTCGGGTCCACAGGTAAACAGAAAGCCTTCGAGCGAATGGTCGATGCGGGGATCGCCATCATCGGGGATAGCCCGACCCGGTGCCAGATCAATCCCATCGACAACGCAGGCGCCGATATCGAAAACCGAACCCTCATCGAGTAAGAGCTGCGGTCCTTTCGGGCCTTGGAATGCAATCATGCGAGACTTCCCTCCGCAATCGCGGGTACATGCCGAAAATGTCCAGCCGCCATGAGGTCTTCAAGACCGCCCAGGCCGGTATCGAGTGCCGACAGATAGGGCAAATCGATGATTGTCTCAAGCCGATGCTGAAACTCGATGGCCTTCTGCTTGAAGGTGGAAAAACGCGCCCGACCGGCCGGCGAAAGCGACAGAAGTTCGAAGCGTCGATCATGTGCATCGCGCTTGCGCTCCAGATAGCCCCGCTCCTCCAACACTTTGACCGCACGGCTGATCTTGGTCTTCGACAGTCCCGATTGACCGCAGATCGCCTTGGCTGTTGTGTTGGCCGCCTCTCCCAGGGACCACAAAACCTGCCATTCAGACCAGGAAAGTTCATCCTCTGGTCCACAGAATCGCATAAACACCGTATCCAATCGCTCGGTCGCCCGGATCAATCGATACGGAAGAAAAGACTCCATGCTGAAACTGTCGTGCATCGCTCCCCCCACGATGGCCCCAGGTCAACTCAACGGTTACATGCGCAGCAAATCTTCCATGCCACCGCAAATAGTTAACCAATAATTCACTATGAATTCACCTTTTCCACATTAGTGTCAAATTTCACGGGTTTGTCGGCTGCATAGACGAGGATTCTGCATCGTGTTCGACATCAAGAAATCAGGCCTGCTTCTGGCAGCACTCACCGCCGCACCCCTGTTCGGTGCCGGATCTGCCACCGCGCAATCCGCCTATGGATACCGCCAGCCGCAGACTTTGCTTGTCTCGCCGGAAGGCGAGATCCTCGACTATGTGCCGGAGAGCGGAGAGGTGGTCATCAGTCGCGACCAGATGGGACGCACGGTGCTGATCGATCGCTACGGCAATATCGTGGCGACGGAGATCCCGGCAGAAAGCTATTTCCCGCCGAGCCAGCACGCCTCCAATCCCAACCTGCCGGGCGTCTACGACCCCTATGGTAATCCGCGCAACGAGGCTCCTGCCTGGGACGACAATGTCGTCACCGGTTCGGTACCGCAGGATGGTCCGATCGACCGGCAGGCGCTGGATGCTTTGCCGGAAGACATGCCCTATGGTGGTCCCGACCAGCCTCCACCGACCGAAACCTCGACGCCGCGCATCGTTACGCCGGACATCCCGGTGAAGAGCAACCTGTCGCAACTGGAAATGACCGCCCTGCAGGTCTTCCTCGATCGTGAAGGCGTGTCTCCTGGCGTAATCGACGGCAAGATGGGCCAGAACGTCAACAAGGCACTGGTCGCCTGGCAGCAGATGACCGGCGAGACCATCGACCCCAACAATGCCGAGGATGTGCTTGAGCGCCTGCGTCTGTCTGGCGGCCTGGCGATCACCAGCTACACCATCACGCCAGGCGACGCTGCCGGCCCCTATGTCGCATCGATCCCGGAAGACTACAGCCACAAAGCGATGCTTCCGGCACTGTCCTTCACTTCGACGACCGAAATGCTGGCCGAAAAATTCCATATGGATGAGGCCTATCTGAAGGCGATCAATCCCGGCGTCGACTTCACCATTCCAGGCACGATCATCAAGGTGGTCGATCCGGGTCCAGCGAAGGTCGGCAAGGTCGCGCGCATCGTTGCCAACAAGGGATTGAAGCAGGTCTTTGCCTATGGCGAGGATGGTGGCCTTGTCGCCGCCTATCCCGCCAGCATCGGCTCGTCGGATACGCCCTCCCCGTCGGGTACGGTGACGATCGAGCGCATCGCACTCAATCCGGGCTACACATACAATCCGAAGATCAACTTCCAGCAGGGTGAAAACAACAAGGTTCTTGCCATTCCGCCCGGCCCCAACGGCCCCGTCGGCACGGTCTGGCTGGCCCTGTCCAAGCCGACCTACGGCATTCACGGCACGCCGGAGCCATCCAAGATCGGCCGCACCCAGAGCCATGGCTGTATCCGCCTGACCAATTGGGACGCAACCGAACTGGCCAAGATGGTCAGCGCCGGCGTGACGGTCGAGTTCGTCGAATAGTCCTGCAAATTTCACTGCGAAATGTCAGGCCTCCGGAGATGTCCGGAGGCCTTTCCACATCTGCCGACCGCCATCGCGGAAACGATAAAGCCGCCTGACCGAGAAGGTCAGACGGCTTCGAATTCACCAACTGAAATTTGGCTCAAGCCGCGTTGCGCACCAGGCGGAAAAGTCGGCGTGGCTGAGTCGTGCGGATCACCTTGACCGGCAGAAGACGCATCACTTCGCCCGCGAAAGCCTGGGCATTTTCCCGCGCCTTGTCGAGATTGCTGACCTTCGCTGCATCCATCGAATACAGCGTGCCACCACAGTCGAAGATCTCGCGATAGGCGCTGCGCTCGACAATCGGTGTGTCGATCACATTGACGCCACGGGCCGCCAGCAGCCCCTTGATCGTCAGCAGCGCACGTGTGGTGACCATGGAGGTCACACGCGTCAGAACGACCGAATGTGGAATGACCATGCGACCGGCTTCTTCCATCATCTTGATCAGGTCGAGGATCTGGGCACCGCCCTTGGCATCCATGGCACAGCCCTGGATCGGGATCATCACGTGATCGGACAGGCCTACAGCGGTTGTCACCATGGCATCGCGCGCGCCGGCGAGATCCATGACAATGTAGTCATTGGTACGCGAGAGTTCGCGAATATGCCCCTGCACGGAGGCCACGGACACTTCCGAAACGACTTCGATATTGTGCTGCGGATCGGAGGCATCAAACCACTGGGTTATCCAGCGCTGCGGATCGGCATCCAGGATCGCGACCCGATAACCCTGATGCGCCAGTTCGGTAGCAAGCAGAAGCGCCGCAGTGGTCTTGCCGGCCCCACCTTTGGCATTGGCAAATGAGATAACTGGCATTCTCTGTCCTCAAGGGTCTTGTCCGAGCGTCTCATCGCTCTGGAGCAGCCCTGATCATTGGCGCCCGCTACCTGCATTCTTTCTAATTATGGTTAACAAACAGAAAATATGAAGCAAAAACACCCTCCCCTAAATCAGGGAGGGCGCTCAGCAAAATCCAATGAAATCAAAAGGCAAGAATGGATGCAATCGTCGCATTGGCGACGTCAGCCCCGCAACGGCACGCAGGAACCGACATGTCGCGGCTCAACCTTTCCGGCTTTGAGATCAGCGAGATTCGGCAGTGACGGATCCGGGCCTCCGATGCTGTCCTCGAAAACCGCGCGATCGACCTTGATCATCTTGCCGCTCCCAAGAATGCTGACCAATGTCTTGGAATCGACGACGGCAAGGCTGAACTTGCCCTTGCAGAACCACTTCCCGTCCTTGCCGCTGAGCACCCACCCCAGAGAACCCGACTTGCCCTGGCTCATGGTTCCGACCGAGTAGCCCTTCTTCAAAAGGCCCTTATAACTCTCGGCCGAGGCCGTGCCTGCGGCAAGCAGGCAAAGCGACGCAAGTAGCGCGGAAAAATAGAAACGATGTCTGAACATGGATTCCCCTCAACACCACCTGCCATTGTAGCAGGTCGACTCGGCAACTTTATTCCAGACACATCGCACAAAAAAGCCCGGCACCTTCAGATGCCGGGCTAAAATGTTGGAAATGCAAGATCTTAGAAGCAGTCGGCAAAAAGCTGCTTGGTATTCTCCAGCGTCAGCTTGACCGGATTGCCACCGGCACTCGGATCTTCGATCGCCATGGCCGACAACTCGTCGATCCGGTCATTGGCAATGCCCATGGCCGTCAGGTTTTCCGGAACGTGAAGTTCGGCACGCAGCGACAGGACATAATCGTAGAACCCGTCAAAGCCGCCGGAAATGCCGAGATAGGCAGCGGCCCGTTCGATCTTGTCCTCGATCGCCTCGCGATTGAAGCGCAATACCGGCGGCATCACCACCGCATTGGTCATGCCGTGGTGGGTATTGTAGACGGCGCCGATCGGATGCGACAGCGCGTGAATTGCACCCAGCCCCTTCTGGAACGCCGTTGCCCCCATCGCAGCCGCTGACATCATATTGGTGCGGGCTTCAAGGTCTGTGCCGTCGTGATAGGCACGCGGCAGGAATTCCTTGACCAGCCGCATGCCTTCGAGAGCGATGCCCTGGCTCATCGGATGATAGAAGGGCGAGGAATAAGCTTCAAGGCAATGGGCAAAGGCATCCATGCCGGTGCCGGCCGTGATCATCTTCGGCATGCCGACGGTCAGTTCCGGATCGCAGATGACGACGCCCGGCAGAAACTTCGGATGGAAGATGATCTTCTTCACATGCGTGACGGAATTGGTGATGACCGAGGCGCGGCCGACTTCAGAGCCTGTGCCGGCCGTGGTCGGTACGGCCACGATCGGCGCGATGCCGTCGGAATTGGCCCGTGTCCACCAGTCGCCGATATCCTCGAAATCCCAGACCGGCCGCGTCTGGCCGGCCATGAAGGCCACGCATTTGCCCAGATCGAGGCCAGAGCCGCCGCCGAAGGCGACGACGCCGTCATGACCGCCGTCCTTGTAGGCCTTGATGCCGGCTTCAAGGTTCTTCTCGTTCGGATTCGGATCGACATCGGCAAAGATTGCCCGGCCGAGACCTGCTTCTTCGAGAACCTCGAGTGCTGCTTGGGTAATCTGCATCGGCGCCAAACCACGGTCGGTGATCAAAAGCGGCTTCTTCATACCCAGCGACTTGCAGGCGTCGGCCAGTTCCTTGATCCGGCCGCGGCCCATCTTGATGGCGGTCGGATAGCTCCAGTTGGCAACGATATTCATTTCGTGACTTTCTTCAGATGGTAGGATTTCGGACGGGTCAGGTTCTGGAAGCCGAGCACGGAGAGCGAACCGCCCTTGCCGGTTTCCTTGACGCCGGTCCAGCAGAGTGCCGGGTCGAGATAGTCGGCGCGGTTCATAAACACGGTACCGGTCTCGACCTCGCGACCGATGCGGGCAGCACGCTCCGGATCCTGGGTCCACAACGAGGCGGTCAGACCATACGGGCTGTCATTCATCAGGGCGAGCGCTTCTTCATCGCTCTTCACCTTCATGATGCCGACGGCAGGACCAAATGTCTCGTCCTTCATGAAGGCCATGGAGTGGTCTACGTTTGTCAGCACCTGCGGCATGATATAGGCACCGCCATCATCGGCCGGGAACAGCTTCGGATCGACCAGCGCCTTCGCGCCCTTGGCAACAGCATCGGCGATCTGCTCGCGCACCACCTTGGCGAAGCGCTTGTTGGCCATCGGCCCGAGCGTCGTTTCCGGATCAAGCGGATTGCCGAGCTTGTAATTCGATACCCAGGCGACTGACTTCTCGACGAAGGCGTCGTAGAGGCTTTCATGCACATAGATGCGCTCGATGCCGCAGCAGCACTGGCCGGAATTGTAGGTCGCCCCGTCCATCAGCGTGTCGACGGCAGCGTCGAGATCAGCGTCTTCCATGACATAGCCCGGATCCTTGCCGCCAAGCTCGAGGCCGAGACCTGCAAAGGTTCCGGCAGCGGCGCGCTCGATCGAACGACCGCCTTCGACCGAACCGGTGAAGTTGATGAAGTTGAAATTGCCGGCCGCAATCAGCGCCGAGGTCGTGGCGTGCTCGAGGAAGAGGTTGATGAAGACGTCATCAGGAACACCGGCCTCGACAAAGGCGCGCACCATGCGCTCGCCGACCAGCAGCGTCTGCGTCGCATGCTTGATCACGACCGTATTGCCGGCCATCAGCGCCGGGGCGATCGTGTTGATCGCGGTCATATAGGGATAGTTCCACGGCGCGATAACGAAGACGACGCCATGCGGCTCGCGCTCGATGCGGCGCTCGAAATTGTTGCTGGCTTCCACGACCAGAGGCGCCAGCGCATCCGCAGCGATTGCGGCCACATAATTGGAGCGCTCGTTGAAACCTTTGTACTCGCCGCCGTAGCGGATCGGCCGACCCATCATATGAGCCAGTTCCGGCACCACTTCGTCGGACATCTCGTTGAGGCGGGCCACGCCCTTCAGCACGAGCTGGACACGCTCTTCGAGCGGCCGGCGCGCCCAGGCCTTCTGCGCCTTGCGGGCGCGGCCAACGGCTTCGGTGGCAGCCTCAAGCGACATGGCAGGTCGCTCGGCGTAAACCGATCCATCGATCGGCGAAATGCATTGGATCATCGTCATGATCGTCTTCCTGTTGTTCTAGAACGAGATGACAGCGGCCAAAGCCGCTGTCCTTGTATCCACCTTTACGCCGGGGATCGTGGCAGGCTCAAGACCGCTTTTGGTCACGCCCGCTCGAATCCGCGCGCCACCTCCCAGTCGGTGATGCGACGATCATATTCCTCCTGCTCCCATTCGGCAGCGCGCACATAGTGATCCACTACGTCATCGCCGAAAGCGGACCGCAACATGGCCGAGCCGCGAAGCGTTTCCGCGGCTGCGCGCAGCGTCCGCGGGATCTCGCGGGCGCCCTGTGCGCCATAGGCGTCGCCCGAAAACTCGGGCTCCAGCGCCATCTTCTTCTCGATCCCGTCGATCCCGGCCGCAAGCAGTGCCGCCATGGCGAGATAGGGATTGAGATCGGAACCGCCGACGCGGCATTCGACGCGGATGCCCTTGCTCGCCTCGCCGCACAACCGGTAGCCGGCGGTGCGGTTGTCCTTCGACCAGATCGCCTTGGTCGGCGCAAAGGTCCCGGCGACGAAGCGCTTGTAGGAGTTGATGTAGGGCGCAAGGAAATAGGTGAACTCGCCGGCATGTGCCAGAAGCCCGGCCATATAATGCTTCATCGTCTCCGACATGCCGTATTCGCCATCCTTGTCGAAGAACAGTGGAGTCTTGCCGTCGGCCGACCACAGCGACTGGTGGATATGCGACGACGAGCCGGCAGCATTGTAGTGCCACTTGGCGAGGAAGGTGATGGCCTTGCCCTTCGACCAGGCGATTTCCTTGCAGCCGTTCTTGATGATCACGTGCCGGTCGGCCATGGTTAGCACGTCGGCATAGCGCACATTGATCTCTTCCTGGCCGGCAGATGCCTCACCCTTGGAATTCTCGACCGGGATGCCAGCACCCTGCAGACCCTTTCGGATCGCGCGCATCACGTCCTCTTCCTTGGTCGTCTGGAAGATGTGGTAGTCCTCATTATAGCCCGACACCAGCTTGAGGTCGCGATAGCCGGAAAGCCGCGCCGCATCATAGGTCTGGTCGAAAAGGAAGAATTCGAGTTCGGTCGCCATGAAGGCCTTCATGCCCATAGCCTCGAGCCGGGCGACCTGCTTCTTCAGGATCGCGCGCGGAGAATGCGCAACTTCTGCATGGGTCGCATGGTCATACATGTCGCAGAGAACGAGCGCCGTGCCCTCGAGCCAGGGAATCCGACGCAGCGTCGAAAGATCCGGCTTCATCGTATAGTCGCCGTAGCCCTTTTCCCAACTCGTCGCCTTGTAGCCGGAGACGGTTTCCATCTCCATGTCGGTCGCCAGCAGATAGTTGCAGCTATGGGTTTCCTTATAGGCGCTCTCGACGAAAAACTCCGCCTGGAAGCGCTTGCCCATCAAACGGCCCTGCATGTCCACCTGACACGCCAGAACCGTGTCGATGCGCCCGTCAGCGACGTCCTTTTTCAGATCTTCAAATGTGTAAGTGGTGGTCATGTGCGCCATCCGAATGGGTAGACTAAAGGAACAGGAAACCGCGCCGGAGGCACCGGTCGAACGAAGGTGACTGCAAGCCGGAGGCCAAACGCCCCCGACTTGCTGTTTTGATCAAAGGTCAGGCGCCCTCGCCCACAGCCTTTTCAGCTGCAGCAATCTCGGCTTGGCGCTTGGCGACTTCCTCACCGATCGGCGGCCCCTTGAAACGTTTGTTTTCAAAGACGAACCACACAATTGCAGTGATGACGAAGAAGCCGATCGTGATCGGCAGAGCCCAGTCGTTCGGCGGCTGGATGCCGATGTAGAAGATCAGTGCCATGGCGATGACGACCAGAACCGCGACGATGCGGAAAAGGCCGGCACCCATGTTCCAGGGCCCCATCGCCGGCCATTTCGCCGTACCGATGGCCACGAACCCGAGGGCGATCGGAAGCGCGAAGGACAGGAACAGGAAGATGACCGTGCACGACACGACGATCGAGTAGGCTGGCGTACCGGCGATGGTAATCGCCGAGGTGAACCAGACGAACAGCACAGACAGGATCGAGCCAGTCCAGATGGCAGCCACCGGCGAGCGGAACTTCGGGCTGACCTTGGCGAGCGCGGACGAACCTGGCAGCCCCTTGTCGCGCGAAAAGGCAAAGATCATCCGCGACAGCGAAGTGACCGTGGCGAGACCACACAGGAACTGCGAGATGAAGATGAGGAAATAGAGGATCTCCTTCAACATCGGATTGACCTGGGCATCCATCGCCCAGAAGAACACGTTCCAGCCCTGCTTGGCGGCATCATCCATGTTCGGCAGCATCAGCACGAACGAGCACAGCATGATGTAGCCGAAGAATGCAGACCAGATCACGGAGGATATCATCCCGCGCGGCACAGATTCGGCGGCCTTGACGGTTTCCTCGGACGTATGCGCCGAAGCGTCATAGCCGGTGATCGTGTAGATCGGCAGGAGCAGGCCGAGAAGGAATGCCATGCTGCCGGAAACGGCAAACGGCCAGACCAGCGACGCACCCTCGGTGCCGGTGTAGTTGGCGAAGGTGAAGAGACGACCGAACTCGAAGCTAGACGCGGAAATCAAGCAAACCGCGGTCAGCAGGATGGCTGTGACGAAGATCAGATAACCCGAGAAATCGGTCAGCTTTGCCGTCAGACCGATGCCGAAATGGTTGATGCCGGCTTGCAGACCGGTGATCAGCGCCACGAAGACGACGCGATGCATCAGGGTGTCCTCGATGCCGAAATAGGCACCGAATGATCCGAAGAAGAAGTAGAACGTGCCGACGTTGATCGCACCGAGCACGGTCACAAGCCCGAGCAGGTTGAGCCAGGCAGCCAACCAACCGGTGAAGCGGTTACCCAGGATCGAACCCCAATGGTAAAGCCCACCGGCGGTCGGATAGGCCGAGCTGATCTGTGCCAGACCAAGGGCGAACAGGCCCGAAATCAGGCAACCAAGCGGCCAGCCGATGCCGATCGCGGCACCGCCGGCGCCCGACGTGGCCTGACCGAGAGAGTTGATACCGCCCGAAAGGATGCAAATGATTGAAAAGGATATGGCGAAGTTCGAAAATGAACTCATGCGTCGTTCGAGTTCCTGGGCGTAGCCCATGGAATGCAGGATATGAAGATCCTGCTTTTTATCCGAATCCGAGTAGTCTGACATGACGTCCCCCAATTGACGATTATCCGCGGAATTGCGGACAATTGACTGTCTTTCAGTTCCACCACTGACGGGCGGAGGTTGCAGCAGAGCCGCTCCCCTCGGGGTCTTTTTATTGTTTCAGGCAGCCGGTGATCGCGGTTTGGATCAGAACTGCCAGATAATCGGCCACAACCCCTTGGCCGTTACTCTCTGTGATAAGGTCATTGCGAACCTCGATCATGACGTTGAGATGCCCATAAGGCAGCGCATGAAGTCTCAGGCTATGCGTGACACCGTCATCCGGGCCGTAAGGCGCGTTGCGCTCCACGCGGAACGGGCCGCCTTCGGCTGCCTTCAGCATGCCATCCGCCAACCGGCTGTCGGTATCGTGCAGGATGCCGATCTCAACGGCCCGCGGCTTGCCGAAATACACCGGCGTGAAACTGTGAACGGTGACCACGACATTCTCGAGGCCTGCCGCCTGGCGGGCAGCAAGCGTCGCACTGATGCGGTCGTGAAACGGCACGTAGAGTGCTGCAGTCCTCGCATAGCGTTCGGCAACACCCAGATCCCGGTTCCCTGGAATGTCGTAGATCTCGCTGCGGTCCGGCATGGCGGCGGGCGATTCCGGCGGACGGTTGCAGTCGTAGAGCAAACGCGAGAACCGCTGATGGATCAGCACGGCATCAAGCTTTTCCGACAACAACCGCGAGACGGCCAGGGCACCCGGATCCCAGGCGATGTGGCTTTCCAATGCTTCGGCCGGAAGCCCCAGATCCCCTGCCCGCACAGGCAAGGCGCGGCTTGCGTGTTCGCAGACCAGCACCACCGCGCCTGAAGCTGCGGAATTTTCCACTGCAACAGCTTCGCCGTCTGCCGAGGTCAGGATGTCTGGCCTTGAGAGCATGCTGATTTCCCCTGCGCCGTTCGGCTGCTTTTATTGCGAAGAGAATTCTTCACGATTTCGCCGCTGTCAATGGGATCTGAAGAAATCTCTTCAAAATAGCAATTGACACATTCCGGCCATAAAGGCTTAATTCGCCAAAAGCCGGCAAAAGATCGGCTTGAGGGGAGACCATCGGTCCTTGCTAAGTGCGTCCAAGACAGTGTCGGACGTGATCCATGCTCATTTCGATGGGCTGACACGCGCCGAACGACAGCTGGCCGAGAGCCTGCTGGAAAATTACCCCGTCTCCGGCCTCGGCAGCATTACCACTGTCGCCGAGAACGCTGGCGTATCGACGCCCACTGTCGCCCGCATGGTCCAGAAGCTAGGCTACAAGGGATATCCGGAGTTTCAGGCGCATCTGCATCAGGAACTCGAGGCGACGATCTCCAATCCGATCAACAAGCATGACCGCTGGGCGGCCAACGCACCGAACCGGCACATCCTCAATCGTTTCGCCGAAGCGGTGATCAACAACCTGCGCGCGTCGCTGGGTGAACTGAGAACCTCGACCTTCGACGAGGCGGCACGCCTGCTGGGTGACCGCAATCGCAGTCTGTATTTTGTCGGTGGCCGCATCACCGGCGCGCTGGCCGAGTATTTTTTCACCCATATGCAGGTCATCCGGCCGAAGACGACACTGATGTCGTCGAATGCCAGCTCGTGGCCGCAGCATGTCCTCAACATGCAGGCCGGCGACGTACTGATCGTCTTCGACATCCGCCGCTACGAAGCCGACATGACCACCCTTGCCGAGGTTGCGAGAGCCAATGGCGTCGAGATCATCGTCTTTACCGACCAGTGGATGTCGCCCGTCGCCCAGCACGCCCGCAACTGTTTCAAGCTCCACATAGAAGCGCCATCGGCCTGGGATTCCTCCGTGGTGACGCTGTTTGTCGTGGAGGCGTTGATCGAAGCCGTGCAGAGCTCGTCCTGGGATGAGACGCGCGAACGTATGAATACCCTTGAAGGGCTGTTCGAACAGGCACGCCTGTTTCGAAAGCCCCGTGAAAGGGGATAAACGCGAGCATGGAGGACCAGACCCGATGAACGCCGGCAATTGGGGAAAGACAGTCTGCCGCCGTCAACCGTCACACAACGATAATAAACCGCACCTAAGTGAACCGCATCGCTGCCAACTCAGAGGAGAATTCCAGTGATTACCAATTTCCGCAAAGCCCTGTCCCTTACGACGGCTCTCGTGATGGCCAGCTCGGCCATTGCCTATGCCGAGCCAAGCGCCGAACTCATCGAAGCTGCCAAGAAGGAAGGCATGCTGACCACCATCGCGCTGCCACACGACTGGTGCGGCTACGGCGCCGTCATTGATGGCTTCAAGAAGAAGTATCCGGAGATCACCGTCAATGAGCTGAACCCGGATGCCGGTTCGGCCGACGAAGTCGAAGCGATCAAGGCCAACAAGGACAACAAGGGCCCGCAGGCGCCGGACGTTGTTGACGTCGGTCTTGCCTTCGGCCCGCAGATGAAGGCCGAAGGCCTGCTGCAGCCTTACAAGGTCTCCACCTGGGACGAAATCCCGGCTGAAGTGAAGGATGCTGACGGCTTCTGGTACGGCGACTACTACGGCGTCATGTCGCTGCTGGTGAACAAGGACCTCGTGGCCAACACCCCGAAGGACTGGTCGGACCTCTTGAAGCCGGAATATGCCGGTCAGGTCGCACTTGCCGGTGACCCGCGCGCCTCCAACCAGGCCATCCTCGGCGTTCTGGCAGCCGGCCTCGCATCGGGCGCCAAGGCTGGCAAGGACGCTGGCGAAGCTGGCCTGAAGTATTTCGGCGAGCTGAACAAGGCTGGCAACTTCGTCCCGGTCATCGGCAAGTCCGGCACGCTCGCACAGGGCGCAACGCCGATCGTCGTCATGTGGGACTACAACGCGCTCGCCGCCAAGGACACGCTGGCCGGCAACCCGCCGGTTGAAGTCGTCGTTCCGGCATCGGGCGTTCTCGCCGGCGTCTACGTTCAGGGCATCTCGGCCTTCGCACCGCACCCGAACGCAGCCAAGCTTTGGATGGAATACCTCTATTCCGACGAAGGCCAGACCGCATGGCTCGCAGGCTATTGCCACCCGGCCCGCTTCAACGCCATGTCCAAGGCCGGCAAGATCCCGCAGGCCCTGCTCGACAAGCTGCCGCCGGCCGCTTCCTACGAGAAGGCCTACTTCCCGACTCTCGAGGAAGTCGATGCCAACAAGGCTGCCGTCACCGGCGCTTGGGACAGCGTCGTTGGCGCCAACGTCCAGTAAGGCATAGCGTATAAAAGCCGCCCCGATCTTGCGACCGGGGCGGCATTTGCATTTTATAGAGACCGCGAACCACGCGGACGAAGGGGCAACAGCAATGTCATCGCAACAGGTCAGTTCAGGTGCGCCGCCCGGGCCGCGCTTTCGCCTTCCCCTCCATTGGCTGGGCGTTCTGCCCTTTGCCGCCTTCACCGTGCTTTTCCTGATCATGCCGACGATGAAAATCGTCATCGGCGCCTTCCAGACCCCGGACGGCACCTTCACGCTGGACAATATCCGCGGCCTGTACACCCCGTCGATCATGTCGGCATATCTGATCTCCATCCGGATCAGTCTCGCCTCCGCCATTCTCGGCTGCGCGATCGGCTTCGCCGTCGCCGCAGCCGTCGTGCTTGGCGGATTGCCGCAATGGATCCGAGGACCTCTGCTGACCTTCTCCGGTGTCGCCTCCAATTTCGCCGGCGTACCGCTCGCCTTCGCCTTTCTGGCAACGCTTGGCCCGGTTGGGCTGGTAACGGTCTTCCTCAAGACCCAGCTCGGCGTTGACCTGCGCATGCTCGGCTTCAACCTCCTGTCCTTCTGGGGCCTGACGCTGACTTATCTCTTCTTCCAGATCCCGCTGATGATCCTGATCATCACGCCGGCCCTGGATGGCCTGAAGAAGGAATGGCGCGAAGCAGCCTCGATCCTCGGCGCGACCAATGCGCAATACTGGCGCCTGGTCGCCTTTCCGATCCTGCTGCCCTCTTTCCTGGGCACGATGGCGCTTCTGTTCGCAAATGCATTCGGCGCTGTCGCAACCGCGATCGCACTGACCGGTTCCTCGCTGAATATCGTACCGATCTTGCTCTTCGCCCAGATCCGCGGCGATGTGCTTGGCGATCCGCATCTCGGCTATGCACTGGCCTTCGGCATGATCGTCGTCACCGGCGTGGCGAACGCGCTCTACATTTGGCTTCGCGCCCGCAGTGAAAGGTGGCTGAAATGAAACGTCTCTGGGCTTGGGGAGCCCTCATTTTTGGCCTCCTCTATTTCTTCCTGCCGCTGATCGGCATGACCAACTTCTCGCTGAAGATGCGGCGCGGAGAATATTCTTTCGACGCCTATGTCAAAGTGCTGAACGATCCGCGCTTCCAGGAAACATTCACCTATTCCGTCACCATGGCGCTGGTCACCATCCTGTTCGGCATTTTCCTGATCGTGCCCACCGCCTATTGGGTTCGTCTCAAGTTGCCGGGCCTTCGTCCCTACATCGAATTCGTGACACTTCTGCCGCTGGTCATTCCGGCCATCGTCATCGTCTTTGGCTATATCCGCCTCTACAACACATCGAGCTGGCTGCCGCTCACCGGTTCCTCCCTCGGCACCGATGTGCTTCTAATGTTCGGCTATGCCACCTTGGCTCTGCCCTATATGTACCGCGCCGTCGACACGGGCTTGCGCACCATTGACGTCGGAACCCTGACCGAGGCAGCCCAAAGCCTTGGCGCCAGCTGGTTCACCATCATTTCGCGCATCATCCTGCCCAATGTGCTCGTCGCCGTCCTCTCGGGCGCCTTCCTGACCTTCGCCATCGTCATCGGCGAGTTCACCATGGCCGCCCTTCTCAACAAGCCGGCCTTCGGCCCCTACATGCAGTTGCTCGGCGCCAATCGCGCCTATGAACCTGCGGCCTTGGCGGTCATCGCCTTCGGCATCACCTGGGGTTGCCTCGGACTGATCCAGCTTGTTTCCCGTTTCCAGAAAACCGCGCCTCGCCAGGCCTGAGGACTGAACCTTCATGAGCTTTCTCACACTCACCAAACTGCAGAAATCCTTCGGGCCGACCAAGGTCGTTCACGACTTCAACATGGCGATCGACAAGGGGGAGTTCATCTCCTTCCTTGGGCCGTCGGGCTGCGGCAAGACCACGATCCTGCGCATGATCGCCGGCTTCGAAACACCAAGCGGCGGCACGATCGAAATCGCGAACAAGGATCAGACAAACCTGAAGCCGAACCAGCGCAATATCGGCATGGTCTTCCAGGCCTATGCGCTGTTTCCCAACATGAACGTCTTCGACAATGTCGCCTTCGGCTTGAAGATCGGCGGCATGCCGAAGGCTGCCATCGAGGCGCGCGTCCGCGAAATGCTCGCCCTCATTCACCTCGATCATCTGGCCGAGCGTTACCCTTACCAGTTGTCCGGCGGCCAGCAGCAGCGCGTGGCGCTTGCCCGCGCGCTGGCCCCCAAACCACAGGTGCTGCTGCTCGACGAGCCGCTCTCCGCACTGGACGCCAAGATCCGCGTGTCGCTGCGCGAAGAAATCCGCCATATCCAGCAGCAGCTCGGTATCACCACCGTCTTCGTCACCCATGACCAGGAAGAAGCCCTGTCGATCTCCGACCGCATCGTCGTCATGAATGCCGGCAAGGCGGACCAGATCGGCACACCCTTCGAGATCTACAACCGCCCGACCACCCGTTTCGTCGCGTCCTTCGTCGGCACTCTGAACGTCCTGGAGGCAACGGTCACCGACCAATCCGCCGGTCTCGTTAGGATCGGCGACGCTACGCTAGCGATCAAGGATGCGATCCCGGCCGTCAACGGATCGACAGTCCAGCTCGCCATGCGCCCGGAAGCAGGGGCGCTGGCCGGCAATGGCGAAGCAACCGTCCGGGGCAAGGTTACATCCAGCCAGTTCCTCGGCTCGGTCATCCGCACCCGTGTCGAAGTCGCCGGCAAAACGATCTCCTTCGACACGTTCAACGATCCCGGCACCAAGCCGCCGGTGATCGGCGATCTGGTCGGCGTGAAGATCGACCCGTCCGGCCTGATCGTACTCGCAGACTAGAACACCCGATATTTCGGGTGGTAAGGACTTTTCGGCGCGCATTCACAATGCGCGCCGAAGCACATTCAGGCAGAGAGGAAATACCGATGCGCGCTCTTTTCTACGAACGTTTCGGCGAAACACCGAAGGTCAGCACATTGCCCGACCCGACACCTTCTCCGTCCGGTGTCGTCGTCGCCGTCAAGGCGACCGGCCTTTGCCGCAGTGACTGGCATGGCTGGATGGGCCACGATCCCGATATCCGCCTGCCGCATGTACCCGGCCACGAACTGGCAGGAACCATTTCCGCGATCGGCCGCGATGTCCGTCGCTTCAGGATCGGCGACCGGGTCACCGTTCCCTTCGTCTCCGGCTGCGGTCATTGCCACGAGTGCCGCTCCGGCAACCAGCAGGTCTGCGAGGAGCAGTTCCAGCCGGGCTTCACCCATTGGGGCTCCTTCGCCGAATATGTCGCGATCGACTATGCCGACCAGAACCTCGTGCACTTGCCCGACAGCATGACCTATGAGACGGCGGCCAGCCTCGGTTGCCGCTTCGCCACGTCCTTCCGTGCCGTCGTAGACCAGGGGCGCCTCAAGGGCGGCGAATGGCTGGCAGTGCATGGCTGCGGCGGCGTCGGCCTGTCGGCGATCATGATCGGCCACGCGCTCGGTGCCAACGTTGTGGCGATCGACATTGCCGAGGACAAACTGGCGCTCGCCCGCCAGCTCGGCGCCACGGTTGCGATCAACAGCCGGGAGATGCCCGATCTGGTAGAGGCGGTGCGCGAGGCAACCGGAGGCGGCGCCCATGTCTCGGTGGATGCGCTCGGACATCCGCAGACCTGCTTCCATTCGATCAGCAACCTGAGACGGCGCGGACGCCATGTCCAGGTCGGCCTGATGCTCGGCGAGCACGCGACGCCAGCGATCCCAATGGCACGCGTCATCGGTCATGAGCTCGAAATCTACGGTAGCCACGGCATGCAGGCCTGGCGCTACGACGCCATGCTGGAAATGATCCTGTCCGGCAAACTTGCGCCGGAAAAGCTGATCGGCCGGCGCATTAGCCTCGATGAGGCAGCACTGGCGCTGACAGAAATGGACAGGTTCAAGGATAGCGGCATAAGCATCATCGACCGTTTCGTTTAGCCCGCCGGCCGCCTCCCCCACCCGGTCTTGGCGTTCGACGAAAGCAGGTGGCGATACCGTAAAAGCCTTCCGACGTTTTGAACCCCGTTAATGCTTTTATGATGAATTGACGCAACGGGAGACAGTTTGAACGATCAACAATGCGGCCATGACGGGGATCACAAGGGCTATGAGCATGCCGAGGCAGGGGCCGCCGATCAACCCAGACGGGTTCATCGATCAATTGATGCGACTGAAACGGGGATCCGTCTCGCGGCGTCACTTCCTGCAGGTGACAGGCCTCGGCTTCGCAAGTCTCCTGTTCGGCATTGGCGGAACCGGATCGGGTCCAGCCAATGCGGGCACCCTCGGCAAAAGCGTCAGCATCGCAACCTGGCCGAACTATCACGACCCGGCAACATTCGAGCAATTCTCGCTGTTGCACGACATCGCCGTGGAGGTCGAGATCATCGGCTCCAACGAGGTGATGATGCAACGCATGCAGACGCAGACTGCGGCCTGGGACCTCATCGTACCGACACAATACGCCCTCGCCCCCTATGCAAACCTGGGCTTGATCGAACCGCTTGATCTGGCCGCCTTGCCGAATTTTGATCCGGCCGCCAATCCCGAACGCTATCTTGCACCGGCCATGTTTCACAGCGGGCTGCATGCGCTACCCAAGAATACCGGCACGACCGGTATCGCCTACAACCGACGCAGGCTTGATGCCGTAGCGAGTTGGCGCGGCTTCTTCGACACCGCCATGGGCGATGCTTCGGGCCGGACGATCGTTCAGGACTACCAGTTGACCACGATCGGTGGCGCGCTCGTCGCCCTCGGCTATCCCTTCAATTCGATCGAGCCTGACGCCCTTTCCAAGGCCGAAGACCTGCTGATGCAGGTCAAGCCGCATCTGCTGGCGATCGACAGCGACTACCAACCGGCCATGCGCGCCGGCGACGCCTGGCTCTGCATGTGCTGGAGCAATGACGCTGCCCAATTGGTCCGCGACATGGACGAGATCCACTACAGTCTTGGATCGGATGGCGGCGAGATCTGGACCGACTATTATGCGATCCCGACCGGAGCGGAGAACAAACCGGCCGCCTATTCCCTGCTGAATCACCTGATGGATCCGAAAATCGCAGCCATTGACCATCTCGCCAATGGTGGAGCGACCACTGACCGCCGCGTGCTCGCGCTCTTGCCGGAGGAGATTGTCTCCAGCAAGGTCATCTATCCGGACGAAGCCAGCTTGAGCGCGCTGGAATATGCAGTCGCGGTTGTGCTCACCGATCCGAACCGAGCCGCCGTCATGAGCCGCTTCAAGGCAGCATGATAAAAATCGGATACCGTTCACCTTTGCGGAAACAAACGGTTGCGAATCTGCCACTCTGACCGATGCGTCGCCACCATGAATTGCAGGACCTGCCCCTATGAGCCCTAAGCCCACAATTTCCATCATCGAGGTCATGTCCGACCCAGGCAAGGAAGGACGACCAAACGAGGACCGGCTCGGCTACAATCAACATGCCGCCTTTGTCTTCGACGGCGCGACCGGCCTGGGCGATAGGCAATTCATGCAGGACTATGGTTCCGATGCCGCTTGGATCGCAGAATTCGGTGCTATGCAGTTGGAGCAACGGTTGGATGCGACATCCGATCCAAAAGCCATCCTGCGTGCCATCTCCGAGGATGCACGCCAGGCTTTCGAAGCCGTCGCCGGCGAGCAGCCACGTTATGCGTGGCCGCTCTGCAGCCTGACAGGTCTGCGCGCCACGCCGACCGGCTTTCAGTATTTCGGCCTGGGCGACAGCGCCCTCTACATCCTGCATGACGACGGACGGAGCGATTTTGTCATCCCGATCCCCGGGGCCTATGAATGGGAACAGCACCGCGCCGCGGAACACATAGCCCGCCTTGGCGGCATCGGCGCATCCGGCAGCGCCAATACCGACCCGACGACGCTCGAAAACCTGCGCAAGGGCCGCGCGCTGCAGAATACCCCGAATGGCGCGACCTGGACCTTCGGCGTGGTACCGGAGGCTGCCGACCATCTGTTCGTCTGCGACGTGCCCATTCACGGCGGCGGTGCGACGGCTATCTTGTGCTCCGATGGATTGGCCGACCTCGTCGCCCTCTACAAGACCTATGATCCCGCCTCGCTGATTCGGCGCGCGGCAACAACCGGCCTGAGATCATTGGTCGCCGAATTGCGCCACTACGAGCGCGAACTGGATCCGGACGGTCTGCAATATCCCCGCTTCAAGCAATCGGACGACACGACCGCCATCCTGTTGAGGTTGACCGCCTGAGTGTCTTTTTCGATGCCGCATCAAGGAGATGCGGGCGCGGATTGAATCAATTTCGGATCACCCTGATTCTAAACGTGAAGTGACATCGCCCCGCCTCAGCCACCATCCAACCGGCTTGGCGATTGCCCCTCATTTGCCTGCCGGCACCGCCCCGCACACGGGGAGAAGGAGGCAAGTCCGCAACGTCTCCATTCCCTCTCCCCGCATGCGGGGGGAGCGTCAGGGTGAGGGGCAAGTCAGCGTCAGCGGCCCGAGAAAAACTCTATCACTCCGGCGCCTTCGGCACATAATTGAGCACCGGCCCAAGCCAGCGCTCGACCTCGCGAACCTCCATGCCCTTGCGGCCGGCATAGTCTTCCACCTGATCGCGTTCGACCTTGGCGACACCGAAATAATAGCTGTCGGGATGGCCGATATAGATGCCAGAAACCGATGAGCCCGGCCACATCGCGTAGCTTTCCGTCAACGTCACGCCAGTCGCTTCCGTTGCATCGAGCAGCGAGAACAGCGTCGCCTTCTCCGTATGGTCCGGCTGAGCCGGATAGCCGGGCGCCGGACGAATTCCGCCATAGTCCTCGGCAACCAACTGATCCGGTGTAAACGCCTCATCCGCAGCGTAACCCCAGAATTCACGACGCACCCGCTCATGCATGCGCTCGGCAAAGGCTTCGGCAAACCTGTCGGCCAGCGCCTTGACCAGGATCGAGGAATAGTCGTCATTTGCTCGCTCGAAGCGCTCGGCAATCGCCACTTCCTCGATGCCTGCTGTGACGACAAAACCGCCGACATAATCCTCGACACCGGTGTCCAGCGGCGCGACGAAATCCGACAGCGCGACATTCGGCCGCCCATCACGCTTCGACAACTGCTGGCGGAGCGTGAAGAAAGTCGCCCGCTCCTCGGTCCGGCTGTCATCGACAAAAAGCCGGATGTCGTCGTCCACCGCATTGGCCGGCCAGAAGCCGATAACCGCGCGCGGGCGGAACCAGTTTTCCGCGATAATCTTGTCCAGCATCGCCTGCGCATCGGCGTAAAGCGCACGTGCCGCCTCCCCCTGCTTCTCGTCTTCGAGAATGGCAGGATATCGTCCCTTCAGCTCCCAGGTCTGGAAGAACGGCGTCCAGTCGATGTATTTCGCCAATTCCGCAAGATCATAGTCCTCGAAGATCTTGGTGCCGGTAAAGCTCGGCTTGACCGGCTTGTACTGCGACCAGTCGACCTTGACGGCATTGGCGCGCGCACGCGCCAGCGGCAGACGCTGCTTTTCAGCCTCCGCGCGCGCATGCGCATCGGCCACCTTGGCATATTCGCCGCGAAGCGTCTCGATCGTACCGTCGCGCGTCTCATTGGACAGAAGCGACGATACAACGCCGACCGCGCGGCTGGCATCGGTGACATAGACTGCTTGCCCCGCCTGGTACTGCGGATGGATTTTGACGGCCGTATGCACACGGCTCGTGGTCGCGCCGCCGATGAGAAGCGGGATGTTGAACCCCTGCCGCTGCATTTCGGCAGCCATATGCACCATCTCGTCGAGCGACGGCGTAATCAGGCCTGAGAGCCCGATGATATCGACCTTCTGCTCGATTGCTGTCTGCAGGATTTTGGTCGCCGGAACCATCACGCCGAGATCGATGATCTCGTAGTTGTTGCAGGCGAGAACCACGCCGACGATGTTCTTGCCGATGTCATGCACATCGCCCTTTACTGTCGCCATCAATACCTTACCGGCAGCCTGGCGCTCGCCGGTGCCGCCGTTGGCCCGTTTTTCCTCTTCCATGTAAGGAAGCAGCACGGCAACCGCCTGCTTCATCACGCGCGCGGATTTCACTACCTGCGGCAGGAACATCTTGCCGGCGCCGAAAAGGTCGCCAACCACGTTCATGCCCGCCATCAGCGGCCCTTCGATGACATGCAGCGGTCGGGCGGCCCGCAGCCGCGCCTCTTCGGTGTCGGCATCGATGAATTCGGTGATGCCGTTGACTAGCGCATGCTCGAGCCGCTTTTCCACCGGCTGTTCACGCCAGGACATATCCTGCACGCGCGCCTGTTTCTCGCCTGTGCCGCGATAGCGCTCGGCGATCTCCAGCAAACGCTCGGTGCCGTCACTGCGACGGTTGAGCACCACGTCCTCGCAGGCCTCGCGCAGATCGGCATCGATACTCTCGTAGACCGCCAGCTGGCCGGCATTCACAATGCCCATGTCCATGCCCGCTTGGATGGCATGGTAGAGGAACACCGCATGCATGGCTTCGCGCACCGGCTCGTTGCCGCGGAACGAGAACGACAGGTTCGACACGCCACCCGAGATATGCACGAGCGGCATACGTTCGCGGATGGTGCGGGTCGCCTCGATGAAGTCGACGCCGTAATTGTTGTGCTCCTCGATGCCGGTCGCCACGGCAAAGATGTTCGGGTCGAAAATGATGTCTTCCGGCGGAAAGCCTGCTTCTTCGGTCAGGATCTTGTAGGCCCGCGAGCAGATCTCAACCTTGCGTTCATAGGTATCGGCCTGGCCCTGCTCGTCGAAGGCCATGACGACGACGGCAGCGCCATAATTGCGGATCAGCCGGCCCTGGGCGATGAAATTCTCCTCGCCTTCCTTCAGCGAAATCGAATTCACCACCGACTTGCCCTGAACGCATTTCAGGCCGCTTTCGATGATCTGGAATTTCGAACTGTCGATCATCACGGGAACGCGGGCGATATCGGGCTCGGCGGCGATCAGGTTGAGAAACTCAACCATCGCCTTTTCCGAATCGATCAGGCCCTCATCCATGTTGATATCGATGATCTGCGCGCCGTTCTCGACCTGGTCTCGCGCAACCACAAGCGCCGCCGAATAGTCGCCGGCGGTGATCAGCTTGCGGAACTTGGCCGAGCCGGTGACATTGGTGCGCTCGCCGACGTTGACGAAGGGAATGTCCTTGGTCAGCACGAAGGGCTCGAGGCCCGACAGCGACATGAACGGCCGGTGCTCAGCAGGCACCCGCGGTGCTTTGCCGGCAACCGCCTCCGAAATCGCCCGGATATGCTCCGGCGTCGAACCGCAGCAACCGCCAACGACATTGACGATGCCTTCATCGGCAAAGCCGGCCACCAGTGCCGCCATTTCCTCCGGGTCCTGGTCGTATTTGCCGAACTCGTTCGGCAGGCCGGCATTCGGATAGGCCGAGATGAATGTGTCGGCAACACTCGACAGTTCCTGCAGATGCGGCCGCATCGCGTCGGCACCCAGCGCGCAGTTCAAACCGACGGCGAACGGCCGCGCATGCGAGATCGAGTTCCAGAAGGCAGACGGTGTCTGGCCCGAAAGCGTGCGGCCGGACAGGTCAGTGATCGTGCCGGAAATCATCACCGGCAAGCGGATGCCCTTGGCGGCAAAACGCTCCTCGCAGGCAAAGATCGCCGCCTTGGCATTCAGCGTGTCGAAGATCGTCTCGATCAGGATGAGATCGGCGCCACCGTCGATCAGCCCGTCGATCTGTTCGCCATAGGCAAGGCGCAGATCGTCGAACGACACGGCACGGTAGCCGGGATTGTTGACATCCGGCGAAATTGACGCCGTGCGGTTGGTCGGCCCGATCGCACCGGCAACGAACCGGCGCTTGCCGTCCTCACGCTCTGCCCGAAGGATCGCCCGGCGCACCGCCTGCGCGCCTTCCTTGTTCAGGTCGTAGACGGCACCTTCCATCTGGTAATCGGCCTGGGCAATGCTGGTCGAGGAGAATGTATTGGTCTCGATGATATCCGCACCCGCCATCGCATAGCGGAAATGAATGTCCTCGATCGCTTGCGGCTGGGTCAGGATCAGCAGGTCGTTGTTGCCCTGCTGATGGCAGGCACATCCGATGAAGCGCTCGCCGCGGAAGTCATCCTCATTGAGGCCCAATCCCTGGATCTCCGTGCCCATGGCGCCGTCAAGGATCAGGATACGCTCGCGCGCCGCCTGTTGCAGGGCGCTCAGAATCTCGGCTCCATCTCGATTGGCGCCCTGGCGGCCGAACAGTGAATCGAGCATGAGCGAATTCCTTTATTTCAAATGCGACACGCGTCAGATCACATAAAGATATCTTTATGTCAACATGCGAATGCTCTGTTAGCATTGCGCTTCCTGCGATGACAAGAGCAGACCGGATCGGCTATAGAGCTGAAAAGATTTAGTTCCCGGGAGGACATCATGTCGGACACCAGCGAAACCGCGTCGCTCGCCGCCCTTTGGTCGGATCGCCCCTATCACCGGCGCTGGCTGCTGCAGCAGGCCGATGGCCTGTTCGATTTCTTCCAGACCGCAGCGATCAATCCGAAGGGCGGCTTCTACGACCTGTCGCGCGATGGCAAGCCGCTTTCGACCGACAATCCGGCCCGCGGCATTCATGCCAGCGCCCGCATGGTCCATTGCTACGCCATCGGCGACCTGCTCGGCCGCCCGGGCGCAGCCGATGTCGTCGACCACGGCATGCGCTATCTCTGGGAACGCCATCGCGACGAGAAGAACGGCGGCTATTTCTGGCAGGCAAACGACACCGGTGCCGCCGACCCATCGAAGCAGGGATATGGCCACGCCTTTGTCCTGCTCGCCGCATCATCCGCCAAGACGATCGGTCATCCGCTGGCCGACCGCATGCTGGCAGACATCACCGAGGTGATCGAAACCCGTTTCTGGGAAAAGGCGCACGGCGCCATCGCCGAGGAGTTTTCCGCCGACTGGCAGCCCGTACCCGGCTATCGCGGCCAGAACTCCAACATGCACCTGACCGAAGCTCTGATGGCCGCGTTCGAAGCGACCGGAGAGCGCCATTACCTCGACAAGGCGACAAGCATTGCCGATCTCCTGATCAACCGCCGCGCCCGCGAGGAAGCCTTCCGCGTCGCCGAACATTTCGACGAACACTGGGTAGTAGACCGCAATTATTACCATGCCAACGAGATGTTCCGCCCCGCCGGCACCACGCCCGGCCACTGGCTGGAATGGGCAAGGCTTCTGATGCAGCTGTGGATCCTCGACGGCAAGCGCCATGCGTGGATGCCGGAGACCGCACGTGGCCTGTTCTTCCAGTCCATGGCCCTCGGTTGGGACAAGGCAAAGGGTGGTTTCTTCTACACTCTCGACTGGGCCAATGTGCCGGAAAAGACCGCCAAGCTCTGGTGGCCGCTCTGCGAGGGCGCCGGCGCCGCCCATTTCCTCAACCAGCACCAGGAAAGCGAATTCCACGAAGACAGCTACCGCAGGATCTGGAACTATATCGCCGGCAACAGTCTCGACCGCGAGTTCGGCGGCTGGCATGAGGAACTGACCGAGGACGGACGGCCTTCCAACACACTCTTCCCCGGCAAGGGCGATATCTATCACGCGCTGCAGGCCTGCCTCATTCCGCTTTTCCCCGCCGAAGGCAGCCTCACCAAGGTGATCCGCGAATACCCGCACTCGGTATAAGCCGCGCCAAAGGCCGACAGGTCAGCACCGTCATCGCCGCGTTGCAGCCATTCCAATGACAAACGAGGCCGGAACATCGTCACCGATGCTCCGGCCTCGCGGTGTGTGGGCCAGAGATTTCTCCGCGGCCCTTGCTGTCATTGGCGACGATGGATCTTACTGCTCGATGCCGTAGGTGATGTTGACAGTCACCGTGTAGCGGTTCTCGCCGGCCGCGACCGGCATGGCCTCGTCCATGCGCTTGCCCATCGGCGCTGCGGCCATCATCATCGGCATCGGCCGGGCGAAATTCTCCGAAATGTCGATGACGCGGCCGACCTTGACGCCGGCGGCTTCCGAAAGCGTCTTTGCCTTGGCGGCAGCTTCCGCGACGGCCGCCTTGCGTGCCACCTCGATCGCCGCATCCGGATTGTCATTGGAAAAGACGATATTGCCACCCTGGTTGACGCCGAGCTTCACCGCCTGATCGATCAGGCCGCCGAGCTTGGAAAGATCGCGCACCCTGACCGTCAGGCCGTTCGACACGCTGTAGCCGACGATTTCCGGCGCCTCGAAGCCGGTGCCATCGGTTGGCTGCTGGCGATATTTCGGCTGGATCGAAAAGTCCGTCGTCTGCATGTCCTTGTCTGCAATGCCCTGCCCCTTGAGGCTGGCCAGCACCTCGGCCATCGCGGCATTGTTGGCGCTCAGCGCCTCGCCGGCGGTCGCCGCATCGCGCACGACGCTCAGCAACACCAGTGCCATGTCCGGCGCGATTGCCGCCTCGCCCTCACCCGACACCATGATTGTCGCCTCGCGCCTCTCCGCCTCCGCCGCAAAGGCCGGCGCGACCGAAGTGAGCATAAAAGCTGTGCTCGAAAGCGCTGCAGCCAGGGCAAGAGCGCGTGTATGTCTTAGCATGTGGAGTGTTTCCTTTTCCCTCGGATCCGGACCCTTCGGCCTATATTGCTCTTCACGGCCCGGTTGAATGCCCTTCCAAGTCATTGATGACGCGTGATTGTGAAGCCATTGCGGCAAAGGCTTGTCGGTCCGCAGAATTTGCGTTAGAGCCTTCGCCACGGTGCGGGGTGACCATTGCCCGCCCGCCGGCACCATGTGCCGGGCTGGGCCTGTAGCTCAATGGTTAGAGCCGGCGGCTCATAACCGCTTGGTTGGGGGTTCGAGTCCCTCCGGGCCCACCATTTCTGTCTCCGGACGTTGTTTTGGCATGTTTTTCTCCTTGTTTTGCCCCACTTAAATCGTCGGCCGGCGAAAGTGGGACATTCCGACGGGCCACATAGCTTTTGCGACGTTCAAAGCCGGCATCGATAATTCGCTTGGACTGTGCTGCCTTCGTGTAGTGCTGGGCCATTTTCGAATCGGACCAGCCAAAGATTGCCATCAATTGGTGCTCGGTTGCACCTGCTTCAGCGAGAATCGTCGCCGACGCTTTGCGTATCCCATGAGAGCTGCAGTCAGGCAGCCCCGCATCGTCACACCACTGCCGCATCTTGTTGCCAAAACCGTTGGACGTGAATGCCTTTCCATAATCGGTGATCAAAAAAGTTGGCGCTTCGTGCCGTATGGCCGCAAGCGCATCCTGGAGTTCCTCGGTGACGGGCAAACTTAGCGACTGCGCGTAGCGCCCCGAGCCTTTTTCGGGAACGAACTCGATCCGCCCTTCAATGATGTTTTTCCAACCGAGCTTGACCAGGTCTGAGCGCCTGACACCCAGATTGACCATGAGCTCAAAAGCAAGACGCGCCGTGGTACCGACTGGGTAGCCTTTCCTGAACTTCTCGAGCTCAGCCTCGCTCCATGAGTGAAATCCTGGCGACTTGTTTATCTTTGTGACGCCACTCGCAGGATTGAAAGTTGCGTGGTCATTCGCAATGGCCCAGTTGAACAGCGCTTTAAGGTATTTGACGAGCTTGTCGGCCGCTCCTGGTGTGGCCGCCCGCACCATTTGGCTTCGCTCTATATCCAACTTCCGGATCTTCTTGAAAGGCAGGTTTCCGACATTTCGGCAGTAGCGATTCAGCACACTTCTTTTGTCGTTCTGAGTCGCCGGTGACAGACTTTGGAATGTCTTCGACCGATAATAGGTTTGGACCAACCACAGGACAGATCCCGGCTCAATTCTTGGAATCAACGGAACATTTTTCGCGGCGCCACGATCTCCAGCGATCACCCGGTGATATTCTTCCGTAAATTCCTTCGTGATGCTGCCGCTGTCATCTTTATAGGCGGCCAGCATGCGGTACTTGGGCATCCCGGGGATGCGAATGTAGAAACGCTCGTTGCCGTAACGATCGACGTCGCGTGAGCAGTATTTGAAAGGAGTTCCGGGGCGCCTAGCCAACTGTATGGTCGAACGGGTTTTCGGCATCGTCATCTTCCAGATTTGTGTTCTGCTCCAGCAGGCCATGCCAAGAAGCCCAGATCTCCGCCGTATCCCATCGGCGTAACGCGCCGAGTTTGACGCCTTTAGGCATCCACCCGCGCCTAACCCACTCATCAAAGGTAGCGGGCGATATATCGAGGAGGGATGCGGCTTCCCGCCTGCAGACGGCGAACTTGCGAAATGCCACCGGAAAATCTGTTTGAACCTGCGCTTTCAAATTGGTCAACCTCGCAAATAGCTGAAATATGAAGGTGAACCGCCCCGGCTTTACCGGAGACCGTTTAGTTTAAGTTATGCGGCCATGGCT
>ERZ1034401.38-NODE-38-length-54171-cov-3.601024_pt1 | contig 54171 bp, 55 predicted proteins | sample MGYA00520601_ERZ1034401 | MGnify/ENA primary metagenome ERZ1034401 (study PRJEB33736, sample SAMEA104288476) | Azolla filiculoides | biome: Urban; feature: water surface; material: ditch water | place: Netherlands | collected 2014 ... | reverse complement strand
CCGAGATCGACAGCAGAAGCGACAGCGAAAACGCCCTTGCGGCTGTGCGGCTCCGTGTTCCTTCCAGTGCCCACAGCAGCGCCACCACGATACAGACCACGGCAACCAGCGGGGTGGTCTCGGCGCCGATGGCGATTGCCAGGGCTGAGGCAAAACCGGCCAAAGCAAAGCTCCCCGCCCGGCGGGCGGGATCCAGCAGGCAGGCGGCGATGGTGGCAACCAGGACCAGCTGGACATTGTGGTGATCGATCGCGCCCGGAAGGAAGCGGTTTGCCGTGACGACAAAGACGGCCGCCAGCATCAGGGCGATATGCATGACTACCCTATCGCCGATCCTGCGCGCCGCAACGGCAATCGCCGTCATCAGCGGAATGACGAGGAAAAATGGCCAGACCAACAGCGCCAGAGCCTCGGCACGCTCGCTTGGCAGTATCAGGGAAAACACCTTGATCAGCGCCGCGATCGGCAGATCGATGATCCGCGACCAATGCATCAGCGTGCCGCCCGGCAGCCCGAGGCGGTATTGCATCAGGTCGAACCAGGATTGGCCGCCGAGGAAATCGCGCACCTGGACAAGGCGCATCACGTCGTCATTGTCGACACCGACATAGTCACGCGCACCCGGCAGGTTGAGACCTGCCAGGATGAGGATCGTCAGGATCGAATAGACAGCAACGGCAGCCGGCAGGCGCTCCAGGCGGCGTGTTGCAGGCAGGACGGGTGAGGAAGATGCTGCCGTCAATCGTTTCATCCTCAAGAGGGCGGTATTTTGCATGCCGCTATGCAAAATAGTCCAGGAGCCAAGTCTGGCGAAACCTAGCCTTAACCTTCTCAAGAAATAGTAAAGCCGGATGCGGTCATGACGGCTGCACGAGCTTTCAACAGGTGCACTTTCGATGAGTGGTTCGGCCCCCGCCTATCCCGACATTGCCGTCTTGCTGCCCTGCTACAACGAGGCCGCGACGATCGGTGACGTGGTGCGCGATTTCCGCACCGCCCTGCCGCAGGCCCGTATCTTCGTCTATGACAACAATTCGACCGACGGCACCGCGCTGACCGCCATGCTGGCCGGCGCGACCGTCGTTCGCGAGCGCCGCCAGGGCAAGGGCCATGTCGTGCGCCGGATGTTCTGCGACATCGATGCCGATATCTATGTGATGGCCGACGGTGACGGCACCTATGCGCCGCATGATGCCGAGGAACTGATCCGCACGCTGATCACCGAACGGGCAGACATGGTTGTCGGTACCCGCCGCGGCGTGCATGACGATGCCGGGCGCCAGGGCCATGCCTTCGGCAACCGGCTGTTCAACACGCTCTACCGCCTGCTGTTCGGCAACGACTTCACCGATATCCTGTCCGGCTACCGGGCGTTTTCGCGTCGCTACGTAAAGAGCTTCCCGGCCGTCTCCGGCGGCTTCGAGATCGAAACCGAAATGTCGGTGCATGCCTCGCGGCTGAAACTGCCGGTCTGCGAACTGGAGCTGGACTACGGTCGCCGGCCGGAAGGCTCGCATTCCAAGCTGTCGACCTTCAAGGACGGCGCAAAGATCCTCTGGATGTTCGCCATGCTGATGAAAGAGACAAGGCCGTTTGCCTTTTTCGGCCTGATCAGCGCCGGCCTGATGGGCATGAGCCTCGGCTTCATGGTGCCCGTACTCTACGAATTCTTCACCACTGGCCTGGTGTCGCGCATGCCGACCTGGATTGCCGCCATGGCGCTGATGATGATGTCCTTCCTCAGCTTCACCGCCGCGCTGATCCTCGATTCCCTCGCCCGGTCGCGGGCCGAACAGCTGCGCATCCACTACATGAACCTGCCGGCGCTGAGGCGGCCCGACAGCGAACAGCAGCCAGTCAACATGCCAGCGGCAGCGAAACCCGCAACGCCCAGCAAGCGCGCCTCGAAAGCCGCATGAAAAAATTCATCCGCTTCGTCATCGTCGGCGCGACGGGCTTTCTCGTCGACGCTGGCACGCTCTGGCTGCTTTTGACCTTTTCACCGCTCGGCCCGCTCAGCGCACGGGTCATCGCCATTGCGCTGGCGATGACCGCGACCTGGCTGCTCAACCGGACCTTCACCTTCGGCGCCTCGAAACGCTCTGTCGTGGTCGAGGGCTTTCGCTACGGCGTGATCGCGGTGATCACCTCGCTGATCAATTACGGCATTTATGCCGGGCTCCTGATCATGGCACCGCTGCTCAGCCCCTATGCGGCGCTGGTGTTTGCCTCCATCGCCGCCATGCTGTTCAGTTTCTTCGGCTATTCGCGTTTCGTCTTCCGGCGATAGAATAAACCGGTAGCCGACTAACCTTAGACAGCCTCCCAGCCGTCCTTGGCTGCGGCGCGGTAGATCGCATCGATGAAGCGCTGGTTAGCCTTGGAGTTCTCCAGCGTCACCACTTCCCCAGCAGTCCCGGCGACAGCCCGGGCAAAGGCTTCGGCCTCCAGCTTGTACTGGCGGCTGTCGGGAAAGCGGAAGATCTGCGAGCCGTCATGGCTGCGGTTGGTCAGCTCGACCTCTTCGGCGCCCCAGCGATCGGCGTTGAACGGCGACTTCACCTCGATGAATCCATCGGTGCCGTGGAAGACCATCTGCTGGCGGTTGGCCATCTGGGTCGAGATATAGAAATTCAGTTCGAAATCGCCAAAATCGGCCTTCACGCTCGAATAGATGTCGGTGCCGAATTCCGGATCGCGCTCGATCGTCGCCTGGATACGTTGCGGCTCCTTGCCGGTGGCAAAGCGCGTGGTAATCGTCGGATAGACGCCGATATCCGGCAGCGCGCCGCCGCCGAGTTCGGGAATGTTGCGCATATTGCCGGGATCGCGGTTGAAATAGGTGAAGGAACCCTGGACCATCTTCAACTGCCCGATGGCGCCCGCAGCCAGCAGTTCGCGGACCTTATGCCAGACCGGCGTATAGGTGACCATGAAGGCTTCGGAGACGACAACCTTGTTGCGATCACGGGCTTCGATGATGGCGTCGATCTGGTCGGCCTTCAGCGCAATCGGCTTTTCGCACAGCACATGCTTGCCGGCATTGGCCGCCTTGATCGACCATTCGACATGCTGCGAGGTCGGCAGCGGAATGTAGACGGCATCGATCACGTCGGAGGCCAGCATTTCCTCATAGGAACCGAAGGCATGCGGCACGGAAAAGCGGTCGGCCATGGCACGGGCCTTTTCCAGATCGCGGCTGGCAATCGCCGTGACCACAGCATTTTCCGCATCCTGGATGGCGGGCACGACAAGCTCGCGACCGATCTTGGCCGTCGACATAATTCCGAAACGCAACATGATTTCCTCCCTGAAAATATCGGGCGGACACTAGGCGAGGTTCGCGTGCGGCGCAATCCGGCTCGCGGCATGTGATGCTTCATCGCTGGGCTCCCGCTTGGCCGAAAATGTCCTCTCTTCGTCCGGCCGCCTGCTTTTTCTGCTCTGCAGACGGGATAATTTCGGCTATCGTTGAATTCATCGGAGAACCTAAAATGTCCGCAGAGAAAACCGCACTGATCGTCGTCGATGCCCAGGAGTCCTTTCGCCAGTGTGCCTTCTGGACGACTGACGATCTCGCCGCCTATGTCGAAAAACAGCAGGCGCTGATCGACGGCGCCAAGGCTGCCGGCATCCCGGTCGTGCAGATCTTCCATGTCGACAGCGATGCGCCGTTTACCCTCGACAGCGGTTTCGTCACGACGCTTGCCGAACTCGAGATCACCCCGGACGTGACATTCCACAAGAACGTGCATTCGTCGCTGGTCGGCACCGGGCTGGAGGACTGGCTGAAGGCCAACGGCATCAGCCGCCTGATCGTCTCCGGCATCCGCACCGAACAATGCTGCGAAACCACCACACGCCACGCGGCCGATATCGGCTACGGCGTCGATTTCGTCAGTGAAGCGATGCTGACCTTCACCATGACCCATGCCTCGGGCGTCAGCTTCTCGCCGGCCGAGATCCGCATGCGCACAGAACTGGTGCTGGCCGGCCGTTTCGCCCGCATCGCGACCGTCGAAGAGGCACTCGGCACGGCAAGGAAAGCGGCTTGAGCACAGAGCGGGATCCATCTGTGCCGGAGGTCGTCCCGGTCTATATCCTGGTTCCGCCGGAGGCCCTGCTGATCGATGTCGCAGGGCCGCTGGAAGTGCTGCGCTATGCCAATAGCGAGCAGAGTGCGGTTCGATTCGACTACCACTATATCTCCACGCAGGCCCGACAGCAGACCTCGATCGGGCTGATGCTGGATGGGCTGGAACCTTTGCCCGAATGTTTGCCGCAGGGTGCCATGCTGGTCGTCTCCGGCAGCCTTGCGGTCGGCGAACAGGCGCTTGTCGCCAATGCCGAACTTGTCGCACTGCGCATATGGCTGCGCAATGTTGTTGCAGCAGACACGAGACTGGTGACGATCTGCTCCGGTGCGCTGCTTGCGGGTGCCGCCGGCCTGCTGGAAGGCCATGCCTGCACCACCCATGCCGAATGCATCGATGAGTTGAAGGCGCTGGCGCCGACCGCCAACGTCCTCGAAAACCGGCTCTATGTCGAGGATCGCAACCGCTTCTCCAGCGCCGGCATCTCGACCGGTATCGACCTGATGCTGCATGTGGTCGCTCAGCTGACCTCGGCCCAGGTGGCGCTGCTGGTGGCGCGCAAGATGGTCATCTATCTGCGCCGCAGCGGTTCCGACCCGCAGCTCTCGCCCTGGCTGTCCGGCCGCAATCATATCCACCCTGCCATCCACCGGATGCAGGATGCGATCATGGCCGACCCTGCGCGTGACTGGAGCCTCGGCGAACTGTCGCGGCTTGCGGCGCTCAGCGAACGGCACATGACCCGGCTGTTTCGCGAGCACACCGGCCTGTCGGTCACCGCCTATATCAACACCATCCGAGTGGCGCTGGCGCATGACCTGTTGTCCCAGAGCCGGTTCGACATGGAAAGTGTCGCCGAGCGGGCCGGGTTTTCCTCGACACGGCATCTGCGGCGGGTCTGGTCGGAGCATCACGCTGCACCGCCGAGCCAGTTTCGCCGCGAGCGACGGCCGGACAATTGAGGAAGCTCGCATGGTTTTGACCCATTCACCAATTTGAATGGTGCATCACGAAGCCGATTGCTACCGTCCGGTGAAACAGTCCATCGAAAGGATCATGCTATGCAGAAGCGCGCCCTCGGCCGCACCGGTCTTTCCATCGCACCCGTCGTCTTCGGCGGCAATGTCTTCGGCTGGACGGCCGACAAGGCGACCTCGTTTGACCTGCTCGATGCCTTTTTCGATGCCGGCTACAACACGATCGACACGGCCGATGTCTATTCTGCCTGGGTCGATGGCCATGTCGGCGGCGAAAGCGAAACGATCATCGGCAAATGGCTGAAGCGTGGCGGTGTTGCGCGAGACAAGGCGATCATCGTCACCAAGGTCGGCTTCGACAACAACGGCCGCGAGACCGGCCTTGGCAAGACCTGGATCGCCGACGCGGTCGAGGCATCGCTGAAACGGTTGCAGACCGACTATGTCGATCTCTATCTGGCCCACAAGCCGGATGAAAAGACCCCGATCGAGGAAACGCTGGAGGCCTTCGGCAAACTGATCAAGGCGGGCAAGGTGCGCGCCATCGGCTGCTCCAACTATGACGGCACCCAGTTGCAGGCCGCCCTTGATGCCTCGGCGAAAAACAGCCTGCCGCGTTTCGACGTGGTGCAGCCGGAATACAATCTCTACACGCGCAACCGTTTCGAAGGTGCACTTGCCGATCTGTGCATTGCCGAGGATATCGGCGTGATCAGCTATTATGCGCTGGCCGCCGGCTTCCTCACCGGCAAATACCGCAAGCCGGAAGACACCGAAGGCGTCGCCCGCTCCTACCGGGTCGGCAACTACCTGAACGACAAGGGGCTGAAGATCCTCGCCGCACTCGACCAGGTCGCCGCCGAGACCGCAACCACGCCGGCAACCATCGCCATCGCCTGGGTCGCGGCGCGTCCCGGCATCACCGCTCCGATCGCATCGGCCACCAGCCTTCGCCAGCTCGAAAGCCTGATCGCCGCCGGAAAGCTGCAGCTCTCGGATCAGCAGATGGCCCTGCTCGACGCGGCGGGTGCCTGACCATGACCCTTGTCATACGCGATGCGACAGCAGCCGACGATGCCGCGTGGCGCAAGCTCTGGGCCGGCTACCTGACCTTCTACAAGGTGGACCTTGACCCCGAGATCACCGACCACACTTGGGCCCGCATCCTCGATCCCTCCTCGCGCGTTGCCATGCGGGTCGCCGAGGTCGACGGAGGCCTGGCCGGCTTTGCCATCCACCATTTCCACGACAGCACCTGGGTCAAGACGCCAGACTGCTATCTGGAAGACCTGTTCCTCGACGCCCGCTTTCGCGGCCAGGGCATCGGCCGCGCGCTGATCGACGACCTGATCGCGCTTGCCAAGACCCAGGGCTGGTCGCGGCTCTACTGGCATACCAACCACGACAATGCGACAGCGCGCAAACTCTACGACAGTTATGCGCGAGAAGACGGTCACGTACGCTACCGGATGTCGCTCGGCTGATCAGCTGGAATAGCGGAAGAAATCGACAAAAGCCCGCAGCGCCGGACGCATCTGCCGGCGCGAGGTGTAGTAGATGTAAAAACCGTCGAAGGGTGGCGACCAGTCGGTCAAGACCGGCACAAGCCGCCCTTCGCGGATATCCACGTCCACCCGTTCGTCGAACAGGAAAGCCAGGCCGACACCATCAAGGGCCGCGATGCGGGACAGCCGCTGGTCGGATACGATCAAGGGACCCGCGACGTCGACGGCCAGGGCCTTGCCGCCCTGCTCCAGTTCCCAGCGATAGATCCGACCGCTGCTGAATCGGCGGCGGATGCAGCGATGCTGCATCAGGTCCTGCGGCGTCAACGGCACGCCATGTTCGGCGATATAGGCGGGTGATGCGACGATCACGCCGCGCTGCGGCCCGCTCGCCTTGACCGCGATCATGTCGGCTTCCAGATGTTCGCCGAGCCTCAGACCCGCATCGAAGCCTTCGGCGACGATATCCTCGAAGCGGTCATTGGTGACGATGTCGAATTCGATCCGCGGGTAGGTCCGCAGGAACGCACCCAGCCGCGGCGCGATCAGGTCTTCGGCAGCCAGCATCGGCATGGTGATGCGCAAGGGGCCAGCCGGTTCGCCTCGATCGTCGGCCAGGGCCGCCAGCGCCGTATCGATATCGGCCAGCGCCGGTGCCAGCGTCTGCAGCAGCCGCCTGCCCTCCTCGGTCGGCGCGACGCTGCGGGTGGTGCGGGCGAGCAGACGCACACCGAGGCTTGCCTCCAGCGAGGCCACCGCATGGCTGACGGCCGATGGCGCAATGGCAAGCTCTGCGGCCGCCTTGCGGAAGCTGCGGGTCTCGGCGACGGTGGCGAGCACCGCCAGTTGCGAAAGCTGGATCCGGTTCATTGCTCTATTCAATAGAACAAGCTGCGCAAAATTACAGCCATTATCCTATTCAATCTTGGTGCTATTCTCCGACTATCATCAGCGCATCCGGCGCGCTCTTCCGCGAAAGGTCAAACATCATGAAAACAAGACAGCTCGGCTCCCTCTCCGTTTCCGCCCTCGGCCTCGGCTGCATGGGCATGACGCATGGCTATACCCAGACCGGTGATGAGGCAGGCTCTCTGGCGACGCTGGCGCGGGCCGTAGACCTCGGCGTGACGCTGTTCGACACGGCCGAGATCTATGGCCCGTTCACCAACGAGATCCTCGTCGGCAAAGGCTTGCGGCCCTATCGCGACCGGATCCAGATCGCCACCAAGTTCGGCTTCAGGATCAATGCCGACAACCCCAATGACGCCAGTGCCGGCGGCACGGATTCGCGCCCCGACCATGTCAAGGCGGTCGCCGAAGCCTCGTTGAAGCGGCTCGGCGTCGAGGTCATCGATCTGTTCTACCAGCACCGCGTCGATCCGAACGTGCCGATCGAAGACACGGTCGGCGCCATGGCCGATCTGGTGCGCGAGGGCAAGGTCAGGGCGCTCGGCCTGTCGGAGGCCAGTGCCGCGACGCTGCGCCGGGCGCATGCGACCCATCCAATCGCCGCCATCCAGAGCGAATATTCGCTATGGACCCGCGATCCGGAGGAAAACGGCGTGCTCGACACCTGCCGCGAACTCGGCATCGGCTTCGTGCCGTTTTCGCCGCTCGGACGCGGCGTGCTGACCGGCGCGCTGAAGTCGCTCGACGGCATGGCCGCCAATGATTTCCGCCGCTCGTTGCCACGGTTCAGCCAGGAGAATTTCGACACCAATCTGGCGCTGGTGACCGCGCTCGAACAGATGGCCGCCGACAAGGGTGTCATACCGGGACAACTGGCGCTTGCCTGGGTGCTGGCACAGGGCGATTTCATCGTGCCGATCCCCGGCACGACCAAGATCGCCAATCTCGAGAAGAATGTCGCGGCTGCCGATATCGTGCTGTCGGCGGATGAGGTTGCAGCGCTTGGCGACCTTCTGTCGCCCGCCAAGGTGGCCGGCGCCCGCTATCCCGAGCGCATGGCGCAGATGGCCAACAAATAGCGCGAAGGCGTCAAGCGAAGCAGTCAGGCGCTGCCGGCGACGCTGTGCCGGTAGGCTGACGGCGTCGTGCCGGTCATCGTCTTGAACACCCGCGTCAGGTGGCTCTGGCTGCTGAAGCCGCAGGCCGACGCGATCTGGGCAATCGGATCCGCGCCCGCCAGCAGCGCCTTGGCGCGGGCAAGCCGCCGATGCTGGACCCAGCCATGGGGCGAGACGCCGCAGCTCGCCCGGAACATGCGCTGCAGGTGGAATTCGCTGAGGCCCGCAATCGCGGCGAGATCAGCCAGGCTCACCTGCTGGTCGAGATGCGCCTCGATGTAATCGGTGATCCGCCGGCGGACGGCGGGTGCGAGGCCGCTCTTGATGGCGAGCGGTCGCGCACCGCCATAACGCGGATCGACGAAGAGGCTGGCGAAGGCCGCTGTCATCGCCGCGTCGGCAAGCAGCGCATCACCGGCATAGGTCGCATCGGCCACTTTGCGCAAGGCCTCGGCCAGCACCGGGGCATGCTCGAAGGTCGCCTCGGGCATCACCATCAGCCGGCAGTCACGGTCGAAAGTCTCGGTAAACACACGCCGCAGCTCTTCGTCCGGCACATAGAGATGGACGAACTCGAAGGCATCGGTGATTTCCCATTCCGACGAGGCGCCCTGCGGCATGATGCACAGCGCGCCCGGCCAGCCGTTCAGCGCGCCGCCATCGAGCCGGCGGGTGCCGGCGCCACCCTGCAGATAGAGGCTGAATGTATGGCCATCCGGTCGCTCATAGCTCATCCGGTCATCGGCATTGCGCCAGATCGCCGCCGAACAGCCGGACCCAAGCGCAAGTGTGCTGACCGCCTGCGCACGCGGCGAGGCGGAGAGGAAGCTGAAGATGGACTGATGCTCAAGCAGCATGAACGACCCTGGAAACAGGCTTTCACCTTAGCGCAATCTCGCGCCCGCGCCATCGGCGAAGCCCACGGCATCGCCACGCGGGCGCACTTCACCGCAAGATTCTGCAAGAACCCACGTAGGGCCGGCGCTATCTGATGCGCCATCACCGCGAGGGCTACATGACCAATATCATCCTGTTCGTTTCCACCGTCATCATCTGGGGCACGACCTGGATCGCCATTGCCATGCAGGTCGGTCCTGTACCTGTGCTGGTTTCGGTGTTCTACCGCTTCGCCACCGCCGCCCTGATCTTCCTCGTCGTGTTGGCCGTGATGGGCAGGCTCAGGGTTCCCGCCCTGAAACATCAACCCTTCATCCTCGCCCAGGCGCTCTGCCTGTTCAGCTGCAACTTCATCTGCTTCTACAATGCCGCCAGCTATGTGCCATCCGGCCTGATCTCGGTGATCTTCTCGCTGGCGACGATCTACAACGCCATCAATGCCCGGCTGTTCTTCGGCGATGCCATCACCGGCCGCACGCTGGTCGCGGCGGCATTGGGCGCTTCGGGCCTCCTGCTCCTGTTCGGACCGGATATCCTCGTGCATTTCGATGTCGATACCTGGAAAGGCGTCGGCCTGTCGGCGCTCGGCACGCTGTTCTTCTCGCTCGGCAACATGGTCTCGCGCCGCAACAGTGCCGCCGGCATAAAGCCCGCAACCGCCAATGCCTGGGGGATGACTTACGGCGCGATCGTGCTTTTGCTGCTGATTGCCGTTACCGGCACGCCGGTGATTGCGCCGCCGGATACGCGCTATCTGCTGGCGATGCTCTATCTCGCGGCGATCGGCTCGGTGGTCGGTTTCACCACCTATCTGATGCTGGTCGCACGCATCGGCTCGTCCGGGGCCGCCTATACGACCGTGCTCTTCCCGGTCGTTGCGCTGTCGCTGTCGACGCTCTATGAGGGCTATCACTGGACCCTGCTCGGGATCCTCGGCCTGGCACTGACGCTTGCCGGCAATGTGGTGATCTTCGCCCGGCCGGCAGTGCGGCCGGCTGGCCCGGCAGCGGCCGGCGCCCCTTCGCGCTGACCGCAGGCGATCGATCGCCCTACAGCTTTGGGGTCAGCATCTCGAAGCGGTCGCGGATCGTCGAGCAGGTATCGCCGCCAAGCCTTGCGATGGCATCGATGCCAGCCGGATCGACATGCAGGCGATCATCGACCAGACCGTCCTGATAGTGGGCAAACAGGATTTCGCCCAGGATGATCTGCCGGGACTTGCCGAGTTCGAGACTGACATGGCGGCGGCATTCGAAGGCCGCCGGCGCCTCCTTGATCCACGGCGAAGCGACCTTAACGCCGGGCATGGCGGTCAGCCCCGCCTGTTCCAGCTCATTGACACCGCGCGGATGTTTCGCAGCACAGGCATGCATGGCTTCGGCAATAGCAAACGAGACGATGTTGACGGTGAAGACTTCCGTCATGCGGATGTTCTCGCCGGTATGCTTGAACGACATGTCGGGATTGTTTTCCACTCCAAGTGCCAGGATCGGCGGGTCGGCCGACAGGCAGTTGAAGAAGCTGAACGGGGCCGCGTTGATGCGTCCCTCGTTGTCGACGGTGGTGACCAGCGCGATCGGCCGGGGAATGATCGTGCCGATCATCAGCTTGTACTTGTCGCGCGCCGACAGCGTGGTGAAATCGAAACCTGCAGACATGCATTCTCCTCGTTGAGCCAGGGCAAGTTCTGCGGACATTCGGCCAGAATTGGTAAAGAACGCCCAGGCCGCCGACAAAATCGGCATCTCCCGCGTCCGTCACCCTCGGGCTTGTCCCGAGGGTCTGCTGCGCTGTCATAACATATTGTTTTTCAGCGCTTAAATCGGGAAGTGGCAACCCTCCGCAGATGCTCGGCACAAGGCCGAGCATGACGTGTTCGCCAGATGCGCATTTGGTGACAGTCCGGGAGCGGCGACGCCGCTCCCGGTCGTCGGGATCAGGCCCGGAGACTGCCGCCGGTGGTCTTTTCGACATTGCCGACGATCTTCTTTGTCAGTGCGTCGAAATCCTCATCCGTCAGGGTCTTGTCGGACGGCTGGATCATAACTTCGATGGCCACCGACTTCTTGCCCTCGCCGACAGACGCGCCTTCGAAGACATCGAAGACGTTGACGCCGGATATCAGCTTGCGGTCGGCGCTGGTGGCCGCCTTGATGATTGCACCCGCCTCGACCGATTTTTCGACGACAAAGGCGAAGTCGCGCTTGACCATCTGGAAGGGCGAAAGCTCCAGCGCCGGCTTGGTGCGGGTCGCCTTCTTCTTCGGCTCCGGCAAGGCATCGACGAAGACTTCGAAACCGCAAAGCGCACCCGATACGTCGAGCGCTTCCAGCGTCTTCGGATGGAATTCGCCGAAATAGCCGAGGATCACCTTGGGGCCGGCCTTGATCGTGCCGGAACGGCCGGGATGGAACCATTCCGGCCCGCCCTGCTCGATCTGGACATTCGACATAGGCAGGCCGCAGGCTTCCAGAACCGCCAGCGCATCGGCCTTGGCGTCATAGACGTCGACCGGCTTGCCGCCGCCCTTGGTGGCATTCGACCAGGCGCGGCCGGCGCCGGCAAGCGAGGCCGTGCCACGGCGGATACCGCCGGCGACGCGCCGCTGGCCTTCCGGCGTATCGGCTTCATAGGTGCCGGAGACTTCGAAGATCGCCACATCGCCAAAACCACGGTCGGCATTGCGCTGGGCCGCCGTCAGAAGGCCGGGTAGCAAGGACGGCCGCATGTCCGACATGTCGGCCGCGATCGGATTGACCAGCTTCAGGGAGGGCTTGCCGCCGCCGAACAGCTTGGCATGCTCTGCCGAAATGAACGACCAGGTGACCGCTTCCATCATGCCGCGTGCCGCCAGTGCGCGCTTGGCGGTGCGGGTGCGGATCTGCAGCGTGGTCAGGATCTTGCCGTTGACCGAGCCCATCGAAGGCAGCGGTTCCGGCTTGATATTGTCGACGCCGAACATGCGCATGACTTCCTCGACCAGATCGGCCTTGCCGTCGACATCCGGGCGCCAGGAGGGAACCGAAACCGAGACCCGTTCACCGGTACCGGACACCTCGAAGCCGAGGCCGGTCAGGATGGCGCGGGCTTCGTCGTTGGACACGGTGAGGCCGGTCAGGCGCTTGACTTCCGCGAAGGGGAAATCGACGACCTTCTTCTCATGCTTCCTGTAGCCGGCTACCTTTGCCGCCGTCGCTGTGCCGCCGCACATGTCGAGCACCAGTTCGGTGGTGCGCTCGAGACCCGGAACCATGTATTCCGGATCGACGCCGCGCTCGAAACGATAGCGCGCATCGGTGATGATGCCATGGCCACGGCCGGTCTTGGCGATATTGATCGGATCCCAGAGCGCCGATTCGATCAGCACATTGACGGTGTTTTCGTCGCAGCCGGAATGTTCGCCGCCCATGATGCCGCCGATCGATTCGACGCCATTGTCATCGGCGATCACCACATTGGCCGGGTTCAGCTTGTAGGTGCGGGTGTCGAGCGCCAGCACTTCCTCGCCGACCTGGGCGCGGCGCACGGTCAGCACACCCTTGACCTTGTCGGCGTCGAAGACATGCATCGGACGGCCCTGGTCGAAGGTCATGTAGTTGGTGACATCGACCAGTGCCGAGATCGGGCGAAGGCCGATGGCGAGAAGACGCTGCTGCATCCATTTCGGGCTCGGGCCGTTCTTGACGCCGCGCACCAGCCGATAGGCAAAGCCGGGGCACAGGCGCTCGTCGTCGAGCACGATCTTCACTTCGTGCGGCGTTTCACCCTCGACGGCAAAGCTCGGCGCCTTCGGTTGCTTCAGCGTGCCGAGGCCGGAGGCGGCGAGATCGCGGGCGATGCCGAAGATCGAGGTGCAGTCCGGACGGTTCGGCGTCAGGTTGATCTCGATGACCGGATCATCAAGCCCGGCATAGGAGGCGAAGGACGTGCCAACCGGCGCATCCTCGGGCAGGTCAATGATGCCTTCGTGATTGTCGGACATGTTGAGCTCCTTTTCGGAGCACATCATGCCGTGGCTTTCGACACCGCGGATCTTGCCGACGGCAAGCGTCACGTCGATGCCCGGCACATAGGTTCCCGGACGGGCGAGCGCACCGACCATGCCGGCGCGCGCATTCGGCGCACCGCAGACGATCTGCACCGGCTTGCCGTCACCGGCATCGACCGTCAGCACCTTCAGCCGGTCGGCTTCCGGATGCTTTTCCGCCGTCAGGATCTTGGCGATGACGAAAGGCTTGTAAGCCGACTTGTCATCGACATGCTCGACTTCGAGCCCGATCGACGTCAGGCGCTCGCAGATCTGGTCGAGGCTCGCATCGGTATCGAGATGATCTTTCAGCCAGGAGAGTGTGAATTTCATTGAACTTTCTCGTCTTCCTCAGTGCGCCTGTCGCGCAATTCGCTATTCCGTCGCGGTTTTTATCCACGTATCTAGGCGTAACTCACGCCGCCCTCTCCGGTGCCTTCGCACCCGGGGCCTTCCAGCCGGCCAACATGCCCCGGATCGACAAGTCCTCATCGACATCGGGCCAATGCACCCCGGCGAGCATAAGGTGAACGTTGTTGCGCTGTGCCGGCGTCGCGTTCAGGAGCCGGGGATACCACCACAGCGGTGTCGACACCTGCCGCCCATCCGCGAGACGAACGTGAACCGTATGCAGATCGCACCATGCCTCGGTCGGGCGCTCCGCCTCTGGATAGGAATCATGCGAAATAGTCATTCCATGCCTCCAGCATCTGCTGCCTGTGTTCCTCGACCACTTCCAGTATACGTGCAAGGTCGCTCTGGCTAAAGCCCCCGGCTTCAGCGATCCTGAGATCAGCCAACCAGACCTTCGCTTCACCACCGTTCCCATCGACATGAATATGAGGCGGCTCATATCGGTCGGCGGAGTAGAAATGAAAACGGAAGCCGTATTTGCGAAGGACGGTCGGCATCAAATCATACCTCTAGCAGATCCCACGCCTCAGCCATGCGGATCCAAATTCACTGCCTCGTTTGCACCACACCTTTGTCCGAAACGTCCGGCGATCGCGCGCCTGGCGCCTTTTCGCCGAGAAGCAGGCTGATGACCGAGATATCGAGTTCGATGTCGGGCCAGTGCATGCTTTTCGGCATGAAGTCTATGTTGTTCCGTTCCACCGGCATCGCGTCCTGAAGCTGCGGATACCACCAGACCGGGACACTGACGATACGACCGTCCGTCAGTTCCACATGCAACAGGTCGTCGCCACAAAGCGCATCGACCGGCCGCATGTTATCAAGATGTTCAATCACGTCTTATTCGCCTTCAATTCTCACCGGACGGGGAGGCTTTCGCCCCGCCTGTCCGTCCCACCCCCAGCCGGGGACGGTCATCATTTCTTGCGGCTCAATTGCCCAGTCTGCTCAATTGCTCAGGCCGCCGAACAGCGTCGGCACGTCGAGCGGACGGAAGCCGTAATGGCTCATCCAGCGCACATCGGCGTTGAAGAAGTCGCGCAGGTCCGGCATGCCGTATTTCAGCATGGCGATGCGGTCGAGACCCATGCCCCAGGCAAAACCCTGGTATTCGTCCGGATCGAGACCGCCTGATCGCAGCACGTTCGGATGAACCATGCCGCAGCCGAGGATTTCCATCCAGTCGGTGCCTTCGCCGAACTTGACGATCGGTCCGCTTGAGCGGTCACACTGGATGTCGACTTCGAAAGACGGCTCGGTGAACGGGAAGAAGGACGGGCGGAAGCGCATCACGACATTGTCGACCTCGAAGAAAGTCTTGCAGAACTCCTCGAGGATCCAGCGCATGTTGGCGACATTGGCCGTCTTGTCGATCACCAGGCCCTCGACCTGATGGAACATCGGCGAATGGGTGGCGTCGCTGTCCTGGCGATAGGTCTTGCCCGGGATGACGATGCGGATCGGCGGCTTCTGCGCCTCCATGGTGCGCACCTGGACCGGCGAGGTATGGGTGCGCAGAACCTTGCGCTCGCCGTTCTCGTCCGGCTGGAGGAAAAAGGTGTCGTGCATCTCGCGGGCCGGATGGCCTTCTGGGAAATTCAGCGCGGTGAAGTTGTAATAGTCGGTCTCGATATCCGGACCTTCGGCGATCGAGAAACCCATGTCGGCGAAGATCGCGGTGATCTCGTCGACGATCTGGCTGATCGGATGAATGCGGCCGCGCTCGGCGGGCGACGAGCGCACCGGCAGCGAGACATCGAGCGTCTCGGCCTTCAGGCGGGCATTGATCGCCGCGTCCTTGAGATCGGCCTTGCGGGCAGTCAGCTGTTCGGTAACTTCATTCTTCAGCGCGTTGATCGCCGCGCCCCGGGTCTGGCGCTCATCCGGCGTCATGGCGCCCAGCGTCTTCAAGAGTTCGGAGACCGAACCCTTCTTGCCCATGGCCGCCACGCGCACTGCCTCGATCGCCAGCTCATCCGCGGCGGCGGCGATATCGGCGAGAAGCTGGGTCTTCAAACTGTCGAGATCGGACATTTTTCCGTTTCCTGCCCTTCATGTCGCGCCGTGATACCGTCACGGCCTAACGGTCAAAGAAAAACCCGCGCTAGCCCTGCCAGCGCGGGTTTCCCAATACTTGAAATTCAGTCTGGGAAGCGCTGGTTACTTGACCGCGCTTTCAAACTCGTTGGTCGTGCCGGCTTCCTTGAGGTAGGCGAGCGACTTCTTCGAAACGTCAACGAGCTTCGCGAAGGCTGCCGGCTCATGGATGGCCATGTCGGACAGGACCTTGCGGTCGACTTCGATGCCAGCCTTGTTCAGGCCGTCGATGAAGCGGCCATACGTCAAGCCGAATTCGCGCACAGCCGCGTTGATACGCTGGATCCACAGAGCGCGGAAGTTGCGCTTGTTGACCTTGCGGTCACGGTAGGCGAATGCCTTCGAACGGTCCACGGCAGCCTTGGCTGCGCGGATGGTGTTCTTGCGGCGGCCGTAGAAGCCCTTGGCTGCCTTGAATACTTTGTTGTGCTTGGCGCGGGAAGTTACGCCACGTTTTACGCGTGCCATGTCATGATCTCCTTATTGATCCAAAAGTGCCGGGTCTCAGAGACCGTTTGGCAGGTAGTTCTTGATGACCTTCTTGCCATCTGGTTCAGCCAGAACCATCGTGCCGCGTGCGTCACGAATGAACTTGTTGGACCGCTTGATCATGCCGTGGCGCTTGCCAGCAGCTGCTGCACGGACCTTGCCGGTTGCCGTGATCTTGAACCGCTTTTTGGCGGAGGACTTCGTCTTCATCTTGGGCATTTTGCTACTCCATTGTTCTTGTATCGAAACAGGCAGACGAAGCCTGTTTTCAAGCATAAAGAACGGCCACGGCATGCCCTGCCGGACCGTTCGGACGGGGGCTTATAACCGCAGGACCGAAAAAGCGCAACGGGGGCAGGCAGGAATCTTCAAAAGCCGTATCATCCACCGTTGCGCGGGACGGCGAGCGAGACCTTCAGCCCCCCCATCGATGAACGGCTGAAGCGCATGGATCCACCATAGGCCGTCAGCACATCCTGCGAAATCGCCAGGCCAAGGCCGGAGCCCGGATCCTTGTCGTCGAGATGCACGCCACGCCCGGCAATGCCCGACAACGCCTCCTCGGCGACACCCTCGCCGTCATCCTCGACATCGATCAGCAAGCGTTCGCCTTCGATGCGGCCACTCACATGGATGGCCGTTGCGGCAAACCGGGTGGCATTGTCCAGCACATTGCCGAGCGCCTCGGCCAGATCGGCCGCATCCATGTCGACGGTCAGGGCCTCATCGATCTCGACCCGCCAGTCGACCCCGCGATGCTCCGTCACCGGTTTCAGCACCGAAACCAGCTTGCCGACCAGCGCTGCCAGTTCGGTGACCGCCATCTGCTCGACGCCGAGCCGCGCCGACTGCAATTGCCGGTCGGCGCGCTGGCGGATCAGGTCGATCTGCTGGCGGGCGAGATCACGCTGGGCGAGCGGCAGGTTGTCGGCCAGTTGCAGAAGCACGGTGAGCGGCGTCTTCAGGCCATGGGCAAGGTCGCTCGCCCTTGCGCGTGCCCGCTCGATCGCCGTTTCACGCTCGCGCAGCAGATGATTGAGTTCCCCGACAAGAGGCCGAAGCTCCCGCGGCCCGCCTTCCTTCACCGCCCGGCTCAAGCCGGAGCGCACCAGCGCGACATCTGACTGAAGGCTGGCGAGCGGCGCAAGGCCAATGCCGATTTGCAGGAAGGCGGCCGCGACCAGCACCGCCGCCGTCAGCGCCAGCATGAAGCCGATGGCACTGTGATAGTCGAGCAGAGCATCGTCCATCACCGAGCGGTCGAAGGCGGCCAGCAGGGTGAAATTGCGCGAGCCGTCCGGTTCCTCCACGAGAATGCGGCGGCTGTGGACGAAGAGTTGGGCGCCGTCCGGCCCCTCCGTGGCGCTGAAGCCATAATCACCGGGAACAAGTGCTGCGACCGGTATTTCCAGGTCCCAGAGCGAGCGCGAGCGGAAGACCTCGCCGCGTTCCGAGACGATCTGCCAATACAGTCCACTGCCCGGCAGGTCGAAACGCGGATCGGCCGGCTTGCGATCCAGCAGCGCCTTGCCGTCTTTCAGCTCGAGGCCCGCCGCAAGCTGGTCGATGACCGCGGACATGTCGGTGCGGTAGCGTTCGGCGACATAGTCGCAGAAGATGCGGCTCAGGCCGAAGCCGACCAGCAACAGGATGAGCACCACGGCCACCATGGCTCCGATGACGAGACGAAGCCGCAGCGACTGCATCATGGCTTGCCATCCAGCAGGACGTAGCCAAAGCCGCGGCGCGTCTCGATCGCATCGGCATCGGTCTTGCGGCGGATGCGACCGATCATGGCCTCGACGGCATTCTTGGCCTGGTCATCGTCACGGCCCTGAACATGGCGGGCAATCTGCAGCGGATCGAAGACCCGGCCGGGTTCGGCGATCATCAGGGCCAGAAGGCGAAATTCGAGCGGCGTCAATTCCAGCGCCTGTCCGTCATAGGTCACCCGCCGGGCCAGATCGTCGAGCACAAAACGGCCGGCCGTCACGACGGACTTCGGCCGACCGCCGGCGCGGCGCAAGAGGGCGCGCAGCCGTGCGACCAGTTCCTCGCTGCGAAACGGCTTGGGGAGATAGTCGTCGGCCCCGGCGTCAAAACCGTCGACGCGCTCCATCCATGAGCCGCGCGCCGTCAGCACCAGGATCGGCGTGTCGAGGCCGGCGGCCCGCCAGCGCTTGAGAATGGAAAGGCCATCCATGCCGGGCAGGCCGAGATCGAGGATGATGGCGGCGTAGTCGCCCGTCTCGCCTTCCGCCCAGACCTCGGGGCCGCTGGTCATGTGTTCGACAACGAAGCCTTCGGCCTCCAGCTTGGTGCGTGTGTATTCGGCAATGCCCAGGTCATCTTCGGCGAGCAGGAGACGCATGCATCACCACCCAAATGCCGAGAGCTTGCGGCCGGTCTCGGCATTCAGCCTCAGGCTGCGCACGCTGCCCTTGGCGCTTTCGACCTTCAGGGCGTAATACGGCGTGCGAGCCTCGAGGTTGAGATCGACCGAAATCACACGCCCCGCCTTCATCTCGTCGACCTTGTCGAGGATCTGGCGCAGCGACAGGATACGTCCCTGCCGGACAGCGTCGCGCGCCCGAACATGATCGGCGTCACGATCGCGACCTTTCGAGCCACTGCCGCTGCCCGTATTGTCGTCGTCATCCTCATTGCCGTCATCGTCCCTGTCATCGCTGTTGCCATGGCCCGAATTGTCGGAGTCATCACCGGAATCGTCGCTGCCGCCTGAGCCACGTCCGCTGCTGTCGCTGTCATTGTCACTGTCGCTATCGCTGTCGCTGTCGTCATCAGCCCAGGCGGGTTCGGTCCGTGCCAACACGGTGAGAGCCGTGGGCAGGCTCAGCAGCAGGTTAAGAAATGTGCGACGATCCATGGGCTTTCGGGAATTTTCCTTGCTTTTTTGGGCTCTTTTGGCGCTGGCATGAGTGCAGACTGATCTGGATGCAGTGCTGCAACGGCTTGAACGTAGCGCGTGTTGACCGGCCTTGCCACCGGCAAAAACGGGTTCCCCGCCCGGGGGCGCCGGGCGGGGCGAAACGGCGAAAGGGGTTGCCCGGGCGGATGGGCTTCGCGCGTTTCGATGCCGGTCAGCTGGCGGGGATGACCGTCACCTTGGTGAGCGTGCCTTTGGGCGCGCGAAGTTTGATCTCGGTTTGGCCATGCTCAAGCTCGACCTCGTAGCGCAGGCGGTTACCGTTCTGGTCGACAGCAATCATCGTGCCGTTGCGAAGGCCATTGAGCTGGGCATCGTTGACGACGAGGCGCACATCGTCGCGGCCTCGACCACGGCCGCGGTCGGCGGTGCTATCGTCATCGTCGCTGTCATCGTCATCGTCGCTGCTGTGGTGGCGACCATGATCGTCGTCACGGCTGTCGTCATCGCCTCCGCGACGGCCACTGTTGTCATCATCGCTGTCGCGGTCGTCGCTGTCGTCGCGCCCGCTGTCATCGGAACCGTGCCGGCCGCTGTCGTCCGAGCGATCCCCCCCATTGTCATCGGAACTATTGTCATCGGAACCATCATCGTCACCGCCGCGGGCTTCGGCGACCGAAACGATCATTGAGGCAAAGGGCGACGGCAGCGTGGCGCCGAGGGCAGGAAGCAGCGTCAGGGCGACGGCGGCGGTGCTGGAGACCAGCAGGGCTCTACGCAAAAGACAGGTCATTGTGTTTCTCCGTGTTGCAGATCCATCGTTTGGATGATCACACTATGCAGCACGGCGGCTGACAGGATGCCCGCGCGGCTTGTCAGCAAGCTGTCAGGAAAGCACAGGCGGCGATTGCCTGCGGACAAAGCCGCCTCAAGGGCTTTCGAAAAGACGACCGAAAGGCGGGCATGAAAAAAGCCGCCTTGCGGGCGGCTGATTTCGGCGTTCTTGTTCGGCTGCCTTGTCAGGCAATGTTCAGGCAATCACTTCGGGGCCAGAACCATCATCATCTGGCGGCCTTCGAGCTTCGGCTCGGCTTCGACCTTGGCGATTGCCACGGTGTCTTCCTTGACCTGAAGCAGAAGCTTCATGCCGAGTTCCTGGTGGGCCATTTCGCGGCCGCGGAACTTCAGGGTCACCTTGACCTTGTCGCCCTCTTCAAAGAATCGGTTCATCGCCTTCATCTTCACCTCATAGTCATGGGTGTCGATGTTGGGGCGCATCTTGATTTCTTTGACCTCAACGATCTTCTGCTTCTTGCGCGCTTCAGCTGCCTTCTTCTGGTTGGCATATTTCAGCTTGCCGAGATCGAGGATCTTGCAGACCGGAGGCTCCGCATTCGGGGAAATCTCGACCAGATCCAGTCCGGCCTCTTCCGCCATTCGAAGCGCTTGATCCGTCGCCACGACGCCGAGGTTCTGTCCCTCGTCATCAATCAGCTGGACTTTCGGAACGCGAATTTCTCGATTGGAGCGCGGCCCATCCTTTACGGGGGCATCGGTTTTGAACGGTCTGCGGATGGTCGTATTCTCCTTGAATTATTTCCATGCACTGCAAAGTCTAGACAAAGTCTGGCGACGCGATGCGCGCCGAAGGCCTATGTGGCGAATACAGCGGCAGTGTCAATACCATGGTCCGGACAGAAAATCACCTGTTGTCCGTCACTTCCTGAATGTGTTTTACAGCAAATCAGCAAAAAAGGAGCCGCTGAATGCCCGAAATCTCCAATACCCTCGTCGAAAAAGCCATCTCTGTGGGTCCGCTCGGCGATGAACGCGAGATCGCGACCATCACGCGGCCGGCCACCAGCGCTGACGAAAAAGCCGCACTGGTCTGGCTCGGCGGCTATCGCTCCGACATGTCGGGCACCAAGGCGATCGAGATGGATCTGCTCGCCGCCGAACACGGACTTCAGGCGATCCGCTTCGACTATTCCGGCCATGGCATATCCGGTGGCGAATTTCGCCTCGGCACGATCTCACGCTGGACAGAGGAAGCTCTGGCAGTGATTTCGGCGTCTGCCGCCAAACGGGTGATCCTGATCGGCTCGTCGATGGGCGGATGGATTGCGCTCAGGGTCATCCAGGAAGCCCGCCGTCTCGGCCTGTCCTTCAATGTTGCAGGCCTGGTGCTGATCGCGCCGGCGCCCGACTTCACCATCGACCTGATCGAGCCGCATCTGTCGGAGGCGGAAAAACAATCGCTGGCCGAGCGCGGCTATTTCGAGGAACCGTCCGAATACAGCCCCGAGCCGAACATCTTCACGCGCGCCCTGATCGAGGACGGGCGGCTAAACCGCGTCCTGACCGGCATGATCGAGACCGGCTGCCCCGTGCATATCCTGCAGGGCATGAAGGATCCGGACGTGCCGTACAAGCATGCGCTGAAGCTGATGGAATTTCTGCCGGCGGACGATGTCGTCCTGACCCTGGTTCGCGATGGCGACCACCGCCTGTCGCGGCCGGAGGACATTGCGCGGATGAAGGCGGCGATTGCCGCCATGATCTGAGACTTGATCCAAGGACTTTCGGGAACCTTCCGGCCCCGCCTGGGTTAGATGTGTCGCATTTTAACCATACCCACGGAATTGCGTCGGCTTGCCCCCCGGCGCGATTGACTCACGCCCCCTGAAAATCTTAACTTTTCGTTAACGATACAGGGGACAGTTTCATGATGAACGGTTCGCGCGCCATCAAGGCGCTGCTCATCGCGGTGGCGGTTATGGCACCGGCTGATTTCGGCTATGGCGCGCCGAAGCCCCTGGTCTCGATGATCACCGGCAGCGTGACTTCGCAGCCGATCGGTCACTACGAATTCTGCAAGGCCAATCCCGCCGAATGTGCCGTGCGCAACCGCCCCGCCTCCGTGCCCAAGGTCACCGACCATGGCTGGAGCGTGATCAGCGAGATCAACGCTACGGTCAATCATTCGGTCACACCGATGACCGACCTCGAAATCTACGGGCGCGATGAAGTCTGGGTCTACCCGACCGATGTCGGCGATTGCGAAGACTTCGTCCTGCTGAAGCGTCGCAAGCTGATGTCTGCCGGGTTTTCGGCAGCCGACCTCTTGATCACCGTTGTCCGCAAGCCGGATGGCGAAGGCCATGCCGTTCTGACCGTGCGCACCCAGTCGGGCGATTTCATCCTCGACAACCTCAATGACGAGGTGAAGCTGTGGAACGAAACGCGCTACACCTATCTGAAGCGCCAGGCGAGCTATGATACCGGCCGCTGGGTCACGATCGAAAACGGCAATGCCGACGTTCTGGTCGGCGCGCTGCGCTAGAGCGATTCCAGCAAAAGTGGGAACCGGTTTTGCGTCCGGAATTGCGTAGAACCAAAGAGATAGAGCATTGAAAGCGACCCCATTTTCGCCGGAAATGCTCTAGGCTGATTGCGACGGCGGCCCTGCGTCCAGCCTGACCAGCGCCAGCATGGCGATGGTCGAGACGGTCGCGACCAACACAAGACAGGCGAGCGCTGCGGCCGGCCCCAGTCTTTCATTCAGCAATATGATCGAAAACGGCGCCGCGGCCGACAACACCATGCGGACGCCGGACAGCGCGCCCGTGCGGCGACCATACCCGTCGGGGCCGAAATAATGCAGCGGCAGCATGCCGCGCACGATCGAGGTCAGGCCCTGCCCGATGCCGTAGACCACGGCAAAGGCAAAAATGGCGATCGGCCAGGGCTCGACCACCGTCAGGCACAGCAGGGCCATGGCCAGCGTGATCGCGACGGCGGCGATGACTGCCGTCAGGGGCGGTGAAAACAGGCTGCGACGGAGATATTCGATCAGCCGCGCACCAACCTGCGACGGGCCGATGAAACTTGCGGCAAAGGTGGCCGTGGCGGCGGCAAAGCCGAGATCGCCGAGCAGGACCAGCAGGGCAGCGCCGATCGCCGACATGACAAAACCGCCACCGGCAAAGCTGATCGCCATCAAGACCATCTGTCGCCTGTCGCTTGCGACAGGTGGCGCCGGCTGCGACTGCATCTCTTGACCCTCGGCCTTGGCCCCGTCGCCCCGTTGCGGCAGCGCCTTGGCCCCGCCAACGTCAGCACGCACAGGCACACGTACTGACACACCCTTCGGCATCGCGAGATGGATCGGCAGAGCGATCAAAAGGTTCATCGCGGCCAGCACGAGATAGACATCGCGCCAGCTCATCAGCGTCAGGAGCCATTGCAACAGCGGCCAGAAGATCGTCGAGGCAAAACCGGCAATCAGCGTCACAAGAGTGATTTCGGCCCGCGCCTGCCGGCCATATCGCTGGGCAAGGGCTGCAAATCCGGCGTCATACTGCACGGCGATCGCGACGAACTCGGCGGCCAGCGCAATCGCCGCAAACTGCCAGGCGTTCTGCATCACTGCGAGCAGCACCAGCGCAAGTGCTGCCAGCAGCGAACCGAGGCTCATCACCAGCCGCGCGCCAAAGCGGTCGATCTGGCGACCGACAATCGGGGCCGAGACGGCACCGGCCAGCAGGCCCAGCGAAAAAATGGCAAAGACAAAACTTTCGTCCCAGCCGAATTCGCCGGCAATCTCCGGAGCCAGAACGGAAAAGGAGTAATAGAGCGTGCCGTAACCGATGGTCATCGAGACGCCCAGACCGATGGTCGCGGGAGACAGTTTCATGCGGATCCAGTTAAGTCCGTTGCATGGCAGCCAGATGACAACCCGCCTGCCCCGACGTCAACCTCCACATCAACCTTGGCCTTATCCATGCCCGATCAGCACACCGGCGGCCAGCACCAGTGAACCACCGAGCACGACCTGCATGGCGGCCCGCCAGAACGGCGTCTCCATGTAGCGGTTCTGGATGAAGGCAATCGCCCAGAGTTCGAAAAACACCACCACCGCCGCCGTGACCGTCGCTGTCCAGAAATGCGGAATGAGATAGGGCAGCGCATGACCTAGCCCGCCAAGCGCCGTCATGATGCCGGAGGCCAGGCCGCGCTTGATCGGCGAGCCACGGCCGGACAGCTTGCCGTCATCGTGCGCGGCCTCGGTGAAGCCCATCGAGATGCCGGCACCGACCGAGGCGGACAGGCCGACCAGGAATGTCTGCCAGGTGTCGCCGGTGGCAAAGGCTGCGGCAAAGATCGGCGCCAGGGTCGAGACCGAGCCGTCCATCAACCCGGCCAGGCCCGGCTGGACATAGGTCAGGATGAACTGGCGGCGCACCGTGTCGTCCTCTTCGACCCTTGCATCGCCCGACACATGCTTTTCTTCCAGCATGGCGGCGGTCTCTTCATGACCTTGTTCGGCCAGCGCGAGATCGCCGAGCAGCTTGCGGATCCCGGCATCCGATGTGCGCTGCATGGCGGAATGGTAGAAGCGGGCAGCGCCCTCCTCCATGCGTTCGGCTTCGGCGCGGATCTGCGCCAGCGTCTGGCTCTTGCGCAGCCAATCCGGCTTTCGATCGTAGAAACCGCGGACATGTTCGCGGCGGATCAACGGAATGCGCTCGCCGAAGCGCTCGCGATGCATCGCGATCAGCATGTTGCGATGTGTGTGCTCGACCTCGGCCATGTCCTCGAAGACCTTGGCCGATTGCGGAAAATCGGCGCGCAACTGGTCCGCATAGGCCAGATAGATACGCGCATCGTCTTCTTCCGACGAAATCGCCAGGCCGAGGATTTCCTGCTCGCTCAGGCTGTCGAAGGGCCGCTTGGCCGATGCAAAGGCAGACAATTTCATCGCCGTCATCCTTTTTAGAATTATTCTAAATAGCTAGCGCAGAGGCCCTGCGAGGTCAAGTCGCAGGCCAACCGGTTTGACCAAAGCACCAAGATCGGTGAAACAGGGGCAGCAAGACGCCGGGCAGACGGCGCCGACGGAGCGCCGCATGGACCATGATCCAGCGCAGACGCCGACAAGGAGTTCAGGGCATGACGGAATTGAGCGGCCGCGCCGCAAACCGGGCCGATATCATTGCGCGGGCTGAAGCCGAGATGACGCGCATCGGCGTCGACCAGGCTTTCATCGACCGGCTGGTCGACACATTCTACGACCGCATCCAGCAACATCCCAATCTCGGGCCCGTGTTTGACGCCCGCCTGTCGGGACGCTGGCCGGAGCACATGGTCAAGATGAAATCCTTCTGGACCTCGATCGCCTTCAAGACCGGCGCCTATGGCGGCAAGCCGGTCCAGGCGCATCATGGCGTCGAAGGCCTGGCGGAAGAGCTGTTCGGCCAGTGGCTGCAACTGTTTGCCCTGACGCTGCGCGATGTCGGCGCATCGCGCGAGGCAGGGGACTGGTTCATCAACACGGCGGAACGCATCGCGAAAAGCCTGGTGCTGTCGCTGTTCTACAATCCGGCCCTGGACGATCCCAACCGCCAGCCGTAAACCCCGCTTCCATCCCCGTCTCCAGTAGCGTCCAAATCCAACTGATTGCGCAAAACGGGCAAACTGCGCAAGAAGCGCGATATTCCGGTTACCTTTTGGACAAGATTACACGCTTTTCGACTTGCACCCCCCGTCCTGCACCATTAGACCGCAGCCGGGAGCTGAGGGATTTGGAAACATGCAAGGCAAGAGATCAATGAACCGCCGTCAATTCATCACGCAGGCCGGCGTTGCCGGCATGGGCGCAGCCGCGCTCGCCACGCCGGCCCTTACCACTCCGGCCATCGCCCAGGAAAATCCGACGATCACCTGGCGCATGACATCGTCCTTCCCCAAGAGCCTCGACATCATCTTCGGTGCGGCCACCGACATCGCCGAAAGCGTCTCGAAGGCCACCGACGGCAAGTTCCAGATCCAGGTGTTTGCGGCCGGCGAAATCGTCCCGCCGCTGCAGGCTGCCGACGCGGTCACCGCCGGTACGGTCGAGATGGCCCATACCTGCTGCTACTACTACATCGGCAAGGATCCGGCCTTTGCGCTCGGCACCGCCATACCCTTCGGCCTCAATGCGCGCATGACCAATGCCTGGTTCACCGCCGGCGGCGGCAACCAGCTGCTCAACGAGTTTCTCGCAGGCCACAAGCTCTATGCGCTGCCCGCCGGCAATACCGGTGCCCAGATGGGCGGCTGGTATCGCAAGGAAATCAAGACGATCGACGACCTCAAGGGTCTGAAGATGCGCATTGCCGGCCTCGCCGGCGACGTGATGAGCAAGGTCGGCGTCACGCCGCAGCAGATCGCCGGCTCGGATGTCTATCCGGCGCTGGAAAAGGGCACGATCGACGCCACCGAATTCGTCGGCCCCTATGACGACCTGAAGCTCGGCTTCTACAAGGTCGCGCCGTATTACTACTATCCGGCGTGGTGGGAAGGCGGCCCGACCGTGCATGCCTTCTTCAATCTCGACAAGTTCAACGAGCTGCCGGAAAGCTACCAGAGCATCCTCACCGATGCCTGCGCTGCCGCCAATGCCCGCATGCTCGCCCGCTACGACGCTTCGAACGCCACCGCGCTTCGCGAACTGGTCGCCAATGGAACCCAGTTGCGCGCCTTCTCCTCGGAAATTCTCGATGTCTGCCACAAGGCTGCCAAGGAGACCTATGCCGAGTTGAGTGCCAAGAACGAAAACTTCAAGAAGCTGTTCGACAGCCAGCAGGCGTTCAAGCAGGACGCCTATCTGTGGGCACAGATCGCCGACTACAGCTTCGACACCTATCAGATGATCCAGCAGCGCCAGGGCAATCTCTAGGCCCAAACTGCTGCATTGACGCTTGCGACGGCCCGCTGAGTTGCGGGCCGTTTGCGTTTATCGGACGTCGTGGAGGAAATCCGCGATGCGCATTGCGACCGCATCATGCACGGCGCGCCGATCGACGCCCGCTGCATCGCGGAACAGGTCCGGAGACAGTTGCGTTCCGATCTTCGATCCTTCCGGCAGGAAGGTGTAGTGACCTATTCCACCGGTGATGATCTCGAGCGCGCTGCCTTCAATGTGGCTGGCCAGCCAGTCACAGCACTCGGATGGCGGCGCCACGTCATCGGCATCGCCTCCGATGACAAAGACCGGACGGGACATGGCTGCAAGGCTTTCGACGGCATAACCGAGCACCGAGCGCCCCGGCGCGATGGCGATCGCGCTTCGAAACCGCGGATCGGAAAAGTCGGAGCGCCGGCGCTGCCAGGATTTGCGGAAAACCGGATTGGCCTGCAGGCCGGGCAGCTGATCGGCAAGATCGGGAAACTCCCGCGGGCCGCGGACCGGGCTCTTGACCGGATTGTCCGGCTCGAACTGCGAATAGGCGACACGGGCGCCGACCAGTTGCAGTGCCGTATAGGCGCCGGCGGAGAAGCCTGCGACATGGGCTTGTTCATCGATCGATCCGCCGAGTGCGCGGCGCCAGGACGGATCGTCCAGCAGCGCGACAAGATCGGCGGCACGCTCCCAGAGACAGAGGAACCCTTCGGCCCGATAGCGCTCGCTGCCGGTATGACCATGATGGTCGACGGCGAGGGCGACATAGCCCCGCTCTGCCAGCCGATACGCCAGCCAGGCCATGGCGGACGCACTCGCACCGCTGCCATGCGAGAGCAGAACCAGCGGATGCGATCTGTCGCATGGCAGCGGCGCGATCGGCGCATCCCGCGCGACCGGCTCCTGCCTGAACCATGACACTTGCCTCGGAACCTCGGCAGTCGCGCCCTTTGAGGCCGGATACCAGGCGGTCCAGGACAGCGGCCTGATGCCGGTGCCATCCCAGTTCTGCCGAGTCGCATCGAAGCTCTGGCCTTCCCTATAGCCGACCGTCATGCCTCACCTTCGCGCACGAAGACATTCGAGTGGAAGAGGCTGCCGCGATCCTTTGCGATCATCCTGTCGTCAGCCCTCCAGACCCTTCAGCACATTGGCGACATTGAGCCCGATTTCCGGCACGCCGTAGCCGCCCTCCATCAGGGTCAGTACCGGTATGCCGGTCTTGGCGATCATCTCGCCCATGCGGATATAGTCCGGCGTCTTCAGCTTGAAGAAACTGATCGGGTCCTGCTCGAATGTATCGACACCCAGAGAGACGACAATGACCTCGGCGCCATAGGCGGTGATGCGCGTCAGCGCGTCGGCCAGTGCCGCCGACCAGACGTCGAAAGGCGTGCCGGAGGGCAGCGGGTAGTTGGCGTTCAAGCCCTCGCCCGCCCCTTCGCCGGTCTCGTCGGCATAGCCTAGAAAATAGGGGAAGGCATTGGCCGGCTCGCCATGCAGCGAGGCAAAGAAGATATCGTCGCGGCGATAGGTGATGTCCTGCGTGCCATTGCCATGGTGGAAATCGACATCGAGAATGGCGACCTTGCGGGCGCCGAGATCGAGCAGCCGCTGCGCGGCCACCGCCGCATTATTGATGAAACAATAACCGCCGAACAGATCGATACCGGCGTGATGGCCGGGCGGGCGGCAGAGCGAAAAGGCAAACCGGTTGCCGGCGTTCAACCAGTCGCCCCCTGACAGCGCGACATCCATCGAGGCCACCGCCGCCTCATAGGTGCCGCCCGAAATCGCGGTCTCGGCCGAGTTGGCATAATAGCCGAGCGCACCGTCGATATGGTTGGGCACCCGGGCGATCTGGCTGCGCCGGCACGGAAACGAGGTCGCGATCGCCTCGCCCTGGAAACCGGCCGCCTGCCAGCGCTCCCAGCAGGTGGCGAGGAAATCGAGATAGCCGGCGTCATGCACTTTCAGCGCTGTCTTCAGCCCGTGTTCGGCCGGCGCGTGCACATCGGTGAAACCTGCCTCCTTGACGGCTTCCAGGATCCATTCGGCCCTGAACGGCCCCTCGAACGGCTTGACCAGCAGGCCGCCATGCAGCTCGGTGCTTGCATCGCGAAGCCGGTGTTTTTCCGAATAAAAGACGCGCATTGCTGTTCCCCACCTGGCGGACCATTGTCCGCTCTTTCATTTTTCTGAACCTAGCGTCAGGCGCTTCGGATCGGCAAGGGAGGTGCGGATATTTCCGATCGTCGGACCAGAAATTGTCGCAAGTCGCGGCGCGAGCCGACGATCGCTCGAACTTCACCCAAGCCGACGCTGGATCACCTCGAAGACTGGATCGTGATCAAGGACGTTCTCGATCGCGATCTTGGGCGTCCCGCACACCGATCTGGCGTGAAACATCCTCGTTCTCCAACTCGAACGAGGCTCAAATGCGCGCTCTCCTTGCCATGCTCACCCTTGCACTCCCCACCGCTCTCGTGCTCGCCAGCGAGACGGCCTTTGCCGCCCAAGCTGTCGGCGTTCAAACGCTTGCCATCACCGCGCCTGCCCGCGCGGAACCGCTCTCGGTCACCGTCTGGTATCCGGCCGCATCCGGTGGTGATCGCACGACTGTCGGTGACAATCGCATCTTCGAGGGCACCGAGGTGCTGCGCGACGCCATCCCTGCCAGGGGCGATTTTCCGCTCATTCTTCTATCCCACGGTTCCGGCTCTCGCGCCCTCGGCATGGCCTGGATCGCCACGGCTCTTGCCGAAGCGGGATTTGTCGTCGCCGGTCCCGACCATCCCGGCACGACAAGCGGCGATTCCACGCCAGAAGCGACACCGAAGATCTGGGAGCGAACGGCCGACCTGTCCGCCGTGCTCGACAGCCTCACCACCGATCCGATCTGGCGCGGCGTGGTCGATCCGGCCAAGGTCGGTGTACTCGGCTTTTCGCTCGGCGGCACGGCGGCGATGGAGATCACCGGCGCAAGAGCAAGTCTCGACGCTTACATTGCCTATTGCGCCAGCTATCCCGCGATGATGGACTGCCGTTGGTTCAAAGGCGGACGCGGCTTCGTCGATGACGAAGAGATCAAGGTGCCGCCGCTCGACCTTAGCAGCGTGGACCGCCGGCGCTTCGAACAATCCAACCGCGATCCGCGTTTCAAAGCGGCCGTTCTGGTCGATCCGGGCCTTGCCACTGCCTACACACCGGCAAGCCTCGCAGCGATCGACATCCCGCTCGCCTTCGTCAATCTCGGCAGCACCGGCTACATTCCCGTCGCCGTGTTGTCCGACGCGCTGGCAACAAAAATTGCCGGCGCGACCTACAGGCAGATCGACAGGGCCGACCATTTCAGCTTCCTGCCGCTCTGCAAGCCGGGCTCCGCCGCCATGCTGAAGCAGATCGGCGAACCGGATCCGATCTGCGAAGAGAGCCCTCAGCGCTCACGTGCCGATATCCATGCAGAAGTCGCGGATCACATCGGCAAAGCCTTTGCCCGCATGCTGAACGACCCCGACTGAGCAAAGACCCGGAGGCTGCATGGCGACCGCTGTGTTCGCCATGCAATCAAAGCACCGCGTTCGCCACTTGACGTTTTCGATCTATGCGCCTATTTGGAAACAATCGTTTCCTATTTGATTGGCACAGCCGATGACCGTCCCAGATACCGCCGCCCATTCTCCCACCCGCTCTCCCGGCCGCCCGCGCGAATTCGACATGGATGTCGCGCTTGATGCCGCCATCCGGATTTTTTCGGAAAAGGGCTATCACGGCACGTCGATCAACGAATTGAAGGCGGTCATGGGCCTGACCGCCGGCAGCATCTACAAGGCGTTTCGCGACAAGCGCGACGTCTTCATGGCCGCCTACGATCGCTACAAGCAGGTCCGCGCCGATTTGCTCGACGAGGCGCTGGCCTCGGCCTGCAACGGACGCGAAAAGGTCTCGCGCGTGGTCGGTTTCTACGCCATGGCCGCCTGTGGCGAGACCGGCCGGCGCGGATGCCTGGCGATCGGCGCCGCCGTCGAACTGACCCTGTCCGATCCCGAGATCGCCGAACGCGTCAGCTTGCACAACGAGCGGCTCGTCGGGCGCATCGAGGCTTTCATTCGTGAGGGCCAGGCCGATGGCTCGATCCGGCCCGACCTTGTGCCGGCACCCACGGCGCTGGCGCTGTTTTCCTATCTCCAGGGCATTCGCATCGCCGGCAAGACCGCAGCGCTGGAAGCCCAGACGCTCGCCTCGGCCGAAGCCGTGCTCAGACTGCTCGACTGACAAACCGGCCGATATTCAGGTGTCCGCCAAGCCTGCCTCGCCCGGCTTGGCGCGCTTGCCCGTCCTGCCCGCCCTCTCCCGCAAGTTTCCGCCTTATCCCCTCGTTCGTCTTTTCCTCCCAAGGATACCTCCGATGACCCTCCAGAACGCCACTGCCAAACCGCTCGCCCCCAATGGCCCATCCAGTGGACAACCTTCCGGCCCATCCACTGGCCAACCCTCTGGCCTCTCGGCCGGCATGACCTTGATGATGGCTGCCGCCTGTGGCCTGATTGCTGCCAATCTCTACTATGCGCAGCCGCTCGCCGGGCCGATCGCCACCGCCATCGGCCTTCCGGTCGAAGCCACCGGACTGATCGTCACACTCACCCAGATCGGCTACGGGATCGGGCTTTTGCTGCTGGTTCCGCTCGGAGACCTGGTCGAGAACCGGCGGCTGATCGTCGGCATGATCGGTCTGGTCACGCTCGCTTTGATCGCCGCCGGGCTTTCGACCACGCCCGGCCCGTTCCTGGCGGCCTCGCTTGCCATCGGGCTTGGCTCCGTCGCCGTGCAGATGATCGTGCCGTTTGCCGCCAATCTGGCGCCCGACGCGGTGCGCGGGCGTGTCGTCGGCAATGTCATGAGCGGGCTGATGCTCGGGATCATGATGGCGCGACCGGTCGCGAGCGTGATTGCCCACCTCTTCTCGTGGCACACCATGTTCTATCTCTCGGCCGTGGTCATGGTCGCGCTGGCCGCCTTGCTGTGGACGCGGCTGCCGCGCCGCGCACCTGTGGCAAAACTGAGCTACCTGCAACTGATCGGCTCGATGGGCCGGCTGCTTGCCACCCAGCCGGTTCTGCAGCGCCGCGCCGCCTACCAGGCCTTTCAATTCGCAGCCTTCAGCCTGTTCTGGACGGTGACGCCGCTTTATCTCTCAGGCCCTGCCTTCGGCCTGAGCCAGGGCGGGATCGCGCTGTTTGCGCTCGCCGGCGTCGCGGGCGCCATCGCATCGCCGATTGCCGGACGGCTGGCGGACCGCGGTCTCGTGCGCCCGGCCACCGCCTTCGGCCTGGCAAGCGTCGCCGTCGCCTTCCTGATTACCCATATCGCCGCGGAAGGATCGAGCCTGGCGCTGGCGCTCTTAACTTTTGCCGCCATCCTGCTTGATTTCGGCGTGACCATGACGCTGGTCACCGGACAGCGATCGATCTACGAGCTCGGCGCCGATCTGCGCAGCCGCCTCAACGGGCTGTTCATGGCGATCTTCTTTACAGGTGGCGCCATCGGCTCGGCGCTTGGTGCCTGGGCCTTCGCCTCCGGTGCCTGGTCGCTCGCCTCGATGATCGGCCTTGCCCTGCCGGTTCTGGCGCTGGCCGTGTTCGCCACGGAAAAGCGTAAGGGATAAGCTGTCAGAGGAGCTGAAACAGAAAAGGGCGATCTCCTCAGGTCAGTGACCGTGGAAATCGCCCTTGCCCCCCGGCCCCCGCCGTATTCGGATTTATTCGACCAGATTGATCTGCTGGGTTTCACCGCCGGAGCAGGTATAGCAGCAGTCCGTGCAGGTTTCGCCATTGTCCGGGCCCGTGCCCCAATAGGAGGCGCGGTCGCCGGAAATCCAGGCGCCGTAGCAGATCTTCTCGCCTTCCTCGCAGGCCAGCGATATGCTTTTCGCCTCGCCGTCATCGAGGTAATAGACTTCGCCATCGCCCGGCCAGACATGGTCGCGATCCTGGCTGTAGAGCTCGACCTCGACCGCATTCGGATGATCGTTCTGCATCACGAAGGTGACATCGGCGGCCAGAGCCGGCGCCGCGACCAGGGCTACGAGCGCCAGCACTGCAAGCCACAACGCGCGGCTCTTTGACAAAAGCATGTTTTAGATCCCCAACTAGAAATTCCGCCCGCAGCAATAGCATAAGGCCCGATGACGGAAAGGGGATCGCGGCGCAGCCGGGGTGGCAATTTTTGGTACACGCCGTTCAAGATGCGCTCAACTCAGGCGCTTGTCGAAGCCAGATTCTTGTAAAAAATGGTGGTGTCGCAGAAGCGGCCATCGGGAAACAGCGCATAGGCCGGTATGACGCCGGTTCTTTGCCAGCCGAGCTTCTCATAGATGCCTTCCGCCGGCTCGCCGGTCGCGGTGTCGAGCACCAGAAGCGTGCGCCCGGCCTCGACGGCACCGTTTTCGGCAGCTGCCATCAGCCGGCGGGCGAGGCCCAGACCGCGCGCGCTTCGATGCACCAGCAGTTTCATCAGGTCGGCGCGATGCGGCTGGTTCGGCTTGCTGGCAAAACCGATCTGCACCGTACCCCGCACCCTGCCCTCGACTTCGGCCACATAGAGCAGCACTTCGCCGCGGCCGACGGCGGCAGCAACGCCCTGCCAGAAGGGCACGCCGTCGGACGGCGCAAATGGCGACATGAAGCCGAGCGATGCGCCCCCGTCGATGCAATCGGCCAGCACCTCGCAGAGGTCAGGCAAAACCCGGAGCGTTTCAGCTTCGTCGAGCAGGCGGATGGCGGTGGTGGCAGTGGTAACAGTGGCGGCAGTCATGGCAATGTCCTGAGGCTGGGTGTTGATTTGGGAACGAGATTAAGAGCCGAGATTGACGACCACCGCATAGCGGGCCGCAACGGCGCCTGGATTGCGGTAGCCATGCACGTCGGCGACATGCATGAACAGGCAATCACCCGCCGACAGATGATGCACCTCCTCGCCGACGGTCATGACGATCTCGCCTTCGAAGACCCAGATATGCTGGGTCTGGCTGCGGCTGGAAAGCTTTCCGGGGAACCGAACCTCGGCGCCGGCCGGAAACTCGACCTCGATGATATCGACGGTGCTACCGGTGCCCCCGCCAATACCGGGCGGCGACACAGCGCGGCGCAGATAGCCGCTGTCGGGATCGCGCCAGAGCGGCTGGTCCGCCCGGCGTGCCAATGGGCTGGCCTGCTTGACTTGATTGTCGAAAAACACCGACAGCGACACGCCGAGCGCCGAACACAGCCTCGCCAGCAAGGCCGCCGTCGGGCTTGCTTCGGCGCGCTCGACCCGCGAGATCATTGCGCGACTGACCCCGGACAGGTCCGCCAGCGCATCAAGCGTCAGGCCGCGTTCGGCCCGCAGCAACTTCAGCCGCTCGGCCACTGTCTTTTCAAACTGTTCGCTGATTGATTCCATCATAAGAGAATAGTCGTACTCTTATGATGGAGTCAATCCGGCGGGTTGTGGCTGGCGGGCTGTCGGCAAAAGAAATCAAAGGATGGGCAAGGATTGCGGAACAAAAGCCATGCATCGCGCTTTGTTCGCAAAGTGACACGACCACACAAAACCATCACGCGTCACCATCCTCAGGAGGAACCCCGATGATTTCCGCTGACCAGATCCGTGAACATATGGAAGTGATTGCCGTCGATGGCTCGCATGTCGGCACCGTCGATCATCTTGAAGGCCAGAGCCGCATCAAGCTGACAAAGACCAGCGCGCCGGACGGCAAGCACCACCTGATCCCGCTCGACTGGGTCGATCACATCGACAAGCATGTGCATCTGTCGAAAAGCATCACCGACGTACACAGCCAGTGGACGACGATGAACTGACGACGCACCAGCCCGCGGCAACACCCGCCGGAACGTCACGCAATATTCCCACAGCCGCGGCACCCTGCTGCGGCTGTGTGCGTTTCGGCGCGAGCGCTTGGTGGCGAAAAACCGGCCGGGCGATTCGCCGCAATAGCAAGTAACGACGATCGGCAATCCGAACCGGCAAGCCATTTGCCGGCCTTTTCGGCAGTGCAGGTTGACGTCACGCCGCAAGCGACGAGGCGGATTTGCGCAAGAAAGCCACCGTTTCTGGTGATTTGACTCAAATTCCCGCTATGCGCTGAAACGGCCCGCTGCTATATGCGCAAGCCATGAGCACAGATAACCGTACGCCCCTCGACCATATCCGCAATTTCTCGATCGTGGCCCATATCGACCACGGCAAGTCGACGCTGGCCGACCGTCTGATCCAGACGACCGGCGGCCTTGCCGAGCGTGACATGTCCGAGCAGGTGCTGGATTCGATGGATATCGAACGCGAGCGCGGCATCACCATCAAGGCCCAGACGGTGCGGCTGCACTACAAGGCCAACAATGGCGAGACCTATATCCTCAACCTGATCGACACCCCCGGCCATGTCGACTTCGCCTATGAAGTCTCGCGATCGCTCAGCGCCTGCGAAGGCTCGCTGCTGGTCGTCGACGCCTCTCAAGGGGTGGAAGCCCAGACGCTCGCCAATGTCTATCAGGCGATCGACAACAATCACGAGATCGTCACGGTCTTGAACAAGGTCGACCTGCCGGCCGCCGAACCCGACCGCATCCGCGAGCAGATCGAGGAAGTGATCGGCATCGACGCATCGCAGGCCGTGCTGATTTCGGCCAAGACCGGTTTCGGCATTCCGGACGTTCTGGAAGCGATCGTGCACCAGCTGCCGCCGCCGAAGAGCGAAATGGGCGAAAAAGGCCCGCTGAAGGCGCTGCTCGTCGACAGCTGGTACGACACCTATCTCGGCGTCATGGTTCTGGTGCGCGTGCTTGACGGCGTGCTGACCAAGGGCCAGACGATCCGCATGATGGGCACCGATGCCAAGTATCAGGTCGAGCGCGTCGGCGTGCTGACCCCGAAGATGCTGGCGGTCGATAGCCTCGGCCCCGGCGAGATCGGCTTCTTCACCGGCTCGATCAAGGAAGTGGCCGATACCCGCGTCGGCGATACGATTACCGAAGACAAGAAGCCGACAGCAAAAGCGCTGCCGGGCTTCAAGCCGGCCCAGCCTGTCGTGTTCTGCGGCCTGTTCCCGGTCGATGCGGCCGATTTCGAAGACCTGCGCGCCGCCATGGGCAAGCTTCGCCTCAACGATGCGTCCTTCTCGTTCGAAATGGAATCGTCAGCGGCGCTGGGTTTCGGTTTCCGCTGCGGCTTCCTCGGCCTGCTGCATCTCGAAATCATCCAGGAGCGCCTCGAGCGCGAATTCAACCTCGACCTGATCGCGACCGCCCCTTCGGTGGTCTACAAGCTGTTCATGACCGATGGCACCGAACGCGAACTGCACAACCCGGCCGACATGCCAGACGTGGTGCGCATCTCGGAAATCCACGAGCCGTGGATCAAGGCAACCATCCTGACGCCGGACGACTATCTCGGCGGCATCCTCAAGCTCTGCCAGGACCGCCGCGGCATCCAGACCGAACTCACCTATGTCGGCAAGCGCGCCATGCTCACCTATGAGCTGCCGCTCAACGAAGTGGTGTTCGATTTCTACGACCGCCTGAAGTCGATCTCCAAGGGTTATGCCTCGTTCGACTACCATCTCGACGCTTACCGCGAGGGCAATCTCGTCAAGATGTCGATCATGGTCAATGGCGAGCCTGTCGATGCGCTGTCCATGCTGGTGCACCGATCGGCTGCCGAAAAGCGCGGCCGCGACATGTGCGAAAAGCTGAAAGACCTGATCCCGCGCCACATGTTCAAGATCCCGATCCAGGCCGCCATCGGCGGCAACGTGATCGCCCGCGAAACCATTTCGGCCATGCGCAAGGACGTCACCGCCAAGTGCTACGGCGGCGACGCATCGCGCAAGCGCAAGCTCTTGGACAAGCAGAAGGCCGGCAAGAAGCGCATGCGCCAGTTCGGCAAGGTGGACATTCCGCAGGAAGCGTTCATCGCCGCCCTGAAGATGAGCGACGAGTGAGGTAACGACCCGGAACAGCATGTCCGGGTCGAAATCCAAACCTTGGTCGGTCGCACCTAGCGAAGTGCGTCCCTGTTCCTGGCACCCCAATTCCTGAGCCTCAGGCCGGTCAGCCGGATGAAACCTTCGGCATCGTGATGGTCGTAGGAGCCTGAGCCTTCCTCGAAGGTGACAAGGTCGGCATTGTAGAGCGAGTATGGGGATGAGCGGGCAATGACGCTCGCGGAGCCCTTGTAGAGCCTGAGCGTCACGTCGCCGCTGACGAATGCCTGGCTTTTGTCGATCAGGGCCTGAAGCATCTCTCGCTCGGGCGAAAACCAGAAACCGTTGTAGATCATTTCGGCGTAACGGGGCATCAACTCATCCTTGAGATGGGCCGCCGCCCGATCAAGCGTGATCGACTCGATCCCCCGATGGGCGGCGAGCAGGATCGTCCCGCCCGGCGTTTCGTAAACACCGCGTGATTTCATTCCGACAAACCGGTTTTCGACGAGATCCACCCGCCCGACACCATGTCTGCAACCGAGCAGGTTCAATTGCTCCAGCAAAGTCGCCGGCGACAGGACTTCGCCGTCGAGGGAAATCGCATCCCCGCGCGCGAAACTGATCCTGATGATTTCCGGCTCATCCGGCGCATCAACCGGATCGAGTGTGCGCTGATGAACATAGGCGGGAGCCACAATGGCGGGATCTTCCAGCATCTTGCCTTCCGTTGATGTGTGCAGAAGATTGGCATCGGTCGAGAACGGCGCTTCTCCGCGCTTGTCTTTCGGGATCGCGATCTGGTGGCGCTCGGCGTAGGCAATCAGTTCGAGACGGGAGCGGATAGGCCACTGCCGCCACGGCGCGATGACCGTGATCGATGGATCAAGGGCGTTCACCGCCAGTTCGAACCGAACTTGATCGTTGCCCTTGCCCGTCGCCCCATGGGAAATGGCATCCGCTCCAACTTCTTGTGCGATCTTGACAAGATGCCGGGCGATCAGCGGTCTCGCGATCGAACTTCCCAGCATATATTGCCCCTCATACAGTGCATTGGCGCGCAGCATGGGGAAGACGAAGTCCCGGGCAAACTCTTCCCGCAAGTCGAGGACTCGGATGTCCTTGACGCCGAGCATTTCCGCATTCCTGCGCGCCGGTTCCAGTTCCTCGCCTTGGCCGAGATCGGCGGTAAAGGTGACGACCTCGCACCCATATGCCTCCTGCAGCCATTTCAGGATCACCGACGTATCCAGTCCGCCGGAATAAGAGAGTACGATTTTCTTCAATTTCTCGTTCATGGAAATGCCTCCGAATTTGCACATGTACGGTAGGTCAAATCGCGGCAGCAGAAATTTCAAAGATTGTAGGAATTCGATCTATTCTGACATAATCTGCCAAGAATTTCTGACTATGGAGTGTGAAGTGCCATTTCTATTGGATCGCATAGATCGACGCATTTTGAGCGTTCTGCAGCGCGATGGACGCATCTCCAATGTGGAACTCGCAAAGAAGGTCGGTCTTTCGCCTTCGCCCTGCCTGCGTCGGGTCCGTCTTCTGGAGGAGGCCGGCGTGATCGATCGATACATCGCGGTGGTTAACCCGGCAAAAGTGGGGGCCAGCCTTACGGTGTTTGCCCGGGTCTGGTTCACGACCCAGGATGCTCAAGTCACCCTGCAGTTCGGGGAGGCCATCCGGCGGTTCCCCGAGGTGACCGAGTGTTATCTGACCACGGGCGAATGTGATGCGATCCTTCGCGTGGTCACGGCCGACCTACACAGCTACTGGCGCTTCCAGGCCGATCACCTCACGCGGATTCCAAGCGTCTTGAGCGTCAAGACAGATGTCCCTATGGAGACATTGAAACAGAGCTTCGAAATCCCGATCGCATGAAAACGATTGGATCAGGGCAGTTCCATTGCCCTCGGCTCCCGCTTCCGGTGCGGAGGTTCTTGCGCTATGATCCGCCATTGACCGGAGAACCGTGCATGTCGACGCAGGCCCGCAAGCCCACTGAACTGCCCCTGGACGAGACGCTTATTGCGGAAGCCCATGAACTTGGGCTCGACGTGGCGGATGCCGCCGAGGCCGGGATCGCCCGTGCGGTGAAGGCGGAAAAAGAACGGCGCTGGAAAATCGAGAATGCGGACGCAATTCGGGCCGATAACGACTACGTCGCCAAGCACGGCTTGCCGCTGGCAAAGTACCGGATCTGGTAGAGCGTGGGACGGTTTTGGGTCCATCGCCTAAAATCCGAAGACCAGTTGGTCGTCGATCTGCAGTCCGATTTTTTGCAGGATCTCCCATCTAGGGTAGTTGCCCCACTTCACCCGATTGAAGAGGTCTCTTGGACAATCGCGCGGCTGACGCCTCGCTTCGCGATAGGCGGCCGCACCTATGTCCTCGCCACGCATCGGCTTTCTGCACTGCCTCTTTCTGAAATCGGCCCCGCCATCGCCGATCTCTCGCCCAGAGCAGACGAAATCACTGCGGCCACGGACTTCCTGTTCCAGGGATTCTGAGGCTTCATCTGCAAGCCCTTCCCCCGGCTTGCGGCCCTTCAAAATCCTCGTTATTTAGTTGTGCAGGCAATTCGAATAAACCGCGACGCGATCGCTTCCAAGGGGGAATAGCCAATGCACAAGTTCAAGATCGTCAAGACCGAGAAGGGCGAATACCGCGTCCAGTTCGTCTACAATGCCGAAGTGATGGTGTGGTCGGAAAACTATGCCTCGAAGGCAAGCGCGAAGAATTGCGTCGAATCGATCAAGAAAAATGCGCCTGAGGCCGCGATCGTCGACCTGACCAAGCAGGAGACCGGCAGCGGCTATCGCTTCGAGATCGACGAGGCGAAGAACGGCGAGACTTTCGTCCGTTTCCGCGCCGCCAATGGCGAGATCATGGTGCGCTCGGAAACCTACAAGGCGAAATCCAGCGCCAAGAACTGCGCCACCTCGGTGCAGAAGAATGCGCCCGAGGCCGAGGTGGTCGAGGAGGGCTAGCAACCCTTTCGCCCCAAGGCTTCGCCGGACGCCATCTCCATCAACCAGTCCTGGAACAGCCGCATGCCTGTGGTGGGTGGGCGCGATTTCAGCCGCGTCAGCCAGTAGCTGCCCATGCCGGTCTCGATGGCAAACGGCTGCACGAGCTGGCCCGATGTCAAGAGCCGCTGGAACATCCGCGGTGGCGCCAGCGCCACGCCGGCGCCCTGCTGGGCGGCCTCGATCATCGCCAGCGAAGTGTCAAAGACCATGCCCTTCAGCGGGGCGGATGCCGCAACGCCAGCCGCCGTAAACCACGACGCCCATTCCGACGCGCGGTAGGAGCGCAGCAGCGTCTCACCGAGCAGGTCATCGGGTACCTTCAGCCGGGCGGCCAGCTGCGGCAGGCAGAGCGGCGACAAAGGCGCCTCGAACAATTCCTCCGCCTCCGTGCTGTGCCAGGCACCATTGCCGAAACGAATGGCGAAATCCAGGCCCTCGGCAGCCATGTCGACGCGGTTGTTGTTGGTCGAGAGCCTGAGTTCGACAAAGGGAAAACGCCGGGCGAAATCGCCGAGCCGCGGCAATAGCCAGCCGACGGCAAAGGTGCCGACGGCACCGACCTTGACCACCTCGCTCAGATGACCATGCTCGAACCGGTCGAGCGTTCCGGCAATCCGGTCGAAGCTCTCGCGCAGCACCGGCAAAAGCGCCTCGCCCTCCTCGGTGATCATCAACCCGCGCGGCAGGCGCTTGAACAGGGCCGTGCCCAGCCGGTCCTCCAACTGCTTGACCTGCTGGCTGACGGCCGCCTGGGTGACGCAGAGCTCGATCGCGGCCCGGGTGAACGACAGATGCCGGGCCGAGGCCTCGAAAGCCCGCAACGCATTGAGCGGAAGATAGGGTCGAACCATGATAGCCCCAGGTTTTCTAATGCGAGATGCCAGATAAGGTGGTTTGCGATGCAATTGCGATAAATTTAGCGATGGGGACGCGCCAATCGTCAAGCGGCAATGCCAATAGGTCCTGCCTGACGACGCCCTGCAAACCTGCACCCGTCCCGTGCCCAAGGAGCCGCCATGCCCACCTCGCCCGCAACCTCGCCTGCCCTCGCCCCGTCCCTTTCTCTGTCGCGCCGCCACTTCACCCGGCTTGCCGGCGCGCTGATCGGCGCGTCTCTTGCCGCGCCGCGCCTGTCGTTTGCGGCAGGCAATGGCGACAGCCAGTTCGCCCAGGCGCTCGAAGCGATCGAGGCGCGCATCCAGGCGCGGCTTGGCGCCTTCGTGCTCGACACCGAAACCGGCACCACGCTCGGCTACCGCGCCGACGAGCGTTTTCCGATGTGCAGCACCTTCAAGGCGATCGCCGCCGCTGCGGTGCTTTCGCGGGTCGATGCCGGCAAGGAGGATCTGTCGCGCCGGCTGCACTGGAAGAAGGCCGACCTGATCGCCCATTCGCCGGTCACCGAAAAACACGTGAAAGATGGCCTGACGCTCACTGAGCTCTGCCATGCGGCGACCACCGTTAGCGACAACACGGCCGCAAACCTGATGCTGGAGGCGATCGGCGGCCCGTCAGGGTTTACCGCCTTCGTCCGCTCCGTGGGCGACCCGGTCACCCGCATCGACCGGATGGAGCCGGCGCTCAACAGCGCAAAACCGGGCGACAAGCGCGACACGACAAGCCCGGCCGCGATGGCCGCCCTCTTGAAAACGCTGGTGCTCGACGATGCGCTTTCGCCGGCCTCGCGCGATCAGCTCGGCCAGTGGATGGTCGCCAACACCACCGGCGGCACCAAACTGCGCGCCGGCCTGCCGCGCGGTTTCACGGTCGGCGACCGCACCGGGGCCGGGGCCAATGGCACGAACAATGTGGTTGCGGTCATCTGGCCGCCGCAGCGCAAGCCGCTGGTGGCGACCGTGTTCATCACCGAAACCCAGACACCGCGCCCGGAAACGGATCCGGCCATGGCCGAAATCGGCCGGCTGTTGACCCGCATCCTCGAAATCTGACCGCACAGCCGCAGCCGTCCCCGCCCCCACACTGCAGGAGACGGCTGCGGCACGCCTTTTGCGAACACGGTCGCGTCCCGGTCGTTCAGCCGGACTTGGTCAGCAATTGATAAAGCGCAATCGGATTGGTCGAGAGATAGCGCACCAGCAGCCGGCGCGGTTCGCGAAACAGGCGATAGGCCCATTCGAGCCCGGCCTTCTGCATCCATTCCGGCGCGCGCGGCAATTTGCCGGCGAGGAAATCGAACAGGCCGCCGGAGGTCTTGATGACGCCGACGCCGCGAAGGCGCTCGAGATTGCGCGCGACAAACTGCTGTTCATAGGGCACGCCCATGCCGATCCACAGGATGTCCGGCTTCAGCCGGGCAATCTCGGCGACCACCGCCTCTTCCCGGTCGGCGATATAGCCGTTCGATGATCCGGCAAAGACGAGGTTGGGATATTGTGCGCGCATCTGCGCCACCGCACGCTGATTGCTGTCTTCGGTTGCGCCAAGAAAATAGAAGCTGACGCCGGCCTGTTCGGCCAGTTCTGCGACCGCATGGACCAAGTCGGTGGTCGCCACCCGTTCGGGCAGCGGCGTGCGGCAGAGCACGCGCGACAACAGCACCATCGGCATGCCGTCGGCGTGGATCTGCCCGGCCTTGAGCAGGGTGTCTCTGAACTGCGCGTCGCGCGCCGCCAGCGCGATGACCTGGCCATTGGCCGAGGTCGAATAGAAGGGCAGAGCGTCCCTGTTGCGTGCTTCCAGCGCCGTGCGAACGAACGCCTGGGCGGATGTGTGCATGTCGATCAAGGCAATGGGGAGACCGCCGAGCCGGACGGTGTTTGCACCATCGTCCGTCTGGCGTTCTGTCAGGTCTGCATTGTGCATACGAAAGGGACGTCCAGTTGGTCGTTTGGTCCTGCAAGTTACGACCGCAACGTTAACGGTTCGCTACGAACTGACCACCAACGGACAGGCGCTTCAGCGCGCCGCCTGCTAGCCGTCGTCGACCACCGCGACGATCTCCGACCACAGCCTTTGCAGTTCGGTGCCAGCCTCTATCCGGGGCGCGGCTGCATGCCAGGCTTTGAGCACCGCGTCCGCCATGCTTGCCGCATCGGCATCGGTGTCGACGAGGTGGATCGCCTTGTGCTCGATCAGCCGGCGAAACAGGCCGTGATGGGCAAGCGCGTCCGCCCGCTGCGGCGCGTTGACGATCACCGGCTTGCCGGAAAGGCCGGCCGCCAGCACACTGCCGCGACGCGCGGTCAATCCCTCGGGAAACAGGTAGCAGAACGCGTCGACCTGCTCGAAAATCGCAAAGAGTTCGGCGTCGGTCGCGACATAGCCGGTGACCGTGACACGGTCACCGATGCCAAGGCGGCGCGCAAGCTCGAAGAAATCGCGCTCGATATTGTCCATGCCCTTGATGAAGGAGCCGACAAAGACAATGCCGACATCATGACCGCGCGCCAGCAGGTCTGCGGCGATGGCGAGCACTTCGGTCGACTGTTTTTTCGGATAGATCGAGCCGAACTGGCCGATGATCAGGCGGCCGGCCTGCTTCTGCCGTTCCAGCGCCTGCGATCGTGATCCGGGCTGCAATGTCGCCGGCGGCACGAGATTGGGCGGCACGGGCACGATGGCGCGATGCTTCGTCTTGACTTTGGACACCGGGCTTGCGGCGAACTCGTCTGCAATTTCCGGCGCCGAGAAACAGACGCGGCTGGCCAGCAGCATGACCGGCATCAGCACAAAGCGGCGTTTCCAGTCGAGCGCCTGCCATTCATGCAGCACGACGACCAGTTCGCGCCGCATGAGCCAGGCGGCCAGCGCTGCAAGCGTCGGCTCGACAAGCTTCTTCTTCCAGCCTACGACCGGAAAGTTGAAAATGACCGCATCCACGCCGGACAGCGCCTTCACCAGGCCGAAAAGGTCGAAGCCGAGTTTGTGCCGGCGGGCGCGAGGATCCATTCGATCGGCCAGGAGCCTGGCAAAACTCTCGACGCCACAGGTCTCCGTCGCGCTGGAGACAAAAACGAGATAGGTCTTTTCTGTCATATCGGTCTGTCCAATGTCCGCGGTGGACAGTTCGGCGCCGCGAAACGACGTGACGGCCTGCATCGGTGATCGCAAAATCGGCCTTTAGTCTAAAAATTCCGTGAAGCCGGACCCCGTCGGTTTCACTGCTTGTCGTGGCACCGGCCCCGCGCCTCGCGCTGACTACGGATTTGGCATCAGCCGTTAAGCTATTCTAGGGGAATGCCGCCTAGATTTGGCAGCCAATTGCGCCACGAAGGAAGAGACATGACGGCATCCATTTCGCTGGTCACGCCGAGCTATAGCGGTGACTTCGACTGCTGCAAGCTGCTTTGCCTGTCGATCGATCGCCATGTCACCGGCCATGACATGCACTATATCGTCGTCGGCGATGAGGACGCGGCGCTGTTTGCGCCGCTGAACGGCCCCAGACGCCGGGTGGTCTCTTCCTCGAGCCTGCTGCCGAAATTCTGGGCCCTGCCGAAATGGCGCGGCCGGCGTTACTGGTGGTCGCCGGCTATCCACCTGCCGGTTTATGGCTGGCATCTGCAGCAATTGCGCAAGATCGCCATGACGCTCGCCCAGTCGAGCGAGCGGGTGATGTGCGTCGATTCCGACAATGTCTTCTGCCATCCGCTCGACCTGTCAGAGATAGCGGCCGCGCCAAGGCTGCCACACTATGTCGAGCCCGGCCAGATCAACCCGTCGCGTCCCAATCACGTCCGCTGGTGGCAGAATGCCCATCGCGCGCTCGGCCTGCCGGATCCGGTCCTGCCCGGCGACGATTTCATCGGCCCGATGACGCTGTGGGAGCGCGAGACCGTCAAGGTGATGACCGCGCGGATCGAAAATACATCCGGCCTGCCCTGGTGGCAGGCGCTCGCACGCCAGCGGCATTTCTCAGAATATCTCGTCTATGGTGCTGCCGTCGCCGGCGATCCGACGCTTGCCGCCCGGCATGAGCGGGTCTCGGAAAGCCGCTGCGTCACCTATTGGGTGGGTCCGCCGCTCGATCGCGCCGGCCTTCAGGCGCTCGTCGACAGCCTGCTGCCGCACCAATGCGCCATCACCATCCAGTCGCATACCCATACGCCGATCGAGATCATTCGAGAGGTCGCCATCGGCAAGGCCTGAGGCCTGGTTTATCCGTCAGCCCTTGTAGGGCTTGGGCAGGAAGCCGAGGCTTGCGATCGTGCGGCCAAGCGAGACAAGCAACGGATGGCTTGCCGGCAACAGGCGTCGGGTCTTTGTGAACAAGCGCACCGATCGGCCGAGCCCAAGCCATAGGCTCACGGCGTTCTTGGCCACCGGCTTCAGCGCCGAGCCGCTATGGATGCGGTCGATGACATAGTTGATGCTGCCGGTGCGGATCGAGCGTTTCATCAGGAAGCGCGCCGTGACACGCTCTCCGGCCACGAATTCGTGGATCATCGCCTCGGCGCACCACCAGGTCCGGAAGCCCGCCTTGCGGCAGCGGGTGAAAAATTCCATGTCGCCGCCGCCGAGAAAATTGAAGCGCACGTCGAACAATGGCGATTGGAGACCCTCGAAGACGCGGCGGCGGATGAGGCAATTGCCCGAACCATGGATCTGGTCGATCTCGCGGCTTTCGCCTTCGATCGAGCCGAACAGCGGATGCTGCATGACGGCTGTGGTCGCCGGCACCTCGAATTCCCGGTCGACCGGGCCGCCGACGATATCGGCATTCTCGCGCCGCGCCGTTTTGACGATTGCCGCCAGCCAGCCGGGCATGGCCATTTCGTCATCGTCGATCATCAGCAGGAATTCGGCCCTGGGAAAGGCCTGCATCGCCTCGGCAAAGGCACGGTTGATCGCGTGGCAATTGCCCTGCTTGCCCTCGGTGAAGACCGCATACGGCAGGCCAGCCGGGCCGAGCAGGTCTTCGGCGCAGACTGCGCCGACCGGATTGGCGGCATCGTTGTCGACGACAACGATCGCGAAGGGAAAATCGGTTTCCTGCGCGATGACGGATGCCAGCGTGCGCGCCAGCCAGGCCGGCCGACGAAAGGTCGGAATGCACACGACCGCCTGGATCGAACTCGCATCCTGCATTGGCATTTCAGAAGCTTTTGTCACCGGCGACTGCAATCTGGCTGATTTCAGCCTCTCTGATCCTGCGGCGAAACCTACAAACTGCAGGTAAGCATGACGTTAACGCGCATTGGCCAGACGTTGTGCCAGACGCTGTGTTGGACCCTGTGCCAGACCCTGTGTTTGACGCTGTGGCCTCGGCCAGTTCCGGCGCGCGGGCCGGGCCTTTGTCGTGGCAATCGGTTTTGCCTCGGCAAGGCTGGCATAGGCCTGGAACCTGAGACCGAAGACCGAGATCAGGGTGGTGAACCAGAGCGGCCCGGTATTGCCGAAGAACGGACTTTCCAGGCAGGCAAAGAACAGCGAAAACAGCCAGATGCGGATGAACAGCCGCGTCAGCGCCTTGTCCTTGCCGCTCCTCAAGGCCCGTCCGGCATCGCGAATCGGCAGGAATACCAGCCAGACCACCACCAGAATCAGCATCGGGACGCCGCCATTGATCAGCTGCTCGACATAGCCATTGTGCGAATTGGCGGCCGTGACCGCCCATGAACTGATCGCCTCGCCGCGCGAAAACAGCGCTTCCGTCTGCCAGAACGACTGGAAGCCATAGCCGAAGAACGGCCGGTCGGCGATGGCCGACAGCGCCAGTTCCCAGATCGAACTGCGGTCGGTGAAGGTCGGATCGACGCCGAGGGAAACCAGGAAGCCGCTGACCGCCGGAGAGACCGCTGCCGACATCAGGATCGCGTTGACGACCAGAAGGCCAAAAACCGGGATCAGCCAGCGCGAGGCCCGCACATGCTCGAACACCCAGGCCAGGACAAGCACGGCCGGCAACATGCCCGCGGACGTCTTGCCGCCCGATTTCAGCACGAAGAAGCCTGCCGCCGCGACGATTGCAAGGCCAATGAATGTGGAGCGAACCTGGCGCAGATAGAGGCCGAAAAACACCGCAAAGACCATGGCACCGGCCGCGACGTTCTTGTGGCCGAAATGACCGCGCCAGTCGCCCGCCAGCAATTGCTCAAGTGCATCGGTCGGCTGGTGGATCGCCCGCTGCGGCAAGGCGATGACACCGAAATAGGACAGGCAGATCACCGCCACCATGATGCCGCAGACCAGCTTGGCGAACTGCTGCTCGTTGCGCGGCAACAGCAGAACGGCGCTGCTGCACAGGCAGACCAGGATGGCAAAGACGATGCGGCGGAAGGCGGTGGCCGGATCGTCCGACAAAAGCCCGGTGAAGCAGACCCAGAGCAGCAGCACCGCCAGCAGACCATGCGGTCTGAGCAGCATGCCGGCCGAGCGATAGCGAAACATCGTGACCAGAACGATGCCGGACAGACTGACGACGATCAGCTGGTTGATGAGGTTCGAGCTCTTGCCATAGGCGGTCAGCAAAGCTGCGGCATTCGGATCCGGGAAAGGCGCGAGACCGATCCAGAAATAGCAGAAAATGGTCAAAAAGAGCAGGCTGGAGAACAGGCCGTTCTTCGCGCTCGCTCCATTCTGACGCCCGTCAGGCATGGGCTTCGTCCCCGAATTCGCTGAGGTAGCGATAGTCGCGCCACAGGCCGAGCGCCACGGCGACGAAAAGGCCGAGGAAAAGTCCGGCCATGCCGCCGGCTGCCGCCAGCAGGTAACCTCTGGGCGGGAAGCTGCGATTGGCCGGCGCCACCGCCGGCGTGACGATGCGGACATTGGTGGCATCGATCTGCTGGCGCTGGGCAGCTTCGCCGGCCCGCGCCATGAAGGCTTCATAGACGGCGGCCTTGGCGCGCGCCTCGCGCTCGAGTTCGCGCAACTGGATCTGCGAGGCGCTGTCGTCGAACACCGAGGACGCCATCTGGTTGGCCTGCGAATTGAGCAGCTTCAACGCGGTGCGCGCCTGGTCGAGTTCGGTCTTGGCGGCCTGGACGATGCGGCCGGTCTCGGCGTTGATCTGGTCTTCGAGTGCCTTGACCTGCGGCGTCAGCGTCAGGATCACCGGATGATTGGGGCCAAGCACCGCCGACTGTGAGGTCATGCGCTGCTTCAGGGTCGAATACTGGGTGCGCAGCATGGTCATCGTTTCCGACTGCAGGCTTGCGGCATTGATCTGGTTGCGCGGGTCGGTGGCGACCAGCTCATTGTAGCGGGTTTCGGCCTGGATCAGCCGCGCCCGCGCCTCGATCAGCTGGGTATTGGTCTGCTGCGACATCAGCGTGCTGGTCAGTTCGCCCGACACCGATTGCAGGCCGCGCTCGCGCTTGAACTGCTCGACATTCGATTCCGCCTTGGTCACCTCGACCTTCAGGTCGTCGAGACGCGCGATCAGCGCGCTTGCCGCCCGGCCCGCCCCTTCGGATTCCGCCTTGGCCAGTTCTTCCTGGAAGCTGGTGACGACGGCATTGGTGATATCGACCGACTTGCTCGGATTGTTCGACCAGACCGCGACATTGACGATGAAGGAACGCTCGTCGCGGCGTGCGACGACGCGCTTGGCAAGCGTCGTCAGGGCGTCATTGGCCGGATCCTTGGATGACGCGCCGGCAAATTCCGGATCGGCATAAAGTCTCAGGTCCTGGACCACGCGGCCGAGAACATTGCCCGAGGTGATGACGCGCAGCTTGCTGTCGACATCGAGCAGCTTGGTGTCACGTTGCATGTTCTCGGAAAAGATGTCGTTGCTGACGACCCGCAGATTGGCCGGATCCAGCAGGATGTCGATGCCGGCGATAAAGCGCGGCTTGACAAAAATCGTCACGCTATAGCCGGCAACAGCACCCAGTATCGCCAGCGCCACGATCCAGAGCGCACCACCGCGCAACCAGTTCAGGACCCGGAAGAGATCGATCTGGAACAGCTGCTGCAGCCTCGAATAGGTTTCCGCGTCGCTGTTCGCATCGCTTCGCGCAGCCCTTGCGCCGTCCTGTTCCAAAGCGGGAACAACCGTATCGGTCTCATACATATGCGGCGCAGGCACATGCAATGCTGGCACATCCGATCTCGGCCCATGCGATACCGGCTCGGGCAGCGCATCGGCCCGATGATGCACTCTGTCGATCCAGCCGCGTGTACTGACCACGGGCTTCTTCAGTCGAGAGTTGGCTTCATACATGTGGTCGGGACCCAGTCGCTAATCGGCTTTGCGCGCGCAATCATGGTTAACAAACCCTGTTTTCATTAAGTATCCATTAATGCCGTTTCCGAATGGTGCGTGCGCCTGCGTCACTCCTGATATAAAAGGGGCCGAATTGCGTCGTCTTGTGACACGCGCCACTGACCATGTTCCATTTTGGGCGTAGCCGAGGGAAGCACCGTGATGCGCAGGCGAGAGTTCGTGGTCGGCGCCCTCGGGGCAGGCCTTGCAGCATCCAGCATGCCGTCTGGCGCGCTTGACGGCGTCGTGGGCGCGGGCGGCACGGCCAGCGCCAGCCAGCTCGGAACCGCCATCCCGTTTGGCGCAGCCGTGCGCGTCGATTATCTCGCCGACCAGTTCGACTACAAGACCGCCATTCTCGAGCACTGCCAGATCGTCGTCGGCGAAGGCGGGTTGAAATGGATCGACCTGCGCCCGACGCGCGACGATTTCGTCTTCGACCAGCCCGACCGCCTGATCGCATTCGCCGAGGCCAATGGCATGAAGATGCGCGGCCATACCCTTGCCTGGTACGGCGCCATGCCGGACTGGACACAGCAGATCGCCAGCGAAGCCGAGGCGGAAGGCGAACTTGTGCGCCATATCGAGACCGTGGTCGGCCGCTACAAGGGCCGCATTCCGAGCTGGGACGTGATCAACGAGGCGATCGCCGACCATCCGACCGCCGATACCCCGTACCGCGATTCGATCTGGCAGCAACGCCTCGGCAAGCGCTTCATCGAACTGTCGCTGCGCACGGCAGCCGCCGTCGATCCCGACGTGCAGCTGGTGATCAACGACTACGCCATCGAAAACCCGACCGACCAGTGCCGGGCCAAGCGCGAAGCGCTGCTCAACCTGTTGCGCGACCTCAAAGACCGCGACGTGCCGCTGCATGCCGTCGGCATCCAGGGCCATCTGCTCGGCGACCAGGAGATCGACAAGGACGGGCTGTCGCGTTTCGTCGAGGCGGTCGCCGCCATGGACCTTGAAGTGCTGGTCACCGAACTCGACGTGATCGACAACAAGCTGCCCGCCTCGACCTATGACCGCGACCAGATCGCGGCGGCCACCGCGCGGGATTTCCTCAGCGCTATCTGCGACGTCAAGCGTCCGGGCGCCATCCTCACCTGGGGCATCACCGACCGCTATACCTGGGTGCCGATCTGGTTCAGCCGCGATGACGGCAAGCCGAACCGGCCCTTGCCGCTCGATGTCAATTACCGTCCGAAAGCCCTGCTGCAGGTGATCGAAGACTTTACGCGTGTGCCTGCCTGATGCTCCGTCAAATCTCGTCCTACATGATCGCCAATGTCGTCACCGTCGTGATCGGTGGCGCCTCGGTCGTGCTGTTCACCCATATTCTCAGCCCGCATGAATACGGCATCTATGTCCTGGGCATCAGCGTCGCCGGCCTGATCTCGACGCTTCTGTTCGGCTGGATCAAGACATCAGTCCTGCGCTTCACCTCCGAAGAGGGCGGCGCGGATGTACGCATGTCGGCGCTGATCGCCTATGGCGTCATCGTCATGGCCATCCCGTTGATGGTGATCGCGGCCCTCTTCCTGCCCGATGGTTCGGCGCAATATGTGGTGCCGGCGATCTTCGTCGCCTATACCGTCGGCCTGTTCGAATTCGTGCTGGAAATCTTCCGCGCCCGCCAGGAAACCGGCTCCTACATGCGCTCGACGATCCTGCGTGCGCTGCTCGGCATCACGCTGTCCTGCCTGCTGGTGATGGTGTTCGATCTCGGCGGCCAGGGCTTGCTGATCAGCGTTGCCGGCTCCTATCTGGTCACCATCCTGGTCTATGCGCCAATGGTCTGGCGCCGTCCCCTGCATGGCTTCGACCGCGCCATTCTCACCGAAATGCTGCGCTTCGGCCTGCCGATGACCGTATCGGGCGGCATTTTCATGCTTCATACGATCATCGACCGGCTGATCATCGTCTCCTTCCTCGGCGAAAATGCCGCCGGCAATTATGGCGCGGCCGCCGATCTGGTGCGCCAGATCATCCTGTTTCCCGGCGTGGCGATCGGCTCGGCCATCGTGCCGATCGCCATCCGCCTGCTGTCCCAGGACGGACCTGCCGCGACCAACCGGCATCTGCTGCACAGCCTGGAACTGCTGCTGGCGATCCTCATTCCCGCCTGCGTCGGCATGGCGCTGACGGCTGCCAATTTCTCCGGCCTGATCCTCGGCCCGGAATTCGAGGTCGCGGCGTCGCAGCTGATACCGGTGATCGTGTTTGCCTGGCTGTTCCGCTCGATCTCCTACCAGTTCATCCATGTCAGCTTCCAGCTCGCCAAGACGGCCCGGCTGGTGTCGATCCAGGGCATGGTCATTCTGACCATCAATGTCATCGGCATGCTCGTGCTGGTGCCGCGTCTCGGGCTGATGGGGGCCGCCTGGTCGCTGCTGTTTTCCGAGATCTGCGGCGTGATCGTCGGCTATTTCCTGTCGTTCAAGGCGCATCCCCTGCCGCTGGAAATCTGGCCGACGGTGAAGATCTGCATCGCGACGGTGATCATGGCGGTGCCGACCTGGTTCGTCGAAGGCTTTTTCCCCAACAAGGGACTGATCGATCTGATCGTGCCGGTGCTCACCGGGATCGTCGCCTATACGGTCGCCGCGCTCTGCCTCGATGTCGCTGGCATCCGGCAGATGCTGCGGGACCGCTTTTCAAAAGCAGCCCAGTTGCCCGTCTGAGCATTCCCGAATTCGCCCGACAATCAAAGTCTATTAAGGTCTTGGGCTTTTAATCGCGGCGGGAAAATGGACGCGTCTCGCCGACGCGCCCGGCATGAGGAAGAGAGCGTGGACGGAGCGGGAAATACATCCGTGCGGCGGACGAAAAACGGCTTGTCGGCCGCACAACCGACCGTGTTCGGATCACATGTCGGCCTGTTTTCGGCGCCAGACGAAGGTCTGCCCCGCCGCGACCTCGCCGTGCTTTTCCTCAGCCCCTGGGGCATGGAGGAAATGTGCACCCGCAAGCTCTACCGGATCCTCTCCGAACATTTCGCAGCGCTCGGCGTGGCGAGCCTGCGTTTCGACTATCCCGGTGCAGCAAACGCGTTCGACGCGCAGGAAGACGGCCAAGGGCCCGTCACATCGGGGCCAGTCGTATCGGGGCCCGTCACATCGGGACCTGTCGCATCCGGCCTGGCCGGCTGGATCTCGACCATCGGCGAGGCTATCGCCGAACTCCAGGCGCTATCGGGTAGCCACCAGATCGTCCTGCTCGGCCAGGGGCTGGGCGGCAGCCTTGCCTATCTGCGCGCGCCGATGGAAACCGAGCTTGCCGCCCTGATGCTGCTCGGGCCGGTCCTCAAAGGTCGCAACTATCTGCGCGAACTGTCGCTCTGGTCGAAGATGATCGACGAGCCGATGCACATCAAGGCCGAGCTTCGCGACACCTCACCCGGCGCCATCGCCGGCCTGCGCATGCCCGAGACCGTCGCCACCGACCTGAAAAGCCTCGATCTTTCCACCGCCCCACCGCTCGATCCGTCGCTCGGCACCGCGCTCGATCCGGCCCTGCCGGTGTTTCTCGGCCAGCGCCCGGGCAATCATGGCGACATCGCCTTCGGCGAGATCCTGCGCAAGTCCTGCGGCCGCCTGACGACAGTCGATTTCACCGGCTATGACCAGCTTGTCTCCGGTCCCCTGTCGCAGGTGATGCCGGACGCGTTTATCGAGACGGTGCTGTCCTTCGTTAAGGCATTGCCGCAATTCCACAGCCTGGCCGGACAGGTCGCCCGGCCTGCCATGATCCGGCCGATCACATACCGCCACAGCCGCGAAACGCCGGTGCGCTTCGGCGACGGCGACCGGTTCTACGGCACCCTGTGTGAGCCGGTGGGCGCATCGATCGGGGTGACTGCGGTTATCCTGTCGACCTCCTACGATCATCAGGCCGGCTGGGCCGGCTCATCAGCGGAGATGGCGCGGCGGCTGGCGGCAATCGGCGTCTCGTCGCTGCGCTATGATGCAGCCGGCGTCGGCGACAGCCCGCCGATCCCGGGACGCCGCAAACAGATCCTCTACGACGATGCCCAGCTTGCCGATGTCGCGGCCGCCTGTGATTTCCTGCAAACGCTGGGCCTCACCGACCGGACGCTGATTGTCGGACGCTGCAGCGGCGCCTATATCGCGCTGCGCGCCGCCATCGCCGACCCGCGCTGGAACGGTCTGGTTGCCGTCAATCCGGATTCCCTGCTCTGGCGCTTCAAGGGCCTGCCGCGCACGCTGACCGCCTATTCCACCGAACTTCTCAAACGCGAGACGATCAGGCGCGTGCTAGCCGGGGACGTCGATATTGCCGCGGTCACGCGTAATATCGCCGTCCGGCTGATCGACCGCGCTGCCAAATCCGCATCGCGTTTCGTCAAGGCGGCCGTGCCGATCACCCGGCTGAGCGGCCGGGTCCACAGCGAATTCCTCGAGCTTCAGGCGCGCAGCACCCGGGTCGTGCTCGTCTATGCCGAGGGCGACGAGGGGCTCGAGCGTTTCCACGCCCATTTCGGCACCCGTGCCGAAAAGCTCGCGGCCTATGGCAATGTGGCGTTTCACATGATCCCCGATGCCGACCACAACCTGACCCCGCTGCCGGCGCGCGAAAGATTGTTTGCTATCGTCGAGTCAACCGCCCGAGAACTGGCCGTAAACCGCGCGATCTGAGCCATCCAAGGGGGATGACTTTTCCAAATCCCCCAACGTCTTCAACAAAACGCACCCCATTTCATCCCCCTTGTTTTGCGCCATGCCATAATGCCCCCGTTCCGCTTTCGGATACACCGGGTGTTGCGAGCCCGGCGAAGCGGAACCGGCGCCGGAGGGCGCGGCTGTCGCAGGCCAG
>ERZ1034401.37-NODE-37-length-55207-cov-3.874982_pt1 | contig 55207 bp, 42 predicted proteins | sample MGYA00520601_ERZ1034401 | MGnify/ENA primary metagenome ERZ1034401 (study PRJEB33736, sample SAMEA104288476) | Azolla filiculoides | biome: Urban; feature: water surface; material: ditch water | place: Netherlands | collected 2014 ... | reverse complement strand
AACCTCGCCGGCGCCTGGTCCGACATGCTGCCGACCGGGGCGGTTACCGCCGTCTTCGGTTCACCTTTGCTGCTTGCCATGTTGCCGCGCCTGAAGATCCGCAACCGGATCATCGAGCAACCCCGGTTGGCGGGCTCCGGCCTGATGTCACCGCGCTGGGGGCTTTGGTTCGCCGGGCTTAGCTGCCTGGTAATCCTGATCGGTGCCATTTTCATCGGCCGCGCCACCAATGGAGACTGGACGATTGTCTCTCCGGATCTCTGGCAGAGCATTCTGCCGCTGCGCTGGCCGCGGCTGGTTGCCGCCTTTGCCTCAGGCGCCATGCTGGCTGCCGCCGGCACCATCCTGCAGCGCCTGACGGGCAATGAGATGGCAAGCCCCGAAGTCCTCGGAATCAGCGCCGGCGCCACGCTCGGCATCACCATCGCCGTGTTTTTTGTAGCCGTCCCGAGCCTTGCCGGCCAACTCGGTTATGCGGCAATCGGCGCGCTGTCGGTTCTGGCGCTGATCTTCCTGCTCGCCGCGCGTTCTGGCCTCGCCCCGGAACGGGTTCTGCTGGCCGGGATTGCGTTGTCCGCCATGGCAGACGCCGTTGTCGGCATACTGGGTGCGACCGGCGATCCGCGCACCGTCTTCCTGATGCGCTGGATGAGCGGTTCGACCTACAACGTCAACCAGGAGATTGCGGTCACTGTTTCCGGCCTCGCAATCCTCCTGGTCGCAGCAAGCCTGCTGCTGAGGCGCTGGCTCGATCTGCTGCCGCTGGGACAGCGCCCGGCAGGTTCCCTCGGCGTGCCGACAAGGACCGCAAGGCTGGCGCTGCTGTTGCTGGCGGGCCTTCTCAGCGCGGCCGCAACGCTGAGCGTCGGCCCGCTCACATTCGTCGGCCTGATGGCCCCGCATCTGGCGCGTGAATTCGGTGCCCGGCGCGCGACGAGCCAGCTCGTGGTTGGCAGCCTCGCCGGCGGTGGCTTGATGGTCATGGCGGACTGGATCGGCCGGACGCTTCTTTTCCCTTACGAGGTTCCGGCCGGTCTGGTATCCGCCCTGATCGGAGCACCCTTCCTGATCATCCTGATGCGGCGCAAAGCCTAGAGCCCGCAGCGGCCCTCTGCCACTGGGCAGACCTGGCCGCAACCGCCGACACCCGGCACGGCATAGCGCAGGCAGCAGACGCGGCGCTGGCTGATCACAGAACCATCCGGGCCGGGTTCGAAACGAAGCGTGCGATAAAGCGGGTTGCGCCAGCCATCCGGCCATGAAGCGTCTTCGATCAGGGGCAATGCCTCAATCTCCAGCGCCTTGTTGCCCAGCCGGCCGATTTCCCGGATCATCCAGTCGATATAGCCGGCGGCACTGGTCCACAGCACTTTCTTGCCGAGCCCGGAATGCGCGGCCACGGCATGGATCCATGGCTCGAGGTGATCGCGGATGACCGGGCTCAGCGCGTCGTGAATGCGGATCCCATTGCCGCTGCGATCTGAAATCGTGCCGATGTCTGCGAGCAGAAAACCCTTCGGCGCGGCTGTCGAAGGATCGATCAGCACCGTCAGTTCATCCAGCGCCAATGGCAAGCTCCGGCGCAGTTCCAGCCATGCGATTGCCGCGCCCATGCCGAGTGCGCTGACATAATAGAGCGACCAGAGGGAGACCAACGCCCGGCGGTCCGTGCCTTCGGGAAATCGGGCAGCGTAGCGATCGATGACGGCATTGAACCGACCTTCATCAAGCAGATCGGCGCAGGCGATGCTTTCGGTATTGGCCGGCTGGATGAAATGGAAGTAGCCTGACGCATAAACGTAGCGCTCGCCAACCACCGCGCGGAGAAGACTGCCAAGATCCTTCGGCTCTGAGGCTGGAAGCTCGCCCTTGACCGCAAGAGGGCCCTGCACGCAGATCACAGTGGGCGCACCTTTGCAGGGGTCATCTGCCAGCGATGGCCATCGAGGTCTGATATGTGCCGGCTGACCGCTTCCGGGCAAGGCATGACAGCAATGTCTCCAATCGTTCGGCCGGTCCACGGGCCGACTTGCGTCAAATCATTGGCGCAAGCTAATTACCAAACGAAAAGAGTCAACTTTAAATCTGCTGATGGCGATGACTTTATCCAGCAGCGATCTCGGCGATCAGGCCGACAGGGCGTCGTAGGCAGCCACAGACTTGATCGCCCGCTCGGAGATCAGAGCGGCGGCATCGCCCGGCTTGTACAGGCTCGTGCCGAGACCGAAGGCACGCACGCCGACCTTCCAGTAGTCGGCGAAATTGCTGTCCGACACGCCACCGACGGCACCGATCGGCAGGTTCGGTGGCAGGATCGCCTTGATGCCGGCAATGCCCGACGGACCAAGCGCGCTGGCCGGGAAGAATTTCAGCGCAGCGGCGCCTGACTTCGCCGCCAGCAGGGCTTCCGTTGCGGTGAATACGCCCGGCATGGTCACCATGCCGTGCTGCACGGCGCGGCGGATGACATCCGGCTCCACATTCGGCGTCACCAGCAGGTTGCCGCCGACATCCTTGAGCCGGTCGACCTGGGCGACTTCGAGCACTGTGCCGGCACCGATCAGGCAATTTTCCGGTGCGAGCCGGCGCGCCTTCTCGATCGAGATGAAGGCATCCGGCGAATTCAGCGGGACCTCGATCGCTTCAAAGCCGGCCTCTACGAGCGCTTCGACAGCCGCTTCGATGGCGTCCGGCGTGATCCCGCGCAGAATGGCGACGAGATTACGTTGGAGGGCTGGCCAGGCAACGACGGAAGCGGTCATGGAGCTATTCCTTGAATTCATGGTCGAAAAGAGAAAGGGCAGAGGCGAGCAGGCCGCGACGAACCAGAAGCCCGCCGTCCATCATGACAGCCTCGCCGCCGGCCCGGGTGATGGCGCGCGCATAGAGACGGGTCAGCTTGCCGGTACCGATCAGATAGGCCTTGCCATGGCGCTTGAGGTCATCGGCGATCGCGGCGATCTCCGAACCGATCAGCAGGCCAGAGAGGCGAGCAGCCCGGCCGGTGTTGCCACCTGCAGACAGAAGACCTTCGGCGCGGATGGAAAACAGCCGCGAGGTCAAGGCAAAACCGGGCTGGAGCGCCTGGTCGACAGCCTGGTCGAAGATATCGAGATCGGCTTCGGCATCGCCGTCTTCCGGCACCGAAAGCCGCAGGATCGATTGCCGGCTGATGAGATTGTAGAGTTCGCCCGTCATCACGGTGGTGAAACGGCTGATCTGGCCATCTTCCACCAGGGCCCATTTGGAATGTGTGCCGGGCAGGCAGATCAGTGCATTGTCGAGACCCTGTTCCAGCGCACCGGCCAGCTGGGTTTCTTCGCCGCGCATCACGTCGAAGGCGCCATCCTTGCGCTGGCAGACGCCGGGCAGGATATAGACCGGACGGCTGGCGCCGTCCGGAATGATGGCATGCTGGAACAGGCCGACGAGCGGGGCCGGCGTTTCGACATACGGTGCCTCACGCCATCCGGTGCGTGCGCCTGCCATGCCGGCAACAACCACCGGCAGGTCGGCCGATGCTCCGAAGGCTGCCAGATGGCTTTCGAGCACGGCAGGGTAGCTGGAGCGATCCAGACTTCCCATGCCTTCGGCCGATTGCCGTTCGGCCAGCACTTCGCCCTGGCTGTCGACCAGCCAGATGCGGAAGTTGCTTGTGCCCCAATCGACCAGTGCTGCGAAAGCTCTAACAGCCATGGTGCGGTCTCAGCGCAGATCTTCAGGCAGCAGAGCCGCCGGAATGTTCTGGTAGCTCACCGGACGCAGGAAGCGGCGGATTGCCATGGTCCCGACCGAAGTTGCACCAAAGTTGGTGGTAGCCGGATAAGGACCGCCGTGAACCATGGCATCGCAGACTTCGACGCCGGTCGGGAAGCCGTTGGCCAGAACGCGGCCCGACTTGCGCTCAAGGATCGGCAGCAGCGCCTGTGCGGTCGACATGTCGCCATCGTCCATGTGCAGCGTGGTGGTCAGCTGGCCGACAAAGCTCTCGGCAATCTTCACCATCTCGGCCTTGTCCTTGACGGTGACGAGAATGCCGAGCGGGCCGAAGACTTCTTCGCCGAGCACGTGATTGCCGAGCCAGTTTTCACCGGTGGTGGCAAACAGATACGGCGTTGCATTGCGCAGGTCGCAGGTCGAGGTCAGCACCGCCTGCACGCCCTCGGTGCCGGCAATGCGGTCCGCGCCGGCGCGGTAGGCATTGGCAATACCGTCGGTCAGCATGGTCTGGGCATTGGTTGCGGCAAGGGCTGTCTTGGCGGTTTCAAGGAATGCGTCGGCCTCTGTGCCTTCCTCGATGATCGCAATGCCCGGATTGGTGCAGAACTGGCCGGCACCCATGGTCAGCGAACCGGCCCAGCCCTTGGCCAGCGCTTCACCGCGCGCAGCAACGGCTGCCGGCAGCAGGAACATCGGATTTACCGAGCCCAGTTCACCGAAGAACGGGATCGGCTCCGGACGACGGACGCAGAGATCAAACAGCGCGCGACCGCCACCGAGCGAGCCGGTGAAGCCGACGGCACGGGTCAAGGGATGCAGGCAGATCGCCTCGCCGGTCTCGCGGTTGCCGCCCTGGACGAGCGAAAACACGCCCGGATGAACGCCACTGCGCTTGATAGCCGCATCGATGGCCTGGCCGACGATTTCGGCCGTGCCGGGATGCGCCTCGTGACCCTTGACGACGACCGGGCAACCGGCGGCAAGCGCCGAGGCCGTGTCGCCACCTGCCGTCGAAAACGCCAGCGGGAAGTTGGAAGCGCCGAACACGCCGACCGGACCGATCGGACGCTGCATCAGGCGGATATCCGGGCGCGGCAGCGGCTGGCGATCCGGAAGCGCGGCATCAAAGCGACGGTCGAGATAGTCGCCCTTGCGGATATGTTCGGCAAACAGCTTCAACTGACCGGTCGTGCGGCCGCGTTCGCCGATCAGACGGGCTTCCGGCAGGCCGGTTTCCTGGCTGCCGATCTGGGTGATCGCATCGCCACGCGCATCGATTTCCTCGGCAATCGCCTCGAGGAACTTGGCCCGCTCTTCGCGGGAAGAATAACCGTAGGTGACGAATGCCTCTTCGGCAGCCTTCATCGCCCGATCAACCAGCGCGGCAGATCCGAGCGAGAAAGTGTGGCTCTCGCCAGATGCGGGATTGGAGGCAAAGGTTCCAGAGCCTTCAACCCATTCGCCGGCAATAAGGTGCTTTCCGGTCAGGTTCAGCGTCATTGGGCAATCCTTTCAATAGAGGTCGAAATTATTCGACAAAGGGCTCGACGATACGGCGTTCGCCTGTGAGGAAGGCGTCTGCGACGAGCCGGAGGGGTTGGAAATCCGCGTCGCTTTGGCGGGTGCGGATGAGGTCGGCAAATCGGTCATAGATGCGGGCATATTCCCGGTCCGGACCTTCGATAGCCTGCTTGCCATCTATATAGAGTTCCGCGCCGCCTTTTGCGAGGCGCAACATGCCCTGCTCCGTCTCCACGACGATATCCCAGGTCTGCGGGCCTTCCTGGCGCCAATCGAATTCGGCGGTGATCGGAGCGCCGGCAGCACTTTTCATCGCGAGGCTGGCGGCAATCGGCTGCTGGCGGTTTTCAGGAAACGCCAGAATGGCTTTCTCGACGATGGTCTGGCCGGGGATGATCGCGGTCAGGATCGACAGGGCATTGATGCCCGGGTCGAACACGCCGAAACCGCCGGCTTCCCAGATCCACGCTTGACCCGGATGCCAGCGACGCACGTCTTCCTTCCAGGTGATCTCGATCTTGGCGATCGTCTTGCCCAGCAGCCATTCGCGGGCCGGCTCGACGCCATTGGCAAAGCGGGAATGCCAGGTGGCAAACAGGGTGACGCCAGATGCGTGGGCCAGTTCGGCCAGCGCCTGCGCTTCACCGATCGTCGCAGCCGGCGGCTTTTCCAGCAGCACATCCAGACCTTCAGCGATGGCCTTCTTGGCCATGTCGAAGCGAACTTCCGGTGGCGTGCACAGCGAGATCGCGCGAATATCGCCACGGGTCTCGAGAAACTTCTCGTAGCTCTCGAAATTTTCCGCGCTGTCGATCTTGCCGTTGCGGCTGATGGCAGCCTTGATGGTGAAATCACCGCCGTTTTCAACCGAGGGAATGTGCTGGTCGCGGGCGATCTTGCCAACGCCGGCCAATGCCAGCGCAATCTTCTGAGAAGAGGTCATAGCCTGCTCATCCTGTAAAGTTCAATGGAATGAAGCGCGCCGGAGGGCGCGCTTCCAAGTTCGGTTCAAGAGATCAATGCGAATCCTTGCCGACGGCAGATCCGCGACACCCCTTGAGGAAGTCGAAGTCGGCGCCGGTATCGGCCCCTTCGACGTGATCATGGAACATGCGGGCATAACCGCTGGTCGGCGGCTCCACAGACGGACGCCAGTCGGCGAGGCGGCGCTGCATTTCCTCTTCCGAAATGTCGAGGTGCACGCGGCGGGCTTCGACATCGATCTCGATGAAGTCGCCATTGCGCACGATTGCCAGCGGACCTCCGCGGGCGGCTTCCGGCGATGTATGCAGGAGAACCGTTCCATAGGCCGTACCGGACATGCGCGCGTCCGAAATACGCACCATGTCGGTGATGCCCTTGCGCAGGACCTTCGGCGGCAGGCCCATGTTGCCGACTTCGGCCATGCCCGGATAACCGCGCGGGCCACAGTTCTTCAGAACCATGACGCAGGTTTCGTCGATATCGAGCGCCTCATCGTTGATCTTCGCCTTGTAGTCGTCGATGTCTTCGAAGACGACGGCGCGGCCGCGATGCTTCAACAGATGTTCGGAGGCTGCCGACGGCTTCAGAACGCAGCCCTTCGGCGCGAGATTGCCGCGCAGAACCGCGATGCCGCCCTGCTGGGTCAACGCGTTTTCGACCGGGAGGATAACATCCTCGTTCCAGTTGCGAACGTCCTTGACCTCTTCCCAGATCGTGGTTCCGGAAACGGTGAGCGCATCCTTGTGCAGCTTGCCGGCTTCGCCGAGACGCTGGAGCACGACCGGCAGGCCACCGGCGTAAAAGAACTCTTCCATCAGGTACTTGCCCGACGGCATCAGGTTGACGATCGTCGGAATGTCGCGACCACAGCGATCCCAGTCGTCGAGCGTCAGGTCGATGCCGACGCGGCCGGCCATGGCGAGAAGATGAACAACGGCATTGGTCGATCCGCCGATCGCACCATTGGTGCGGATGGCGTTTTCGAAGGCTTCCTTGGTCAGGATGTCGGAGGGCTTCAGGTCGTCCTTGACCATCTGCACGATGCGGCGACCCGAGAGCTGCGCCATGACGCGGCGGCGGCTGTCGACAGCCGGGATCGCGGCATTGCCCGAAAGCGCCATGCCGAGCGATTCGATCATCGACGCCATGGTCGAGGCGGTGCCCATGGTGTTGCAGGTACCGGTCGAGCGCGACATCGAGGCTTCGGCTTCGAGGAACTCTTCCTGGGTCATCTCTCCGGCCTTGACGGCTTCGGAGAACTTCCACAGATGCGTGCCGGAACCGACGCGTTCACCACGGAAATAACCGTTCAGCATCGGGCCGCCGGTCACCATGATGGTCGGAATATCGGTGGAGGCAGCGCCCATCAAAAGCGACGGCGTAGTCTTGTCACAGCCGACCAGCAGGACTGCACCGTCGATCGGCTGGCCGCGCATGGCTTCCTCGACGGCGAGCGCCGCAAGGTTGCGGTACATCATCGCGGTCGGGCGGAAGGTGTTTTCAGAGGCCGAGAAGACCGGAACTTCGACTGGGAAGCCACCGGCTTCCCAGATGCCTGCCTTCACCTTTTCCGCAAGCTCGCGCAGATGGCCGTTGCAAGGCGTAAGATCGGACCAGGTGTTCATGATGCCGATCACCGGACGGCCATCGAAGAGGTCGTGCGGGTAACCCTGGTTCTTCATCCAGCCACGGTGATAAATCGTATCGCGGGACGTGCCGCCATACCAATGCTGTGACCTGAGTTGGCGCGGCCATGCCGCTGGCTTGAAATTGCTCATGACGTTTCTCTGTCTCTATCTGGGAGCCCGGCGCGGAACGCGCGAACAAGGCTCAGAGCATCTGGATGGCAACCGTTTCCTTCGCGGCAACGACAAGCTTGTTGCGCAGCGGAAGGCCGAATTGCGGAGCGTCGATCTCGAATACATCGCCTTCCCGCGTGACGAAGCCGTCCGCAACGGAGAGCGTTGCCGTGCCGTACATATGCACGTGCAGATCGCCCGGCTGGCAGAACAGCGCATACTTGAAATGGTGATATTCCAGGTTTGCGATCGTGTGGGACATATTGGCTTCCCCAGAGAGGAAAGGCTTTTCCCACACAGTCTTGCCGTCGCGCAGAATGCGAGACATGCCTTCGACGTGATCGGGCAGGGCGCCGACCAGAAGCTCCGGGCTAAACGACGCGGGCCGCAGCTTGGAATGGGCAAGGTAGAGGTAGTTGATCTTTTCCGTCACATGGTCGGAAAACTCGTTGGCAACGGAAAAGCCGAGACGGTAGGCCACACCATCGTCACCGATGATGTAGAAGCCGGCCATTTCCGGTTCTTCGCCGCCATCGAGGGCAAAGGACGGCGAAATCAGGTCGTCGCCATGGGCGACCGCATTGAAGCCGTTGCCCTTGTAGAACCATTCCGGCTGAACGCCGTTTTCGCCGGGCGCGGGCTTGCCGCCCTCGATGCCCATGCGGAACATCTTCATCGAATCGCTCATGCCCACCGTATCGGCGTGCATGCTGTCGCGCGCCGAGGCGGATCCGGTGTGGGTAAGGCCGGTACCGGTCAGGTACATATGGGCCGCATCCGGATGACGCACCGGACAATCCAGCTTGCCGGCGGCTGCGAGCGCGACGATATCCACGGCATCGCCGAGGCCCTGGCGCTCGATCAGCGCGGCCACCGAAACCTTGGCAGCGATGGCCGCCTTGGCGAGTTCATAGGTGGACTGAAAGCCAGGAACGAGGCGTGCAGCGTCACCCTGGCGGCAAATGACGCCGCCAGTCTTCAATTGCGAGAGAAACATAAGCCTTATCCTTAGACTGCTTTGTTCTTGTTGTAGACGTCGAAGTAGACGGCTGCGAGCAGCACCAGGCCCTTGACCAGCTGCTGGTAGTCGATGCCGAGACCCATGATCGACATGCCGTTGTTCATCACACCCATGATGAAGGCGCCGATAACGGCACCGGTGATCTTGCCAACGCCGCCGGACGCCGAGGCACCGCCGATGAAGCAGGCCGCGATGACGTCAAGTTCGAAGCCGACACCGGCCTTCGGCGTTGCCGAATTCAGACGGGCTGCGATGATCATGCCAGCAAGTGCTGCGAGCACGCCCATGTTGACAAAGGTATAGAAGGTGAGGCGTTCGGTGTTGATACCGGACAGCTTGGCCGCCTTCTCGTTGCCACCCAGCGCAAAGATGCGACGACCGATGGTCGAACGTGTGGTGATGAATGTATAGACCGCGATCAGCACGGCCATGATGACCAGCACGTTCGGCAGGCCCTTATAGGTCGCCAGCTGATAGCCGATGAAGATCGCAACCACGGCGGTCACCGCGATCTGCAGGAAGAAGAACACGAAGGGTTCGTTCTCCGAACCATGCTGCTCGTTGATCTTGCGTGAACGGAAGCCATTGTAGACCATCCAGGCGACCGCGATCAGCACGACGACCAGCGCCGTCCAGTTCTTGATCGTGTCGGTTGCGGGATCGGTCGAAAGGAACCACAGGACATCGGGAATGAAGCCGGTCGACAGGATCTGGAAGTCCTTCGGGAACGGGCCGATCGGGCGGTTCTGCAGGACCAGATAGGTCACGCCGCGGAACACAAGCATGCCGGCCAGCGTGACGATGAAGGCCGGGATCTTCTGATAGGCAACCCAGTAACCCTGGGCAGCACCGATCAAACCGCCAAGAACCAGACACAGCGGAATGACGATGATGTAAGGAATGCCCAGTTTGACCAGCATGATTGCTGAAAGCGCGCCGACAAGCGCCACGATCGAGCCGACCGACAGGTCGATATGACCCGCCACGATGATCAGCAGCATGCCCAGCGCCATGATGACGATGAAGGAGTTCTGCAGGATCAGGTTGGTGATGTTGAGCGGACGCAGAAGAACGCCGTTTGTCACCACCTGGAAGAACAGCATGATGACAACGAGCGCCAGCAGAAGCCCGTATTCACGGACGTTCTTACGCAGGTAGTCACCAACGGAAACTTTGGGGGTTTCGGTTTTTGTGTCGATAGCCATTAGTGTTTCTCCCCAGAGCGCATGATGGCACGCATGATGGACTCCTGACTTGCCTCTTCCTTCGAAAGCTCGGCAACGATGCGTCCCTCGTTCATCACATAGATGCGGTCGCAGGTGCCGAGCAGCTCGGGCATTTCCGATGAGATCATCAGGATGCCCTTACCTTCGGCGGCAAGCTGGTTGATGATGGTGTAGATTTCGAATTTCGCGCCAACGTCGATGCCGCGGGTCGGTTCATCGAGGATAAGGACCTCGGGATTGGTGAACAGCCACTTCGACAGAACGACTTTCTGCTGGTTGCCGCCCGACAGGTTGACGGCTTCCTGATAGATCGAATGCGAACGGATACGCAGCTTCTGCCGGTAGTCGGAAGCAACCTGGGCTTCCTTGTGTTCGTCGATCACACCAGCGGATGCCACCGCATTGAGGTTGGCAAGCGTGGTGTTGTCCTTGATGTTGTTGTTCAACACCAGACCGAGATGCTTGCGGTCTTCGGTGACGTAAGCCAGTCCAGCGGCAATTGCCTTCGGGATCGTGCTGACATCGACCGGCTTGCCATGCATCGAGACATCGCCGGTAATCTTGTGACCCCAGGCCTTGCCGAAAATGCTCATGGCCGTTTCGGTACGACCAGCACCCATCAGGCCTGCGATCCCGACGACTTCGCCGGCACGCACCGTGAAATTGACGTCATGCAGGAACTGGCGGTCGCGATGGTTCTGGTGGAAGACGTTCCAGTTCTTCACTTCAAGCAGCGTTTTACCGATATTCGGCGTGCGCGGCGGATAGCGATCTTCCATGTCGCGGCCGACCATGCCCTTGATGATCCGGTCTTCGCCGATATCCTGGGTATGACAGTCGAGCGTCTCGACCGTGCCTCCATCGCGCAGGATGGTGATCTGGTCGGCAACTTTGCGAATCTCGTTCAGCTTGTGCGAGATGATGATCGAGGTCATGCCCTGCTTGCGGAACTCCATCAGCAGGGTCAGCAGCGCGTCCGAATCCGTTTCGTTCAGCGATGCGGTCGGCTCGTCGAGAATGAGCAGGCGCACCTTCTTCGACAGCGCCTTGGCGATTTCAACCAGCTGCTGCTTGCCGACGCCGATATCGGTGATGCGCGTGCTCGGCGCATCTTTAAGCCCGACTTTCTCCAGCAGCGTCTTGGTGCGCGCGAAGGTCTCGGGCCATTTGATCACGCCATTGGTGGCGACTTCATTGCCGAGGAAGATGTTTTCGGCAATCGACAGGAGCGGCACGAGAGCCAGCTCCTGGTGGATGATGATGATGCCCAGATGCTCACTGTCGGAGATCGTGGAAAAACGGCGGACCTCTCCATCGAAATGGATGTCGCCTTCGTAGGTTCCCGCGGGGTAGACGCCGCTGAGCACCTTCATGAGCGTGGACTTGCCGGCGCCGTTTTCGCCGACCAGCGCGTGGATCTCTCCTTCGCGCACCTTGAAGCTGACGTTGTTCAGCGCCTTGACGCCCGGGAACGTCTTGGTGATGCCACGCATCTCGAGAATGATGTTATCCATGTGCAGATTCCAGCGCCTGCTCGACGACGATCACGTCAGGTCGGCGGCGCGAGCTCCCTCAATGCGAAAGAAAAAGGGTCCGCGACGTGGCCGCGGACCCGCATGTATCAGAACGATTAGTTGTCGATCTGCTCGGCAGTGTAGTAGCCGGAGGTGACCATGACATCCTTGATGTTGGTCTTGTCGACGGCAACCGGCTTCAGCAGGTAGGACGGAACAACCTTGACGCCATTGTTGTAGGTCTTGGTATCGTTCACTTCCGGTTCCTTGCCGCCCATGATGGCATCAACCATCGAGACGGTGACCTTGGCCAGTTCGCGCGTGTCCTTGAACACGGTCGAGTACTGTTCGTCAGCGAGGATCGACTTGACCGACGGAAGTTCGGCGTCCTGACCGGTGACAACAGGCATCGGCATATCGCCAGAGCCGTAGCCAACGCCCTTCAGGGCCGAGATGATGCCGATGGACAGGCCATCGTAAGGCGACAGAACGCCGTCAACCTTGGCATCGGTGTAGGTCGAGGACAGCAGGTTCTCCATGCGAGCCTGGGCGACAGTGCCGTCCCAACGCAGGGTACCAACCTGATCCATGCCCATCTGGCCGGACTTCACGACGATCTTGCCCGAGTCGATCAGCGGCTGCAGGACAGACATTGCGCCATCGTAGAAGAAGAAGGCGTTGTTGTCGTCCGGCGAACCACCGAACAGCTCGACATTCTTGGCTTCGGTCGCAGCGTCAAGCTTCAGGCCTTCGACGAGCGAAGTTGCCTGCAGAACGCCAACCTGGAAGTTGTCGAAGGTTGCGTAGTAGTCGACATTGCCGGAGTCGCGGATCAGGCGGTCATAGGCGATAACCTTGACGCCAGCATCAGCGGCCTTCTGCAGGATGTCCGACAGCGTGGTGCCGTCGATAGCGCCGATGACGAGAACCTTGGCACCCTTGGTGACCATGTTTTCGATCTGAGCGAGCTGGTTCGGGATATCGTCGTCAGCAAACTGCAGGTCGGCCGTGTAGCCGGCTTCCTTGAACAGCTTTTCCATGGTCTCGCCGTCGGAAATCCAACGGGTCGAGGTCTTGGTAGGCATCGAGATGCCGACGGTGCCCTTGTCCTGTGCAAAAGTGATAGGTGCAAAAGATGCGATACCGATTGCGACAGACGCAATCAGAGTGCCTAATTTCTTCATGGTAACCTCCCTGGTCATACCGTGCGCGACCAAGTCCTCCTGGCCACGCTGAAATCATGGACGGGTGACCGACGCGGCGGACCCCAGCTCCGTCGCGAGTCTTATCGCGTGCCACATATCGATCAAATGATTATTTTGACTTTGTGCATATCGTGGTTGATATGTTGTTTATGTCTGAAGCACGTATTGATCGTTTGCAACCCAAACATTTGAGCCTGATCCGCTCCATCTCGGAACTTGGCCAACTCAGCCTTGCGGCGCAAGCCCTTGCGCTGACACAACCGGCGGCTTCGCGCATGCTGAGCGAAATCGAGCGCGATGTCGGATCGCCGATCTTCACGCGTACGCCGAAGGGCATGGAGCCGACCGCCGTGGGAAGCGCGCTTGCCCGCCGCGCCCAGAACGTGCTTCAGGAAATGCGCGAGGCAGCGCGCGAGATCGAAGCCATACGACGCGGCCTGACCGGCAAGGTTCGTGTTGGCGCCGTCACCGGTGGCGCGGTCGGATACGTCGTTCCGGCTATCCAGCAGCTTAAGGGCGAAGCAGAAACGGCCGATCTCTATGTCGACGTGGCCTCGAGCGGCGAATTGATCCGCGATCTCCTGTCCGGCCAGTATGATTTTGTCCTCGGACGCATACCGAGCGGCGTCGATGCGCGACAGTTCAATCTCGAAGGCGGCATGATGGAGGAGGTGGAGCTTGTGGTCCATCAAAGCCATCCGCTGGTCAATGTCGATCTGCTGACCGTGGCCGACATGGCGCATTTTCCCTGGGTAATGCAGGCGCCGGGCGCGCCCTTGCGCCAGGCCGTTGAAAGCGTCTTCGTCGAACAGGGCGCACCCATTCCCTCCAACATCGTCAACACGACCTCGCTTCTGGTCATGATCGCCATGCTGGCGGCCTCCAATGCAATCGCGCCGATGTCGCGCGAGGTCTCCGACCTTCTCTGTCGTCAGACAGCGGCAGCGGGCCTGTATTCGCTGAAGCTCGAAACACCGATCGTGGTCATGCCCTACCACCTGATCACCGTCGCCGGCAAACGCCTGTCTCCGATCGCCGCGCGCCTGCGCGACCTGTTGCTTGGTGAATTCAGTGCGCGTGGCAAGCTGCGCGGCGTGTGACCGGCCTGCAGGCCGTGCGCCACGCCGCCTGAAATGCTTGCATTTTCGCCCATGTCAGGCACACTGTCACTCATCCGTCATGAATGAGAGCTCGAGGAGCATTGATGACCGACCAGCCGGAAGGGCAGCGCCAGGATACCGATGGCGCGGATCAAAGGCTCGCAAGCGTGGTGGATTTGGGGACCTATCGTCAGGCGGTCGACCCTCTTCCCGTGACCTTCCACCGACGAGAACTCGACGCCATCCTGTGGATTTATGGACGCATGGTCGGCGAGGGTGAGTGGCGTGACTACGCCATCGACCATCTCAGGGACAAGGCCGTCTTCTCGGTGTTCAAGCGATCCGGTGAATATCCGCTCTACCGCATCGAAAAGAACCCCAAACTCGCAGCCAAGCAGGGTGCTTTCTCCGTCACCGGTACCGATGGTCGCATTCTCAAACGCGGCCATGACCTGAAGGCGGTCTTGAAGGTGTTCGACAAAGGCCTGAAAGCGATCGACTGAGATCCTGTTTGCCGGCTTCCGTTTCCTTATTGGGCGGACCGCCGATAAAGCCGTATTCAGGATGCCTCTATATCATCGAGCCGGGATAGGCACCGAGATCAGGCGGAGTGGCATTTCCATCGCCCAGCGGTCGTTGCATGAAGACGGTATCCAGCCAGGTGCCATGCTTGAACCCCGTCCCGGTGAAGCGGCCGGCGTGTTCAAAGCCGCAACTGCGATGGACGGCAATCGACGCCGGACTGGCACCGCCTACGACTCCGACCATCTGGCGGAAACCAAGCGATGCACAGCGAAGGACCAGTTCGTTGAGCAGGGCCTTGCCGATCCCCATGCCGCGCGCCTCTGGCGCAAGATAGATCGAATCCCCCACGAGCCACCGATAGGCGGGCCTCGTGCGGAAAGCCGATGCATAGGCATAACCAAGCAGGGTCGCATCCGCGGACACAGCAACGATATAGGGATAACCCTTGTCGACGAGCGCTTGGTAGCGCCGTGCCATCTCCGCCGCATCCGGGGCCGCAAGTTCATAGCTTGCGCTGCCATGGTTTACCGCTTCGCCATAGATCGCGGTGATCGCGGCAATATCGGCCAGGTTCGCATCACGGATGTCGAAAGCCATAAACAAAGCTCCTTTGAGTCTGGCTTCTTCTTCCATGGCACGAAACCTGTCGCAATATGCCACTTGTCACAGTGACAGGACACAAATCCCGAAAACAGAAGGACCCGGCGAATGAAGCCGGGTCCCTCCTGATCGAGCCATCTTTCGATGGATGACGGTCACACCATCAGGCGTGGATATCGTTGTCCTTGGTTTCCTTCAGGAAGAACATGCCGATCACCAAGGTGATGCCGGCAATGACGATCGGATACCAGAGACCGTAGTAGATATCGCCAGCGGCCGCGCTCATGGCAAAGGCCGTTGCAGGGAGAAGACCGCCGAACCAGCCGTTGCCGATATGGTAGGGCAGCGACATGCCGGTGTAGCGAATGCGGGTCGGGAACATCTCGACGAGCATGGCGGCGATCGGGCCATAGACCATGGTCACGTAGATCACCAGGATCGTCAGGATGGCGATAACCCGCGTCCAGTTCACGGCGGCCGGGTCGGCGACCATGGTGAATGCACCCGCGTTCGGAACCGAGAAGACAGCCATTTCAGGAGCGGCGGCGGCTTCTTCGGCCGTCAGCAACTTCTGCGTCACGAGATCGGCCGCCGGTACCATGACCTTTTCGCCGGCGCGAATGGCTGTGGCATCAAGGGCCAGTTCAGGATTGGCGGCTACGAAGGCATCAAGCTTGCTGTCCGGAACCTTGGCAGCTGCGCGAACCAGCGGATAACCGTTGGCCTGCAGAGCCAGATTGACCGCCTTCTGCATGCCGGCTTCCAGACCCTTGGCCTTGTCTCCGGCGGCAATAGCATCGAAACCTTCGATCATCTTGTCGCCGATCTGGATGGTCGCGATAGAGCCGGCCGGGCCAGGAACCACGTCATAGGGAACGGAGTTGCGGGTCAGGAAGGCCGTCGCGATATCGCAGGAGGTGGTGAACTTCGCCGTGCCGGTCGGGTTGAACTGGAACGTGCAGTTCGCCGGATCAGCGGTGACCGTGGCGCGAATGGTATCCTGCGCCTGAGCGAGGGCAGGGTTGCCGGCCCAGGTCAGTGCCTTGAACAGCGGGAAGTAGGTGAGCATGGCGAGCACGAGACCGGCCATGATGATCGGCTTGCGGCCGATCTTGTCGGAGAGCCAGCCGAACACGACGAAGAACATCGTGCCGATGGCGAGCGAGATCGCAACCATGATGTTGGTTGCCTGGGCATCGACCTTCAGCACGTTCTGCAGGAAGAACAGCGCGTAGAACTGACCAGTGTACCAGACGACGGCCTGACCGGCGACGGCACCGAACAGCGCGAGCAGTGCGACCTTGGCGTTTTTCCACTGGCCGAAAGCTTCCGAGATTGGCGCCTTCGACTGCGTGCCTTCCGCCTTCATCTTCTGGAACGCAGGCGATTCGTTCATCTGCATGCGGATCCAGACCGACACGCCAAGCAGAACCGCGGACAGAAGGAACGGAATGCGCCAGCCCCAGGCAGCGAAGTCTTCCTTGCCGAGCAATGTCTGGATTCCGAGAATGATCATCAGCGACAGGAAGAGACCAAGCGTTGCCGTGGTCTGGATCCAGGACGTGTAGAAGCCACGACGGCCATGCGGCGCGTGTTCCGCCACATAGGTTGCAGCACCACCGTATTCACCGCCAAGAGCGAGGCCCTGCAGCATGCGCAGAATGATCAGGATGATCGGAGCAGCGATGCCGATAGAGGCCGACCCGGGCAAGATACCGACCAGGAAGGTCGAGGCGCCCATGATCAGGATTGTCACGAGGAAGGTGTATTTGCGGCCGACGAGATCGCCGAGACGGCCGAAGACCAGCGCGCCGAACGGACGCACCAGGAAGCCGGCGGCAAAGGCGAGCAGGGTGAAGATATTGCGCGTGGTTTCCGGGTACTGCGAGAAGAAGGTGGCGCCGATATAGAGCGCCAGAGAGCCGTAAAGATAGAAATCATACCATTCGAAAACAGTGCCGAGCGATGAAGCGAAAATGACTTTCCGCTCTTCGGCAGTCATGCCACGAGACGCGCCGGCCTCGATTGCAACATTTGCCATTGTAGTTCCTCCAAACCAAAAAGGGCCCCCCAGGACCGCCGACACAACTCTCCTCCGGGTCGAATTGTCGCGGTTACGGGTTGGGTACAGACTGGCAGAAATCACGGGCGAACAAGAGAGATGCTTTCGGATTATGACTTTAGTCTAAAACCGCAGACCAAAGGCACCGACGCGGGCAATCGCGAAAGGCAAAGGGCCGGCTTCGATAACGCCTGTCAGACACGCTCGCGCTCGCCTTTTCGACGCCCGGACAGGCTGGTTGGCTTGACTCCTTGGAAAAACCTTGTAATGCCTCGGCCAGAAGAGGATTCTGAATCATGCCTTCCGAGCTGCATCATAGTGCGGACTCCCCAAACCTACGGCTCCTGGCCGCAGGTGGCATTGTTCTGTCCCTTTCTTCCCCGACCAAGGCCAAAACGACGACGAAAACCGTCTGACGTCTCCGGCCACCGCTCTCTCCCCGGCACGGCCGGGGATAAGGAAGGTGCGCGATCGCCGCGAACTTTCCTTCTCACCAGTCCCGCGGAGAGAAAGAAAGAGAGCATTTACATGGGTTTCAAGATTGCAATCGTAGGCGCTACCGGCAATGTCGGGCGCGAAATGCTGAACATTCTCTCCGAGCGCGGTTTTCCGGCTTCGGAAGTGGTCGCACTGGCGTCGGCCCGCTCCCAGGGCACCGAAGTGTCGTTCGGCGATGCGACATTGAAGGTGCAGAACCTCGAGAACTACGACTTCTCCGACACCGACATCTGCCTGATGTCGGCCGGCGGCACGATTTCACAGAAGTGGTCGCCAAAGATCGGCGCAAAGGGATGCGTCGTGATCGATAACTCGTCTGCATGGCGTTACGATTCCGAGGTGCCGTTGATCGTCCCGGAAGTGAACCCGGACGCGATCGTCGATTTCAAGAAGCGCAACATCATTGCCAATCCGAATTGCTCGACCGCGCAGCTGGTTGTCGCCCTGAAGCCGCTGCATGATTTTGCCAAGATCAAGCGCGTCGTCGTCTCGACCTACCAGTCGGTTTCCGGCGCCGGCAAGGAAGGCATGGATGAACTCTTCACCCAGACCCGCGCCGTCTTCGTCGCCGATCCGGTTGAATCGAAGAAGTTCACCAAGCGCATCGCCTTCAACGTCATTCCGCACATCGATAGCTTCATGGAAGATGGCTATACGAAGGAAGAATGGAAGGTTCTGGCCGAAACCAAGAAGATGCTCGATCCGAAGATCAAGGTAACCTGCACGGCAGTGCGCGTTCCGGTCTTCATCGGCCATTCGGAATCGGTCAATATTGAGTTTGAGAACGAAATCACCGCCGATCAGGCGCGTGATATCCTGCGCGAAGCACCGGGTTGCCTCGTCATCGACAAGCATGAAAACGGCGGCTATATCACCCCGTATGAATGCGCTGGCGAAGATGCGACCTATATTTCGCGCATCCGCGAAGACGCAACCGTCGAGAACGGCCTGAACATCTGGGTTGTTTCCGACAACCTGCGCAAGGGCGCCGCCCTCAATGCCATCCAGATCGCCGAACTGCTCGTCAACCGTGGCCTGATCAAGCCGCGCAAGGAAGCCGCCTGATCCAATCTTTGCCCGCCCGCCGGAACAAACCGGCGGGCGCGGCCGTCTTCATGCAAAAGTGAAGGCTTTTTCAATTCATGCCATACCGGAAACATGTCACTGCGGATGACAGGCTGACCTTTCGCTGGCATGGTGCGCGCAAATCAAATCAGTGAATCACGAGGCATTAATGCGACTGACCAAGTATCTGTCGGCAGCTCTTCTTACAGTGGCGGCAACTGTTTCAAGCGCTAGTCTGGCAATGGCTGCATCCTGCAGCAATACATCCGCCGGGTTCGACCAGTGGAAGGGCGCATTCAAGGCCGAGGCTGCGGCTGCGGGCGTCGACCAGAGAACGCTCGACAAGGCTTTTTCCGCGGTCAACTACAACACCGGCACCATTCGCGCGGACCGCGGCCAGAAGAGCTTCAAGCTCAGCTTCGATCAATTCATGCAGAAGCGCGGTGGCCAGACCATCATCAACCGCGGCAAGAGCATGAAGAAGAGCAATGCGGCGCTGTTTGCCAAGATCGAACAGCGCTACGGTGTTCCCGCCGGACCCCTGATCGCGATCTGGGGCATGGAAACCGGCTTCGGCTCCTTCCTTGGCAAGGAACATACGCTCTCGGCCGTGGCAACGCTTGCCTTCGACTGCCGTCGCAGCGAATTCTTCACCGACCAGCTGTATGCAGCGCTAGAACTCGTTCAGCGCGGCACGCTGGATGTGGCCGCCCGCGGCGCCGCCCATGGCGAAATAGGACAGACGCAGTTCCTCCCGCGCAATGTCGTGCGCTTCGGCGCCGATGGTGACGGCGACCGTCGCATTGACATGGTGCGTTCGAAGGCTGACGCTCTGGCTTCGACCGCAAACTTCCTCAAGGGCCATGGTTGGCAGGCGGGCGCTGGCTATCAGCCGGGCGAACCCAATTTTGCCGCCATTCAGGGTTGGAACGCCGCATCGGTCTACCAGCAGGCCATTGCCTATATCGGCGCCCGCATCGACGCGGAATAACCGCGACAGTTCAAGACCGGCGGCGCATCACGCCGCCGGCTTTGCCAGCATCTCTATAGGTTCGATATCGATATCGCAGATCACACGGTTGCGGCCCGCGGACTTGGCCGCGTAAAGTGCCTGATCGGCGCGTTTCAACGCATCGTGCACAGAGGCGCGGTTGACGCTGCCGTCGATGCGGGCGCAGCCGAAACTCGCGGTCACCCGCAGGCTCTCCCCGTTTTCAAGCTGGACCTCGGATCGCTCAAGTGCCTCGCGTATCCGATTGGCAAGATCGGCAGCCTCGGCCAGAGAAACGTTTGACACGAAGCCGACAAATTCCTCGCCACCATGGCGGGCCAGAAGATCATCGAAGCGAAACAGCTTCCTGGCGATTTCAGCCGTTTTTTGCAGGACGAGATCGCCGACATCATGACCATGGCTGTCATTGATGTGCTTGAATTTGTCCAGATCGAAGATCATGACCGACGAACTACCCGATACCAGGCGCGTGTTCGGCCGCAGCGTCAACGCCACATCGAAACCGCGCCGATTGAGCAATCCGGTCAACAGGTCTGTATGCGCGGCTTTCTGAAGCTCGCCGATCAGTTGCTCACGATCGCGCATCAGCTGCTCGATGAAACGAACACTCTTCGCAGCCAGGAACAGGGCCGCGAGCACCGCGCCGAACAGCGTCACGCCGGCGAGCAGGAATGCGGTGAACTGGAAGCGCGCTTCCGCCGCCATTGCATCGCCGATCGACCGAATTTCCGCGCTGGATTCGTCCAGGTCCTTGCGCAACGCTTGCATTTGCTGCGCCTTCACATTCTGCCATCGCTCATACAGTCGGTCAGATGGAACGACCGCATTCGCCTCGATCCGTCCCGTCAAGTCTGCCAGCCACTTGCCTTGACTGGTGTCGTTGAACGCCAGTGTCGCTCCGATGGTGCGCGATTCCGGATAGCTGCGCAGCTTTTCTATGTTCTCGGTCAGGATGGCGGAGAACCCGGCCAATGCCTGTGTTTCGGCGCGCGAGAGCGGCTCGCCTCGCAGATATTTGTCCGAATAAAAGAGAGCCTGCAGCGATGCATCGTTCGCGTCGAGCGTATCGAGAAAAAGATTGATCTGCCGAGTGGCTTCCGGTGTTCCCATCTCGAACCGCAGCACTGAGACAAACCGAAGAAAATCCTTCGAGAATGGCTTCATCGCGGCGATCACCGCATCTGCCGACAGGCTCTCTTGGTCCGCCTGCTGGCGAAACCGCTTCAGAGCTTCCGCCGCATTCCAGATCTCCTGGATTGCAAACACCATATCCTGACGGCCGGCAATCTTCTGCGCCAGCATTTCGAGCACGGTAGCAAGCGAATGATCTGTTTCTGCGCGGGCCTTTTCCAGCACCTGAGCGGAAAATTCGGACCCGCTCATCTGGTAGGCTGTCGTCGCTGTGCTTTCCTGCGGCAGGACAAAGGACGCGATGTAGCCGGCTTGCGAGGTTATGTAGGCATAGTCGCGACTATTCTCGAGCGCCCGATATTTGCTGAACTGCTCACGGAGCAAGGCCCCAGCTTCCAGGATCATGACAAATCCCGGCAACAAGAGGGCGGCAATCACATGCTTTTTTGCAGATTTCAGATACATTATCAGGCCCAGTTTAGGAACCTGATCGCCAGATCACGAACAACAGGCCCCACCGCATTTGCGCGCGAACCAGACTAGTCTCCAGCACCTAAGAATTCTCTAAAGAAGAGAAAGATCCGTCGGGACCTGATTTTCCAATCGGACGAAATCGCGCGTCTTCGGATCCATCACCCACAACTCGCCATTGCCGATATCGAACCAACAGCCGTGGATGCGCAACTTGCCACTCTCTTCCATGGATTTGACATAAGGGAATGTGCGCAGATTGGCGATGGAATTGCGGATGGAAATCCGCTCCAGTGCCGTCTGGCGTTCCGTCGCTGTCATGACCGAATTGCCCTGGATCTGCTCAGCAGCCGGCGCGACCAGGTTCATCCACTTACCGATGAAGTCACCGGGTGACAGCGGTTCGGCATTCGGGTCGAGCGCTGCACGAATGCCGCCGCAACGTCCATGTCCCATCACGATGATGTCGCGGACCTGCAGGGCCTGAACCGCAAATTCGAGCGCAGCCGAGGTCGAGTGATATTGCCCGTCCGGTTCATAGGGCGGGACCATATTGGCGACATTGCGCACGACGAAAAGTTCGCCGGGACCCGCATCGAAGATCATTTCCGGCGCGGCGCGCGAATCGCAACAGGCCACAACAAGCGTATGCGGCTTCTGCCCCTGTTCGGCGAGCACGCGATAGCGTTCCCGCTGGTCGACATAGCGGCCACTCATGAAATTGTTGTAGCCGGTCAAAAGAGAAGGAGGAAAACTGCTCATAACCTACCGATTACAGCGCAAAACGAGCCAAGGCAACCACTCACCTTGCACTGCAACGTAACCGTCCTGAAAATAATCAGAGCGGTTTGCGCGGCCTTTGTGCCGGGTGAAGCAGTCGGCGCATCTGCACGAGCGCCATCGGCCGCGACAGGCTGGACGCATCGCTGGCCAGCGCAAGCTCGTCCGCGCCGCGCTTGGCCGTCCGCGCCAGGATTTCGAACACGCTTGCGGTGGCGAGTTGCAAGGCCCTCTCCTCCTCGCAACCCTCGAGCAGCCGCGCCAGAAACACGGCCCCGAGCAGATCGCCCAAACCGTTCGGCGCGTTGTCGATCAGCCGATGCTCCGCCAGGAGCGCATTGCGACCGGTGAGCAGAAGATTGCCGGTGCCGCCCGTCATCATCGGGACAGCCGATGTCACCAGCATGCGCGCCGGCCCGAGCGACAGGGCCGCTTCCATGATCAGTGAATTGCTGTCGAGCGTGCTGCCGACCAGCCATTGCAGTTCGTAGCGATTGGGCGTTGCGACGGAGGCCAGCGGGATCAGACTGTCGCGAACCGCAGCGGCAGTCTCCTCCGGAATGTAGAGGCCGCCAAGATCGCCCATGACAGGATCACAGACATAAAGCAGATCGGGGTTTTTCGTCCGCGCTGCCTCGACAAGCCTGGCCACTGCCGCCGGCTGTGCGGGACTGGCGAAATAGCCGGTCAGAATTGCCTTGACCTCGCCCAGCCAGGGCGCCTTGATCAAATCATCTATTGCTTTTTCGAAGTCATCGTCGGCAAATCTTAGACGCGTCGATGGACCGTGGCCCGGATGCCATGGCAGCACCAGCGTGGGCAGGGCCCAGACCTGATGACCCAATGTCTCCAAGGCGAATACGGCCGCACGGTTTCCCACGGAACCACGCACGACATGGCTGGAGATGACGATGACAGCGCCTGGCGAATTTTCGGGCATGAGGCGATTCCGCGTTAAAAATTGAGCTTAGAACGCAATTTGATGTCAGTTTTGTCAAAAATTCAGAGAAATTTAGAGGAGGAACGCGTTTTTTTGACAATTTCTCTTCCGAATTTGCATCATACATACTTCTGCAAAACATTATTCCCAAATATGCCGGCAAAGCCGACCAAGAGGAGAGGGTACATGGCCAAGACGCGGACCACCAAGCGGGAACAACAGCTGCGAGGTGCCGGCCAGATTGCCGAAGCCCTGGGCGAGGCTTTCGTCACACCGGCAATGCTGTTTGGCCGGGCGAGCAACGACGATCTCGATCGCTATAGCCCGGAAATGCTGGCATTCTCTGCGGTGCGCGCAGCCTCGGACCTGTCGGCATGGGATCGCAAAAAGCCGCATGTCAGTATCTCGCCGGTGACCGAAGTCAGCCCGGAGGGCAATCCGGTCAGCGTCCTGTCGATTGTCGATCACAACAAGCCGTTTCTCTATGATTCGGTGATGGCGGAAGTGACAAGCGTCTACCGCGATATCTTCATGGCCGTGCACCCAATTCTGGCCATGACACCCAAGGGAGACGTTTCCCTCGCCAATCCGGATACCGATCCTGACGATGTCCTCAAGGTCAGCTACATCCAGCTGCACATTGCAACCCTCACCGATGAGCAGGCAAACGGCCTGATTCAACGCCTTCATCACGTACTCAGCCAGGTGAAAATGGCGGCCAGCGACTGGAAGCCGATGCTTGGCCTTCTGGACAATGCGCTGGCCGAACTGACGAACCTCGGGCCGGGCCGCAAGAAAGCCGATCGCGACGAAGCGGTCGCCTTCCTCGAGTGGCTGCGCGACGACAACTTCACGTTCCTGGGCATGCGGGAGTACATCTATTCCGGCGAGGGCACAGACGCCACCGTCGAGCGCGGCAAGGGCAAAGGCCTTGGCATACTCTCCGACCCGGATGTTCTGGTTTTGCGCCAGGGCAAGAACCACGTCACGACGACACCCGAAATCCTCGCCTTCCTGCAGGGGCCGGACTTCCTGATCGTCACCAAGGCGAATGTGAAATCCGTGGTGCACCGCCGTGCCTATATGGACTACATCGGGGTGAAGCGTTTCGGACCGGACGGCAAGGTCGTCGGCGAATTGCGGCTCGTCGGCCTGTTCACGTCCACCGCCTATACGCGCTCGGCCAACCAGATCCCCCTGCTTCGCGCCAAAATCGAAAAGGTCGTCGAATATTTCGACTTCGATCCGCAGAGCCATTCCGGCCGCATGTTGCAGAATACGCTGGAAAGCTATCCACGCGATGATCTGTTCCAGATCGAGCCGGAAATGCTGGCGAAATTCAGCGAACAGATCAACGATCTTTCGGAGCGTCCGCGCGTGCGCGTGTTGCCGCGTATCGATCAGTTCGACCGCTTCGTCTCGCTGATCGTCTATGTCCCGCGTGAAGACTACAATTCGATGGTGCGCGAAAAGATCGGCACCTATTTCAAGACCGTCTATGACGGCCATGTCTCCGCCTACTATCCGGCTTTCCCGGAAGGTGGCGTTGCACGTGTGCACATCATCATCGGCCGCTCGGAGGGCAAGACTCCACGAATTCCGCAGGCCAAGCTTGAAGAGGCCGTTCGCGAGATTACCGCACGCTGGAGCGATCGCTTCATCTCGCTGGCCGGCGCCGACGCGCCGCAACTGGATGTCAGCCAGGCTTTTCAGGAAGCCTTTGCCCCGGAAGAGGCGGTCGCCGACCTGAAGCATATCGAGGCATGCCTTGCCGGCGCACCGCTCTCCATCGCCTTCCATCAGGTGGCAGGCGCACAAGATCCGCTGCTGTATCTGAAAATCTTCCATTCCGGCCATCACCTGCCGCTGTCGCGACGCGTGCCTCTGCTGGAAAACCTCGGCTTCGGCGTCATCAGCGAGCGCACCTTCGATATTGGTATCGCCAGCACCAACCCGGATGAAAAGCCCGGCAGGCTGGTCGTCCTGCATGACATGGAACTTCAGGTTCTCGGTGGCGGCAATTTCGATATCGCGCGCCAGGGCCGGGAAATCGAGGAAGCCTTCATCGCAGCCTTTACCGGCACCGTCGACAATGATGCCTATAACCGTCTGGTTCTCAATGCCGGCCTCAATGCCCGCGAGGCATCGGTGCTGCGCGCCTATGGTGCCTATCTTCGCCAGGCCGGGTTCGTCTTCTCGCAGGGCTACATTGCCGAAACGCTGAACAAATATGCCGCAATCGCAACCGATCTGGTTCGTCTTTTCCGCAACCGCCTTGATCCATCCTTGAACGAGAAAAGCCGCGCAAAGCGGTCGATCGAACTTCACCAGGCGCTGGAGAGCAGTCTCGCGGCGGTCCCGAGCCTGGACGAGGATCGCATCCTACGGCGCTACATCAACGCCATCGAGGCGACGCTCAGAACGAATTTCTTCCAGAAAGGCTATATCGACAGCGACCGGCCGATGCTGGCGTTCAAGTTTGACCCGCACCGGCTCGACGGTCTGCCGGAACCACGCCCGTTCCGGGAAATCTTCGTCTACGGGGTCGAGGTCGAAGGTGTTCACCTGCGTTTCGGCAAGGTGGCCCGCGGCGGCCTGCGCTGGTCGGATCGCGCCCAGGACTATCGCACCGAGGTGCTCGGCCTGGTCAAGGCCCAGCAGGTCAAGAACGCCGTTATCGTGCCGGTTGGTGCCAAGGGCGGCTTCTATCCCAAGCTGCTGCCGCCTGCGAGCAACCGTGAGGCCTGGCTGTCCGCCGGCACCGAAGCTTACAAGACCTATATCCGCACGCTGCTCTCGATCACCGACAATATTGTCGGGGGGGACATCGTCGCGCCGGCAGATACCCTGCGGCTGGATGAGGACGATCCCTATTTCGTCGTCGCAGCCGACAAGGGTACGGCGACATTCTCAGACACAGCAAACGGCCTTGCCCAGGCAGCAGGCTTCTGGCTCGACGACGCTTTTGCCTCGGGCGGTTCCGCCGGCTACGACCACAAGAAGATGGGCATCACCGCCCGCGGTGCCTGGGAAACGGTCAAGCGCCACTTCCGCGAGATCGACACCGACATCCAGACCACGCCCTTTACCGTGGCCGGCGTCGGCGACATGTCGGGCGACGTCTTCGGCAATGGCATGCTGCTCTCCGAACAGATCAGACTGATCGCGGCTTTCGACCATCGCGATATCTTCATCGATCCGGACCCGGACACGGCCCGTTCGTTTGCCGAGCGCAAGCGCATGTTCGCGCTGCCGCGCTCCAGTTGGCAGGACTATGACCGCAAGGCACTCTCGCCGGGCGCCATGATCATCTCGCGCGCGGAAAAGTCCGTCACCCTGACACCGGAAGCCGCGGCGGCCATCGGACTGGAAACCCGGACCGCCTCGCCCTTCGACATTCTGACCGCGATCCTCAAAGCACCCGTCGATCTCATGTGGTTCGGCGGCATCGGCACCTATATCAAGGCTGCCGGCGAGACCGATGCCGAAGTTGGCGACCGCGCCAACGACGCGATCCGCATCACTGCGACGGAAGTTCGCGCCAAGGTGATCGGCGAGGGTGCCAATCTCGGCGTGACCCAGAAGGGCCGCATTGCCTATGCCCTGAATGGCGGCCGGGTGAATTCGGACGCGATCGACAATTCGGCTGGCGTCAATTCGTCCGACCTTGAAGTCAACATCAAGATCGCATTTTCGCCGGCCATGGCCGAAAAGCGCCTGACCCGCGACAAACGCAACAAGCTGCTGGTCGAGATGACCGACGAAGTGGCCGAACTGGTGCTGCGCAACAACTATCTCCAGTCGCTGTCGATCTCGTTGACGGAAGCGAAGCATGCCGGAAACCGTGAAGAGCTGAGCCGGCTCATGGATTATCTGGAAGGTCTCGGCAAATTGAACCGCAAGGTCGAGACCCTGCCGGATGCGGCCGCGGTCGCCGAACGTTACGTCTCCGGAAAGACCCTGACTCGACCGGAAATCGGCGTGCTCCTGTCCTATGCCAAGATCGTGCTGTTCGATCAGCTGATCCCGTCCGATCTTCCGGACGACCCCTATTGCCAGAGCACCCTGTCGAACTATTTCCCGGCCGGCATGCGCAAAAGCTTTGCCTCCGACATTGCAGTCCACCGTCTGCGCCGAGAAATCATTGCAACGGTCCTGGCAAACCATGCGATCAACCGCGGCGGGCCGGGATTTGTCGTGGCCGTCAGCGACGCAACGGGGGCAGCTCCCGACGCCGTGGTGAAAGCGGGGCTGGTCACCCGCGATGCGCTGAATCTCACGGCTCTCTGGGACAAGCTCGACAATCTGGACGCCAAGCTCTCCGGCCAAACGCAGAATCGCCTCTACGGCATTGTCACCGAAGTCTATGTCGGCATGACGCGTCTGCTACTGGATACCGGGCTGGCTACCGGCCCGATCAGTGCGGCCGTGACCCAATTGAAGGCTGCCGTCAAATCGGCAGGGCCGGTCTTCGCCGGTGCATTGCCGGCGCTGCTGCGCCAGTATTTCGACGAACAGGTGGCCGGACTGATTTCTGCGGGTGCACCGGAAGAGATCGCGGTGGAAGTCGTCAACCTTCAGACATTGCTGCTGCTTCCGGAAATCATGCAGATTGCGGATCGTACAAAGGCAAGCCTGGCACGGGCGATGGACGGATTCTTTGCCGTCTCGGAAGCCTTCCGCATTGGCCGCATCATAGAGAATGCCCGCAGGCTTCAACCGACGGACCAATATGATAGCCTGGCGCTGACAAGAAGCATCGATCGCATCGGCGCAGCCCGCCGCGAGATCGTTTGCGCAGCACTCATTGCCCATGAAGGTCACAAGCAGCCTGTCCAGGCATGGCTTGCCAATGACACGCTGCGCATCGAGCGGATCGGCAAGGAAATTGCCGCGCTGGTCGACAGCGGCGAGCCAAGTATCTCGAAAATGGCGGTCGCTGCCGGCCTGCTCGGCGATCTTGCACAAGGTCCTGCAAGGTGACAGTGTCCCGGCACCAAGCCGGGGATGATGCATGAACGGATCGGCCGTAACCGACAACAATGTCACTGGACGCCTCAATCGGGGCGTCCTTAGCTGGATGTTCTTCGACTGGGCGGCACAGCCGTTTTTCACGGTGGTCACCACTTTCATCTTTGGCCCTTATTTCGTGGCGAGGATGACCAGCGATCCGGTTTCTGCCCAAGCTTCGTGGAGCAATGCAGCGACCATCTCGGCGATTGTCATCGCCATCCTTGCACCCATCCTGGGGTCGATTGCCGATGAATCCGGCTCACGAAAGCCGTGGATCGCTTTCTTTGCTGTGATCAAGATCATCTGTCTTCTGGGTCTCTGGCTGGCTGCACCTGGTGTTTCGGTCGGATTGATCATGGTTCTGATGATCTTCGCCAGCATTGCCGCGGAGTTTTCGATCGTCTTCAACGATTCGATGATGACCCGGCTCGTCAGCCAGCGCGATGTCGGGCGCGTGTCTAATATCGCCTGGGGTCTCGGCTATCTCGGCGGCATGATCGTGCTGATCGCGATCGTTCTGCTGATCGCGGCAAATCCGACCACCGGCCTGACGCTGATCGGTATTCCACCGCTGTTCGGTCTCGACCCCGTCGCCGGCGAGGATGCACGCATCACCGGGCCGATTTCGGCGATTTGGTATCTCATCTTCATTCTGCCGATGTTTCTTTTCACCCCGGATGCGGCCCGCGGAAAGCCACTCGGCCAGGCAATCAACTCGGGCCTGAAGGAGATTGGCAACACGCTGTCGGAGGTCCGGCAGCGGACGGCGATCCTGCGCTTTCTCGTCGCACGGATGATCTACCAGGACGGCGTCAACGGGTTGTTGATCCTGGGCGGCGTCTTCGCGGCCGCGATGTTCGGCTGGTCGACGATGGAAATGGGCGTTTACGGCATCATCCTGAACGTCGTCGCGATCTTCGGATGCCTGATTGCCAGCCGCATCGACCGCCTAATCGGATCGAAAAATGTTGTCTTGATCAGCCTCTGCATGCTGATTGCCGCAACGCTCGGCATCATCTCCACCGGCCCGGATTTCACCCTTTTCGGATTTGTCGGCCTGCCTATCACCACCACCGACGGTCTGTTCGCCACGCCGGCTGAAAAGGCCTATATCCTCTATGGACTGCTGATCGGCCTGTCGTTCGGCCCTGTCCAGGCCTCGTCCCGCTCCTATCTGGCGCGCAGTGTGAAGCCGCACGAGGCCGGGCGCTATTTCGGCATCTACGCACTTTCGGGACGAGCCACGAGCTTCATGGCCACCCTGTCCTTCTCCGTTCTGACGACCTGGACCGGTTCGCCGCGCGTCGGCATGGCCAGTATGTTGGTTTTCCTGGTGGTGGGACTGGTCATCCTCTGGAACACCGCCTATCCGGCCGGCGACGACACGCCCACCCTGGCGTGAAACACAAAAAAGGCCGGCTGCGGAGACGCAACCGGCCATTCTCTATCCAAATTTCAAACCATCAGTGGCGGAAATGGCGAACGCCCGTGAACACCATGGTCACGCCGTGTTCGTCAGCAGCCGCGATCACTTCCTCGTCGCGCATCGAGCCACCGGGCTGGATAACAGCCGTAGCGCCCGCCGCGATCGCGGCCAGCAGGCCATCGGCGAAGGGATAAAAGGCTTCCGAGGCAACGGCCGCGCCCTTGGTCAGCGGCGTCGTCAGACCAAGCGCCTTGGCGGCATCTTCCGCCTTGAGCGCCGCAATGCGAGCCGAATCGACACGGCTCATCTGGCCGGCACCGATGCCGGCCGTCTGACCGTTCTTGGCATAGATGACCGCATTCGACTTCACATGCTTGGCGATCTTGAAGGCAAATTTCATGTCTTCAAGCTCGGTTGCCGTCGGCGCGCGCTTGGTGACCACCTTGAGGTCGAGATCCTCGACCAGAATGTTGTCGCGGCTCTGCACCAGAAGGCCGCCGGAAACCGTCTTTGCCATCAGGCCGCGCGAGCGCGGGTCGGGCAGGGCACCAGTGGTCAGCAGGCGCAGATTGGGCTTTGCCGCGATGATCGCCTTGGCTTCATCCGTTACCGAAGGCGCGATGATGACTTCGGTGAACAGCTTGACGATTTCCTGCGCGGTCGCGGCATCCAGCATCTGGTTGAGCGCGATGATGCCACCGAAGGCGGAAACGGAATCGCAGGCGAGGGCACGCTGGTAGGCCTCGACCAGCGTCGAGCCGGTCGCAACGCCGCAGGGGTTGGCATGCTTGATGATCGCGCAGGCGGGACCGTTTTCCGGCGCAAACTCGGCAACGAGTTCGAACGCGGCATCCGTGTCATTGATGTTGTTGTAAGACAGCTGCTTGCCCTGCAGCAGGGTCGCCGTGGCGACACCCGGGCGGTTTTCGCCGGTGACATAGAAGCCGGCGCTCTGGTGCGGGTTCTCGCCGTAGCGCATCTTTTCCTTCAGGGCGCCGCCAACCACGCGGTAGGCCGGCATCTCGATTTCCAGCGCTTCGGCAAACCAGTTGGAGATTGCGGCGTCATAGGCCGCAGTCCGGGCATAGGCCTTGGCGGCCAGCCGCTGGCGAAGCGCATAGGTGGTCTGACCGTCATTCTGCGCCAGGGCCTCGATCACGTCACCATAGTCGGCAGCATCGGTCACCACCGTGACATAAGCATGGTTCTTCGCCGATGCACGGATCATCGCCGGACCGCCGATATCGATATTCTCGACCGTTGTCGGATAGTCGCCGCCGGCTGCGCACACCTGCTCGAACGGGTAGAGATTGATGACCGAGAGATCGATCGCCTCGATACCATGTGTTTTCATGGCCTCGACATGCTCGGCATCGTCGCGGATCGACAGCAGGCCACCATGCACCAGCGGGTGCAGCGTCTTGACACGGCCGTCCATGATCTCGGGAAACCCGGTGATCTCCGACACATCGGTCACCGGCAGGCCGGCAGCGGCAAGGGCCTTGTGCGTGCCGCCGGTCGACAGCAGCCGAACGCCGCGCTGGTGCAGCGCCTGGGCAAACTCGACGATCCCCGTCTTGTCGGAAACCGAAAGCAGGGCAGTGCGAACACGCACGAGGTCTGGGGCGGGAATTTTCTTGGAAACGACGGCCATGGTTCAGCTCCGATCTGACGGGCGCCCGTCGAAAAGATCAGCATGACGGACGCGATGCCGCCGCCTAGCACAGCTGGGCCCCAGAACCAACAGTCTATGCGTGATGTGCGAGAAACCAGCGAATTTCCGGGCCGTGAAAGGCAATTTCCAGCTGCTGCGATGGCCGCACGCCGGAGACATCGGCAAAAAAGATATCTTCGGCGATCTCGACCTCGCCGACCGGCAGCGAAAAGACCCAGCTCTCGCCATCCGGCGCGATCAGCCGAACCCTGCGCTCATCCATGCGCTCAAGCGAGATGGCCGGATGAATGTGGAACCGCGCGATGGCCGGTTCGGATGGAAGCTCTGGGGCGGGTAACCCTTCCGGCAGGAGAAACCTGTCCCGGCCGGCGATCTTTGTACCGGCCTCGTTGATCCGCACCTCGCGCTCGTGCAGCACGCCGAAACGCGCCAGATAGCCATCGTGGCTCGCCGACAGGCGGTCGCTGCCATCAGGGCCGGTCTGTCGGCTGATTTCCACCTTGGCAACGCCGGCAACCAACAGCGGGCCAAGGAAACCGGATGAGGCAATCCGGGCCGAGGACATGTCGCCGATCGCCACCGTTGAATGGGCAGCCGAAGTGCGCGCCAGTTGGCGGAGCTTTTCTCCCGCAAAGCGGGGAGATCCGCTATTAACGATGAAGCGGTTGCGACCCGACGAGAGCTCGAGCGACAGGCAACCTGCATGCGCGGTCCGTGACAGGGATCCCGATGGCGCATGGCCGGTGTCCAGCAGCATCACGGTGTCACCACCGGAAAGACGTTGATAGGCGGCATGCGGCAAGGCCTTGAATGGCTGGCCCGCTGTTTCATCATAACGCAGGACCGACATCAGGTCGGTGGCAAGTGTCGAACTAGCACCATTGAACAGCGCAAGATCGCCACTGCTATGGCGAAAAAATCGCACGGCGGGATACATCCGGTCGATCGCCGGGATCAGGCGTTGCGGCACGTCGTGGCCAAGATTGATATATGTCTGGCGAAGCGGCAGCAGGTCGAAGAGCAATTCGACCGCCGCCTGCGGATTGCGCGAGACATGACTGCCGTCCGGCAGGATCTGGCGTTCCAGTTCACGATTGAGCTGACGGCCCGCGCGGCGAATGGCCGAAGAGCGCGCTTCCGTTGAAATCGACGCCATCGCCAGCGCAATACGCGCCCGAAGGCGCGGCAGTCCTTCCGGCAAGAAACCGGCAATTCGATGCAGATAGCCGATCTGATAACTGAGCGACGCCATGAAACGCCGATAGAAGCCGGCATCGGCATCCTGAAGCACGACCGGTGAATGCGAGAGCCAGGCAACGATACGTTGCGCGACAACATCGGCGTCCCAGGCGATGCCCGTCACACGTCCGCCATGCAGATGGATCCACTGATCGACGACCCAGCGGGCGTTCTCGCAGGCCGCATGCGATTTGTCGGCCCGGATATGGCGCAACCAGCCGAACCCGTGCAGGCGCACAGCGAACTGCTGGGACGGCAGCTCAAGATCGAATGGCGATTGCCGGTCGGCATCCAGCACCCGGCCGGCAAGCGGATAACGCCCTTGGAAAATCTCTTCCGCCACGAATGGATCGATAGCTCGAAGGTCCGTTGGCGCGACAACCAGACGCATGGCACGAAAACCCGCACGGCCGCTGAACACAGGCAATGCCAGCGAGATTGCCAGCCCCGTTCTGCGCCAGCTCTCCGCAAGATACAGAGAGATCAGTCTCCGACGATCAGAAATTCGCATTCTCATTCCCGTTGCTGCGGCCGGTAACTATAGGTTTTTCCAAGGAAAATTCAGATAATCTTTAGGGCGCAAGCCGTCCTTCAAATCGCTTCATGACAAATCAGCCGATCGCAAAGGCAAAGTTCATAGCGACTAGGCCGACGGGCAAGGAACGCCCGTCAGCCAGTTTTCAGGTTCCAACAGTTTTATTGAATATTTCGCTAAGTTTTAGCAATTACGCAAGCGTAGAATCCATCGAGACCACCTTCAGCGTGCAACATCGCAGGCGTGGTACGGAATTCTCCGCGATCGCTGATCGCCGCCTCCAAGCCTGGCCAATTCTCCTTGCGGATCGGAACAAGCTTCAACTCCTGATGGTCGGCCAAAACCCGTTCCACGACCTGCTCTCCCTCGGAGGGATCGACGGAGCAGTTAGAGAAGACGATTCGGCCGCCCGGGGCGAGCAAAGTAATGGCATGCCGAAGCAGCTTTTCCTGCAACGCGGCGAGCTTGGCGATGTCTTCGGCATCCTTGCTCCACAGGACATCGGGATGTCGGCGGGTGGTACCGGTGGAGGAGCAGGGTGCATCGAGCAGAATGGCGTCGTAAACCTTGCCAGTATCGAGTTCCAGCAGATTGCTTGTGACGAATTCCGCAGAAAGACGAAGCCGCTCCAGGTTGGACTGAAGCCGCTTGAGACGGGACGCGGATTGCTCGACAGCAGTCACTTGCGCGCCAGCGAGCACAAGTTGGGCTGTTTTGCCGCCCGGTGCAGCACATAGATCGGCGACGCGCTTGCCGGTAAGGTCGCCGAAGAGCTTGGCCGGAATGCCGGCAGCGGCGTCCTGAACCCACCACTCGCCATCCTCGAAACCTTCGAGCGAGGGAATACTGCCCTTGAACGGCGCCAAGCGCACGGTACCGGTCGGCAGGACCGTGCCGCCAAGTTTTTCGGCCCAGCCCTGGGCATCGCTCTTGACCGTAAGGTCAATCATCACCGGCTGTAGCTGCGCCTCGGCGATCGCCAGGGCATGATCCAGGCCATAGACTGCGATCAGGCGTTTCAGGAACCACTCCGGCATGCAGGGTATGTCGTTGACCCATTCGAGCAGCGCTTCCTTTTCACGCCCCACGCGGCGAAGGATCGCGTTTACCAGCTTGGCGAAGCGGCGGCTGCGCGGGTCGCGATTGGCCTGCTCGACGGCAAGATCGACGGCCGAGTGGTCCGGGACATCAAGATAGAGCATCTGCGCTGCGGCAACGACCAGCAGGTGATGCAGTGAGCGGGCGCCTTCCGGCAGAGGCGTGTCCAGGAGCTCGTGCAGGATTGCTTCGATGCGCGGCAGATGGCGAAGCGCGCTGTGCAGGATCGCGCGAACCAGGCCGCGATCGGCTTCGTTCAGCGCCCGGAATGCCGGGTTGCCGTGTTCTGCGTCGAGCATGCCGTCCAGCGGCGTCTTGCGTTCGATCACGGCCGCAAGCAGGCGCGATGCAGCGATACGCGCATCCAGACCCGGTTTTGTTTCCGCCTGTTCCGTCGGACGGGACCCGCCATTGCCCTTGTGAAAGTGCTTCTGCGGTTTTCCCGGTGCTTTATCGTTCAAGACCATGGTCCTTTGGGCGGTTCGGAGTTGCCACGTCCCCATCCGGTATTCGGAACGGAACGCGCTTTGGGCCTTGCATTAGCAGCGGGACCGGTTGGCGTCGATACCCCCGGCCCAATGTCGGTCATCGCCATCAGCGCTTCGATACGGTTGCGCGTGTCTGGGTGGGTCGAAAACAGATTGTCCATGCGCCGTCCGCTGAGCGGATTGATGATGAACATATGTGCGGTCGCTGGATTGCGCTCGGCATCCATGTTTTCGATATGCGATGCATCGCCGGCAATTTTCTGCAATGCGGACGCAAGGCCCCGGGGATTGCCACAAATCTCGGCGCCACGCCGGTCGGCGGCATATTCCCGTGTTCGGCTGATCGCCATCTGAACCACCATCGCCGCCAGCGGCGCAACAATCATGGCCACAATAACCCCGATGAAACCGAACGGATTGCTGCGCTCGTCGCGATTTCCGGAAAACAGGAAGGCGAAGTTCGACAGCATCGAGATCGCACCGGCGAGCGTCGCGGTAATCGTCATCGTCAGCGTATCGCGGTTTTCGATATGCGCCAGCTCATGGGCCATCACGCCTGCGACTTCCTGAGGATTGAGGCGCTGCAGCAGGCCGGTCGAGGCGGCAACAGCCGCGTTCTGCGGATTGCGGCCAGTTGCAAACGCATTCGGTTGCGGACTGTCGAAAACGTAGACGCGCGGCATCGGCAGATTGGCATTGCGCGCCAGATCCTTGACCATCAGGTAGAATTCCGGCGCAGTCCGCTCATCGACCTCCTGCGCCCGGTAGGAGGAGAGAACCATTCGGTCCGAGTTCCAGTAGGAAAAGAAGTTCATGCCCGCGGCAACGACGAATGCGATGATCATCCCGCCGCGGCCGCCGATCAGAAAGCCGACGCCCATGAAGAGCGCCGTCATGAAGGCAAGCAGCATTGCCGTGCGCATGAAGTTCATGTCCTGCTCCTCTGAGATTCATGATCGGCAACAGACCTGTTGCCGATTTCACCTGTTGATTTAAAAAGCGGCAATGCCAATTTCAATGTTTGCGCATAAAAACCGCGAAATAGAGGTCTCATCATGTCAGACGATCAGGAACAGGAAGTCGCGGTCCGGGAACCACCCCGCGAACTGAGCCCTGCAGCCCAGCGCGCGCTTGCGGAAGCCGAGGAACGGCGCAAGCGGCAAACGCCAGCAGAGCCCGTGCCGGAAATCGGCGGTCGCGGCGGCGCGGATCCAGCGCGTTTCGGTGACTGGGAGATCAAGGGCCGCGCGATCGACTTCTAGCCTGAAAATATACCTATTGATGGCGCGGCAATATCGGAATATATTCCTGTCATGTTCAGATATCGCTTCTCATGGTTGCTCTTGACAATGATCGCGCTTGCGACAGGCCCTTGCCATGCGGGTCAGACGCTTGATGGTCCGGTGCTGGCCGAGGTGGTGCGGGTTATCGATGGCGACACCGTTCTGGTCGAAGCAATGCCGTGGCCTGACCATCGTATCAGCACCTATGTGCGCTTGCGCGGCATCGATGCGCCGGAGCTTAAGTCGCGTTGCCCGGCTTTCCGAGCAGCAGCACGCGAGGCGCAGGATCAATTGACCGCACTCATATCGGACCAGCAGCGCGTGTCCCTGGTCGATATATCCGGCGACAAGTATTTCGGGCGCGTGGTCGCCACTCTGGTGCTCTCAGATGGCCGGAGTCCTGCAGATCTTCTGCTTGAGGCCGGTCTTGTCGAACCTTATGCCGGCAAGGCCAAGCCACGGCATTCGTGCCCTGTCACATAAATACGAAGGGCTCCTCCTGGCGGGGGAGCCCTTCTGTTTTCACTGCAGGCTGATCAAGAAGCGCTGCGGTTTTGCCGGTTGTCGATCAGATCATCGACGACGGCCGGATCAGCCAGCGTCGATGTATCGCCGAGCGCGCCAAAATCGTCCTCCGCGATCTTGCGCAGGATACGCCGCATGATCTTGCCGGAACGGGTCTTCGGCAGGCCCGGGGCAAACTGGATCTTGTCAGGCGTTGCGATCGGGCCGATCTCGGTGCGCACATGCTTGACGAGATCCTGGCGCAGCGCATCCGTTCCGTCATGTCCTGCCATCAGGGTCACATAGCAATAGATGCCCTGGCCCTTGATGCCGTGCGGATAGCCGACGACGGCGGCCTCAGAGACAAGATGATGGGAAACCAGCGCCGATTCCACCTCAGCCGTCCCCAGCCTGTGGCCGGAGACGTTGAGGACGTCATCGACGCGACCCGTGATCCAATAATAACCGTCCTCATCGCGCCGGCAGCCGTCACCGGTGAAATATTTCCCCTTGTAGGTCGAGAAATAGGTCTGCACATAGCGCTCGTGATCGCCATAAACGGAACGGGCCTGGCCCGGCCAACTGTCGATGATGCACAGATTGCCGTCTGCGGCTCCCTCCAGCACCTTGCCTTCATTGTCGACGAGTTCCGGCTTGATACCGAAGAAGGGAAGGGTGGCCGAACCGGGTTTCAGTGCGGTCGCGCCCGGCAGAGGCGTGATCATGATACCTCCCGTCTCGGTCTGCCACCAGGTATCGACAACCGGGCAGCGCTGGTCGCCGACCACGTTGTAATACCATTCCCAGGCTTCCGGATTGATCGGCTCGCCGACAGAACCGAGCAGCCGGAGGCTGGAGCGCGAAGAGCGTTTCACAAACTCGTCGCCGACGCCCATGAGCGAGCGGATCGCCGTTGGTGCCGTATAGAAGATGTTGACCTTGTGCTTGTCGATCACTTCCCAGAAGCGGCCCTGATCGGGAAAATTCGGCACGCCTTCGAACATCAGCGTCGTCGCGCAATTGGCCAGCGGTCCATAGACGATATAGGAATGGCCGGTCACCCAGCCGACATCGGCCGTGCACCAGTAGACATCGCCATCGTGATAATCGAAGACATATTCATGCGTCATCGAGGCATAGACCAGATAACCGCCGGTCGTGTGCATCACGCCCTTCGGTTTGCCTGTCGAGCCTGACGTGTAGAGGATGAACAGCGGATCTTCAGCCTTCATCTTTGCCGGTGGGCAATCGCCCTTCACCGTCACGATTTCCTGGTGATACCAGACATCCCGGCCGGGAGCCCAGCCGATCTTGCCGCCGGTTCGGCGCACGACCAGGACCTTGTTGACGATCACATACTGCTTGGCAGCAATATCGATGGCGATATCGGTGTTTTCCTTGAGCGCCACCGGCTTTCCACCGCGCACGCCTTCATCACAGGTGATGACGAAGGTCGATTCGCAGTCGACGATACGCCCGGCCAGCGCTTCCGGCGAAAAGCCGCCAAAGACCACCGAATGGATAGCGCCGATGCGGGCACAGGCGAGCATTGCATACGCCGCCTCCGGGATCATCGGCATATAGATGGTGACGCGATCACCCTTCTTCACGCCGTGCTTCTTCAGCACGTTCGCCATGCGGCAGACGTGATCATAGAGCTCATTATAGGTGATTTTCTTGTCGATATACGGATTGTCACCTTCCCAGATGATCGCCACCCGTTCGCCATTGGTCTTCAGATGGCGATCGATACAGTTGTAGGAGACGTTCGTCAGGCCGTCTTCGAACCACTTGACCGGGACCTTGCCCTTGAAAGACGTGTTCTTGACCTTGGTATAAGGCTTGAACCAGTCGATACGCTTGCCGTGCTTGCCCCAGAATTTTTCGGGATCCTCGATGCTTTCCTCATACCACTTGCGATACTTGTCTTCATCGATCAGGGCCTGGGCTTTCGCCGACTTGAGCACCGGATAGGTCTTGGCTGACATTAACTCCTCCTCATTGAACGGCCAGGACTGTCGGACTGCGGACCGTCCTCCTCGGGCCTCTTGCACCCATTCTTATCAACTAAGATGCGTCCAGCAATTAGACAAAGGTCATTCGTTACTTCGCGAATTGCAATTTCGTTACATAATCGGTATAAGGACGCCGAATTCCCGGAAATAGTGGTTTAAACCCACGGCTCGCGACAACCGGCGCGGACCTTAGAAGGATTGTATCCATGGCACAGACATTGCTTATGCCGAAGGCAACGGCCGTATGGCTCGTCGACAATACCGCGCTGTCATTCGACCAGATCGCCCAGTTCTGCAAACTGCACCCGCTCGAAGTCAAGGCGATTGCCGATGGCGAAGCGGCGCAGGGCATCAAGGGCCTGGACCCGATCGCGACTGGCCAGCTGTCTCGCGACGAGATCGCCCGGGCTGAAAAAGACGTGAACCACAAGCTGAAGATTTCAGAACCGAAGGTTCGGGTTCCCGAATCCAAGCGCCGTGGTCCGCGTTACACCCCGGTCTCCAAGCGTCAGGATCGTCCGAACGCGATCCTCTGGCTGGTTCGCAACCACGCGGAGCTGAAGGACGCACAGATCTCCCGTCTGGTTGGCACGACAAAATCGACCATCGAGCAGATCCGCGAGCGCACCCACTGGAACTCGACCAACCTGACGCCGATGGATCCTGTCACGCTGGGGCTCTGCAGCCAGATCGATCTCGACCTGGAAGTCGAGAAGGCCTCCAAGGGCCGTCCGCTGCCGACCGCTGCCGAACTCGGCGCCACGCTGCAGGCCGCCACCGAGACCGAAAACCTCGACTTCGGCTATGGCCGCGACCGCGACGAAGAAAAGACGATCGACGCCAACGCCGTATTCGCCAAGCTGCAGTCGCTCAAGTCCGACCGCAACAAGGACGAGGATGACGATCAGTACTGATCGTCTTCCGGTTTCAACAGACATCGAGCCCCGGTCGCAGCAGTGCCCGGGGCTTTTCTTTGTCCAGGCAGGCGGCCGCCATCCGACGCAGCTTCGGCCAGATCAGGCAGCCACCTGGCCACAGGCTTTGAGCACGGCGGAAATCTCGTCCAAGACAATCGAATCATCGATCGTCGCCGGCATTTTCCACGGAAGGCCATCTGCGATTTTCTGCATCGTCCCGCGCAGGATCTTGCCTGAGCGTGTCTTGGGCAGGCGATCGACCATCAGCACCATTTTGAAGGCGGCAACAGGACCGATCTCATCACGCACCAGCTGCACCACCTCTTTCGAGATCGCCGCATGGTCTCGATGGACATTCTTCTTCAAGACCAGGAAGCCGCAGGGAATCTGCCCTTTGAGCTCGTCCGCAATGCCGATCACGGCACATTCTGCCACATCCGGATGCATCGCGCAGACCTCTTCCATTGCGCCTGTCGACAACCGGTGTCCCGCACAGTTGATGATGTCATCCGTGCGCGCCATGACAAAAACATAGCCGTCGTTGTCGATTACGCCAGCATCGGCGGTCTTGTAGTAGCCGGGGAATTCTTCGAGGCAGGATGTCCTGAACCGCTCGTCGGCCTCCCAGAATGTCACGAGGCAGCCGGGAGGAAGGGGCAATTTCACGACGATATTGCCCAACGTTCCCGGTACCACGGCATGACCGGCATCATCCAGCACCTCCAGGCCATAACCCGGCATCGGTTTTGCCGGCGAACCGTGCTTCACCGGCAGGAGCCCGAGGCCAGCTGGATTGGCGGCAATCGCCCAGCCCGTCTCGGTCTGCCACCAGTGATCGATGATCGGGATTTTCAGAATGCGCTCGGCCCATTTCAGGGTTTCAGGATCGGCGCGTTCGCCGGCCAGGAAAAGCGCGCGCAAGCCCGACACGTCGTAGCGCCCGACATGCTCTCCCTCCGGATCGTCGCGCCGGATCGCCCGAAAAGCCGTCGGCGCAGTAAAAAGCGCCTTCACATCATGATCGGCGACTACGCGCCAGAAAGTACCTGCATCCGGCGTCCCGACCGGTTTTCCCTCGAAGATTACCGTCGCATTGCCGGCCAGCAAAGGGCCGTAGACGATGTAGGAATGGCCAACGACCCAACCAATATCGGAGGCAGCCCAGAAGACTTCACCCGGCTTCACCCCGTAGATATTGGCCATGGTCCAGTTGAGTGCCACCATATGCCCGCCATTGTCGCGAACCACGCCCTTCGGCTGGCCGGTGGTTCCGGATGTGTAGAGAATGTAGAGCGGATCGGTCGCCAGAACCGGGGTGCAATCAACCGTCGTGCCACTGACCTTCTCCACCTCGATCGCCTGGGCAAGGTCGACATCGCCATGCTCGTAGCGCAAGGGCGCGTGATACTGGTCACGCTGCAGGATGAGGCAGCAATTGGGCTTCACCCTGGCCATGTCGATCGCATGGTCGAGCAGCGGCTTGTATGGAACGATGCGTCCCGGTTCCAGGCCGCAGCTCGCGCCGATGATGACCTTTGCACCGCAATCGTCAATGCGCGTCGCCAATTCATGCGCGGCAAAACCGCCGAAGACGACGGAATGCACGGCACCCAGGCGTGCGCAGGCCAGCATGGAGAAGACAGCCTCCGGGATCATCGGCATGTAGATGATGACCCGGTCGCCTTTGCCGACACCATGATTGCGAAGAACGGCGGCAATGGCGCTCACCTCGACCAGCATCTGATCATAGGAATAGCGGGCCGTCTGTCCGGTCATCGGACTATCGTAAATCAGGGCGGTCTGCGCGCCGCGGCCGTCCGCTATATGCCTGTCTATGCAATTGTAGCAGGTATTGGTTTCGCCGCCGATAAACCATCGACCATAAGGCCCCTGATCCGGATCAAAGGTTTTTTCCGGTGGCTTGAACCAATGTATCTGCTCGGCCGCGCGACGCCAGAACCCTTCCGGGTCCGCCTGCCACAGGGCATAGGTCTCCTGATAGCTCCCACGCATGCCGATCCTCCCGATGCCACGCAAGCCACTTGTTCTGGCGGCAAGTGTAGGAAGCCGTCAGCCCGGTGGAAACCCAGACGAAAGCGCTATGCCAAAGGTCGTAGAAAACTTAGCGACGACCAAAAATAGCGGATCCGACGCGAACGGTTGTCGCGCCAAAGCCAATCGCCGTCTCGAAATCGCCAGACATGCCCATGGACAAGCGTGCGACATCGTTTTCACCAGCGAGCTTGGCCAAGAGGGCGAAATGCGGGCCTGGGTTTTCATCAACGGGCGGAATGCACATCAGCCCTTCGACATTCAACCCCAACTCGTCGCGGCATAGCCGCACGAATGCCGCAACATCGTCGGGGGCGATCCCGGCCTTCTGTGGCTCAAGCCCGGTATTGACCTGGATATAGAAACGCAGGGTGCGATTTTGCCGCTTGCATTCTTGGGCCAGGGTACGGGCGATCTTTTCCCGGTCAACCGTTTCGATGACATCAAAAAGCGCCACCGCTTCAGCCGCCTTGTTCGACTGCAGGGGACCGATCAGATGGAGCTCGATCCCCGTTGTTTCCGCTTGAAGCGCCGGCCATTTGCCTTGTGCCTCCTGCACCCGGTTTTCACCAAATATACGCTGGCCGGTTGCGATCACCGGTCGGATGTCATCCGCTTCAAAGGTTTTCGACACGGCGACAAGCGACACGGACTCCGGCTCACGATTGGCTTCCGTTGCGGCTTTTGCCATCCGGCCCTGAATTTCGCGCAATCTCTCTTCGACCGACATCACAACTCCTCGCAGTCTCGCTCCCGAAAGACGGATCAGGACCTTCTCGAGACAAAGTCGTTAAAGCGCCTGAATTCGCATGGCAAGTCGCATCTCGACCATCACGCAAATGGCCCCGAAAACTTGACGCTTGGCCGGTTTCGTGGTGAAGGTCAGCCCTCCTTTTTATTGCAATCCCGGAAATGCGATCCATGGCCACCGAACGTTACAATCCGCGCGACGCCGAGCCCCGCTGGCAGGCGAAATGGTCCGAAGGCAACGTCTTCACGACCGACAACAATGACGAGCGCGAGAAGTATTACGTGCTTGAGATGTTCCCTTATCCATCGGGCCGCATCCATATGGGCCACGTGCGCAACTACGCCATGGGCGACGTCGTGGCCCGCTACAAGCGCGCCCGCCGCTACAATGTGCTGCACCCGATGGGCTGGGATGCATTCGGCATGCCCGCGGAAAACGCGGCCATGAAGAACAAGGTCCACCCCAAGGCCTGGACCTACGAAAACATCGCCACGATGCGTGGTCAGCTGAAATCCATGGGCTTGTCGATCGACTGGTCGCGTGAATTCGCCACCTGCGATGTCGAATACTATCAGCGTCAGCAGCACCTCTTCCTGGATTTCATGGAAAAGGGCCTCGTCTATCGCAAGAACTCCAAGGTCAACTGGGATCCGGAAGACATGACCGTGCTCGCCAACGAGCAGGTCATCGACGGCCGCGGCTGGCGTTCCGGCGCGCTCGTCGAACAGCGCGAACTGACCCAGTGGTTTTTCAAGATCACCGATTTCAGCCAGGATCTACTCGACGCGCTCGATACGCTCGATCACTGGCCGGAAAAGGTCCGGTTGATGCAGAAGAACTGGATCGGCCGCTCCGAAGGCATGCTGGTGCGCTGGGAAGTGGCATCCGGCAGCACGCAATCGGAAGTGACCGTCTATACCACGCGTCCGGACACCTTGTTTGGCGCCTCGTTCCTGGCCATTGCCGCCGACCACCCGCTGGCAAGGGAAGCCGGCGAAAAAAATCCGGCGGTTGAAGCCTTCTGCCAGGAATGCCGCCATGCCGGCACCTCGCTTGCAGCGCTCGAAACCGCTGAAAAGAAGGGCATTGACACCGGCATCAAGGTGAAACACCCGCTTGATCCGAGTTGGGAACTGCCGGTCTATGTCGCCAACTTCGTCCTGATGGACTACGGAACAGGCGCCATCTTCGGCTGCCCGTCCGGAGACCAGCGCGACCTCGATTTTGCCCGCAAGTATGATCTGCCGGTGGTGCCGGTTGTCATGCCGCGCGACGGCGATGCCGCAGCCTTCGAGATCGGTGATACCGCCTATGTCGACGATGGCGTGATGATCAACTCCCGCTTCCTCGACGGTTTGAGCACGGAAGAGGCCTTTGAAGAGGTCGTTAGGCGCCTGACCGAACAGACCCTCGGCAATGCCGCCCAAGGCGAGCGCAAGGTCAATTTCCGCCTGCGCGACTGGGGCATCTCGCGCCAGCGTTATTGGGGTTGCCCGATCCCGGTCATTCACTGCGATGATTGCGGCGTCGTTCCGGTGCCGAAGAAAGATCTGCCGGTCAAGCTGCCCGATGACGTGACCTTCGACAAGCCCGGCAATCCGCTTGATCGCCATCCGACATGGCGCCACGTGGCCTGCCCGCATTGCGGCAAGGACGCGCGTCGTGAAACCGACACAATGGATACGTTTGTCGATTCGAGCTGGTACTTCGCCCGCTTCACCGCGCCTTGGGAAGACAATCCGACGGATCCGAAGGCCGCCAACAAATGGCTGCCTGTCGACCAGTATATCGGTGGCATCGAACACGCGATCCTCCACCTGCTGTATTCGCGCTTCTTCACCCGTGCCATGCGTGAAACCGGCCATGTCGACGTCAAAGAGCCTTTCAAGGGCCTGTTCACCCAGGGCATGGTCGTGCATGAAACCTACAGCATAGGCGACGGCCTGACCCGCGAATGGGTGGCCCCAATCGATCTGCGCATCGAGGAGACCGACGGTCTCCGCCGTGCCTTCCTGTTGAGCAACGGCACTGAGGCCAGGATCGGCTCGATCGAGAAGATGTCGAAGTCGAAAAAGAACGTCGTCGATCCAGATGACATCATCGGTTCGTACGGTGCTGATACGGCACGCTTCTTCGTCCTCTCGGATTCGCCGCCCGATCGCGATGTGATCTGGTCTGAATCCGGTGTCGAAGGCGCGCATCGTTTCGTCCAGCGCGTTTGGCGTCTGGTGTCGGAAGCGGCGGAACAGTTGAAGTCCGTTGCTGCGAATCCGGCTAAGGATGGCGAAAGTCTGGCCGTGTCCCAGGCAGCGCACAAGACGCTGAAGGCGGTTCAATCCGATCTGGACAAGCTCGCCTTCAACAAGGCGATCGCCCGCATTTATGAGCTGGTCAACACCTTGGCGACGCCCCTGGCGACCGTGGCCTCCGGGAAAGCCGATGCCGTGCTGACAGCGGCCGTTCGCAATGCGGCAGAAATCCTGGTACAGCTGATCGCACCGATGACCCCGCACCTGGCCGAGGAATGCTGGACGGTGCTTGGCAATAGCGGTCTCGTGGCTCAAGCTCCGTGGCCAAGCTACGACGAGGCACTCGTCGCCGAAAACGACGTGACAATGCCAGTTCAAATCAATGGCAAGAAGCGCGCCGAATTGACAATAAGCCGCGACGCGGACCAGAATGCGGTCAGCGAAGCGGTGCTCGCCCTTGAGCCCGTGCGGGCTGCCCTGAACGGACAGGCTCCGAAGAAGATCATCGTCGTTCCCCTAAGGATTGTGAATATTGTCCTCTAAACAGCAAGCTTCCGCGGTGCTTCGTCGTTCGATCCTGATCGGAGCAGCCCTGCTTCTCGCAGGCTGCCAGGCGCGCCCACTCTACAATAATGACGATGGCCAGACGCGCGAGGCGCTGGCCGCTATTGCCTATTCACCGGCCAATGGCCGCGTCGGGCTTGAAGTTCGCAACCGGCTGATTTTCCTGACCAGCGGCGGCTCCGGGGAGAGCGTTACGCCCCAATACAGGGTCCAGCTCGATGTTCAGAGTTCGGTCGCCGGTATTCTGCTCGACGAAGCGGCGGACACGCCGAACGCCGGCCGGGCCGTCGTCAGCGCGACCTACAACATCCGACGCATTTCCGATGACACCGCGCTCAAGGCCGGCCGCCGCGAAAGTGTTGCGCTCTTCGATTATCCGAAGCAGGAATTCGCCAAGCTTCGTGCCGTTCGCGACGCCGAGGATCGTGCGGCGCGGGAACTGGCGGAACTCGTCTATGCGGATCTTGCAATGGCGCTGGGTCGCTGATCTCAGCCATGGCCGAGATCAAGTCACACGAGTTCGAAGGATTTCTGCAAAAGTCGGTCCGCCACTACCGCGTATTCGTCATCTACGGGCCTGACCGTGGACTTGTGAATGAACGAGCGAGCCAGATTGCCAAGACGACCGGCGTCGATCTGCACGACGGATTTGCCCTTATACGGCTTGATGTCGGTGATCTCCAGTCTGATCCGGGACGCTTGCTGGATGAGGTCAACGCATTCGGTCTCTTTGGAGGCGAAAAACTCATCTGGATCCGCGGTGCGGCCAACGAAAAATCACTGGTCGACGGCCTGCAGTATCTAGGTTCCCATCCGCCTGAGGGCAGCTATGTCATTGTCGAAGCCGGCGATCTGAAGAAAGGATCGGGGCTTCGCAAGGTCGCGGAAGGCGAACGGTCGATTGCTTGCATTGCCTGCTATCAGGATGACACAAGGGCACTGAACGCCCTGATCGACAATGAGCTGTCATCGGCCAATCTCCGGATTACCCCAGCGGCACGAGAGCTCCTACTCGAATCAATCGGCGGAGACCGCATTGCCTCCCGCAACGAAGTGCGCAAACTCATCCTCTATTGTCTGAATGAGCCGGTCATCGACGAACACCACGTGCTCGATATAGTGGGCGATGCCAGTGCCATATCAACGGATGAGGTGGTGGATGCTGTTCTGAACGGCGATCCTGACGCATTTTTGCATGCCATTCAGAAAGTTGTTGCCTCCAAAACGGCTGTCTTTCTCGTTCTTCAATCCTGTATGAAGCAATTTCAACAGCTTGAAGTCATGCGTATCGAAATGGAAGAGCGTCAACAACAAATCGCCCAAGTGATGCAAACGCTCGGGCGCGGCATTCATTTCAAGCGTAAGCCGGTGATCGAGAAAACGTTACGGAACTGGAACAGTCAGGACCTCGGCCGCGAGGCGAGCCGCCTCAATGGCGCAATTTTCCAGAGCCGCCAGCGGGCGTCCATTGAGGACAACCTCGCCATTCAAACCTTGCTGGCGACAACGCTGCAATCGGCGCGCCGCAACCGAAGAAGCTAGCGAGCTTCCAGCAGGCGGCAGATTTCTTCGAGCTGATCGAGGGTCTTGTAACTGATCTTTAGCTGACCAGCGCCGCCTTTATGATTGATCGCAACGGAAAGGCCAAGGCGGTCCGTCAGGCTGCGTTCGAGGGCAATCGTGTCGGAGTCCTTGGCATCCCGATGCTCGGCCGCGGGAGGGGCGTTTTGCGCCTTGATATGATTCTGCGCCAATTTTTCGGCATCACGCACCGACATACCCTTGGAGGTGATGATCTTGGCCAATACGACGGGATCGGGTGTCGAGACCAGCGCACGCGCGTGACCGGCGGACAGGCTTCCCTCGGCTAGCATGTCGCGAACCGGCTCCGGCAATTTCAACAACCGCAGGCTGTTGGCGACATGGCTTCGGCTCTTGCCGATAATTTCCCCGAGATCGTTCTGGGTATAGCCATGCTCCGCGATCAGCTGGTCGTAGCCGAGCGCCTCTTCGAGCGGATTGAGATCGGCGCGCTGGACGTTTTCAACAATGGCCAGTTCCAGCGCCGTACGGTCGTCGACATCGCGAACGATGACCGGGATATCCACCAGACCGGCAAGCTGGGCCGCACGCCAGCGTCGCTCGCCTGCAATAATCTCATAGCGGTCGTTGCTGGTGGTCCGCACAACGACCGGCTGCACGATGCCGTGCTGGCGAATAGAGCCTGCCAGATCCTGGAGCTCTGATTCATCAAAATAGCGACGTGGGTTCTTCGGACTGCGCGAAACGAATTCGATCGGCACCGTGCGATCTGGATTGATGCTGGGGCGAGCGTCACCCGCCGGCAGGGGCTGATCCATTTCACCGATAAGTGCCGCAAGACCGCGACCCAGGCGCCGTTTCGAAACGTCTTCACTCATGTACTCAGACCCTTATAGGATGGCTAGGCCGCCTTACGTTGACGTTCGCGTTGAATGACCTCGGATGCCAGTTGCAGATAGGCCTGGCTGCCGGCGCACTTCAGATCATAAAGAATGGCAGGTTTGCCGTAGGAAGGCGCCTCGGATACCCGGACGTTGCGCGGAATGAGGGTCGTGTAAACCTTCTCACCGAGATGCTCCCGGACATCGTTGACAACCTGCTGCGCAAGATTGTTGCGCGAGTCAAACATCGTCAGCACAATGCCCTGTATATCGAGGGTCGGGTTCACCGTCTGACGCACCTGGTTGATGGTCTCGAGCAACTGGCTCAAACCTTCCAACGCAAAAAACTCGCATTGCAGAGGCACCAGGACCGAGTGCGCCGCCGCCATCGCGTTCATAGTGAGCAGATTGAACGAGGGCGGGCAATCGAGCAAAATGTAGCTATAGGCCCGCGCATCCTCGCTGTTCAGCGCCTTCTTCAGGCGAAAGACACGGTCGGCCTGTTGTGAGATTTCCATCTCGAAACCAAGCAGATCCATGGTTGATGGCACGATCGACAAGTTCGGCACCGCAGTCTCAAGCGCAGCCTGCGACACCGTCTCGGTGCCAACCAGCACGTCATAGGAGGATAGCTTGCGATTGCGCCGGTCGATCCCAAGGCCGGTGCTGGCATTGCCCTGCGGATCAAGATCGACGATCAGCACACGTTCACCGATTGCAGCGAGCGCGGTTGCCAGATTGATGGCTGTCGTCGTCTTGCCGACGCCACCCTTTTGGTTCGCGATAGTAATGATACGGTTCTTCTCGAAACCCATGCAGCCACCCGAAGTGTTAGCCCCTGCGCTTCAGCGAGGCGATTTCCAGAATGACGGAGTCCGCCTCGACAGCGCTCTGATGTGTTACCAGATCAAATGCCCAGCGACCACGCGCTTTATCGATCTCGTCCAGGTAATCCCGCCCTTTATGGAAAACCATCCGCAATTCGGGGTTTCTTTGCGACCACGGCTCGGCATAGGCCAAGAGCAGATCAAGCTCCGCCAGTGCCCGGGCAGAAATCACATCCGCCTTTAGCAGCTTTGTTGCGGCCTCCTCGATCCGTAGCGGATGGACGGACCCGCGCCCGCCAGTCTCCAGAAGCGCCATGCGCAGGAAGCTCGCTTTTTTGTGATTGCTCTCAACCAGATCGACCCAACCCTGTCCGGGCTCCGCAAGCACGATCGCAGTGACGATGCCAGGAAAGCCGCCGCCACTTCCCAGATCAATCCAATGTTTTGTTTCCGGCACTATGTTTCGAAGCTGTAACGAATCGGCGATGTGTCTTGTCCAAAGCGTATCGATGGTGGAAGGTGCAACGAGGTTGATCTTGGCTGACCATTTCATGAACAGTTCAGCAAAGCGCTGAAGCCGCTCTTGCGTTTCACGTGAAACATCGAGCATCAATTGATTCCTCATAAAGTCACTTTCCCAAGTCAGCATGCCTGTTTCAGATCGCCTGCTCGCCGCAGATGAGCAATCAGAAGGGCCACCGCCGCTGGTGTCATGCCCTCAATGCGAGAGGCTTGTGCGATGTTCAACGGCCGTAGGTGGGTGAGCTTTTGTCTCAGTTCATTCGAAAGACCGGGTAAATTCTCATAAGCGAAATCTGCTGGAATTGTTCGATCTTCTTCGGATCGTATCGAGGCGACGTCATTCGCCTGGCGGGCGATATAGGTGCTGTATAGCGCATCAATTGCGACCAGCTTCGCCACCTTCCTGTCAATGTCCAACAGAGACGGCCAAACACGGCAGATATCGTCCCACTGAATCTCCGGATAGGACAGAATCTCCCTCGCGCTGCGCCGGCGCCCATCCTGATTGATATGCAATCCGGCACCCGCCATTTCTGTTGGCGATGCCGTCAACTCCGATAGTTTTTGATTGAGATCAGTCCGTGCCAACTCATAGTCGGCGAATTTGTTCGCGCGCTCGACACCGACGCAGCCGAGCTGCACTCCAATTGACGTCAGACGCATGTCCGCATTGTCTGCACGAAGACTCAAGCGATATTCGGCGCGAGACGTAAACATTCGATATGGTTCAGCCACACCGCGTGACGTCAGGTCATCGATCATCACACCGATATAGGAGTTGGGGCGGCTAAAGCTTTGGCCTGTAGAGCCTGCTGCATGGAGAGCAGCATTGATCCCGGCGACCAGGCCCTGCGCGCCAGCTTCTTCGTACCCGGTCGTACCGTTGATCTGTCCGGCCAGATAGAGTCCCTTGGCCTTCTTGACGGATAGGCGCAAATCCAGTTGCTGCGGATCAACAAAATCATACTCGATCGCATAACCAGGCTGCAAAATGGCCACATCTTCCAACCCAGGAATGGAGCGAATGAAAGCCTCTTGTACGTCCTCAGGCAATGAGGTTGAGATTCCGTTGGGATAAATGGTGTGGTCATCCAGGCCTTCCGGTTCAAGAAAGATCTGATGCCCATCGCGGTCACCAAAGCGATTGATCTTGTCTTCAATTGACGGACAATAGCGCGGACCGACACCCTCGATTTGACCGGAATACATCGCAGACCGATGAATATTCTCGCGAATGATCCTGTGCGTTTCAGTGACGGTCCTAGTGATGCCGCAACTGATCTGAGGAGTGGTAATGCGATCCGTCAGGAAAGAGAAGGGGATCGGATCACTGTCCGCATCCTGCATCTCAAGATCCGTCCAGTGGATCGTCCGTCCATCCAATCGAGCTGGCGTGCCCGTTTTCAACCGTCCCAATGTCAGGCCTAGCGCTTCCAGATCCTCGCTCAAACCGAGGGAAGGGGCTTCCCCAACGCGTCCGGCAGGGATCTTGCGGTCTCCGATATGAATCAAACCACGAAGAAATGTGCCGCTGGTCAGAACGACGGCTCGTGCTGTGAGGTGCCGACCATCCTGCAGAACGACGCCATTAATTACGGTATCGTTACGAATAAAGCGATTTACGCCACCTTCGACAATCGTAAGCTTGGGGACTTCCGACAACATTGTCTGAACAGCCTCCCGGTACAGTTTGCGGTCAGCCTGTGTCCTCGGGCCCCAGACGGCGGGGCCTTTCTTACGATTGAGCATGCGAAACTGAATGCCGCCGACATCGGCGGCACGACCCATAATTCCATCAAGCGCATCTATTTCACGTACTAGGTGGCCCTTGCCCAAGCCTCCAATAGCAGGATTGCACGACATCGCACCGATCGTATCCCGGCGATGGGTGACGAGCGCCGTATTCGCACCCATTCGTGCGGCTGCGGCAGCGGCTTCGGTTCCGGCATGGCCGCCACCGACGACAATGACGTCAAAATTCAATTTTTCCATGGCTTTAGTCCGAATAAAGGGCCGGCTGTTTCACGTGAATCACTTGCCGACGCAAAACTCCGAGAAAATCTTGCCAAGAAGCGTTTCGGTATCGATTCGACCGGTAACGCGTGCCAAGTCATCGGAGCCCAGCCGAAGTGACTCGGCCCTGATCTCCAGCGGATGAGCGGTCAGGTTCAGAGCATCCATGAGATGCAGCTTCGCACTCGACAGCAGTTGTGCATGCCGCAATCGGCTGGGAATTGCAAGACTATTCACTTGAACGCGGTCTTGCAATTCCGTCAGCAGGCGTGATCGAAGTTCAACCAACCCGGATCCGGTCTCCGTGGAAAGCACCAGATCTACAGATCGGATCGTTCCCGAATCGATCTGTAGAAGATCATTTTTCGTACCGATTTTAAGCACATGCGGATTGGATATCTCTACGATAGCTTCATTTGCGCTCAGGTCGACGAGATGAAGCACCAGATCGGCATCATCGATCGACAATAGCGCTCGGCGGATGCCCTCCCGTTCCACCGGCTCATCGGTCTCCCGCAATCCTGCCGTGTCGTAGAGATGAACTTTATACCCCGAAAGATCCAGTTCGCAGTGCAGTATATCGCGGGTCGTTCCGGCGAAATGGGTGACAATTGCAACATCCCTACTCACCAAAGCGTTGAGAAGGCTTGATTTTCCTGAATTCGGCCGACCAGCAATAACAACCTTGAATCCGTCGCGGATGATCTCGCCTGACTTCAACTGTCCCAGCACCTGATCGAGCTCACGGATCAATGTTTCGATCTCACTCCACACCTGATCCGAGACCGCACCGGGAATATCGCCTTCGTCACTAAAATCGAGTTCGGCTTCAATCATCGCTCGACAAAAGACCAGCCGTTCGCGCCAACCTTCATAGATCGAAGACAGGTGGCCGTTGCTTTGTTCTGTTGCAAGCCGGCGCTGCATCTCGGTCTCGGCCGCGAGCAAGTCAGCCAAACCCTCGATCTCGACGAGATCCATTTTGCCATTCTCAAACGCCCGGCGGGAAAACTCGCCGGCTTCCGCCAAACGGCAACCGGAGAATCCGGCTAATGATTTCAACGTCGCTGCGACAAGTGCTGGCCCACCATGCAGATGCAATTCCACACAGTCTTCGCCGGTAAAGGAATTGGGGCCTGGAAACACGATGACCAAACCCTGATCGAGCATGGATCCGTCTGTGTCACGGATAGTCCGCAGAGCGGCTGTCCTGGGCACCGGCAAGGCACCAACCATGCTGGCCGCGACGGGGCAGGCAAGCGGTCCGCTTAACCGCACCACAGCCACGCCGGCCGGAAGGCCGCCTGAGGCCAAGGCAAATATCGTATCACGGGATGCGGTCATGCAGATCATCTGCCTGGGGCGGAACGAAAAACCGGCCCGAAGGCCGGTCTCTGGTCAGGTGTTCATCGAGTCGAAGAAGTCGCCATTGTTCTTCGTCTGCTTGAGCTTGTCGATGAGGAACTCGATTGCGTCCGTCGTGCCCATGGGCGCCAGGATACGACGCAGGACAAAGATCTTCTGCAGGTCCTGGCGCGGTACCAGCAGGTCTTCCTTACGCGTACCGGACTTGAGGATGTCCATCGACGGGAAGATGCGCTTGTCAGCTACCTTGCGATCGAGCACGATTTCAGAGTTGCCCGTACCCTTGAACTCTTCGAAGATGACTTCGTCCATGCGGCTCCCGGTATCGATCAGGGCCGTCGCGATGATCGTCAGCGAACCGCCTTCTTCGATGTTACGTGCAGCACCGAAGAAACGCTTCGGTCGCTGCAAGGCATTCGCATCCACACCACCGGTCAGCACCTTGCCGGAAGACGGCACAACGGTGTTGTAAGCGCGACCGAGGCGGGTGATCGAATCAAGCAGGATGACCACGTCGCGGCCGTGCTCGACAAGCCGCTTGGCCTTCTCGATGACCATTTCAGCCACCTGGACGTGACGGACCGCCGGTTCGTCGAAGGTCGAAGAGACGACTTCGCCCTTCACGGAACGCTGCATGTCGGTCACTTCTTCCGGACGTTCGTCGATCAGAAGAACGATCAGGTAACATTCCGGATGGTTTGCGGTGATCGAGTGGGCAATGTTCTGCAGCAGAACCGTCTTACCGGTACGCGGCGGGGCGACGATCAGACCGCGCTGACCCTTGCCGAGTGGTGCCACCAGATCGATGACACGGGCCGACAGATCCTTCGTCGTCGGAATATCCAGTTCCATCTTGAAGCGCTCGTTCGGATAGAGCGGCGTCAGATTGTCGAAGTGAACCTTGTGGCGGATCTTTTCCGGATCTTCGAAATTGATCGTGTTGACCTTCAGCAGCGCGAAGTAGCGCTCGCCTTCCTTGGGTCCACGGATTGGTCCCTCGACGGTATCGCCCGTCTTCAGCGAGAACCGGCGGATCTGCGACGGCGAAATGTAGATGTCGTCCGGGCCCGGCAGATAGTTGGCGTTTGCAGAACGCAGGAAACCGAAACCGTCCTGCAGAACTTCAACGACGCCTTCGCCGATGATCTCGACATCCTGGCTCGCCAGCATCTTCAGGATCGCAAACATCAACTCCTGCTTGCGCATGGTGCTTGCGTTTTCGACTTCGAGCGATTCGGCGAAAGTCAGCAGATCGGTTGGCGATTTGCTTTTAAGTTCTTGTAGCTTCATTTCAGCCATGAAGAGGGACCACGTCAGGTTTTTATTTTATGGGGAACGGCGAGCTGATGGAATTCGGTGCGATCGCGAAGTGCCGCAAATGACTGAATGTTACGCAAGCCTAAAAGATGAGATGTCGCGAAAATAGCGAGTCAGCGATTTCACCGCAAGCGAAAACCGGCACTTGTAAAAATAAAGCGCAAAACAGCGTTTCGATCAGAATGGTTTGACGACGACGAAAATCACGATGGCAATCATCAGCACGGTCGGCACTTCGTTCATCAGACGCCAATGACGCGCATTTCCAACGTAAACTCCGCGGCCAAAGGAGCGAACGGCTTTCGAGAAATAGCCATGCACGCCGGAGAGGGCCACAACGCAGGCAAGCTTTGCATGCAGCCAGCCGCCCTGAAATCCATAGACCGACCAGGCAAGATAGAGGCCGAGCACCCAGCTGACGATCATCGCCGGGTTCATGATCACCCCCATCAGCCGGCTTTCCATCACAGCAAATGTGCGCGCCTGATCCGAATCCGCCTCACAGTCCCCATGGTAGATGAAAAGCCGCGGCAGGTAGAGCAAGCCCGCCATCCATGAGATCACAGCGATCACATGCAAGGCCTTGATCCAGAGATAGGCTTCATCCGCACCGAATATCACAATCGAAAGACCGATCGCCACAAAGAAGGCGAGAGCACCGGCAGCCTTGCCGGCAGCCCTGCGACCCGGATTGCGATCGGTCTGCTTTTCCATCATCTCACCCGTTCCGGCGCACCTGGTTGACCAGGTCCGTCACGTGGTCGGGATTTGCCTGCGGCGTAATTCCATGCCCGAGATTGAAGATCAGCGGTCCATTGCCCAGCGCCTGAAGAATGGCATCGATGCCCTCGGTCAATGCGGCACCACCAGCCACGACCCGCATCGGATCGAGGTTACCCTGAACCGGGCCCTCCTTCTGCAGATCGACGGCAAAGCTCAACGGCACCGACCAGTCCAGACCAATCGCATCTGCGCCCGTCTTTTGCCGATACGTTGTCAGCAGAACGCCGGCACCCTTGGCAAAGGCGATGATCTTGGCGGAGGGACGGCGCGCCTTCACCGAGCCTATGATGCGGGCAACCGGTGCAACACAGAACTTCTCGAACTCTGCCTCCCCCAGGACACCCGCCCAGGAATCGAAGATCTGCACGGCATCGGCTCCTGCATCCATCTGGGCCACCAGGTAATCGGCAGACACGTCCGCCAGAAAATCCAGAAGCCTGAGGAAAGCGTCGGGATGCTGGTAGGCGAACAGGCGGGCAGGGGCCTGGTCGGGAGTTCCGTGACCGGCGATCATATAGGTCGCCACCGTCCAGGGCGCGCCACAGAAGCCGAGCAGTGTGGTTTCCTGAGGCAGTTCCTGGCGTAGCTTGCTGACAGTCTGCATAACGGGCTTCAAGTGATCGAGAACCCTGTCCGCGACCAGACCGTCAATGCCATCGGCGTCGATCGGATCCATCTGCGGTCCATGTCCTTCGGTGAAGCGGACATTGCGCTTCAGGGCATCGGGAATCACCAGAATGTCTGAAAACAGAATGGCCGCATCGAACGCGTACCGGCGAATCGGCTGAAGGGTCACCTCGGTCGCCAGTTCTGGCGAATAACAGAGATCAAGGAAACTACCGGCCTGCTGACGCGTTTGGCGATATTCGGGAAGATATCGCCCTGCCTGTCTCATAAGCCAGATCGGCGGAGGCGAGACCGTTTTTCCATTCAACACATCCAGGACTTTACGGTTCGGAGCACTCAAGGCCAAG
>ERZ1034401.36-NODE-36-length-55754-cov-3.879244_pt1 | contig 55754 bp, 50 predicted proteins | sample MGYA00520601_ERZ1034401 | MGnify/ENA primary metagenome ERZ1034401 (study PRJEB33736, sample SAMEA104288476) | Azolla filiculoides | biome: Urban; feature: water surface; material: ditch water | place: Netherlands | collected 2014 ... | reverse complement strand
CGCCAGCCGCCGACCTTTTCGGTCGGCGGGAATGCAAGATCAGCGCGCCGCCGTGACATGCGGGCTGAAGACCATCAGGCTGAGGATTTCAAACAGCACCTGCGCGCCGGCATGGGCGGTATTTGCGGTCGCGTCATACTGCGGCGCGACTTCGACGACATCGCCCCCGACGATGTTGATGCCCTTCAGGCCACGCAACAGTTCCAGCACCTCGCGGGTGGTCAGACCGCCGACTTCCGGCGTGCCTGTGCCCGGCGCAAAGCTCGGATCCAGGCTGTCGATGTCGAACGAAACATATGTCGGGCCGTCGCCGACAATGGCCTTCGCCTTTTCGATGATCGCCGGCATGCCGAGACCGGTCACCTCTTCGGCGTGGATGACTGTCATGCCGGACTCGTAGGTGAACTCCCAGAGATATTCGGCCGAACCACGGATGCCTATCTGGATGGTCCGCGTCGGGTCGAGAACACCGTCGAGCACAGCCTGGCGGAACGGTCCGCCGTGATGGAACTTGGTATCCTCGAACGGCGCGCTGGTATCGCAATGGGCGTCGATATGGATCATGCCGACGGGCGCTTTTCTGCCGACCGCCTTCAGGATGGAATAGGTGATCGAGTGATCGCCGCCGACGGCAAGCGGCGTCACGCCGGCATCGACAATCTGGCTGAAGCGGCGCTCGATATCCTCGTGTGTCGTTTCCAGCCGGTAGCGGCTGCGCAGCGGCACGTCGCCGATATCGGCAACCTTGAGCTCATGAACCGGTGCACAGCCGAGAACGTGATTGTAGGGACCGATCCGGTCGATCGCCCGCAACGCACGCGGCCCGAAACGCGAGCCCGGTCGATTGGTGACGCCGAGATCCATCGGAACTCCGGTGATTGCTACCTGCAGATCGCCGAAATCGGGATCCTGCGCAGCCACCTCACGGTAAGGTGCAGACAGAAAAGTCGGCAGGCCCGAGAAAGGTGCCGCACGCGTGCCTTTGGAAAAGATCTTGTCGCCGACCTTGCTGAAGTCGGCGTCGAAAATCTCGCCATTGCGGCTTTCACCGTATTTTGCCCGAAGTGCCGCAAGCTTGTCCGCGTCGAATGCCATGAAACCGTTCCCTGCTTTGGAGTGGCAACAGACGCCGCCACCTAGGCTGTTTTTGCGGCAGCTGTTTTCGCTGCCTTTATTGTGAGCATTAATCCGCAAGCCTCTTGGAAAATCAATTCACGATGTTATAGCATTCTATATGAGAAAAATTCACAACGATTGAGCCCCATGGCCAACCGCCTGCCACCGCTGAATCCATTGCGCGCCTTCGAGGCCGCCGCCCGCCGCGGATCGATCTCGGCCGCCGCGCGCGAACTCAATGTGACGCATGGCGCCATCTCGCATCAGATCAAGAGCCTCGAGGAAACGCTGAAGACAACGCTTTTCGAGCGTGGCGGCAAACGGCTGAAACTGACCCCGCAAGGTGCGCTGCTCCTGCCTGCCGTCAGCCAGGCGTTCGACGGCATAGCGGCCGCGACCGCTCTGCTCGACCGCCCCTCGACGAGCGGCAATCTGCGCATCAGCTGCGTGCCGGCCCTCTTGGCACTGTGGCTGGTGCCGCGCATGGGATCCTTCACCGATCGCTACCCGGAAATCAGCCTGACACTGACCTCCAGCAATGACGCCGAGCTGATCTACTCGCCGGAAATCGACATCGCCATCCTCTATGGCGCCGGTGGCTGGCGCGATTGCTGGACAAGGCTGTGGAGCACCTTCGATCTCTTCCCAGTCGTCAGTCCGACACTGCTGAACACCAGACCTCTGCGCTCGGTGCGCGACCTGCAGGATCACGTGCTGCTGCATGGTGATGACGGCCGCGAATGGCGCAGCTGGCTGGCCGCCGCCGACCAGTTGGACATGCCACATCCGCGCGAACATTTCATGGGCGACGCAAGGCTGTCTACCGAGGCTGCCCGCCATGGCCAGGGCGTGGCCCTTGGTGACAGCATCACCGCTTCCAGCCTGATTGCCGCCGGCGAGTTGATCATTCCATTCGACCTGGCTGTCCCAGCAGCCGACGCATTTTATGTCGCTGCCCGCAACGAAGTCCGCGGCGCACCGATCGCCAAGGTCTTCATCGACTGGCTCTTCGACACCATCGAAACGGAACGGGCGGTCCAGCCAAGACCGATCGCCCGCCAGACCACCCGCACCATCGTCCCGACACCACGCCGCCGCGCAACCAGCCCCCAGTCTGTTGAAGACGGGGAATGACCGCAAAAGGATCGACACAATGCCTGCTGCTTCCTTCAACCCACTCGTATCCAAGCTTTCGCCCCCGCCCGTTCCTTCGGTTTTCGCCTGGGGCCGCGCCTATGATGGCGAGTGCGGACCGCTGATCGATCTCTCGCAGGCTGTGCCCGGCTATCCGCCGCATCCCGATATGCTGGCATGGCTTGCCGAATCCGCCGGATCTCGTGCCTATGCCGGCTACGGCCCTATCGAAGGCGAGACCGAACTGCGCACCGCGTATGCCACCGAACAGCAGGCGATCTATGGTGCAAATGTCACCGTCGACAACATCCACATCACCGCCGGCTGCAATCAGGCCTTCATAGCGGCAGCCATGGCGCTCGCCGGCAATGGCGACAGCGTCGGCCTCACCGAGCCCTTCTATTTCAATCAGGAAACGACGCTCGGAATGCTGGGCATCCGTCGCGAACTCCTGCCACTGGATCCCGCAACCGGCTTCGTTCCAACCCTCGAGGGCGTGCACGCCGTTCTGGCAAAAGGCGTGAAGGCGATCGCGCTCGTCTCGCCCAACAACCCCACCGGCGCGATCTATCCGGCAGACCTGCTGCGCGACATCTTTGAGGCTTGCCGCAGCGCCGGCGCCTTCCTCATTCTCGACGAAACCTATCGCGACTTCCTGCCGGGCCACGAACACCCGCACGACCTGCTGTCCGTCCCCGGCTGGGAAGACAATCTGATCCTGCTCTATTCCTTCTCCAAGTCCTTCTGCATTCCCGGTCATCGGCTTGGCGCGATCACCGCCGGCCCCCGCGCCGTCGCCGAAATTGCCAAGGTCATGGACAATCTGCAGATCTGCGCCCCACGCGCACCGCAGGCGGCCGTTGCGAGGGCGATCCCGGCACTGCGCGACTGGCGCGAGGTCAATCGCGCCGAAATCCTCGCCCGGGCAGAGACCTTGAAAAGTGTGATGGCCGACTTGCCGGCATGGAAGATGGATTCGATCGGCGCCTATTTCGCCTTCATCCGTCACCCTTTCGACGGGCAGCCTTCGGCGCTGATCGCGGAACAACTGGCAAAACGCGCCGGTATCCTCTGCATTCCAGGCGCCTATTTTGGCGATAGTCAGCAAGCCTATCTGCGCTTTGCCTTCGCCAATGCCGATAGCGAAACGATCCGAGGCCTGACGGCGCGCCTCACCAACTTCATCCTCGACTGAGATCCGGGATGATCAAGCGGCAGATTGCAATTGTCGGCGGCGGGCCGGCGGGTTTGATGGCAGCGGAAACGCTGAGCCGAAAAGGCCATGCCGTGACCGTCTACGATGCCATGCCGACGGTCGCGCGCAAGTTTCTGCTCGCCGGAAAATCCGGGCTCAACATCACTCATGCCGAAGACTATACTCGCTTCGTCATCCGCTTTGGCGCGGCCAACGATTGGCTGAGAAGCGCGCTGGACCTGATGACACCGGAGGATATCCGCATCTGGGCAGCGGAACTCGGCACGGAAACCTTCGTCGGCACCTCCGGACGCGTTTTCCCGAAGGCCATGAAAGCCTCGCCATTGCTGCGCGCCTGGCTGAAGCGGCTGGAAGCGCAAGGCATTCGCATTCTGACCCGCCATCGCTGGACCGGCTTTGCCGGCCGGGCCCTGACATTCGAAACGCCGGATGGCCCTGCCCAGATCGAGCCCGACGCGACGCTGTTCGCGCTCGGAGGCGCGAGCTGGCCGAGGCTGGGATCGGATGCAGCCTGGGTCGCACTCCTGCGCGGACAGGGCGTCGCCATCCGCGATCTCCTGCCGGCAAACTGCGGCTTTGACTGCGATTTCAGCGCAATGTTCGATGCCCGGTTTTCGGGTACGCCGGTCAAATCCGTCAAGGCCACATCGACAGCCGGAACCACGCAAGGCGAATTCGTCATCAGCCGTGGCGGCATCGAGGGTAGCTTGATTTATGCCCATGCAGCCGCGCTACGGGATGCGCTGATCGACACCGGGCAAGCCGCTCTGTCGCTCGATCTGGCACCCGGTCGTGAGCAGGCCCGCCTTGCCCTCGATCTGGAGAGGCAGGATGCCAAGGCAAGTTTTGCGACGCGATTGAAAAAAGCAACCGGCCTCGACGGCGTCAAGGCGGCATTGCTGCGTGAGGTTGACCCCGATGCCAACCGATTGCCGGCAGATGCCCTGGCAAGCTTGATCAAGACCCTGCCGCTGCGGGTCACCCGGCCACGGCCAATTGCCGAGGCGATTTCATCTGCCGGCGGCGTGACCCTGGACGCCGCATTTCATGCTGAAGGCGCTGCCCGGCATATTTGTCGCTGGCGAGATGCTCGATTGGGAAGCCCCGACCGGAGGCTATCTGCTGACTGCGTGTTTTGCCACCGGCAAGGCGGCGGCAAGCGGCATCAACGCTTGGCTCGCCGCCAACTGAGCGGCATCCAGAAAACTCAGTTCCATATCGGCTATTTCTTCAGACCCGGCTTGCGAAACTCGACCGTGGTCTTGGCGACTGGGAAGCCGAATTTGGTCACAAGCGCGGTATTCAGCACCGTGCCGTCTTCGCGCAAGACCATCTTGTCGTAGAAATGCACCTTGTTCGCCTGCTTGGCGGAATCCAGATAGACCAGATAGTTGAACTTCGCCACCGGCCCGTTCAGCGTCACCTTGGTCTCGCCGATCACATCCTCTCGCGTGCCGGAATAGGTCGAAGGCCCGGTCTTGACGAAGCGCCAAGTCTTGCGATCCTTCGTACCGTCATCGAAAACGAAATCCTCGCGCAACGTCAATGTTCGTCCATCCCACTTGCCGGTCAGGTCGACGGTGAAGCTGCGCTTGACGCCGTTGATCGCCCGGAACGATCCCACCGCTTCCGTCCGTCCGGTGAAATAGTCCTCGAAGGTGAAGGCGTCCGCGGCATGGCCTGCGGACGACATCAAACTCAGTGCTAAACCGAAAAGGGCAAATCCGACCTTGGACATTTCGCGTCTCCATGACTGGTGCAATGTGCATCCAGTACGCAGACCGACATCGTCCGGTTTGTCGTGACGCGATCAAAATATCGTCGCGCCGACTGGTCGCCTGTCAGGACGGCGGATTGTCGCGCTGATAGATCCAGTCGTGGTCCGGGTGGTTCTGGAAGCGCCACTTGCGCAAGGGACCTGCCATGACGTTGAGATAATACATCTCGTAGCCATAGGGCGCGCCGCAGGGATGATGGCCCTTCGGCACCAGAACCACGTCGCCATCCGACACCGCCATGGTCTCGTCCAGCGAACCGTCCTCGGTGAACACGCGCTGGAAGCCGAAGCCCTGGGCGGGGTTCAGCCGGTGATAATAAGTCTCCTCAAGATAGGTCATCTCGGGATAATTGTCCTCGTCATGCCGGTGCGGCGGATAGGACGACCAGTTACCGGACGGGGTGAACACTTCCGTCACCAGCAGGCTGTCGGCCACGTCACGGTCCTCCATGGCGATCGGATAGATGTAACGGGTATTGGCATCCTTGCCGCGCTGGACATAGGCAATGCCCTCCGGCCCGATCTTCTGGGCTTCGCGGCCGGGCATGGCGGGCGCCGTGCAGATGGCGAGTACGCAGTCGGTGGTCGCGGTCGCCGACCAGTCGGAACCGGCCGGGACATAGACGCAATGCGGCGGCTTCTTTTCGAAGACATTCATGCGGTCGCCGAGTTCGCCAAAATCCTTGCCCCCGCCGGACACCGTCGCCTTGCCTTCGACGAGAACGAGAATGACTTCTGTCTCGCCGGTCACTTCAGATGCGCTTTCACCGGGCCGCAGGTGATAGAGCCCGAAGCCGACATAGCCCCAATTGGCGCTCGCCGGCGTGATATCGTGGACTTTACCGGTCTTGGCCACCGGCTTGCGCAGCAGGTCCGTCATCGTCATCTCCCTCGTCTTCCTGTCGAGCCCTGGCAGCCTCCTCGGCAGCCTTGGCCTTCGCTATTGTGTGGCCGTACATGAACAGCAATTCGTATGCCGCGAAAGCAGAGGCGCCGAGGAACACGACGGCCCAGCCCATGGCATTGTTGTAAAGCTCGACACCGCCCCAGGCTGCCGGCAGAAGAACGGTCAGGATGCGTCGCCACAGAGGCTTGAAAAACGGATGCTTCGGGTCGAGAATCTGCACGGCGGCTCCTGGAGGTCGCGGAAAACTGATCTGCAGTAGTCCGCAAACCTGCAGTGTGTCAAAGGAGAAGGCAGTCCATCGGCACTGCCTTCGTCGATAGCGTCAGTCAGTTCAGGCCGGCATCCTTGGCCATCGCCTTCAGCGACTTCAGGCCAAGGCTCTGGTATTCGAACGGATTGCGCACATCCGGGTCCTGCTCGGCTTCGATGACGATCCAGCCCTGGTAGCCGTTTTCAGCCGCAAGCTTGAGCACCGGCGGAAAATTCACCCCGCCTTCGCTGTCGCCGGGAACCGTGAACACGCCGCGGCGCACCCCTTCGAGGAAGGAGAGATTTTCGTCGCGAACCTGTTTTGCGATAACCGGACGGACATTTTTCGCGTGGATATGACCGACGCGGCCCATGTATTTCTTGGCCAGTTCCTCCGGATTGCCGCCGCCGAACAGGCAATGGCCGGTATCGAGCAGCAACTTGGCATGCGGACCGGTATGGGCCATCAGCTTGTCGATCTCTTCCGGGCTTTCGACGATCGTGCCCATGTGGTGATGATAGACCAGTGTTATACCCTGGGCTGCCGCATACTCGGCGAGCGCCTCGACGCCAGCGCCGAAGGCCGCCCAATCGGCGTCGGCAAGCATCGGGCGATCATTGACGGCCGTGTCGTCGGCGCCGTGGATGGCATTCGAGGTTTCGCAGACGATGATCACCTTCGAACCCATGGCCTTGAGCAGGTCGAGCGCCGGCTGCATCGCCGCCTTCTCGTCCTCGATCGAATGGGTCAAAAGGTTGAGCGAATGCCAGCCGGAAACGTAGCGCAGGCCACGCGGCTCAAGAACCGCCTTGAGACCGGCCGGGTCCTGCGGGAACTTGTGGCCCTTCTCGATGCCGTCGAAACCGATCTTGGCGGTCTCGTCCAGGCACTGGTCGAGGCTGATATGGGCGCCGAGCGAGCGATCATCGTCATTCGTCCAGGCAATCGGATTGGTACCAAACAGGATCATAATTACGTTCTTTCCTTGAGCGCGGATTCGTAGGCAGCGCGCGCCGTGTTGACTTCCGGGCGGACCGAGACTTCCGGCACCGCGACATCCCACCAGTAACCACCGGCACCGGTCGTCGGATAAGGGTCAGTGTCGATGACGATTACCGTGGTCGCCGTGCTTTCGCGCGCGACATCGAGCGCCTTTTCCAGTTCGGCAATCGAAGACACCTTGTGCGACACCGCGCCCATCGAGCCCGCATGAGCGACGAAATCGATGGCGATCGGGTTCACATTGGTATGGGCATAAAGATTGTTGAACTCGGCGCCGCCGGTGCCCATCTGCAACCGGTTGATGCAGCCGTAGCCGCGGTTGTCGGTAATCACCAGCGTGATCTTCAACCCCATGCCGACGGCCGTCGCCAGTTCCGAATTCATCATCATGTAGGAGCCGTCACCGACCATGACGATGACGTCGCGTTCCGGCTCGGCCATCTTGATGCCGAGACCGCCGGCCACTTCATAGCCCATGCAGGAGAAGCCGTATTCCATGTGATAGGACAGCGGCAGCTTGGCCTTCCACAGCTGGTGCAGTTCGCCGGGCATCGTGCCGGCGGCGCACATGACGACGGTATTGTCGCGCGAGGAGCGCTGGACTGCGCCGATCACCTGCATGTCGGTCGGCAGCGTGTTGCCGTCGGTCGGTGCAGCAGTGACCGCATCGGCCTTGGCGAACCAGTTATCCTTCAGGCCGCTGTCCGGCGCGGCGAAACGATGATCGCCAAGCGCCCTGCTGAGCTTCTCCAGCCCGACCTTGGCATCGGCGGTCAACGGGATCGCCTCATGCTTGGCACTATCATAGGCCTGAACGTTGAGTGCCAGGATTCGGCGGTTCGGGTTCTTGAACAGCGCCCAGGACCCGGTGGTAAAATCCTGGAAACGCGTGCCGACGCCGATCACCAGATCGGCTTTTTCCGAAACCACATTGGCGCTTTCAGCACCGGTCACGCCGACCGGGCCGAAGTTGAGACCATGATCCCAGGCCAAAGCCGACTTGCCGGCCTGCGTCTCGACCACCGGGATCTGGTGTTTGTCGACGAATGCCTTCAGCGTCTCCGTCGCGCCGGAAAAATGCACGCCACCACCGGCAACGATGACCGGGTTCTTCGCGGCCTTCAATGCTGCGACAGCCGCCTCGAATTCCTGCGCATCCGGTTCCGGACGGCGCTGGTGCCAGACCTTCCTGGCAAAGAAGCTTTCCGGATAGTCATAGGCTTCCGCCTGCACGTCCTGGCAGAAGGCAAGCGTGACGGGGCCGCAATCGGCAGGATCCGTCATGGTACGGAAGGCACGCGGCAGCGCCGTCAACAACTGTTCGGGGCGCATGATGCGGTCGAAATAGCGGCTGACCGGTTTGAAGCAGTCATTGGCCGACATGGTGCCGTCGCCGAAATCCTCGATCTGCTGCAGGACCGGATCGGGACCGCGATTGGCAAACACATCGCCCGGAATGAACAGAACCGGCAGACGGTTGACATGCGCGAGTGCCGCCGCCGTCACCATGTTGAGCGCACCCGGACCGATCGACGAGGTCACCGCCATCGCCCGGCGACGGCCGATCTGCTTGGTATAGGCAATCGCCGCATGGGCCATCGACTGCTCGTTCTGGCCGCGATAGGTCTGCAACTCCTCTCGAATGCCATGCAGGGCTTCGCCGATGCCCGCGACATTGCCATGCCCGAAGATCGCCCAGACGCCAGCGATATAGGTCTCGCCATGCGAGTTATATTGGTTGGCGAGATAGCGCACCAGCGCCTGCGCCGCGGTCAGTCTTACCGTTTTCATGCCTTCTCTCCCTTGGCGGCGCGTGCTCCGCTGCGAGCCTTGTCCCAGACCTCGCAAAGACTGCGATAGCGCTTTACCATATCCTCCACGGCGTCCTGGTCGCTGATCGCACCGGACAACCACTTGCGTGCTGCATCGCCGAAGATCGTCCGGCCGACGGCAAAACCCTTGACCAGATCGAACCCGGCCGCCAGCGCGAAACTCTCCTCCAGTTCCGTTTGCGGCGCATCGAGACCGAGCACGACGATACCACGCGTATAGGCATCGTTGCGCTCAATGGCCGCACAGGCATTGGCCCAGGACGCCTCGGTTTTCATCGGCTCCAGCTTCCACCAGTCCGGGTAGACGCCGATTTCATAGAAACGCTCGATGATCGTGGCAGCCGTATGGTCATCGACCGGACCGACCTTCGACGGAATGATCTCGAGCAGGAACTCCAGATTGTTGCGCCGCGCCGCATGGAAGAGGCGGATGACCGTCTGCTCCTGCTCGGCCTTCATCTCGGCCGTATCATCGGGATGATAGAAGCACAAAACCTTCACGACGTTTTCGACCGGCCATTCGTTCAGCCCGCCGAAATCCGGGCCGATCTCCGGCTCCAGGGTCAAAGGCCGCGAACCTGGCCACTCGACCGGACGGCCGATCCACAAACCTGATCCACTCGCAGCGTAAAGCGCATCGCGACCGACCCGGCTGTCGCAGAGAATGCCGTAGCCGGGCTTGCCATCGGAAACGCTCAGCGCCGCCTTCAGGCAGAGCGTCTTGAATTCGCCGATCCGGCTTTCATCAACACCCGCCTCCTTGGCCATGGCTTCAAGTTGCATGCGATGATCGAAGGCGAAGACCCGCATCTTCGACCAGTCGCCCTTGCGATTGGTCGACCAGTGCACCTGCTCCAGCGCCTTGTCCTTGCGCAGCGCCTTGTTCTGGATGCCGGTCTTGAAGAAATATTGCAGCTCTTCCCAGCTCGGATAAGCCGGCGTGCAGCCGTGGCGCGAGACGGCGAAGGCACCGCAGGCATTGGCAAACTTCAGGGAAGTCGGCCAGTCCTCACCGGTCAGCCAGCCCTTGAGCAGGCCGGACATGAAGCCGTCGCCGGCGCCGAGAACATTGAATACCTCAATCGGGAACCCTTCTCCGGTCTGCCCCTCATCAAGACTGTCGGGAATCGCATCCTCGAAAACCACGGCACCCATCGGTCCGCGCTTGCAGACCAGGGTAGCCGGCGAGACCTGGCGAACCGCCCTCAGCGCCTCGATCGTATCAGTCGAGCCACCGGCAATGTGAAATTCCTCTTCCGTGCCGACAATCAGGTTGAACAGATGCAGCGTCGACTGCAGCTTGGCCGTGACCTTGGCGGATTCGACGAAGCGGCTCTCGCCGTCGCCATGGCCGGCAAGACCCCAGAGATTGGGACGATAATCGATGTCGAGCGCGGTCAGTCCGCCGTGCTGGCGCGAAATCTCCAGCGCCTTCAGCACCGCCTGTTCGGTGCGCGGATTGGACAGATGCGTGCCGGTGACGCAGACACACCGCGCCTCGGAGACGAAATCGACATCGATATCGTCTTCGCAAAGCGCCATGTCGGCACAGTTTTCGCGGTAGAAGATCAGCGGGAACTGGTGTTCGTCGCGGATGCCGAGAAGAACTAGCGCGGTGAGCCGTTCCGGATCGGTGACCACGCCACGCACGTCGACCCCCTCACGCACCAGCTGCTCGCGGATGAACCGGCCCATATGCTCATTGCCGACCCGGGTGATCAGACCCGACTTCAAACCGAGCCGCGCCGTGCCGGCAGCAATATTGGTCGGAGAACCGCCGATATACTTGTTGAACGAGGCCATGTCCTCCAGCCGACCGCCGACCTGGGCGCCGTACAAGTCCACGGATGATCGGCCGATCGTGATGAGATCGAGTGATGCCACGCTGAAAACTCCCTGACGGTCGCGGGGTCTCAAAGCCTCGCCTGCCGTTGTCGATCACATTCGAATGGAATGCCGATCAAGATCCTCTTCCAAAATGGACTATAAATTCTATTTTTAGTCCTTTCAACACAAATATTCAGCCATCTTGTCGTGCAGTCCCAACCGCGACGGACAGCGTGATCGCCAGACACAGCGTCGCGGAAAGCGACCGGAAGGCGCCGAAATCAACCTCGGAAACCGAGAGCGCAATCGCATCGAACCGGCGCAGCGGGCTGACCGCAGTATCCGTCACCGCAACAACCGGAATGCCGCGCCCGGAGACCTGCTCGACCAGATCGATCGTCTCGGCAGAATAGGGAGAAAAGGTGATCGCCAGCAGTGCATCGCCGTCTCGGATCGCATGATGGTTTTCCAGCCGACCGACAACGCTGTGCAACATCGCAGGCACACCCATCTTTTCGAACGCGTAGGCCATGTAGCTTGCCACCGGGAAGGATCTCCGCAGGCCGACGATATGGATCATATGCGCAGACGAAAGCGTTGCGACAGCTTTGTCCAGAGCCTGCGGATCAACGGTTTTCAACAGGTTTTCCAGCGATAGCCGCCCCGCCTCGACGAATTCGGCGAGCAATGCCGAGGGGCTGCCTTCAGCCTTTTCCCGCAGGCGATCGAGCCGTGTCGAGTAGTCAGGCCAGCCGCCGACAAAGCTGTCGCGGAACAATCGCTGCATTTCTGAAAACCCGGAAAAGCCCATGATCTGGCAAAACCGCATGAAGGCCGAGGGCTGAACGCCCGCCCCTTCCGCCATCTCGGCGACCGTCGAGACGGCAATGCGATCCTGATTGGCCGCGACATAATCTGCGCATTGCCGAAGCCGTTTCGGCAGGCTGCCGGAGACCTCCAGCAACCGCTCCTCGAACGCCTTCACCGTTGCCGGCCCGCCGATCTCTTCCATTCACATCCTTTCCACGAACCATGCTTGACACAAACCGTATCACAATCTAGCAAAATAGAACGTATATTCCAAATGCGGATCTGGAATATTCATCGAGGAGATGAGTGTCGGGACCAGCTACGAGCATAGCCCCTGCCGAAAAATCGGGTCCGCCGCAACAACGACGCCGCCGCCGATAGAACTCGGCAGAGCGAGCATGGGAGGAAATGACATGGTCACGAGATTGGCCCTTCTGGGCGCCGGCCGTATTGGCAAGGTACATGCGAAAGCCATCGCGGAAGACAAGCGCGCCAAGCTGGTGGCTGTCGCCGACGCGTTTGCCGATGCCGCCAATGCCATTGCGGCCCAGACCGGCTGCGCGGTGAAGACGATCGAGCAGATCGAGGCGGACAAGAACATCGACGCAGTCATCATCTGCACGCCAACCAACACCCACGCAGACCTGATCGAGCGTTTTGCCAAGGCCGGCAAGGCGATCTTCTGCGAAAAGCCGATCGACCTCGACGTCGCCCGCGCCCAGGCCTGCTTGGAAACCGTGCGCGCAGTCGGCGGCAAGGTCATGCTCGGCTTCAACCGCCGCTTCGATCCGCATTTCCAAGCCGTGCGCAAGGAAATCGACAAAGGTTCGATCGGCAAGGTAGAGATGGTGACGATCACCAGCCGCGATCCGGGCGCCCCGCCGGCCGAATACATCAAGGTCTCCGGCGGCATCTTCCGCGACATGACCATCCACGATTTCGACATGGCCCGCTTCCTGCTCGGCGAGGAAATCGAAACTGTGATGGCCTCGGCCTCAGTGCTCGTTGATCCGAAGATCGGCGAACTCGGCGACTATGACAGCGCATCGCTGATCCTGACGACAAAGAGCGGCCGCCAGGCGATCATCTCGAACTCGCGCCGCGCGTCCTACGGCTACGACCAGCGCATCGAGGTCCATGGTTCGCTGGGTTCGGTCTCTGCCGAAAACCAGCGCCCCGTCTCGATCGAGGTCGCCAACAAGGACGGCTACACCCGCCCGCCGCTGCACGATTTCTTCATGACCCGCTATACGGCAGCCTATGCTGCTGAGATCTCGGCCTTCATCGACAGTCTCGAACAGGGAACGGCGATGTCGCCCTCGGCAGAAGACGGGCTGATCGCGCTGGCGCTCGCTGACGCTGCCATCAAGGCCGCCAAGGAAGGCACTGCGATCAAGGTCGCTTACTGATCTGAAGTATCCGGAAATTTGGCGTGATCATGCGTGACTACGCCAAAAAAAGCGCCGCCCGAACCTCCTCGGGCGGCGTTTTGTTGTCAGTTTGGCTTCAGACGATCAGACCGCCATTTCGCGCCGTTCGACTTCCGTCAGCATAGCAAGATCGAGGATCTTCTGCAGATCGGCGGCATGGCGAAAACCGGGTTCCTGGAGAGTGTTGCCCGTCTGAATCGCCGTGATGAACTTCTGGTAGTTCGTCTCGACCGGATCGACCTCAATCTCGCGCCAGACAGCCGTTTCCACATCGTCTTGCAAGCAGGCCCGAAGCGAGGAAGCCTCCGGCGTGTGGATCACCTCCAGTGCACCCTTGTCACCATGCACCCTGAGCCGCAGTTCGTTCAGATGCCCGGTCGCCCAGCGACTGGCATGGATCACGCCCATGGCGCCATTGGTGAATTCGGCCGTCATGGTGAAACTGTCATTGGCGTCGAGGTCATATTCGCCGATCTTGTTTCCCGGCGCCTTTTCGAAGGTCTTCAGCCGCGCGAAAATATGATCGATATCCGTCGCCGCGCCATAGCCGGCAAAATCCAGGATATGAATGCCGACATCGCCCAGCACGCCGTTCGAGCCATGCTTCGTCGACAACCGCCAGAGCCATTGGCTCTCTGTTGCCCAGTCGCCCCAGGCCTTGGACACCAGCCAGCTCTGCAGATAGGAGGCCTCGATATGGCGCACCCGGCCGATCTCGCCACCGATCACCATCTGCCGCGCCTTCTGAACCTCCGCCACATTGCGATAGGTCAGGTTGACAATATTGACCAGACCTGACTTCTCGGCAGCCGTCGCCATTTCATCCGCCTTGGCGTAGTTTTCGGCAAGCGGCTTTTCACACATCACATGCTTGCCCGCCGCCAGAAGCTGCAGCGTCGTCGGATAGTGGATGCGATCAGGGGTGACATTGGTCACCGCATCGAACTCGCCCCAGGCGATCGCCTCCTCCAGCGAGGTGAATGTGTTGGGAATGCCGTGGCGCGTTGCGAATGCGCGAACCGTGGCGATATCCAGATCCACCGCAGCGACGAGTTGAACCTCGCTGATCGTGGAGAAATGCATCACATGGGTATTGGCCATGCCACCGGTGCCAAGCACCAGAAGACGGATCGGCTTCATCATTTGTACCCTTCCTCGCCGGCCTGATGCAGACGCGGGCCGCGCTCTGTAATCGGCTCAAGCGCCTCTTCCACCGGAACATTCGGCGCGTCATGCACGGCGCCGTAACGGGGCATGGGATTGTAGGCCCACTTCACCCCGTTGCGGATGACCTGCTGCACGTTGGCATCATGATAGGTCGGATAGGTCTCATGACCCGGACGGAAGTAGAAGATATTGCCGGCCCCGCGCCGCCAGGTCAGGCCGGACCGGAAGACTTCGCCGCCCGCAAACCAGGAGATGAACACGGTTTCCAGCGGCTCCGGCACCGAAAAGAACTCACCATACATCTCTTCGTTTTCCAGCACGAAGTTTTCCGGAATGCCGGCTGCGATCGGATGACCCGGGTTGACGGTCCAGAGACGCTCGCGCTCGCCTGCCTCACGCCATTTCAAGGCGCAGGGTGTTCCCATCAAGCGCTTGAACGGCTTGGAAAAATGGCCTGAATGCAACACGAGCAGGCCCATGCCCTCCCAGACGCGCCGGGCCACCCGCTCAACGATTTCGTCGGATACATCGCCATGGGCCTTGTGTCCCCACCAGACCAGTACATCCGTCTCGGCCAGCCGATCGACCGGCAGACCGTGCTCAGGTTCCTGCAGCGTGGCCGTCGTCGCCTCGATGTCACCATCTGCATTGAGGGCAGCGGCAATCGTCGCATGCATCCCGTCAGGATAAATGCTGCGGACAACGGCATTTTCCCGCTCGTGGATGTTTTCTCCCCAGACAATGGTTCTGACTGGCACGTAAACTCTCCTTTTTCACATGCCACAACCTTGCGGCACTGACTGGCCTCTACAATGTAAGATCGCCCGAACGGATCCAAGCACACATCGAATTGAAACCGCTTTGGCTACGGTAAACTGGCAAAATTCCGGGTCTTTGTCAAAAGACATTCTTTTATCAAATAGACTCAATTGAGAAAAATGGGGATACGACGATTCTCTTTTGAACGAACGCATAGTGAATTTTCTTGAAAGCGCTTTCGCCCTTTTATCTCCTTGCTCGTCCACCAAAACCTTGCCATTCATGCTGCAAGAATTTCCACCCGTTGAAGCGATGAACGAGGCAATGAAGCTCAAGGAATTTGCCCTGAAGATAGGCCTGTCTCAAACCACGGTCAGCCGTGCATTGAGCGGCTATCCGGAGGTCAGCGAAGCGACGCGCGCACGTGTCATGGACGAGGCCAACCGTCTGGGTTATCGCCCGAACATCAACGCCGTGCGTCTGGCGACAGGGCGCGCCGGTGCCATCGGCGTGGTGATGAGCCGGGCCGGAGAATACCAGTTCTCCGAGTTCATGAGCGGCATGGCGGAGCGACTGGGCCGCGAAGATATCGACATTCTCGTCACGCCCATGGCCGAGCAGGACAGCCGTGACGAGCTTCAGATCTACAAGCGCCTGGCCGAAAGCCGCAGGGTCGACGCGGTTGTCATCCATTCCCCGCGACCGGATGATCCGCGCATCGCCCTGCTCCACCAGTTGAAGATACCCTTCATCGTTCATGGGCGCTCGCAGACGGACGTTCCGCATGCCTGGCTCGACATCGACAACGAAGGCGCAATCCGACGTGCGACCGACCATTTGCTCGATCTCGGCCACCGGCGGATCGCACTGATCAATGGAAACGAAGGGCTGACCTTCACCCGCCATCGCGATCTTGGCTATCGTTCGGCGCTGCAGGCCAGGGACATCCCCTACGACGCCAGCATTGTCGCTCATGGCAATTTCACCGACGAGGTTGGTTTCCGGCTTGCCCGCACGGCGCTGGAGCAGTGTCCACGGCCAACCGCTATTGTCGCTGGCTCGATGATGACAGCATTGGGCGTCTACCGGGCAGCGCGCGCGATGAACCTCGGTATCGGCATGGATCTTTCGGTCATCGCCCATGACGACGTCTTTCCATACCTGACCGCCGACAACATGGCCCCGTCCCTGTCAACGACACGCTCATCGATCCGCGCCGCCGGCACCCGCATTGCCGACCTGCTGCTGCAAATTCTGGCCGGCCGCGACCCGGTCGAGATTCAGGAACTATGGCCGGTCGAGCTTATTCTCAGAGACTCCAGCAAGCCTGCACCACGGGACCTGTCTGCATGAATACCAACAGAACCGGCAAGGCCGTCATTGTCATCGGTCACATCAACCACGACAGGATCTGGCACCTGACCGAACCATTGCGCGCCGGCGGCCGGATTGCCTGGCGCTCCCGCGAGGCACGACTGGGTGGTGGCGGCTACTTCACGGCCCGCCGCCTGCTTGATTTCGGCCACCATGTTCGCATCCTGTCCAACCTGATGAGCGACAGCCATGGCCAGGAAGCGATTGCCGCGCTTGCCGAGGATGGCTTTGACACCAGCCTGATCACGCAGCGGCAGGGCGAAACGGATTTTGCCGATATCCTGCTCGACCCGACAGGCGAACGCACCATCCTGTCCAACGAAAGGCGCCTCGCCCGCACTTTCGCGCTGGCACAACCGGTCTCGGCCGATGCGTTCTACATCAATGGCCCACATCTGTGCGAAACCATCCGCCAGTCGCTGAACGCCGCCCCGCTGGTCGTTTCGCAACTGCCGCTGCGCGACGGCGAGCCGCGTCCTGCCGATGTCATCGTCGGCTCCAAGGCGGACATGCCGGGCAAGTCGATCGAGGCCATTTGGCGGGACGCACAGGCAATTGCAGGAACCCGGCTTCGCCATCTCGTCATGACGGACGGTCCGGACCCGACATCCGTCTTCGACGGCGAGACGGAGAGCAGTATCCCCGTGCCAATGCACGTCACCGTGCGGGACACCATCGGCGCCGGAGACACGTTCAGCGGCGCCCTGATAAACGGCCTGCTCAACGGCGCAAAAATCACGGAGGCAGCCTTGGATGCCAGCCGGTCCACAGCCGAATGGCTCTTGAACCGTGAGGCGATGTTCGCAGAAAAATCAAATAAATAACAAGTTTATTTGCGCCCTTGCCGGGAACTTCCATGCCGTCTCGCGAGTTCGTGGGATCGAAATGGAGGACTGCATGACCGAAGTGAATATCGCATGGACCATTCCCGTCGAACTGGATCTGCACTGCGGCCTGACAAGACGATTTTGCAATGTCTATGACGCGCTCGATTTTCTCGAGGCGGAATGGCCGACGCGAAGGGGCATCGCCTATCAACGTGCCGTTCTTCTCTGCCGAAACGCGCTGCGCAGCCCCCGCGCCAGTGAACTGGCACGCGCAGCCTTTATCGCAGCCGCCGACGAGACGGGCATGCCCCAATGCACCGACCCGTCACGCCTGATCAGCTTTCGGCCACACCGGAAGGCCGTGGCTTGAGGACCAAGTGCCGGAGGTCACGCCGCCAACGCGGCTTCGGATCTCCGGCTCCGTGTCCGGCACCGCTCAAGCCTTGATCCGGGCCATAGAAGGATCGAACATCGGGCCGAGGTGAACCTGCGCCGGCACCTTGTCCATCGCGACCACAAGTTCATACGTCGCTTCTGTCAGGTAGTAATCCGAAACCCCATCGGCATGGCGGACGTAGCCATAACCAATTGCCTTGCCGAGCGTATATCCGTAGCCGCCGCTGGTCAGATAGCCGACCGGCTCCCCATTGCGCAGGATCGTCTCGCGTCCGAGCAGGACCACATCCGCTCCGGCGCTAAAACCAACCAACCGCTTCTTCAACGGTTGGCCGGCGACTGCAGCCAATGCCGAACGCCCGATGAAATCGGCATAGCTCTTCATCTTGACGGCAAACCCGAGGCCGGCTTCCAGCGGAGTGTCATTCGGCGTGATATCCGATCCCCAAGCGCGATAGCCTTTTTCCAGACGCAGGGATTCCAGCGCCCGGTAGCCGATCGGCTTGATCCCGTGCGCAGCACCGGCTGCCATCAACACGTCGAAAACCTCTCCGATCGCGGCGATCGGCACATGAAGCTCCCATCCGAGTTCACCGACATAGGTGATGCGGAGCGCCCGGACGATCGTGCCGGCGATTTCGATGTCTCGCACCTGCGCGAATGGAAATACACCATTCGATACATCCGCCTTTGCCACCTGCGAAAGCACATCACGCGCCCGCGGCCCCATCAGCGACAAGGTCCCCCATTCCTCAGTGACATCGGTGAAGCTGACCTTGGCATCGGACGGGATATGATCGGCGATCCAGCCGAAGTCATGCGTGCGAAAACCGGTGCCTGTCACGATGTAAAATTTGTCTTCCGCAATCCGGGCCACCGTCAGATCCGCTTCGATGCCACCGCGCGTGTTGAGCAATTGCGTGTAGCTCAACCGCCCGACCGGCTTCGTCACGTCATTGGCGCAAATAAGATCAAGAACCGTGGCCGCGTCCGGACCGCTCATCTCGTATTTGGCAAACGAGGACTGATCGAATATGCCGACCGCCTCGCGCACGTGGTGATGCTCCTGGCCGACGGCATCGAACCAGTTCTGCCGCCCCATGGAATAGACATCCCGGCCTTCGGTGCCGGCAGGCGCAAACCAGTTCGGTCGCTCCCAGCCGAGCTTCGAGCCAAACACGGCACCGTGTCCTTTCAGCCGATCATAGAGCGGCGAGACCAGCCGCGGCCGACCACTCTGGTATTCTTCATGCGGGAACCCGATCGTGTAGTGCTTGCCATAGGCTTCGAGCGTGCGATCGAGCACCCATTGGCGATCCCGGTGCATGCCGGCGAAGCGACGGATATCAACCACCCAGAGATCAAGCGGCGCCTCGCCATCGACCACCCACTGCGCCAGCACCCAACCCGCGCCGCCGCCGGATGCGATACCGAAGGCGTTGAACCCGGCGCCGACGAACATGTTCTTGCATTCGGGCGCCACGCCGAGAATGAAATTGCCATCGGGCGTAAAGCTCTCAGGCCCGTTGATCATCTGCTTGACCCCAGCCTTTTCCAGCGCCGGGATACGCTCGATCGCCTGCACCATATGCTGCTCGAAATGATCGAAGTCATCGTCGAACAGCCGGAACGCCCATTCGTCCGGCACGTCGCCCGTCGTCCACGGCTGTGGGTTCGGCTCGTAACCGCCCATCACCAGGCCGCCAACCTCCTCCTTGAAATAGGTCAGCCGGTCCGGATCGCGGATCGTCGGCGCATCCGTCGACAGGCCATCCAGCCTCTCGGTGATGATATATTGATGCTTGACCGGTTGCAGCGGCACGTTGATCCCCGCCATCGCACCCACCTGCCGGGCCCATTGGCCTGCACAATTGACAACCTTCTCGCAGGCAATGTCGCCGAGCGTCGTCTTGACCTTGAGAATGCGGCCATCCTTCATCTCGAAACCGGTCACCCGGACATTCTCGACGATTTTTGCGCCATGCATGCGCGCGCCACGGGCGAGCGACTGCGTAATGTCGGAAGGGCTCGCCTGCCCGTCGGTCGGCAACCAGCTTGCGCCGACAAGATCGTCGACATTCATCAACGGCCACATCCGCTTGACCTCTTCCGGCGAGATCAGGTGCATGTCCATGCCGAAACTGCCGGCGGTCGTGGCAAGCCGACGGAATTCCGTCCAGCGGTCCTGATTGGTTGCCAGACGCAGGCAACCCGTCATCTTCCAACCGGTGGCAAGACCCGTCTCGGCCTCAAGCCCCTTGTAGAGATCGACGGAATATTTGAGCACCCGGGTGATCGAGGCCGACGAGCGCAATTGCCCGACCAGACCAGCGGCATGCCATGTCGAGCCGGACGTCAGCGTTCCCTGCTCCAGCAGGATCACGTCGGCCTTGTGGTCTCGCGCCAGATGATAGGCCGTCGAGCAACCGATGATGCCGCCGCCGATAACGACGATCTGGGCATGGGATGGAAGCGTGGTCATGCAGATGTCTTTCCATAGAGAGAACGATAGCGGTCGAGCGCCACCTGAAGGCGGAGGAGATTTTCAGCCGTGTAGGTAACGTAGTCGGCACCGGGTGCGTTCAGATGAAGCTCGGAAACCATGCTCCACATGGCTTCGCGCAGCAGGGACGCACATTGCATGGCGGCAAACGCCTTGAGGAAATCCCGGTCGGGCGTCCGGCCAAGGTAGTGGGCAAGAAATTCAAGGCTGGCATCGTCGGAAAAGCCGGAATTCGACGTTGCCCCCGCCAGATCGAACATTGCGGTGGAATAGCCGGCATACTCGAAATCGATCAGCCAGAGCCTTTCGCCATCATCGAGTATATTGGCTGGCAACAGGTCATTGTGGCCAAAGACGATCGGCAGCGGCACCTGCGCCTCCTCCAGCGTTTCTGCCAGATCAAGGTAGCCGGGCAGCTGCGGGACCATCCGGCTGTTGCCCGCAGCCAGCGTCCGCGCATAGTCGCGCACGACATGAAAAGGCCAGAACAGATAGGCACTGCCGCTGACATAGCGGGCCATTGTTTCATGGAAACGTTTCAGCAGTCGGGCAACAGCCTCAGCATTGGCGACAACATCTTCGGCGCCATAGGTCTTGGCACCCAGAAACGCCGTCACCATCACGCCGGGTTCGGCATACCGGACTTCCGGCCCAAAACCCGCCGCATGTGCACTTTGCGCCACCATCAATTCACGCTGCCGCGAGACATGATGAAACGGATAATCCTTGCCGAAACGTACGACATGGCGGCCGACCGCATCGGTGACAACGTAACTTTCATTGCTGATGCCGCCCTTGAGAAGGGCGATTTCGATCGGGCCTTTCCAACAGGGCAAGTGCCGCATGCGATCCCTGTTTGCACTGGTCTCACCAACCTCGCCGGTCACAACGTCCGTCACGCTCATCGGCGCGACGCCTTGTTCGCATACATCACGCATGACCTCCCAGCGGTTCAAACGGTTTCAGCCCCACCTCTGGGTCCGTTCCCCTATGTTCTTGTTGGAGACCCGGAGGATGACCAAGCTTCGTGCAGCCAGATCAAGCTGTCAATCGACCGTGTGTATATTTGCGGCTAATTGACCGATTTTGTGACTTTACTTTTGGCGCACTGGATTGCATCGCTAGCACGGCAACAGCACCGGGACGTCAGCATGGCGGAATCAAAACGACATCGGGACATACTCAATCTCCTGCAGCAAAACGGCACACTCTCGATCGCAGAGCTGGCCGGCCGTCTTGGTGTATCATTCGAAACCGTCCGTCGCGACTTGCGCCCGCTTGCCGACAACCACGCGATTGTTCGGATGCACGGCGCCGTTGCCCTGCCCTCGATGCTTGGCGAGGCACCTTTTGAACGACGCCTGCGTGACAACCCCGAGGCAAAGAAAGCCATTGCCAGGGAACTCGCTGCAACCATCCGCGACGGTGATTCCATCATGCTAGATACGGGAACGACGACGAGCATCCTGGCGCGCGAACTGCTCGGGCATCGCCGACTGACCGTAATCACCAACTCGTCCGACATCGCCAGAACCCTGGCGACCAGCAACGAAAACCGCGTCTATATGGCCGGCGGCGAGCTACGCTCGGACAATGGCGCCGCGTTCGGCTCAACCGCAATTGAGTTCATCAGCCGTTTCAATGTCCTGCATGCCGTGATCTCGGTCGGCGCCGTAAGCGCCGGTTCGGGCATACTGGACTTCGACTTCGAAGAAGCCGAGTTCGCCCGGACCCTACTGACCCGCGGCGATCGGCGGATCGCCGTCACCGACCACAGCAAGTTCAACCGTAGCGGCTTGGTCAAGGTTTGCGATTTCAGCGACCTGACACATCTCGTCACCGACGGCACGCCGCCCCCGGATATCATGAGCGCGCTGGAATCGGCGGGGGTCACCTGCCTGATTGCGTCGTTGACTTAACCGCGACAACCGCAGCCAAGGGCGAACAACGATGCTTGGGAAAAACCCGCCTAATCGTTGCATTGCTGTGGTGCAGGTGGCAGGGATATCATAGGATCCTTGCAAGTGTTGCCCTCTGCGGCATGATCGCGCGGAAGGCAGTTGGTATTGGGTATGATGCCGGACGAATTTATAGGTCAGATCTTGCGTTTGCCGCGCTGGCTCAAGCGCTCGCTTGCGCTTGTGGTCGACATGGTGCTCTGCGCGCTGACGGTTTGGTTCGCTTTCTGCTTTCGGCTTGACCAATGGGTGGTGCTGTCAGGCATCCAATGGCTGACCATCCCGGTCTCGATCGCCATCGCCATCCCGATCTTCATCAGGCTTGGACTTTATCGGGCGATTTTCCGCTTCATCGGCTGGGCAGCGTTCCTGTCGATCCTGAAAGCGATTTCGCTGTATGGCCTGATCTACATGACCATCTTCACGATGATCAGCTTCCCCGGAATTCCCCGCACCGTCGGCATTCTTCAACCGCTATTGCTTCTGCTTGCGGTCGGGCTTTCGCGTCTCGTCACCCGCTATATGCTCGGCGATTCCTACCGCCAGCTTTTGCGGCATGGGAACCGGTCCCATATCCTGATTTATGGCGCCGGCACGATGGGCCGCCAACTGGCGAGCGCGCTCGACAATGGCGCAGAGCTGAAGGTGAAGGGCTTTCTGGACGACGACAAGAGCCTGCATGGGTCGATGATCGGCAGTGCAAGGGTGTATGATCCGGCACAATTGAACGCGCTCGTGGAAAAGCTGGATGTTCGAACCGTGCTTCTGGCGATCCCGAACATTTCGGCTGCACGGCGCAACGCGATCATTGAAAGCCTGCGGGGCGGTCATGTCGCCGTCCGGCTGGTGCCCAGCGTCAGCGAAATCGCGCAAGGCAGGGTCAATCTGTCGGACTTTCACGAGTTGGACATCAAGGATCTTCTGGGCCGCGACGCAGTTGCCCCGAACCCGGAACTTCTAAGCCGCAATATTGCCGGCAAGACAGTAATGGTGACCGGTGCGGGCGGCTCGATCGGAAGCGAACTCTGTCGACAGATCATGGCTGTCGGGCCTGATCGATTGCTGCTTGTCGAGCAGAATGAATACGCCCTCTATACGATCCACGCCGAACTGACACGCGACTTTGGCGAAAAGGCGGATGCAATCCTGCCATTGCTGGGCTCCGTGCGCGACCGCCGCCGCATCCGCGAGATCCTTCAAACCTGGCCCGTCGATACCATCTATCACGCCGCCGCCTACAAACATGTGCCGCTGGTCGAACACAATCCGATCGAAGGTATCAAGAACAATGTCTTTGGCACCGAGGTCATGGCCGAAGCGGCCATCGAAATGGGCGTGCCGCAATTCGTCCTGATCAGCACCGACAAGGCCGTGCGCCCGACCAACATCATGGGAGCCAGCAAGCGCATTGCCGAAATGCTGCTTCAGGCACTGACCGAAAATTGCCGGACTACCACATTCTGCATGGTCCGGTTCGGCAATGTGCTCGGCTCGTCCGGATCCGTGGTTCCGCTTTTCCGCCAGCAGATCCGCGATGGCGGTCCGATCACACTGACGCACCCGGACATCACCCGCTTTTTCATGACCATCCCGGAAGCATCGCAACTGGTGATCCAGGCTGGAGCAATGGCGGAAGGCGGCGATGTCTTCGTGCTCGACATGGGTGAACCCGTCAAGATCATCGACCTTGCGCGGCGAATGGTCGAGCTGTCCGGCCTGACGATCCAGGACGATGAAAACCCCGATGGCGATATCGCCTTCGTCATGACCGGCCTTCGCCCGGCGGAAAAGCTCTATGAGGAATTGCTGATCGGCGAAAACCCCGGACCGACGTCGCATCCCCTGATCATGAAGGCACGCGACGAGTTTCTTCCATGGAAAGCACTTGAGGAAATGTTGCGGCAACTGGAACAGACAATGGATGCGGGCGACGTGGCGGCGAGCCGTGCAATCCTGGCATCGCTGGTCACGGGCTACAGGCCGAGCGCCGACGTGGTTGATCTGGTCGTCCTGCGCAATGCCGAGCAGGTGGAGGACTCGATACAGCTCCCCAATCCGGATAGCACCAGCTACGGGCGCCTGTGATGATCCTCGTCACGGGAGCAAATGGCTTCGTTGGCCATCGCCTGACCGCAGATTTGCGTGCGCAGGAGCAGATCATCCGCACAGTCGGCCGAACAACGCGTTCGGCGGATATCGTCATCGATGCAATCGATGGCCGCACGGATTGGCGCGAAGCCCTGAAGGGAATCGACAGGATTGTCCATCTGGCGGCCCGCGTCCACATGATGAAGGATAGCGCATCCGACCCGCTTGAAGCGTTCCGGACGGTCAACCGGGACGGAACGCTGCATCTTGCCCGCGAGGCCGCCGCCGCCGGGGTCCGCCGTTTTGTTTTCATCAGCACGCTCAAGGTCAACGGCGAGGAAACCCGCCCCGGCCATGCCTTCCAGGCAGACGACAAGCCACAACCGGAAGATGCCTACGCCATCTCCAAGTGGGAGGCCGAACAGGGTCTGATGGAGATCGGCCGACATACAGGCATGGAGACCGTCATCATTCGGCCACCTCTGGTCTATGGCCGAGGCGTCAAGGCAAATTTTGCATCGCTCCATCGTCTGGCTCGCACCCGTCTTCCGCTCCCGTTTGGCAAGCTTTCTGGCCGTCGTTCACTGCTTTACGTCGGCAACCTCAGCAATCTCATCTCCGTTTGCCTCGATCATTCCATGGCTGCGGGGCAAACCTTCCTGGCCAGCGACGGTGAGGACGTTTCCGTCGCCGAACTGGTCCGGCGCATTCGCAGGCTGGAAGGCAGAAGAAGCGGTCTGCCGCCCGTTCCTTCAACACTCCTGCTCAGTGCAGCACGCCTGCTTGGCCGGGAGGAGATGTACAGACGATTGGCGGGGTGTCTTGAAGCAGATGTGTCGAAGACCCGCGCGCTGCTGAACTGGACGCCACCGTATACGCTTGATCAGGGCCTGGCGGACATGGCGGACTGAATTGGGACAACGAGACGTTGCAACCCGATTGGGCAAGCACTAGAACCGCAATCGATTGCTAAAACAGGCAGTCGATATTATGAGAAATGCCGGCATCGGCCGAAAGGCCGGGCACGAACTGAGCAAAAAATATGAAGATTGGCGTCTACGTCATAAATCTCGCGAGATCGCGCGCACGCTGGGATGGCCTGAGCCACAGAGCGGGCGAACTCGGCATCGCGCTGGAGCGGGTCGAAGGCGTCGATGGAACCGCCCTTGCGACGGGAAGCCGCTCCGATCTCGACATGAAACGCTTCCTGCGCGAGAACGGCCGGATCGTCTTGCCGGGCGAATATGGCTGCTACCGCAGCCATATGCTTGCAGTCTCGACATTCAGATCAAGTGACTACGATGCAGCGCTCATTCTGGAAGACGATGTGGAACTGGTCGCAGATCTTGTTGAGAGAGCGGCCGCCATTCTCCAGGCTGCCCCTGAAGCCGAACTGGTCAAGCTCCTGAACCATCGGACAAAATGGTTCCGTCTAAAAGCTACAAGCCGCCTCGGTGACGAGATCGGGCGCAGCGTTCACGGCCCGCAGGGATCAGCCGCATGTTATCTGATCACACGCTCCGGCGCTGACAAGATCCTCAAGAGCCTCGAAGTCATGTGTTATCCGGTGGATGTGGCGCTTGAGCGCGGCTGGCATACCGGCCTTGCTGTCTTTACCGTCCGCGACAACGTGTTGAACCTGAGCCCGGCAAGCAAGACGACCGAAATTGCAACACGCGACGACTATCGAAAGGGCAAGTTCCGCGGACCACGCCGCACGATCACCCATTTGCTGCGCACTTTGGATTACATCCGCAGGATACGATATTGCCTATCTTGAAACGCATTCCAGGACCGATGAACCTGCAACAAATGCCCTATCTGCCCCTCATAATCTCTCTATCATGGGCATTTCTGGCATCCGCCATGCTGCTGGAAAGCGACCTTTACCGCTATGCAGCGATCGCCCTGCTTGTCTTCTGCTGGACGCTTCACCGCACCGATTTCCATCACCTCAAAGGTGACTGGCTTGCCCAATTGTGCTTCGTCTGGGCTCTTTATGCGTTTCTCCGCTTTGCCTGGGGCATTGTCGTCTATGGAGAAAAGGGCGCTTCCGAATGGCTCTATATCTTTCCTTTGCTCATTCCCTGCCTCGGCGCCTGCCTATACGCCACGCGTGATCGTCTCTTCGCCGCCGTCACCTTTCTGATGGTTGCCGGCTTCCTCGGCCTGCTTCTGACGCTGGATATTTCCGCACTCGTCCACGGTGAACGGTTCAGTCCCTTGTACCACCACAATCCGATCCACGCCGCCGTTGGCTGCGGATTGCTGTTCATTTCCAGTGTCTACTGGCTCGCCTTTGCCGCCGAAACAACGATACTGAAAACCACCGGTGGAAAAGTTCTGGCAACCATGGCAATCATGACGGCCCTGCTCTGTCTCGTCGGCATCTTTGGCGCCAAGTCAAAAGGCGTATGGCTCGCCTTTTCAATAGTCTTTGGCTTCATGAGCATCACGGCCGTCGTTCACTATGGTCGCCGTCATATGCTCGTGCCTGGCGCCATCGCCTTGCTGCTCTGCGTACTTGCTGCCGTCGTCACCTTCGACAACATCAAACACTATGCCGGTCCCACGGTCGTCGCCGCCCTGCGCCTTTCCGAACAGGCCATGAGCCAGGAGGAAATCGAAAAGGCCATGGCAAATTCCGTGAGCAAGGCAGACACGCCGGAATCGATGCGCGAGCGGTTGATGCTCTGGACGAATGCCGTGGACATTTTCCTGGATTCGCCCGTCATCGGGTCAGGCAATCTCTGGCTGGCAAAGTGGCGAAATGCGAAATACGCAAATGTTGGCTACACCCTGATCCACAATGGTTATCTCGAAATCCTCGTGCGCCACGGTCTGCTCGGCATGGCGATGCTGCTGATCTTCGTGGCAACTGCCGCCTACCGCATCAGGCTGGCATGGAAGCGCGGCCTTATCCCGTCCAGCCTGATGCTTTATCTGTTCAGCATGAGCCTGTTCTTCTTCATCACCATGGCCTCGAATTCGAACAACCGCCTGGCGATCGGCGAAAGCTTCTTCCTGCTGGCTGGTGCTGCGGTCCTTGCCATTTCCATCATGCTCCGCGCCGATGCTAGACCATCCGCGCAGACAATCCCTGCGTGAACCTATGCTGAAACGTCTATTCGACTTCACCGCCGCGCTGCTTGGACTGATCCTCGCAAGTCCGATCATGGCGGTGCTTGCCATCATCATTCGTCGGACATCTCCTGGCCCGGCGCTTTTCGTTCAGACAAGAGTTGGGCGCAATGAAGTGCCCTTCACCTGCCTGAAGTTTCGCACCATGGCGACCGGTACGCCCGACGTTGCCTCGCATGCTGCGTCCACAAGCTGGATCACCCCCACCGGCCGCTGGCTGCGCGCCTACAAGCTCGACGAACTTCCGCAGCTTATCAATGTGCTAAAAGGTGAAATGAGCCTTGTCGGCCCAAGACCCTGCCTGCCAAATCAGGCGGATGTGATTGCCGCGCGGCGCGCCCAGAACGTCTTTTCGGTTCGTCCAGGCATTACAGGGCCTGCCCAGGTTGCTGGCATCGACATGTCGGAACCGACGCGCCTTGCAGCCGCAGACAGAAGCTACGTCGAAAGCCAGACACTGACCGGTGACATAAAGCTCCTGTTCCAGACGGTGCTTGGCGGTGGCCGAGGCGACGCGGCGACCCGTTGACCATTGGCCTGTTGGCCTGTTGACGACCAAAACAAGCGCAACTGGCTCGGTTCTTGCCTGACCTTTTTTGGTCGGTGATTTATCAAATCCGTATAATCGAATACACTACCCAATAGAGACTGATTCGAAAAAGTCTCACAGGCTAAATGATTTAGCTGAGGTGGCGGACATGGAACAGCAGGCAGACTTTGAGACCTGGGCTATGGTCCGGGCTCAACAGATCATCATGCATCACGGTGCCAATCTCGTGGTGTCAGCCCAACGGCTCGACCACAAGAAAACGACGGCAAATACCTTTGCCCTACGGGCAGCCATCATGAACTCGCTGATCGAGGCAATGTCTGCGCCGCCAGCGAAAGCCGGCAGCGAGATGCCCTATCCGACAGCAGACGTGGTTTCCCTCTAGGCAGCGACGCAACCTGCCCTACCTTGATCGCCTTGCCGATCCGTGACAGGTTTTGCGCCATGCGAATATTGCTGGTGGAAGACACACACGACGTGGGAGAAGCGATCAGTCGCCGGTTCGAGACAACCGGTCATACGGTCGATTGGCAAACGGATGGCCGTGCCGCCTCGGAAATCCTCGATTTCACCGACTACGACCTTGTCATTCTCGATGTCATGTTGCCGGGCCTCGACGGCTTCGAAATCCTCAAGCGGCTGCGCCAGAACCGCAATGCCGTGCCCGTAATGGTCCTGACAGCCCGTTCTGAAATCGATGATCGCGTCAGTGCCCTGGATCTCGGGGCGGACGACTATCTGGTCAAACCTTTCGACTTTCGCGAACTCGAAGCCAGAGCCCGCGTCTTGTTGCGCAGACGTTCCGGCGGCGAGGCTACCAATGTGATTGCCTGCGGAGACGTCATGCTCGATCGCACCAATCGCTCGGTGCATGTCGGCAAACGCGAGGTACAGCTCAAACGCCGCGAGATGACGCTTCTTGAAATCCTCGCCTCGCGTCCCGGCCGCGTATTCAGCAAGGACCAGCTGCTCGACCAGATCTTCGGATTCGACGAGCCGGCAGGGCCAAACGCTATCGAGCTTTACGTCGGCCGGCTGCGCAAAAAGCTGGAAGGTGCCAAGGCGAGGATCGTGACCGTGCGTGGCCTTGGTTATCAACTGGTGTCTGATGACCAAGACTAGACGCTCGCTTTTTTACCGACTGGTTGTCCGTGTCGCCCTGGTGCTTTTCGTTGGCGCCGCCGTCCTGATCACAGCGGCATGGTTTTATGCCAAGGCGGCGGCCGACGAAGCCTATGATCGCTTGCTGCAAGGGGCAGCCATCCAGATTCTCGATGGTCTCTCCGTCGAAGATGGCAGGATCGGTATAAACCTGCCCCCGGCCGCCTTCGAACTCCTGGGCCAGGCGCCGCGCGACCGGATATTCTACCGTGTCGTCTTGCCGGATGGATTGACGCTGACCGGCTATGACGACCTGGCGCCGTCGGTCGATCTCACTCCCGCCCGTTCTGGCCCTGTCTTTTTTTCCGAGGATTACCGCAACGTGCCATTGCGCATCGGCATCGTCGGCCGCGCCATCAGCGAAGCGGCAGCCGGTGGCTGGGCCTACGTTCTCGTCGGGCAAACGACCGAGGCGCGAAAGGAATTCGTCACCGAACTCACCACGCGCGCACTTGTCATCGTCCTGATCATGAGCGCGTTGGCGCTGGCCGGCACGGCGCTTGCCATCCGCTATTCGCTGCGCCCGGTCAATCAACTCGGCGACATGCTGTTGCGCCGTGATCCGCAGGACCTGACACCGCTGTCCGTCGCCGTGCCGGGCGAACTCTCTCCCTTCGTCGACTCCATCAATCACTTCATGCGGCGTCTCGATGAACGCGTGCGCCTGCTGCAGCGTTTCATTGCCGACAGCGCCCACCAGATCAGGACGCCACTCACCGCACTGTCGGCCCAGGTCAGCCTGATCCACGAAGATGCGCTCTCCGACAACGACCGGCGTCATCTGGAACGCGTCAAGGACCGCGCCGGCGAACTCGCCCATTTCACCGGACAATTGCTCAACCATGCCATGGTCATTCACCGCTTCGACAGCGCCCAACTGGGCCCGCTTGATGTGACCGAGATTGCACGAAAAGCGTTCCGTGCCGCTGTGCCCATCACCATCGATCCGGACACGGTCGTGTCGTTCGAAGGCCCGGACGAAACATTGATCGTGCTGGGGGACGGCCTCAGCCTGCGCGAGGCCATCGTCAACATCATCGACAACTCCCTGCGCCACGGCACCCGGTTCAAACTCGATGTGCGCGTCCTCAAACGCGGCAATTTCGCCCTGGTCGAAGTTGAAGATGACGGACCCGGCATCCCCCCGGCCGACTGGGGTCAGGTGACCAAACGCTTCGTGTCGTCGAAATCAGGCAGTGGCAGCTCCGGCCTTGGCTTCGCCATTGCCTCTGAGGTCGCAATTGCCTTGAGGGGCGGCCTTTCCTTCCGTGAAAAGACGCCTGAAAAAGGCTTTACCGTTGTGCTTGAACTACCGCTTCACGCCGAGATGACAAGCTGATGTTGAAGAAACCCCTGCTTTTTGCCGCCTTAGTCCTGCTTTCGCCTGTTCATGCTTCAGCGATCGAGGGAGAGAAGACGGTGTTCCAGTCACCCGGCGCTGAGAAATCCCGGCTGGTCATCAACGGCGTGACCGACGCCGATGCCATCAAGCCGCTGATACTGGATTTTCAGCAATTGGCACCGGATGTCACCGTTGAATTCAATGACTATGTTTCCAACGACCTTTTCCGCGAGGCGGAGCGGGCTTGCAGCACCGGGCAAAATTACGGTGACCTGCTGATTTCATCCTCGGCAGACCAGTTGGTCAAACTTGCCAATGATGGCTGCGCCATTCCGCACAGTTCCGCAGAAACCGATGCACTCGCAAGCTGGGCGAATTGGCGAAACGAGGTTTTCGGCTTTGTCTTCGAGCCCGCCGTCATCGTCTACGATGCGTCGCGTGTTCCTCAGGCGGATGTACCACGCAGTCATGCGGACATTGCCGATCTTCTGCGCCGCAAGCCGGAGGACTATCGCAACCGGATCGGAACCTACAATATCCAGCTCTCCGGCGTCGGATACCTGCTCGCCTTTCACGACGCGCTTCAGGCGCCGACGATCTATGGCCGACTGCTGGAAAGCTTCAGCCGCGCGGAAGTCGTGACGGGGTGTTGCAACAACGAGGTGCTGGATCAGATCGCCAGCGGGCGCTTGCGCATCGCCTACAATATCCTCGGCTCTTATGCCTATGCGGCTTTCCTCAAGAACCCAAACCTTCGCGTGGTGATACCGCGCGACTATGCACTGATCCTGCCACGCGCGGCCCTGATCCCGGTAAAATCGCAGCAAACCGATCTTGCCCGCCGTTTTATCGATTATCTACTCTCGTCCCGTGGCAAGACGGTCGCGCGCGAAAAGGCATTTTTCCTCTCCGAGGACGACCCCCTGCCCGAAGGCGTCGAAGGCCCGGCCTCACTGATCGAATCCGGTATTGGCCGACCGATCCGCATCGGACCGGCATTGCTGGCAGCGCAGGATCGTGCCACCCGCGAACGGTTCATCCGCAACTGGACTGCCCTTTTCACCGCACTGGACCCATAAAAAAGGCCCGACACAGGTGCCGGGCCTTGCTAAAGTGGCCAAGGAGAAGATCAATCCTCCTCCTGAAAAACCTCCTCGCGCTTCTTCTTGACGCTCGGCAGGAAGACGATGATCAGCACCGCCAGTGCGATCAGAAGCAGCGTGGCGCTGATCGGGCGAGTGACGAAGGTTGACGGATCGCCACGCGACAGGATCATCGCACGGCGCAAGTTTTCCTCCAGCAGCGGCCCGAGAACAAAACCGAGCAACAGCGGCGCTGGTTCACAGCGCAGCTTGACCAGCATGTAACCGATGAAGCCGAAGAAAGCGACGGCATAGAGGTCGTAGATATTGGCGTTGACGCTGTAGACCCCGATCGAGCAGAAGGCCATGATGATCGGGAACAGCACGTAGTAAGGGATGGTCAGCAGTTTCACCCACAGCCCGATCAGCGGCAGGTTCAGCACCAGCAGCATCAGATTGCCGATCCACATCGACGCAATGATGCCCCAGAACAGCGCCGGCTGCTCGACAGCGACATTCGGACCCGGAACGATGCCCTGGATGATCATCGCGCCAACCATCAGCGCCATGACCGGATTGGCCGGAATGCCCAGGGTCAGCAATGGAATGAATGACGTTTGCGCGCCGGCATTATTGGCCGATTCCGGACCGGCGACGCCTTCGATGGCGCCGTGGCCGAATTCCTCCGGCGTCTTCGACATCCGTTTTTCCACGGTATAGGAGGCGAAGGACGCCAGGATCGCGCCGCCACCCGGCAGGATGCCAAGTGCGGAGCCAATGCCGGTGCCACGCAGAACCGGCCAGAACATCCGGCGGAAGTCATCCCGTGTCGGCATCAATCCGCTGACCTTGGAGATCAGCACCGTGCGGTTCCGGTCGCTTTCCAGGTTGCGCAGGATTTCCGCGACCCCGAAGACACCAACGGCCACGGCGACGAAATTCAGGCCATCGGCATATTCCGTAATCCCCATGGTGAAACGCGGCGTGCCGGAATAGATGTCGGTGCCAACGAGACCGAGCAGTAGGCCGAGCGACACCATGGCCAGCGCCTTGATGATCGAACCGTGCGCCAGCGCAATGGACGACACCAGACCGACGATCATCAGCGAGAAATATTCGGCTGAGCCAAACTGCAGTGCGATCGCCGTCAGCGGTGGCGCAAAGATCGCAACCAGGAATGTCGAGACGGTGCCGGCAAAAAACGAGCCGATGGCCGCGATCGCAAGGGCCGCTCCTGCTCGTCCCTTGCGGGCCATCTGATAGCCGTCAATTGCGGTAACCGCGGATGATGATTCCCCTGGCATGTTGATCAGGATTGCCGTGGTCGAGCCGCCATACTGCGCACCATAATAGATACCGGCCAGCATGATCAGCGATGACACCGGTTCGAGCTGGAAGGTGATTGGCAAAAGCATGGCAATGGTCGCCGTCGCACCGATACCCGGCAACACGCCGATCAAGGTGCCGAGGATGACGCCCACCAGGCAGAAGAAGAGATTTTCGATGGAGCCAGCCGTCGAAAAGCCAAGCGCAAGATTGTCGATGAATTCCATGTCGGGACCTCAGAAGCGGAGCCAGGGGCCGAAACGCTCGAACGGCAGGCCGAGGCCATAGCTGAACACGAGCACGGAGAAGAAGGTGATGCCGGTCGCCAACGCCAGCGCCGCCGGCACGCGCAGCCGCTCTGACGCAAAGCTTGCGATGAAGGCCGCGACAAACAGCGCCGGCACGAAGCCCGCACCACGCACCAGAAGCCCGAAGACGACCGGAGCCGGCAGGATGAACATCATGCCGCGCCAGGCAATCGGCCCGATCGGTTCACCTGCGACGCGCGTTGCCTGAATGAGGATGACGATGCCGAGCAAAGCGAGGATGATCGCCAGCACCAGCGGGAAATAGCCCGGCCCCATGCGGAAAGCGGTACCGAGTTCGAGCTGGAAGGATTGATAGGTGAAGAACAGGCCGAGCCCGATGAAGAGCAGGCCGCAAAGCGCATTGGCTGGATCGAGACGAACAGATTTCATTGGGTCCCCCGAAATGAATGGTTCCGCGACAGGGCTTGGCAAGTCCCGGCGAAACGATGGGCGGACCCGGCCAGATGACCGGATCCGCGCACGCTTCGAATGTCTGGCGTCAGTCGGCGTACTGGCCGGCCGCTTCGATGACAGGCTTCCAGCGGGCGATTTCGCTTTCCAGCTTTGCCTTCAGTGCAGTCGGCGTCACATCGGCATCCGGCGAAGGTGCGGTGCCGAGTTCGGCAAAGCGGGCGGCCACGTTCTCATCCTTCAGCGCCTTCTTCAGCGATGCATTGAGCTTGTCGATCGCTTCACTCGGCGTGCCCTTAGGCACGTAGACCCCATGCCAGATGCCAACCTGGAAATCGGCCAGTCCACCTTCAGCCGCCGTCGGCACATCCGGCAGCACGTCGAGGCGCGCTGGCGACGTCACGGCATAGGCCTTGATCGTTCCGCCCTGGATCTGTTTTGTCGTGTTGGTGGTCTGGTCGCACATGATATCGACCTGGCCACCCAGCAGATCGGTCATCGCAGGTCCGGTGCCCTTGTAGGGTACGGTGACCAGCGGCGTTTCGATCTGGCTCATCAGCAACATGCCGCAAAGATGCGAGGCAGCCCCGATGCCGGCATTGGCGACGGTCACTGTGTCCTTGTTCGCCTTCACATATTCGACCAGGCTCTTGAGATCGGCTGGCTCGAAATCCTTGCGCGCGACGATCGTCATCGGCACATCGGTGACAAGGCCGACATAGTCGAAGGCATTGAGCGGATCATAGGCGAGCTTGCGATAAAGGCTGGCAGAGGTTGCCATACCGATGTGATGCAGCAGCATCGTATAGCCGTCCGGCTCGGATGAAGCGACGCGACCGGCACCCAGCGTGCCACCGGCTCCACCGACATTTTCCACCAGGACCTGCTGGCCGAGATCCTTGGACATGGCTTCCGCCACAAGGCGGGCAACGGTATCCGTCGGACCGCCGGCGGCAAAGGGCACGACCATGGTGATCGAACGCTCAGGATAGCCCTGGGCGGATGCCTGTGCGGAAAAAAGTGTAGCGGCAATGGCGGTTGCGCTGAACAGCGACTTCAGAAATGTCATCGAATCCTCCCGATATGACGTCCCTCGCCGGCTTGGCTCCTCCCAGGCCGGTCTCGGATGGATGAGTTTTTTGCTGCATTTGCCCATCGCGCAATGCTCGGACGATCCGCAGAATGGACTTATGGCGCGTGCTGCGCTGCGTCATGGGTGGAATCCTGCCCATGCGACAAAAGCGACGGGTGGAAATCCACCCATCACCTGGCAAGTGCCGTCAGCAACTGGAAAGCAATGCTCAGTTCTCTGGCCCGTATGCATCGGAATCGCGCTCACCGAGCGCCTGTTTCTTGTCGAGGCCGTATTTCTGCATCTTCTCGTAAAGGGTCTTGCGCGAGATTCCGAGCTGCTCATAGACCGGCCGCAGACTGCCGCCATGCGCAGCGATCGTGCCGGCGATGACCTGCTTCTCATAGGCTCCGACCTTGTCGATCAGCCTCAACCCGCCGCGCGCATCGGCTGCGGCTGAATCGAGCCCTGTTTCAAGGCCAAGGACCAGTCGGTCGGCCGCGTTGCGCAATTCGCGCACGTTACCCGGCCAGTCGCGCTCGGCGATTTCCGAAATGATCTCCGGCACGACCTGCATGTCGTCACGGCCGTAGCGGGCGCAGGCCTCCCGCACCAGCTGGAGAAACAGCAGGGGAACATCCGCAAGCCTCTGGGCGAGCGACGGCACACGGATGGTGACCACATTCAGGCGATAGAAGAGATCGGCGCGAAAACGGCCGGCGGCGACCTCCTCGGCCAGATCGACCTTGCTGGTCGCGAGGAACCGTACGTCGAGCGGAACAACCTCGTTCGACCCAAGCCGCGTGATCGTCCGCTCCTGCAGCACACGCAGGAATTTCGCCTGCAGATCGCTTGGCATCGAGCCGATTTCATCCAGCAGGATCGTCCCGCCGCGGCCGTGTTCGAACTTGCCGTAGCGCGCCCTGAGCGCACCCGGAAACGCACCGGCCTCATGCCCGAACAACTCGCTTTCGATCAGTGTTTCCGGCAGGGAGGCGCAATTGATCGCCAGGAACGGCCCTTTGGCGCGCGCGCTGATATCATGCAGGCTGCGCGCCACGACCTCCTTGCCCACGCCGGTTTCGCCGATGATCAGCGTATCGGCCTCCGTCGCTCCGATCGCCCGCAGCCGATAGCGCAGATCGACCATCACCGGTGTGCGTCCCGGAAGCCGGCTCTCGATGTCGTCCCGCTTGCCGGCTACGGCCCTGAGACGGCGGTTTTCCAACACCAGCGACCGCCGGTCCAGCGCATGGCGCACGACACCCGCCAGACCCTGGCTGGCAAACGGCTTCTCGATGAAGTCGTAAGCGCCCTCGCGCATGGCCTTGACGGCCAGTTGCACGTCGCCATGGCCGGTCACGAGGATTACCGGTATCTCATGGTCGAGCTCCCGGATCCGATGCAGCAGCGTCATGCCATCGATCCCGGGCATGCGGATATCCGTCACCACGACACCGTCGAAACCGTAACCGACCCGCTCGAGAATATACTCCCCCGAGGCAAAGGCCTTCACCTTCAATCCGTGCAGCTCAAGCGCCTGCGCGGTGGAGAACCGCAACTCCTCCTCGTCATCGACCAGAAGCACCAGACCTTCGCTCATTCTGCAGCCTCGCTGACTGGTTCTGCCACGCCAAGCTCGATCCTGAACAGGGCGCCACCGCCGTCACGCGGACCAACCGTCAGGCTGCCGCCGAAATCCTTGATGATATTGTAGGAGATCGACAAGCCGAGACCCAGCCCCCGGCCGACACCCTTGGTGGTGAAGAACGGATCGAAGATGCGCTCGGTGATTGCCGGCGGCACGCCCGGACCACGATCGCCGATCTCGATCACGACACGGTCCCCCTCCCGTCGCCCGTCGAGATGGATGGTCCGGTTGCCGAGCCCCTCCACGGCATCGCAGGCATTGGAGAGGAGGTTGACCAGCACCTGCTGCAGACGCACCGAGCCCCCATGAACCGGTGGCAGACCAGGGGCGATGTTGATGATGAGCTCGGCATCGGCCGTGGACAGACGTGCGGAGATGATTTCCAGCGTATCATGCACCACGTCCTCAAGCGCCACCGCCGCAAGCTTCTCGTTCGGCTTGCGGGCGAAGTTGCGCAAATGCCGGCTGATCGAGGCCGTGCGATCGATCAGGCCGGAAATACGCGTCAGGTTCTCGCGCGCCTCGCCCACGCGCTGGCGATCGATCAGCATGACCGCACTGTCGGCATAGGTCTTGGCGGCGGCAAGCGGCTGGTTGAATTCGTGCGAAAGCGCTGCCGACATCTGGCCAAGGCCCGCCAGCTTGCCGGCCTGGATCAGATCGGCCTGGGTTTGCCGCAGCTGAGAGTTGACCCGCGCCAGATCGGCCGTGCGCTCCTCGACGCGCCGCTCCAGCTCCGCCTGTGCCTCGACTTGCATCAGCATGCGCTCTTCCAGACGGGCGCGACGCTGGATCACCACCGCGAGCAGGAGAAACATCAGGCACAATGACAGAAGAATGGCGATCTGCATGGTGCGCGCCTGTGCACGGATCGAGCCGGTATCCAGCAGAACACTAACAGTCCAGCCGGCATCGATCATGTAGTCCGACTTGACCAGGTATTCGCGGAAAGCGCCATTCGTCGGAACGGTCATCAGTTCATGATTGTCGAACTGGCTGCGCTTGATCGGCAACTCCTTGAGCACGGCATCGGAATAGCGCCGCGATGCAGTCGTGCGCTCCAGTCGCTCGGCCGTCAGCGGCAGCACCGACGAATAAAGCCAGCCCGGACTGCCGGTCATGAAGATGATGCCTTCCGGATCGGAGACGAGGATCTTGTACTCGCCGCCGCGCCAGGATGCCTCGATGCTGTCGATATCGACCTTGAAGACTATGACCCCGCCAACGGCGCCATCGACATGGATCGGAGAGGCGAAATAATAGCCGCGTTTTGCCGATGTCGTGCCAAGCGCATAAAAGCGCGATTGCCGCCCGGCCGCAGCCTCCTGGAAATAGGGACGATAGCTGAAGTTCTCGCCGACAAAGCTCGCCGGGCCATCGTAATTGCTGGCCGCAATGGTTACGCCGTCCATGGTCATGATGTAGATGTCAGAGGACTTGAGCAGCGCGTTGATCGCCTTCAGGTAGACGTTGGCATGCGCGCGCAGGCCGGCATCATCGGGGCGGCGCACCAGTTCCTTCATGTCCGGATCATCGGCAATCAGCGCCGGCAATGGCTCATAACGCTTGAGGTGACCGCTGAGTGCCGCTGCCGCCAGGCGCAACGCACTTTCGGCCTGCAACGAGGCCTCGTCCATCACGCTGCGGGTGAGAAGCCTGTTGCCCGCAGTCATCACACCGATGGCGGCAATCACAAGCAAGACGACCAGAATGCCAATGATGCGCCTTGCCATCACCACGCGCTGCCATGGCCTTGCAACCTTTCCTGCGGCCTTCGATGTCGTCAAACTCGGTCCTCCTCCGGTATCAAGGATATCGAGCCCCGCACAACTTTCCAAGGGCCGACCACGCATCAGCCCGTCGGCGCCGCGTCAGCCGAACGAGAAAAGCCGCCAGCGGTCGCTGGCGGCTTGATCTTAATGCAGGTGGAACGGGTCAGGCTGCCCGGGAATGCGAGCCGGCAGACCGTCGCTGGCTTTCGGGTGCAAGCTTGAACTGATCGACCAGTTGCATCAGCGCATCCGCCTCATCGGCAAGCTGGCGCGTGGCGGCATTGGTTTCTTCCACCATCGCCGCATTGCGCTGCGTCATCTGGTCCATCTCGTTGACCGAGGAATTGACCTCGCCCAGAGCGTTCGACTGGTCGCGGCTCGCCATGGCAATGATCGACACCCGCTCGGAAACCGTGATGATATTGGCGGAGATCTCGGCAAGAACGGCACCGGTCTGCTGGACCAGCTTGGCACCTGAGGAAACTTCGGTGCTCGACTTGTGGATCAGGTCCTTGATCTGCTGGGCGGCTCCGGCCGAACGCTGGGCAAGCTCGCGGACTTCCTGTGCGACGACCGCAAAGCCCTTGCCGGCTTCACCGGCACGGGCGGCTTCGATCCCGGCATTCAGCGCCAGAAGGTTGGTCTGGAAGGCGATTTCATCGATCACGTCGATGATCTGCACGATCTGGCCGGACGCATCCTCGATACGACCCATGGCGTCGATGGCACTGGCCACGACAACCGACGAGGTATCCGCGCGACCCTTGGTGTCGGCAACGATGCTGTTGGCCTCCTCGGCCTGTTCGGCCGACGATTTGACAGTCACGGTGATCTCATCGACCGCAGCCGCGGTTTCCTCGAGCGAAGCAGCCTGCTGTTCCGTGCGCTTGGCCAGTTGGTCGGCAGCACTGCTCATTTCCGCAGCATTGCGCTGGATCATATAGGTGTTGGACCGGATACGCGTTACCGTGTCCTGAAGACGCTCCAGCGACTGGTTGAAGTCGGTGCGCAACTGTTCGAGACGGCCATGGAACGGCGTATCGATCGTCTTTGAGATATCGCCCTGCGCCATCCGGCCGAGACCGGCGGCGAGCGCGTTGACGGCAAAGTCGATCTGCCGGTCGACATCCTGCTTTTCGCGGTCGTTGCGCCGACGATCTTCCTCGGCTTCCGCCCGCTCCGCCTCGCTGCGGCTTTCGATTTCGATCTTCGAAAGGGCATTCTGCTTGAATACGCCGAGCGCACGGGCCATTTCGCCGATTTCATCGACACGGGCTTCGCCGTTGATCTTGGTATCCAGTACGCCATCGGCGAGGCGCCGCATGGCAGCGGTGATCTGACCGATCGGACCCTTGAAGGTCAGCACCAGGCCGATGCCGGCGAAGATGGAAATCAGGATGCCGAGGCCTGTGGCACCGATCGAGATCGAATTGGCATCGCGGCGCTCTTCACCGGCACTGACCTTCTGCAATTCGGCAAACGATGTCAGCTGCGTCCAGATCGTGTTGAGATCGGCACCGGCCTGGCCATAGCTCGCCTTGCGATCCTGGCTAATCTTGACCAGGTCGACACTGGCGTTCTGCATGACCTCGATGGCCGGAGACAGATCGGTCTTGAGCTGCGCCATGAACGGCAGGTCGGCTGCGGATTTCTCCAGTGTCGCCAGGTCATCGCGCATCGCTGCGACCCGGCTCTCGAGAAGCACGCGGTTTTCCTCGGTCGGCTCCAGAAGGAAGCGCGCCATCATGATCTGCGTCTGATAGCTGGAGCTCACCAGCTTGCGACCATCGTTCAAAACGGCCTGCGCCTTGGCCAGCGGCGCATCCAGTTCGCCGAACTTGATCGTCGCCTCTTTCATCTTCTGCTGCGCGGCAAGGCCGAGATAGGCATTCAGCTGGGTGAAATTGCGCAGCTTGCCGGTAACGTCGGTGATGACGGCTTCGGATTTGTCGTTCGCAGCCAGGATGACCGTCAACTCGCCCATGATCTTGTCGATCGTCTTGGCGGCCGACTTGTTGGCTTCCGGCAGTGCAGTCACAAGCACGCTGTGGCGCTGTTTCATTTCGTCGAGGCGCGACGCGATAACGGCAAACTTCTCGTCCGGCGACTTGGCCTTGGTATAGGCCGAATTCATTTCGGTCAGGAATGTGCCGGTGCTGCGGATCCGGTCCGCATCGCGAAGCATCGACTTCGCAGCGGTATCATCGGCCTGAACGGCACTTTCCACCTTGCCCATGGCATCGGTCGCCAAAGCCTGCGAGGCGACAACCACGCCGACGCCCTGCTGAAGCGACTGGACCAGGCCGGACTCGGTCTCATGCAGACGCCAGAGTTCATCGATATGCTTGACCACCTGATCAACCAGTTGGCCGGCCTGCTCAAGCTCGGCGCGGCCATCGGCATTGGCCGGCAATTGCGCAAGCGTGTCCTGAAGCACCTGCTGCTGCTGCTTCAACCGGCTGGTGACGTCCTCGCGTCCGGCGGCTGTCGTCTCGGCAAGGAAACTGCTCATCGCAGCCGACACATCGCGGAAGCCGCTCAACGACTGCAACACGCTATTGGATATTTCGATGCGTCCCTGGAGAAGTCCGGAGGCATAAAGGCCGGTAAACCCGACGGCTGAAATGCTGATGACAAAGGGAAGAATGAAGATCAACACCTTGGTCTGGATGTTAAACCGCGACAAAATACGATCAATAAACACGGACTACCCTCTCCTCCAAATGTCTCAATCGCGGCACCAAAAGTGGGCCCGAGCGAACTGGAAACATTCACGCCTAATCGGCCGAGAGTAGGTGACGGATAGCTAACACCGCCTTAATGGCCCATAATTAAAGTAGCGGTCGATTGCCCTGATGCCCTTGGCTTCGGCACATTTCAAACCACAATCAATGTCCGCGATCACGTCATGAAATCGCGCCAAAAGCGTGTGCGAGATGGACAATCCCGCACACCACCTCGCACACGACGCAGATCGACTGATCCCCGTGCCGTCATTCGTCAATCAGGACCAGCCTAAGAGCATGAACGAGCCGAGGGAGGGCTCAACGCAAATCTTCGATCGCAACCGGATCGACATCGGTATAATCGACATTGTCGCCGGCCATCGCCCAGATGAAGGAATAGTTCGCCGTGCCGGCGCCGGAATGGATCGACCAACCGGGAGACAGGACCGCCTCCTCGTTCTTCATCACCACATGGCGTGTTTCATCAGGCTCGCCGAGCAGATGGAAGACACGCGCCTTCTCCGTCATGTCGAAATAGAGATAGGCCTCCATGCGTCGATCATGGACATGGCAGGGCATCGTGTTCCACACGGAGCCCTTGGCAAGACTGGTCATGCCGACCACAAGCTGGCAGGTCTTGACGCCTTCCGGATGAACAAACTGGAAGATCGAGCGTTCGTTGCTGGTCTCCTGAGCGCCCAGATCGATCCGCTTGGCGTCTGATATGCCGATATGGCGGGCAGGATAGGAGGCATGCGCCGGCGCGCTGAGCAGATAGAATTTTGCCGGGTTTTCGGCGGAACTGGATGCAAACGTCACCGAAGCTCCCATGCCCGCATAAACCATGTCGCGCGGACCGGTTGCGAACGCCTCGCCGCTCACCGTCACCACACCCGGGCCACCGATGTTGACAGCGATCAGTTCACGCCGTGCCAGAAGCTCCGGCGTGCCAGCCGGCTTGATCGTTTCAAGGGTCAAGGGCTCGGCTTCCGGCATGGCACCGCCGACGATCATCCGGTCATAGTTGGTATAATGCAGTTGAATTCGACCCATCACGAACAGCGGAGGCAGCAGAAAATGCTCGCGCAACTGATCGGTGCCGAAGCTTGCGGCGGTCATAGGATCGATTGCAAAACGGTTGGTGAAATCAGTATGCGTCATAATGCCTCCCGAACATGTATTTAAACTCATCATACAGGTTGAGGGAGCAACCACAAGCTTGAAAGCGGCATATGCGGGGGCATGACTTGAATCTAGCGAAGAGACAGAGGTGAATTTAACCTACAAGGTAAGGACGAAAAAGAGCGTGCAACTGAAAACATATGACAGGTTTTTCAGGACCTCGCGAGAGGATAAACAATCTGGCCATCTTCTTCGCCACGCGGGAAAGCCCCTTCCCGGCTCCTGCGTTCGGCGTCGCGATATCCTTGCGGGCTCACACCGATATAACGCTTGAACATCCGCGAGAAATAATAGGCATCGCCGTAGCCTGAAAGCGCCGCAGCCCGCTTCACGGTGCAGCCGCCGGCGAGAAGGCCCATGGCCCGCTCCATGCGCTTAAACTCTTGAAACTTGTCGGGCGTCCAGCCGACTCGCCTGCGGAACTCGCGCTTGAAATAGTCCAGATTGTACGGCGCGGCGTCCAGCACCTGGCGGACGATATGCTCGCTGAGCGGATCCGCAGCAATCTGGCTTGCCGCAACCATGATCGCCAGAGACAGTTGATCGGGGTTGGCGACATTGCCGACCGACTGCTCGCGCCACCCGACAAATGCCTGCTCGATGAATTCGGTCAGCAGGAACATGAAAACGTGATGTTGCTGGAGCGTCGTTGAATAGGGCGGTGCGGTTTCGCGGTAATGCCGGACCACCTTTTCCAGCATGTCCCAACGCGACAGTGCAACAGCACGCTTCAACTGCATCTGCCCCATCAGATCCAGACGCCCGAACAGATCGAGCGTGAAATGTTGCGCAATGCCCGTGTAAGGCTCGACCGAGGTCGAGTAGCCGACGAACCGGGTTTCGGCGTTCAGCAGCATCGCACAGCCCGGCACCATCGACACCGTCTCGCCCTCGATCTCGTACTGCGCGCTGCCCGTCAGGCAGATGACCAGATCGTGGACCCGGTTGGACTTGTCGATCCGCCATGTCTGGGTGTGCTGCATCCGGATTGTCGAGCGCGTCAGGTTGAGCGCCAGCGCATTCATCGGAATGCCGGCCAGAACCTGACCTTCAGTTTCCTCCATCATTTTCCCCCTATTCGTCAATTTCCGCGCAAAGACTTCCGCCGGATATTAGCCACAGGAGCGGCCAGTTTGAAAAGGCCGGCGAGGAAATCGGGAGGAGACGGGACGCGGTGGCGAGCCCTGCGGAGGAGCAGGAGCAGCAGAAGGCGTGTCCCCGCATATTGCGATGCAGAAAAGAGAACATCTTGTCCGGACCATCCATGCGCCCCGGCACATGGGAAATTGCCGGTGCGATATCGATTGCGCGCCAGCGCGTAGCAACGCAGCGAGGAGCGCACAATGAGCGGAGACAGCCGTTATCTCGGGCTGCTCTATCTGTCGCCCTACATTCTCGGCTTGCTGGTCTTCACCACCGTGCCTTTTGTCATTTCGCTCTATCTGAGCTTTACCGACTACAATCTGATGAGTGCGCCGATCTTCACCGGGCTGGACAATTATATCCGCCTGTTTACTGCCGACCGCACGTTCCGCAAGTCACTCTGGGTGACACTGCTCTATGTCTTCACCACGGTACCGCTGAAGCTTGCCTTCGCGCTCTTCGTCGCCGTGATCCTGAATTCCAAGCTGAAATTCATCAACGTCTTCCGCACCGCCTTCTACGTGCCATCGATCCTCGGCGGCTCGATCGCCATCGCGGTGCTGTGGCGCTACATGTTTGCCGATGTCGGCCTGGTCAACATGGGACTTGGAATGATCGGACTCGAACCGGTCAACTGGTTCGGTGATCCGGTCAACGCGCTGTTCACCATCACATTGCTGCGGCTCTGGCAGTTCGGCTCGGCCATGGTGATCTTCCTGGCCGCGCTGCAGAGCATCGACAAGAGCCTCTACGAAGCTGCTGCCATCGACGGCGCGGGCAAGTGGAAGAGCTTCGTCCACATCACCCTGCCGCTGATCACGCCGGTCATCTTCTTCAACCTCATCATGCAGATGGTCCAGGCATTCCAGGAGTTCAACGGCCCCTACATCATCACCCAGGGCGGGCCGCTGAAAGCCACCTATCTGCTGCCGATCTACATCTACGACGAGGCCTTCAAGCGCTTCGACATGGGATATGCCTCAGCCATCGCCTGGGTGCTCTTCGTCATCATCATGGCGCTGACCCTGATCGCCTTCTGGTCCTCGCGCCATTGGGTCTATTACGCCGGCGACAAGAGGAGCTGACCATGACCGAACACGCGCTCGCCTCCCTGTCTGCAGAACTCGACGATGTCTCGCTCGCCCGCAGCCGCGACCTGCGCCGTCAGAGGATCACCACCGTGATCCGCTACACGGTCCTGACGCTTGTCGGCCTGATCATGATCTATCCGCTGGTCTGGCTGATCGGCGCGTCTTTCAAGACAAATTCAGAGATCTTTGCCAATCCCGGTTTCTGGCCCCAGAACCCGACGATCGATGGTTACATTAAGGGCTGGAAGACATCGACGCCCTACAGCTTCGGCACCTTCTTCCTGAACACGCTGTGGATCGTCCTGCCGAAGATGATCGGCACGGCAATCTCCTGCACGGCGGTCGCTTATGGCTTTGCCCGCTTCGAGTTCCCGTTCAAGAAATTGCTCTTCGCCACCCTGATCGCCACGCTGCTGTTACCGAATGTCGTTACCCGCATTCCGCAATATCTGCTGTTTCGCGATCTCGGCTGGCTCGACACCTTCCTGCCGCTCTGGGTGCCCTCGGCACTCGCCGGCGACGCCTTCTTCGTCTTCATGCTGGTCCAGTTCCTGCGCGCCATCCCGCGCGACATGGAAGAGGCCGCCCGCGTCGATGGCGCCAACACATGGCAGGTGCTCGTCTTCATCATCATTCCGCTGCTGATGCCGGCCCTAATCTCCGTCTGCCTGTTCCAGTTCATGTGGACGATGAACGACTTCCTCGGACCGCTGATCTACATCTCTTCGGTCGAAAAATTCCCGGTATCGCTGGCGCTCAAGCTGTCGATCGACACGACCGAAGCGTTCGAATGGAACCGTGTGCTGGCCATGTCGGTGCTGGCGCTGACGCCGGCACTCGCAGTCTTCTTCCTTGCCCAGAAATACTTCATCGACGGCATCTCCGCCGGCGGCATCAAAGGATAAACCGATGGCCAGGCTGCAACTCAAGAACCTCGAAAAAGACTATGGGTCCTTTCGCGCCGTGCATGGCATCAATCTCGATGTCGAAGACGGGGAGTTCATGGTGCTGGTCGGCCCGTCCGGTTGCGCCAAGTCGACGACGCTGCGCATGATCGCCGGGTTGGAACAGGTGACCGGCGGCGAGATCCGCATCGGTGGCCAGCTGGTCAATGACCGTTCGCCCGGAGACCGCGGCATTTCCATGGTCTTCCAGAACTATGCGCTTTATCCGCATATGAAGGTGAAAAAGAACCTCTCCTTCAGCATGCGCCTGAAGCGCCGACCAACCACCGAGATCGACGCCGAAACAGACAAGGTCGCAGACACGCTGGAAATCGGCGCTCTGCTTGAGCGCCTGCCGAAACAGCTGTCCGGCGGCCAGGCCCAGCGTGTTGCCGTAGGCCGCGCGCTGATCAAGAAGCCGCAGGTCTTCCTCTTCGACGAACCCCTGTCGAACCTCGATGCCAAGCTGCGCGCCTCGATGCGCGTGCGCATCACCGACCTGCACAAGAGATTGAAGGCCGACGGCATGGCGGCTACGGTTATCTATGTCACCCACGATCAGACCGAGGCCATGACCATGGGCGACCGCATCTGCGTGATGAAGGATGGCCACATCATGCAGGTCGCCGACCCGGTCACCCTCTACAACCGTCCCGCCAACGCCTTTGTCGCCGGCTTCATCGGCAGTCCGGAGATGAACCTGATTTCAGCCGATCTCACGGCGCGCGACGAGATCATAACAGCCGGCCAGACGGTGCCGCTCATCGCCGGCCTGAGCAACCGCCTGATCGCCAATGCACCACAACAGGTGACGATGGGCATCCGCCCGCAGCATTTGCGCGTTGCTGCCCCCGAAACTCCCGGCACGCTGAACGGCAGGATCAGCCATGTCGAATTCATGGGACACGAGGTTTACCTCTATGTCGACATCGGCCCGGAGCGCGTCATTGCCGTTGTCCCATCGAGCCAGTTCGACCGCAGCGCCATCCGCGACGATCGTATCTGGCTGACCCCCGATATTGCCCAGATGCATATCTTCGACCGCCAGAGCGGGGACAACATCTCTCTGGCCAACTGACATTTTCATCGTTTCAACTTGGGAGGAGCCAAAATGAGATCCTTGATTGCAACCGCTGCACTGCTCGCAGCCACCAGCCTTAGCACTGCCTATGCCAGCGATCTTCGCATGTCCTGGTGGGGCAGCGACGATCGCCACCTGGCGACGCAGGAAGCCCTGAAACTCTGCGGCGGCAAGTTCGGCCACACCATCGCCCCGGAATTCACCGGCTGGACCGGACACCAGGAAAAGGTCACGACCCAGCTCGCCGGCAGGACCGAGGCCGACATCATGCAGATCAATTGGCCGTGGCTACCGATCTTTTCAAAGAGCGGCGATGGCTTTGCCGATCTCAACCAGTACAAGGACATTATCGATCTCAGCCAGTGGTCGGACAATGACCTGAACAGCGGTTCCGTCGATGGCAAGCTCAACGGCTTGCCGGTCTCGACGACAGGTCGTGTCTTCATGTTCAACAAGACCACCTATGAAAATGCCGGCCTTGCCATCCCGACCACATGGGACGAACTGATCGCCGCTGCCCCGGTGATGAAGGAAAAGCTCGGCCAGGATTATTACCCCTTCGAAGGCGCAGCACTCGACGCCAGGCTCGTCGTCATCCTGCGCACCACGCAAATGACCGGGAAGGACCTGATCGATCCAACGACGCACAAGGTTGCATGGACTCCGGAAGAGCTCGCCGAAGGCCTGGAATTCTACCAGACCATGGTCGACAAGGGCGTTATCGAATCCTGGAAGACAGTTGCGGCCGGCGGCAACGCCCCGCTGCATGAGAACCCGGAATGGGCCAAGGGCAAGATCGCCGGCACCTATCAATGGGACAGCACCTACGGCAAGATTTCCGGCCCCATGGAAGACGGCCAGACCCTCGTTCCAGTCAAGCTGCTGACGGTCGAAGGCGCGACCACCGAAGGCGTCTATCGCAAGCCGTCCATGCTGTTCGCCATCTCGAAGAACAGCAAGGATCCAAAGGCGGCGGCGCAGGTGATCAACTGCATGCTCAACGACCCCGAGGCGATCAAGATCCTCGGCGCCACGCGCGGCATACCATCGAGCAAGATCGCACTTGAAGTGCTGGGCAAGGAAGGCAAGATCAAGCCGGTCCAGATCGAGGCCAACAAGATCGTGCTGGAGGCAAGCGGCGTCGGGGTCTCCCCGCTCAACGAACATCCGCGTGTCACCGACGTTTTCGACAGCACGTTCGAGGCCTTCGCCTATGGCCAGGCATCGGCAGCCGACGCTGCGCAGGAAATCATCGACGGCATCAACGACGCCCTGACCGGTATTTGAGAGGACAATCGTGACCAGCCAGTTCATCACCCTGCTGACTACCGGTGCCCGCACGGCAACGCTGTTGATCGCGCCGGACAGGTTTCTGTTTGCCCGCGACGGCGCGCTCGACTGGCAGCTCAGCGAGGGTGATGACTTGGTTGTCGCGACAGGACAAGTACATTCGGTCGTGCTCAACCTGGGCAATCTCGAACCAGGACGACACTACCGACTGGAAACAGCGGATGGCGGCTTTACCTTCGCCACCGCAAATGAAACAGCCCTGCTCGACATTCGCGACTTCGGCGCATCGACGGAGAGCGCAGACAATGCGCGCGCGATCCAGTCCGCGATCGCGGCGATACCGGCGGGCGGCACACTGCGCCTGCCCGCCGGATCATGGTCGAGCGGCCCCGTCTTCCTCAAAAGCAACATGACACTTCTCATTGAGGAAGGTGCAGTTCTTGCTGATACCGGTTCCCGCCAGGGCCGCAAGGTTCTGCCAGCCCGTCATGCGGATGGCCGTGTGCTTGGAACTTGGGAAGGCGTCGCCGAACCATGTTTCGCAAGCCTGATCAATGCCATAGATTGTCAGAACCTGGCGATCACCGGTCAAGGCACCATCGATGGCGGCGGCGACCGGGGCGACTGGTGGACATGGCCGAAGGAAACCCGCGACGGGGCACGCCGCCCGCGCACGATCTTCCTGTCCGACTGCAGGCACGTCACCTTGTCCGGGATCACAGTGCGGAATTCTCCGTCATGGACGATCCATCCGGTCCTGTGCGAGCATGTACTCGCAGTCGGCCTGACGATCCGCAATGATCCGCTTTCGCCGAACACCGATGGCCTGAACCCCGAAGCCAGCAGCGATATACGGCTGATCGGCCTCGACATCTCCGTGGGCGACGACTGTATCGCGATCAAGGCCGGCAAGCGTGATCCGCGCGGCGGACCGGACCGCCCCACACGGCGCGTCGAAATCCGCAACTGCCTGATGCAACTTGGCCATGGCGCCGTGGTTATGGGCAGCGAGATGAGCCGCGGCATTCACGACGTATCGATCAGCCGTTGCCATTTTGTCGGGACCGACCGCGGCCTACGCATCAAGACAAGGCGCGGGCGCGGCGGCGCGGTCTCGGACATCCATCTCAGCCAGTGCAGGATGGACGGTGTCGCAACCCCGATTGCTGTCAACGCCTTCTATTTCTGCGATGCAGATGGGCGGTCTGAATATGTCCAGTCGCGCAATCCTTTGCCTCTTTCGATCGAGACCCCGCGCATCAGCAACATTACCATCCGGGATGTGGTTGTATCGGGTGCAGAGACTGCGGCCGCCGTCTTCTACGGCTTGCCGGAGTGCGAGATCGACGCGGTGTCAGTCGATGGACTGAGTATTGTCTATGGCGAAGGCGCCAAACCCGGCTTGCCGGAAATGGCGTGCCACCTTCCACAACTGCTCCATGCGGGCATTGTCGCTGAAAACACCCGCTTCAGCCTGCTCACCCGGCTGTCACCACATTCCATTCACCCGAACTTGTGAAAATCCATGCTGACCTCCTATTTCGACAATTACGCCCGCGACTATGATTATTACAAAGGTGGCGCCTGGTGCTACGAGGACGGCTGCCTCTATCGCGGCCTGATCAGCCTGCACGAGGCGACAGGAGAAGCCCGCTGGCTCGAGCATCTGACCCGTCTCGTCAACGGCCAGATCGGACCGGACGGCGCACTTGCCGGATACCGGATTGATGAATTCAACATCGACAATGTGCTGGCCGGACGTGCGCTGATCTACCTCCACAGCTCGACCGGCGAAGCACGCTACCTCGACGCGGCTCGGCCGCTCGGCCTGCAATTGCAGCATCACCCCCGCACCAAGGCGGGACCATACTGGCACAAGCTGCGCTATCCGCATCAGATCTGGCTGGACGGACTCTACATGGCCCTGCCTTTCAAGCTCGAACTCGCCAATGCACTTGCGGCGCCCGATATGGCATCCGACGCGGTCGACCAATTCAGGACAGCGCTTGATCTGACATTCGACAAAACATCCGGCCTCTATCGCCACGGCTATGACGAAGCCCGCCTCCAGGCCTGGGCCGATGACAGGACCGGCCAGTCAGCTGCCCATTGGGCGCGATCGATTGGTTGGCTTGCCATGGCCTTCGTGGATATCATCGACAATCTGCCGAACGGCCCCGATCGAGACGATCTCGCCATCCGCCTCGCCGCATTGAACGCGCAGCTCAGAACATGCGCGACGTCCGACCACCGATGGCTTCAGGTGATCGATCACCCGGAGATCGCGGGCAATTATCCGGAAAGTTCGGCGACGGCGATGTTTGCTTATGCCCTGCAGAAAGCAGAACGGCTGGGGATCGGGATCGGCACCGATGCCGGTCTCGGTCGCAAGGCTTTGCATTCGCTGGTCGAACACGAACTGCACGCCGGCGTCGATGGCCACGTTCACTTGAACGGCATCTGCTGCGTTGCTGGTCTCGGACCGTTTCAGGGCATCTACAGAGACGGCAGCGTCGCCTACTATCTGACTGAGGAACTGCGTGCCGACGATATCAAGGGAGTCGCGCCACTGATGATGGCCTATGCCGAAGAGCGTCGGCATCAGGCTACCGCAAAACCAGCACCTGCCATTGCGCAGGGGATGGAACATATCGGCTCCGACGGATAGCCTTTCGCCAGAATTCCACACCTGCGGTTTGTTGCCGGATGCAGGATCGATCAGCGGCGGCCTTCGACAACCGGCAATCACCCCTTGCTGAAAATATTTCACCCCTTGTGTAAGAACTGAATTCGTCCCACGACAAATGTGGGGAGAGCCGAGTTTGCAAGGCGCCATGCGACGGTTAGTCTGAGCTTTGGCGAGGGATTTGGGATGATGAAGAACAGCGGGCGGGTTGAAGCGCCATCAACGCTTCCGGCAGCCACCTTTCTGGCCGACGGCAACTATCTGGCCGAATTGCGCGAACGCATGCTGAAATTCGCAACGCTTCAGCTCTCCGATGTCTCTCTGGCAGAAGATGCCGTGCAGGAGGCGCTGGCCGGTGCCTTGCGCAATGCCGGCGCGTTTGCCGGGCGTTCGGCTTTCCGCACCTGGGTCTTTGCCATCCTGCGCAACAAGATTGCCGATCAGCTTCGTTTCAAGCGCCGGCAGGCAACGATCGTTCCGTTGCCATCACCCGCCAGCGACGATGTAGCGCCGGCTTTCTTCGACATCCGTCGCCACTGGCTGCCGGAACACGCGCCCAGTGACTGGGGGAACCCGGAAGCGGAACTGCTCGGCAAGGATTTCTGGCGGGTCTTCGAGACCTGCCTCGATCATCTGCCGCCGGACCAGAGTCGCGTGTTCATGATGCGGGAATTTGTCGACATGCAGACGCCTGAAATCTGCGCCGAGGTTGGCATCAGCATCTCCAACCTGCACGTGCTGATGCATCGCGCACGGTTGCGGCTTCGAAATTGCCTCGAAGGCCATTGGTTCGCCCCGAAGGAGACCTGCTGATGCTGAAATGCGAAGACGCGACCAAGTTCGCTTCCGACGGCCTCGAACGTCGGCTGAATACGCGCGAAACGATCGGCTTGCGGCTGCATCTGCTGGCCTGCGACAAGTGTCGCAACTTCAGCCGCCAGATCCGCATGATCAGCCGCATGAGCCGAAGCTTCGCATCCGGCGCGGCCGAAGACGAAGCGGCGCCCGATTGATCAGGCTTCCCCCATTCGCTCGATAGAGCCAAGCACCTCTGCCGCAGTTCGCAGCGCAGAACCCGTTGCAACCGCCATCTGCGGCAGGATCATCCATTCCAGCGTCCAGGCACTGCCGGACCGCTCCTGTTCATGCAGCATCGACTGATGTAGGCCCGATAGCTGAACCGCATTGAAGCGCGCCAGCGTGACAAGCACCTCTGCCTTGACCGGATTGCGCTTGTGCGGCATGGCCGAGGATCCGCCGCCTCCGCCAATCAGCGCCGTCCCCGCACTGGCCATCAGCGACAGATCCTGCCCTATCTTGCCGAGGCTGCCGCTCATCAGCGACAACAGTCCGCCAAACTCGGCAATCACATCTCGCTGGCTGTGCCATTGCGGCCGGTCGGCCAATCCCAGGTCGGCGGCAAGCCGCGCCCGGACAGCTTCGGCTTTGTCACCCAGCTTTTCCAGTGTGCCCGCGGCACCGCCGAACTGAACGGGGAAGCCTTCTTCAAGCCATGGCTTCAGCATTTGCCGATAACGCACCAGCGGCGCACGCCAGGATGCCAGACGGTCTCCAACCGATATCCCGATTGCCGCCTGCATGCGGGTCTGGCCCATCAAGGGCAACGAGCCGAACCGCGCTTCAAGCGCATCGATCGCACCGACAACGGCCGTAAGCCGCATATCGAGCAAGCGAACCACCTGCGTCAGTCGCAACATCAGGCCGGTATCGATCGCGTCCTGGCTGGTCGCGCCGAAATGAATGTGCTTGCCCTGCTCACCCAAAGCTGCGCGCCACTGCCCCACAAGCTCGGGAATGACGACGCCGTCGCGCGTGGTAGCCTCGCGAATGGCATCGACATCCGGCACGAAACGCTCCGGCAGGGCAATGATCGCATCTGCCGCCGCTTGCGGGATCAGGCCCGCCTCCGCCTCGGCCTTGGCCAAGGAAACCTCGAAAGCCAGAATCGCTGCCAGTTCCGCGGCAGTGGAAAACTGCGCTGCGATCTCCGCGTCACCCAGAAGGCCGGACAGGATCGGATGGTCGAAAACGGAAATGCTCATGGGGGCCTGCTGGATCGAGATCAGATGTCGAAGAACACCGTTTCCCTGTCTCCCTGGAGATGGATGTCGAAGCGATATGTGGAACCATCGCGGATGGCAATCAGGGTGGGCACGCGGACCCGGTGCTCGACACGCGCCAGAACGGGATCCTCGGCATTGGCCGCCGCCTCGTCGCTGAAATACATCCGTGTATTCAGCCCGAGATTGATGCCCCGCGCGACGATCCAGAACGAGATATGCGGCGCCATCAGGCGGCCATCCTTGAACGGAACACGGCCTGGCTTGATCGTCTCAAAGCGGTATTCACCGGTCGCGAGATCGCAGGGGCAGCGCCCCCAGCCGGTAAAATTCGGATCCGCACTGCCGCGCATTTCCGACGGGCTGTTGTAGAGCCCGGCGGCATCGGCCTGCCAGATCTCGATCAGCGCGTCCCTGAGCGGCGTACCCGACCCGTCGATGACCTGGCCGGTGACGGTGATGCGTTCGCCCTGCGTCCTGTCATTGACCATCGCAGTCCCGAGATCGACCGGATAGACGCCGGTGATCTCGGCAAAATTGGGCGTCAGGCCGATATGCACGTAGGGACCGGCGGTCTGCGACGCGCTTTCCTTCAGATAACCCAGGGGCTGAACCATCAATTTCCCTCCAGCCGGTTTTCGAACAATGTCGAACGACGGCCACGCAAGACGATATCAAACTTGTAGGCGCGCGCATCCATCGGAATGGTCGCCGACCAGTCGAGCGCGGCCACCAGTTGCTCGATCGCCGCGCGATCCGGGATGGTCTGAACGATCGGACATTTCCAGATCATCGGATCGCCTTCGAAATACATCTGGGTGATCAGTCGCTGCGCGAACCCATGGCCGAAGATCGAGAAATGGATATGTGCCGGGCGCCAGTCATTGACGCCGTTCGGCCAGGGATAAGCGCCCGGCTTGACCGTCCGGAAGATATAGTAGCCGTTCTCGTCGGTAATCGTACGTCCGCAGCCGCCGAAATTCGGGTCAAGCGCCGCAAGATAGCTTTCCTTCTTGTGCCGGTAACGGCCACCGGCATTGGCCTGCCAGAACTCGATCAATGCACCCGGAACCGGCCGTGCCCGCTCGTCCAGCACTCGGCCATGCACGATGATACGCTCGCCAATGGCACTTTCGCCGGATTTGGCGAAGTTGTGGATCAGGTCATTGTCGAGTTCGCCGAGGATCGAATGGCCGAACACCGGCCCGGTGATTTCCGAAACGGTCCCGTCCAGCGACAGCAGCGCCTTTTGCGGCGAGCGCAGCACGGACGTCTTGTAGCCGGGCGTGTAGGCCGGCGGATGCTGGCTCCGGTCTCGACCGAAGAAGGCCCCCGTTTCCGGCTTCTTGTTCGACAGGTCACTCATGTTTTTCTCCCACCCCCTGCCCGGCGTCCATTTCCTCGAACACCTGCTTGGCGAGCTTGAATGCGCGATTGGCCGCCGGAACCCCGGCATAGACGGCCACGTGCAACAACGCCTCGCAGATGTCGTCGCGACTTGCGCCCGTATTGGCGGTCGCCCGCACATGCATCGCCACTTCCTCATCGTGACCAAGCGCGGCCAGAAGTGCAATCGTTACCATCGAGCGTTCGCGCTTGCTCCAGCCGGGGCGCGACCAGACCGTCCCCCAGGCGCCTTCCGTGATCATCTCCTGGAAGGGCTGGTCGAAACCCGTTGCCAGGCCGGAGGCGCGATCGACATGGGCATCGCCCAGCACGGAACGGCGGGTCGCCATCCCCTGCCGATATCGTTCAGATGAACCAGACACATCAGCCATGCTGTTTTTCTCCTGAAACAAGCGGCGTGAGAAAAGCGGTTATCATTGCGCTCAGCATTTCCGGCTGCTCGACGCAGGGAATATGTCCGGCTCCGGAGATAACCTCGTAACGGGCATCGGGAATGAGCCGAGCCATGGCCAGCACCACATCTGGCGGCGTCGCGCCATCTTGATCGCCAACGACGCAAAGCGTCGGAACCGCGATGCGGGCCGCCTCTTCGGTAAGGTCGGCGTCGCGGATGGCAGCACAAGTTCCGATATAGCCGTCAGCCGGTTGACGGATCATCATGTTGCGATAGCCAGGGTAGTCCAGATTGTCCGAGCGGCGGAAATGCGGGGTGAACCAGCGCTCCATCACCATATCCGCGATATGCTCGATGCCATTCGCCTTCACCGCGGCAATGCGGGCATCCCACATCTCCGGGGAACCGATCTTGGGCGCCGTGTCGCAAAGCACCAAGGCCCGCACGAGATCGGGACGCCGCGCATAAAGCCCTTGCGCAATCAGTCCACCGACAGAAAGACCGCAGAGCACCGCCTGGGTGACGTTCAGGTGCTCCAGAAGCCCGATGAGATCATCGACATGATCGTCGATGCTATAGGGAGCGGCACCGACATCCGACAGGCCATGACCCCGCTTGTCGTAGGCGACCAGTGGATAGTCCCCCGCCAGCCGCACCAGCACATCCCTCCAGATACGGTAGTCTGTGCCGAGCGAATTGATGAACACGATGACGGGGCGGTGCGCCGGACCACCAATGATCTGGTGATGCAGCGTGATGCCGTTAACACGAACAAATTGCACGAATGTCTCCTCCAACGCTGCCATATTGCTTGCAGCGTTTGGTTAGGTAAAATGATGTTTTCCAATCAATCATTAACTCATGAGTTATGAATCTTCATGATCGACAACCGCATCAAGTTTCGCCATCTGCAAACCTTCGTCGAAGTGGCCCGCCAGAAAAGCGTGATGAAGGCGGCTCAATTGTTGAATATCAGCCAACCCGCGGTCACTAAGACGATCCGGGAACTCGAAGAGGTTCTGGGGGTTGCGGTCTTCGAACGCGATGGCCGCGGTATCCGGATCACCCGCTATGGAGAGGCCTTCCTGAAACATGCCGGCGCGGCGCTGACGGCGCTGCGCCAGGGTTTCGATTCCGTCTCCCATGCCGTCCACGCGGATGCCCCGCCGATCCGCGTCGGCGCCCTGCCGACGGTTTCGACCCGCATCATGCCACGCGCCATGACCCTGTTTCTGCAGGAAGACATTCCAGCCCGCATCAAGATCGTCACCGGCGAGAATGCGGTTTTGCTCGAGCAATTGCGCATCGGCGATCTCGATCTCGTGGTCGGCCGCTTGGCGGCACCGGAACAGATGACCGGCTTCTCCTTCGAGCATCTGTATTCCGAGCAGGTGATTTTCTGCGTCCGCGCCGGACATCCGCTGCTGAACGAGGGCTCGGCGGTATTTGCGGCACTCGAGCGTTATCCGGTGCTGATGCCCACCCGCGCCTCGATCATCCGACCCTTTGTCGAGCGCTATCTGATTGCCAACGGCATTTC